>ENA-OOXP01000253-OOXP01000253.1-human-gut-metagenome-genome-assembly--contig:-NODE-253-length-40624-cov-5.841726_pt1 | contig 40624 bp, 33 predicted proteins | sample MGYA00241591_ERZ501351 | MGnify/ENA primary metagenome ERZ501351 (study PRJEB25962, sample SAMEA1968361) | human gut metagenome | biome: human gut; feature: human-associated habitat; material: faeces...
TCGGACAGCGGTCGTTATGATTATATAATTTTATTACTTGCTTTCCTGCAAAGTTATGGTAACTTTATCTGTACTGCCGTTTGAGCTGCGGTAATATTCAAGCTCAATTGTATCGCCTGCTTTATGGCTTTCGAGTATATCATAGAACTCGGCGAAGTTGCTTACCTTTTTGCCATCGGCACCTGTGATAATATCGTTTTCTTTAAGGTCTGTGTTTGCGCAAGGACCGTCCTCGTCAATGCTGTAAATCGCAATGCCCGCAGGCGTGTTTCCACTGCTCTGTACATTTTCACCTGTAACGCCAATTTTTACTCTGCCCTGCACATAGCCGTATTTCATAATGTCATCAATAACATCTTTTACTGTGGCAGAAGGAATTGCAAAGCCCATACCCTCATAATCTGTAGCGGCTATTTTTGCGGATGAAACTCCGATTACCTGACCGTACATATTTACAAGAGCGCCGCCGGAATTGCCGGGGTTAATGGCTGCATCTGTCTGAATGAATTTTACATTTGTCGTAATACTGCTCTGTCTGTCAACTGCAGATACAATACCCTGAGTGATTGAGTTGTTATACTTAACTCCGCCGGGATTACCTATAGCTATTACACTTTCACCAAGTGAAACATCTTTGGAGTTACCGAAGTTTGCGACCTTAAGTCCGCTTGCATCGTCCATTTTCAAAAGAGCAAGGTCTGTGCGTGTATCGTAACCAACAACACCTGCTTTATACTGCTTGCCGTCGGAAGTAACGACCTGTATAAGGTAGAGAGTTTTGCTGTTGCCGACTACATGAGCATTTGTAACCACATAACCGTCTGATGTAATTATAATTCCGCTGCCCTGCGAAGTGCACTGTGAATCATCTGTGATTTCGTCTGAATAGCAAAGAACGCCGACAATAGAATCTGTTACTTCGTTGCTTGCATATTCGGTATTGTATTTGGAATCTTTGGCATCGCTCGGTTTAGCTTTTAAGTCAATTCCCTCATAAGAAGAATTTGTCTTGTTGCTGTAATCGGATTCATTATGCTCTTGAGCGCTTGAACTGTCATTGTTAAAGTACGGACTGTCACTCGGTAATGTAAATGTATAGCTGTTATTTGTATTATTTTTGTTGTCGTTTGAATTTGACGCAACATAGGCAATCATTCCGCAGATACTGCCTACACAAAGCAATGACAGCACAACTATTATTACAATTATGCCGGGTGTCATCTTTTTGCGTGGTATATTCGGCATTGGTGGTTGTGCGTATGTATTTGAATAATCAACAGGCGGCTTTTGCTGCGGCACATAAGGCTGTCCGTATGGCTGCTGATTAAAGTTTGGCTGTTGATAATTCTGCTGTCCGTACTGCGGTTGATATTGTTGATACTGAGGTGCGTACGGTTGAGAATATTGCTGCTGTGTATTAGCGTATTGTCCATACTGAGGCTGATACACAGGTCTGCCGCCAGCCTGCGGATTGCCGTACGGCTGATATTGAGGCGGTTGCGGATTAAACGGCTGTTGATATTGCGGATTCGGATTATACTGCTGATTAAAGTTTGGGTTGTATTGTCCGTTGCAGCCGTTGTTTTGATAATATCCGTTTTGCTGCGGCTGTTCAAAATTCGGTGTTTGAGGAGCAAAGTCATTTTGCGGTTGCTGAGGTTGAGAAAATCCATTTTCAAACGGTTTTTCAGGCTCAAAATTTCGATACTGCGGTGTTACCGATTGTTCGTTAGTCGTTTCTGCGTTGTTTTCTGAATTTTCGGTTTCAAAAACAGGCGCAGTCTGCGGCTCGGTCGGTTTTTCGGTAAAAGGCTTTTCAGGTTCAAACTGATTATTAGAATTGAAATTATTATCCATAAAAATATCTCCTTATTAGTAATGCATAATTCGTACTTGTATAAAATAATTAAGTCAAACTTATATGTTGCAAACTTTTTAATTATGAATTACTAATTTATAGCTTTCATAAGTATTATATATCTTTATTGTTTTAAAAGCAACAAAATTATATCACGCTTATGTGAGTATATATTGAAAATTAGGTGATTTTACAAGATTTTTCCTGTAATTTCTTCAAAAAACCAAAAAACTTTTGCAAAAGACTTTATATTTGAAATGATTTATTGTATAATAAAAGTAACTCGGAGCGACTATATTTTTTGTTCCGAAAATTTACTACAAAGGAAGATTAATATGCCATTAGTAAACGCTAAAGAAATGCTTACAAAAGCAAAAGCAGGCCACTATGCAGTTGGTCAGTTCAACATCAATAACCTTGAGTGGACAAAGTCAATTCTTTTAACTGCTCAGGAGCTTAACTCACCTGTAATTCTCGGTGTATCTGAGGGCGCAGGTAAATATATGTGCGGTTACAAGACAGTCGTTGGTATGGTAAACGGTATGCTCGAAGAGCTTAACATTACTGTTCCGGTTGCTCTCCACCTTGATCACGGTTCATACGAAGGCGCTAAGGCTTGCATTAAGGCAGGTTTCAGCTCAATTATGTTTGACGGTTCACACTACCCAATCGAAGAGAACATTGCTAAGACTAAGGAACTCGTAGCTGCTTGTAACATTCTCGGTCTTTCACTTGAGGCTGAAGTTGGTTCAATCGGCGGTGAGGAAGACGGCGTTATCGGTATGGGCGAGTGCGCAGATCCTAAGGAATGTAAAATGGTTGCTGACCTCGGCGTAACAATGCTCGCTGCAGGTATCGGTAACATTCACGGTAAGTATCCTGCAAACTGGAAGGGCCTTAGCTTTGAAACTCTTGATGCGATTCAGCAGCTTACAGGCGATATGCCACTCGTTCTCCACGGCGGTACAGGCATCCCTGCTGATATGATCAAGAAGGCTATTTCACTCGGTGTTTCAAAGATCAATGTAAATACAGAGTGCCAGCTTGCATTTGCCGATGCTACAAGAAAGTATGTTGAGGCAGGTAAGGACTTAGAGGGTAAGGGCTTTGACCCAAGAAAGCTCCTTGCTCCGGGTGCAGAGGCTATCAAGGCTACTGTTAAAGAGAAAATGGAACTCTTCGGTTCAGTCGGTAAGGCTTAATCGTATAGCTTAATATTTTCACAAATTTAAGGCTTCGTCTTTTGACGGAGCCTTTTTTGTGCTGCACACTTTGTTGCTCACATATTTTCAACAAAATAATGCACAAAATTTCGTTGGTTAAATTTTGAATTAATATTGACATATATTATTAAATATTGTAACATATTAATATAATATTTTGAGGAAATGCGGAATATTAAATCAAAATTACAAAGAGGTTGATAATGTGAAACATAATAAATTATTAAAAGGTATTACTGCTTCCGCACTTGCACTTACAGTGCCTATGTCAATGCTTGCTATGGGCGGATTGGCAGTGTCGGCAGCAAGCACCGATGAAAATGTAAGCGAAGGCACAAAGATTTACTTTGATATTGACTCAACAGGTTGGGAAAACTATACTACGATTTATTGCCATATCTGGAGAGCAGACGGTACGGGAGAATGGACAACATGGCAATCAAAAAGTGAAAAATGTGTTAATGAAGGAAACGGTTTGTACTCCTATAATGTTGTAAGAACAGGTAATTCCGACGAAATTGAGCAGTCGGGCGACCACAATTACTATTGCGTAATTTTCAGCGCAGACACAGGTATGGAGACATATCGCACAATTATGAACGGTAATTGCCTTGGTGATACCTGCTATGTTACAGGTAATTTATTGGAAAATCCTAATGACAGTTCTAAAACATGTACGGAGGCGGCATGGAAGAATCATCCCGAGTGCGGTCCGGAAAAAGCAATTACTTCAACAAGCAGGGTAATAGGTTCTGCTTTACCTGACGGTGTGACCGATGCCGATCTTTTGGCAGAGTATTTATGTGTATACTTTTACGAAGAAGTCGATCCCCAAGAAACAGGCAACCTTGCAAAAATACTTAATGTTAAGAAAAATGACCTTATCGACAGCGTTAAAGTAAAAATTAATAAACAAAAAGCTGATTATCTTAACGATGATGAAGCAGAAAAAAAGCTGAATACTATTCTTGATGTTATTAATACCGCTTACCAAGATATTTCCGATTCGGACGAGTATGATATAAACCTTGACGGTAAGTTTGATGTACAGGATGTTACATATTTGCAGTTAGGCATTTCGGGAAAAAATCAGTTTACCGATACGCAGAAAGAAATTGCCGATTATAACAACGACGGCAAAATTGATGTTCAGGATGTAACGAAAGCGCAGATGATTATTTCAGAAGTAACTGTACCGGTTAAACCAAATCCCACGCCCAATCCTGATCCCGAACCCGATCCAGAGCCAGAGCCTGAGCCTGAACCTACAACAAGCTATAACAGAGAATTTGCTGACAGGGTTATTGAACTTGTAAATATTGAGCGTGCCAAAGAGGGACTGAAACCGCTGAAAAAAGATGATACACTTAACGGCCTTTCTGATATTCGTGCAAAAGAAACAGTTACTTTATTTGATCATAAACGACCTAACGGTACAAAATGGTCAACAATTCTTAAGGAAAACAATGTATCTTACACTAATGCGGCTGAGAATATTGCATCAGGATATTCAACACCGGAGGATGTTGTGAATGCATGGATGAATTCGGAAGGTCACAGAGCAAGTATTATGAGCAAAACTTATGAAAAAATCGGTGTTTCTTGCTATATCGATAATAATTCTAAATATAAATATTATTGGGATCAGTTGTTTATAAAGGACTAAAAAGCAATATGACGAATATAAAAGCAATACTGTATGATATGTACGGTATTGCTTTTTATTTATGCTACACATAACCAATACTTTATCTATTGAAAATTTAACCAAAATGATGTATAATATAATATTAGTACGAAAGAATGTAGTACGCATTATTAATTAAAAAGGAAGTAATTTTATGGCTAAGAAAGAATTTAAATCAGAGTCAAAAAGACTTCTCGACCTGATGATTAATTCAATTTATACTCATAAGGAGATTTTCCTTAGAGAGCTTATTTCAAATGCAAGCGATGCTATTGATAAGCTTTGCTTTATTGCACTTACAGACGATAAGCTTAATATGAACAGAGATGATTTTAAGATTTTTATAAAGCCCGACAAGGAAAACCGTACACTTACAATTACCGATAACGGTATCGGTATGGATAAGGACGACCTTGAAAACAACCTTGGTACAATCGCATCTTCGGGTTCATACAAGTTTAAGCAGGAAATGAGCGAAAAGCAGGACGATATTGACATTATCGGTCAGTTCGGCGTCGGCTTTTACTCCGCTTTTATGGTAGCAAAGAAAATTACCGTTGTTACTAAGAAATACGGCTGTGACACAGCTTACAAGTGGGAATCTGACGGCGCAGACGGTTACGAAATCACCGAAACAGAGAGGGACGAAATCGGTACAACAATTGTACTTGAAATTAAGGACAATACAGAGGAAGAAAACTATGATGAGTTCCTTGAGCAGTACAGAATCCAGGGACTTATCAAGAAGTATTCCGACTATATCCGCTATCCGATTATGATGGATATGACTCACAGCAGAGTTAAGGAAGAAACCAAGGACAGCGAAAAACCGGAGTATGAGGATTATACAGAAACCGAAACTCTTAACAGTATGCTCCCAATCTGGCAAAGAGCAAAGAAAGATGTTAAGCAGGAAGAGTACGATAATTTTTATCGTGAAAAGTTTATGGCTATGGACAAGCCTTTGCATACAATCGTAACTTCCGTAGAGGGTGTTGTTACATACAAGGCATTGCTTTTTATTCCGTCACAGGCACCTTACGATTACTATACAAAGGAATACAAAAAGGGACTTCAGCTTTATTCAAGCGGTGTTCTTATTATGGAAAACTGCGAGGAGCTTTTACCTGAACATTTCAGATTTGTAAAGGGTATTGTTGACAGTGCAGACCTTTCGCTTAACATTTCAAGAGAGATGCTCCAGCATGACCGTCACCTTATCACTATTGCACAGAACATTGAGAAGAAGATTAAGAACGAGCTTACTTCAATGCTTGCAAATGACAGAGAAAATTATGAAAAGTTCTTCAATGCCTTTGGCAGACAGCTTAAGTACGGAGTATCTGCTGACTACGGTATGCATAAAGAAGAATTACAAGACTTACTTATGTATTACTCTTCTACAGAGAAAAAACTTGTAACTCTTTCGGAATATGTTGACAGAATGAAAGAGGATCAGAAGTTTATTTACTTTGCAGTCGGCGAGAACATTTCTTCAATTGACAATCTCCCGCAGACAGAACTTTTGCGTTCAAAGGGTTACGAAATCCTCTATTGTACAGAAGAAATTGATGAGTTCTCACTCCAGACTCTTATGCAGTACAAGGACAAGCGTTTCTGTTCGGCTACAAACGATGACCTCGGTATTGAGAATGATGAAAACAAAGAGGAAGAAAAGGACAGCAGTGCAATCCTTACTTTTGTAAAAGAAACACTCGGCGACAAGGTAAGCGAAGTTGTTGCGTCTAAAAAGTTGGTTTCTCACCCTGTTTGCCTTACCGCAAAGGGCGGCATTTCATTTGAAATGGAAAAATACTTCAATGCGGTTCAGCCTGACAGCGGTATGAAAGCACAGAGAGTGCTTGAACTTAATATGAATCACTCGGCTGTAAAGGCAATGGAAAGCGCAGTGCAGACGGATATTGAAAAAGCAAAGAAGTACGCAGAGCTTCTCTACGATCAGGCTCTCCTCATTGCAGGACTTCCGATTGAAAATCCTGGCGAATATGCAGATCTCGTTTGCAGTCTTATGGTGTAATTAAATAATTATCTTAAAGCGGTTGCATTAGTTGCATCCGCTTTTTTGTTGCAATTTTTGTGTGTGCGTGTTATTATAAAAACGGGTGATTTAATGAAAAAATCCGGAGTGTTTACATTCTTTTATAGGCTGTTGCTCACGCTTATGCTTATGGTCGGTATTAACGGCATTTTTCTTGCAGAGATGCTTGACAGGTGGTATTTGCCGCTTATCAGTGTTTTTGTGTTTGTTGCCGCAAATGTTTTTCCGTCTGGTGCAAAAGGCGGCTATCCGTCTTTTAAATTCAGAATGATTGCACACGGCAGTGAATTGCTCTTGCAATTTTTAATAACAACTCTGCTTTCAAGTGTGATTTATATTCAGTCGGCTTTTCAAATGTTACCTGACAATTGGGTAAAATGGGCGCTGTGCCTTGGAGGTGCTCTGCTTGCGGAGTTTATTTTGTTTTGGAACGGTATCATTTCCGTTTATTGCACATCGGTTCAACTTGGCATAAAGCATAGGTTTATCGGAATAATTTGCGGTTTTATTCCGATTGTAAATTTATTTTGTCTTGGCGTTATTATAAAAATAACTATGCAAGAGGTTAATTTTGAGATTGATAAAGCCGAACAAGACAGAAAAAGAATTAATGAGAAAATTTGCAAAACAAAATACCCTGTGTTGCTTGTGCACGGTGTGTTTTTTCGTGACAGCGCATATTTCAATTATTGGGGCAGAGTGCCGGCAGAGCTTATTGCAAACGGCGCAGAAATTTACTACGGTAATCACGAATCGGCCGCATCTGTAGATGACAGCGCCAAAGAGATTGCCGAGAGAATTAAACAAATCGTTGCGGAAACAGGTTGTGAAAAGCTGAACATTATTGCTCATTCAAAGGGCGGACTCGATTGCAGAAAGGCGATTGCCTGTTACGGCGTTGAAGATATGACAGCATCGCTCACCACAATAAACACTCCGCATCGTGGCTGCGGTTTTGCCGACTATCTTTTAACAAAAGTTTCGCCTAATGTTAAAAACAAAATTGCTTTTGCATACAATAACGCACTTTTAAAGTTTGGCGACAAAAATCCCGACTTCATTTCTGCCGTAACCGACCTTACGCAGGCAAATTGTACGAAACTTAACGCTGATGTATTTGACTCACCAAAGGTTTATTATCAGAGCTTTGGCTCAAAGCTGAACAGAGCGTCGGGAGGAAAATTTCCGCTTAACTTTTCATACAATCTTGTAAAATATTTTGACGGCGAGAATGATGGCTTGGTTTCAGAAAACTCCTTTGCCTGGGGCGAAAAATATACATACATTACTACAAAAGGTAAAAGAGGTATTTCTCACGGAGATATGATTGACCTTAACCGTGAAAATATTAAGGACTTTGACATAAGAGAATTTTATGTGCAGATACTTGCAGACTTGAAAAAATCAGGTTATTGATAAGGAGGATAAAGATAAATGAAAAGAAAAGACTATATTTCATGGGACGAATACTTTATGGGTGTGGCTATTCTTGCCTCAAAGCGCAGTAAAGACCCAAACACTCAAGTAGGTGCGTGTATTGTAGACAATAACAATATCATTCTTTCAACAGGTTACAACGGCTTTCCTTTCGGTTGTTCCGATGACGATTATCCGTGGTGCAGAGATGGTGAAGACACAAAGTACAGCTATGTGGTACACGCCGAGCTTAATGCTATACTTAATGCAAGAGGCAAAAATCTTAAGGGCGCAAGGCTGTATGTTGACCTTTTCCCTTGCAACGAATGTGCAAAAGCCATTATTCAGTCGGGTATAGCAGAGGTCGTTTATCTTTATGATAAATATGCCGACAGCGCCGCAACTGTTGCGTCTAAAAGAATGTTGCAGTCGGCAGGGGTAGCGTGCCGTAAATTTACTTCCGACAAAAAGAGCCTTTCAATTGATTTTGAAAAGTAATATTGAGAAAAATATATAGCCTTTGATTTGTTTTCGGTCAAAGGCTATAAGATTATTTGAGATAGCATTAATAAATTATGGTTTAGCAAATTGATTTTCCAAGCAATTATAAAAGTTTGGTCAACCTTTTCAAAGGCTGTGGATGTGGGCAGAGCCCACAAATACTTTCCGCTTATGCAATGATGTGACCTTTTTGTGTTAAAGTTGACAAATAAAAAAATTTATATTTTTGATGATTGTATATGTAACTGAATTGTACAATTTTGTATTGACAGTAAATTTCATATGTGCTATTATTTTTATTGTATATTGAGAAGTATATAAAATATTTTGTCATAATGACAAGGAGAGAAAATAAATGAAAAAATTTTTAGCATCAATTATTGCTGTGGTTTTAGCTGTAAGCGGGTTATCTGTGATTTCAATTACAGCAAATGCGGCAACTATTTTTATAAGCGGCAACTATGAATATACTGTAAATTCAGATGATACCGTAAATATTGCGGGATATAAGGGTATAGCAACCGATATTACAATTCCGTCACAAATTTTAAATAAAAATGTTGTAAAAATTTCTGCTAATTCTTTTTACAACAATAGCACATTAACTTCTGTTAAAATGCCAAATACAATAAAAGTTGTCGGTTCAATGGCATTTCACAATTGTACAAAACTTTCAAAAGTTACATTACCAAGCAATCTTACGGAAATTGGCTATAATGCATTTGAAGGAACAACAGCACTTACAACAATTACAATTCCAAAAACAGTTACAACAGCCGGTAATAATGTATTTAACGGTTCGGCACTTAAAACAGCCACTATAGAAAACGGTGCAACAGCAGTAGCAGACAATCTTTTCAGTAACGCTAAAAATTTAACTAAAGTAACAATTCCGAATACAGTAAAGAAAGTAGGCTCAATGTCATTCTACGGTTGTAAAAGTCTATCATCGGTAACATTGCCAAATACTCTTACCGAAATCGGCTATAGCGCATTTAACGGAACAACAGCGCTCACAACAATTACAATACCGAAGACTGTAACCAAAGCAGGCAGTGATGTGTTTGAAGATTCGGGACTAAAAACAGCTATAATCGAAAACGGAGCAACATCAGTGCCGAATAATTTGTTTAGTAAAGCAACAAATCTGACACAGATAACCATTCCAAATACAGTTAAAAAAATAGGTTCAATGTCCTTTTATGACTGTACAAAATTATCCTCGGTAACTTTGCCGAATACTCTTACATCAATCGAAACATCTGCATTTGAAAATTGCCAAGCTATGAAATCTATTACTATTCCAAAGAATGTTACATATTTTGGTACAACCGCAGTGGGCTATAGTGATGGCAGAGTTATTGACGGATTTATAATTTACGGCTATAAAAATACAAAGGCACAGACATACGCAACCAAAAATAAAATTACATTCAAAGCATTGCAGGAGGAAACTGTACCTGTAGGTGATATAAATAATGACGGCAAAATAGATGTATCGGATGTTACATACTTACAGATGTATCTTTCGGGCAATTCATCATATGTAATTAAAAATACAAAGGCGGCAGACGCAAACGGCGACGGTAAAATTGATGTTGCCGATGTTACAAAGATTCAGACTATTATTGCTTCGTAATTAAAATTTAATATTAAAAGTACATTAAAGCTGTTCGGGCAAGAGTTACCGAACAGCTTTTTGCTTTTATAAATGATAAAATACGGGAATAAAAAGACAGTAATCGGGATAGAATATTTTTGGATAATCTTGGCTGATTTATGACTGAAATTGAATGACTTAAAAATGCAAAAGCAAAATCACTTGTTAAAACACACAAAATTATATGCGATTTTTGATATAAACTAACTGAATTTCAATTTTAATGAATTTTTTTGAAAGAATTTGCTTGACTTTAACAAAACAGGTGTTATAATGTAGTCAAGAGGTGAGGGAAATGCTTACTCAGGAAAGATACCAAACAATACTTCAAATATTAAGCGAGAAAAACACAGTCACGGTACAGGAGCTTACAAAGCTTTTGAATACATCGGAGTCAACCATAAGGCGTGACCTCACAACACTTGACGAGATGGGCAAGCTTAATAAAGTATTCGGAGGAGCAACCTCAATTCACCAGCTTTCGGGCGTATATGAGGCTGATGTGAAATCAAGAGAAGGTATAATGCTTGACGAAAAGAAAGCAATCGCAATCTATTGTGCAAAACTTATTAACGATACGGATTTTGTATATATAGACGCAGGCACAACCACTGATATTCTCACAGATTACATTACAAACAAAAACGCAACCTATGTTACAAACGGTATTACCCACGCAAAAAATCTTATAAGAAAGGGACTTACAACATACACAATCGGCGGCAGAATCAAACCTGCTACCGAGGCTATTATGGGCGCGGAAGGTTTAAGGTCGCTGAAAACCTTTAACTTTACAAAATCCTTTATGGGTACTAACGGAATTGAATTAAATGCAGGCTTTACCACTCCTGATATGGAAGAGGGCTTGATCAAAGAGGAAGTTATAAAAAGAAGTTATATGTCTTTTGTTCTTGCCGACAATACCAAATTCAGAAAGGTATTTCCGATTACCTTTGCAGAGCTTAAAGACTGCTGTATTATAACCGACAAACTCCCGTATAATGAGTTTTCGGAAAAAACAATAATCAAGGAGGTTATGAAGTGATTTACACAGTTACACTAAACCCGTCAATTGATTACATCGTTCGTCTTGATGAGCTTAAGACAGGCATTACAAACAGAACAACAAGCGAGGAATATTACATCGGCGGCAAGGGAATAAATGTTTCGTGCGTACTTGCCGAACTCGGTATCAAGAGCACAGCGCTTGGTTTTGTTGCAGGATTTACCGGAGAGGCTATTGAAAAAGGTCTTAAAAATCCTAAAATCACAGCAGATTTTATCACACTTAAAAGCGGAATTTCAAGAATAAACATCAAAATCAAGGCAGGCGAAGAAACCGAAATCAACTGTCAAGGACCGCACATAGATGAGGAAGAACTTTTGAATCTGTTTGATAAAATCGACAATATTCAGAGCGGCGATACACTTATCATTGCAGGAAATATTCCAAATACATTGCCTGACGATGTTTATGAAAGAATCATCGAAAAACTTGACGGAAAAGATGTAAGAATTGTAGTTGACGCAACTAAAAAGTTGCTTGTTAATTCACTAAAATACAAACCGTTTTTAATCAAACCGAACCGTCAGGAGCTTTCAGAAATTTTTGACACAACAGTAAAGACAGAAAGCGATGTTGTCAAATATGCACAGGAATTGCAGAAAATGGGTGCAAAAAATGTTCTCGTTTCTCTGGGCGGCGACGGTGCATTACTTGTTGACGAATTCGGAAAGGTTCATAAAGAGGGCGTTATTAAAGGTCACAAGGTACTGAATACAGTAGGCTCGGGTGACTCGATGGTAGCAGGCTTTGTAGCCGGCTGCATTGACAAAAATGATTACGCCTATGCGTTAAAGCTCGGCAGTGCCTGCGGAAATGCAACAGCATTTTTAAACGGACTTGCCACAAAAGATAAAATTGATGAATTGCTCGCTCAATTCTGAGTGGGTAGAAATAAATAAACTAAAAAGGAGAAAAATTTATGCGTATTACTGATTTATTAAAACAAAGTGCCATAGAGCTTAATGTATCAGTGGCATCAAAACAGGCAGCAATCGACAAGCTCGTTTCATTGCACGAAAAGAGCGGAAACCTTGTAAACGCAGCCGAGTATAAGAAAGGAATCCTCGCAAGAGAGGAAATGGGAACAACAGCAGTCGGTATGGAAGTTGCCATTCCGCACGCAAAGAGCACAGCAGTTAAAGCTCCTGCACTTGCTGCAATTACAGTTCCTAACGGTGTAGATTATGAGGCTCCGGACGGACAGCCTTGCAAACTTATTTTTATGATAGCGGCTACAACAGACGGCGATGTTCACCTTGAGGTTCTCGCAAGACTTATGCAGCTTTTAATGCATGAAGATTTTACAGCGAAACTTAAAGCCGCAAAAACTCCGAAAGAATTTATCTCGATTATTGACGCAAAAGAAACAGAGAAGTTCCCCGATGAACCAAAGGCAGAAGTTCCTGCAAAGAAGGGTTACAGAGTTCTTGCTATCACAGCTTGTCCAACAGGTATTGCTCATACTTATATGGCGGCTGAATCACTCCAGAAAGCCGGCGACAGCCTTAACATTCCGATTAAGGTTGAAACCAACGGCTCGGGCGGTGCAAAGAATGTGCTTACCGAAGAAGAAATTGCAAATTGTGACGGTATCATCATTGCCGCTGACATCACAATAAATCTTGCCCGTTTTGACGGCAAGCCCGTTTTACAGTGTGCCGTTTCAGACGGTATTCATAAGCCGGAAGAGCTTATCAACAAGATTGTAAACAAAGAAGTTCCCGTATATCATCACAAAGGCGGTTCTGCAGATGCTCCAAAGAAGAGAGGCGGCACTTACGGTCACCTTATGAACGGTGTATCACATATGCTCCCGTTCGTTGTAGCAGGCGGTATCTTCATTGCAATTGCATTCCTCATTGATATTGCATGCGGTGTTAACGCACAGGAGGCTGGCAGTACATTCGGTACGGTAACTCCTGCAGCCGCATGGTTTAAGACACTCGGCGGTGTGGCATTTAACCTTATGGTTCCTATTCTTTCCGGCTTTATCGCAATGTCAATTGCAGACCGTCCCGGCCTTCTCGTTGGTCTTGTAGGCGGTTTCCTTGCAACATCAGGCGCAACCTTTGCAGATCCGGGTGCTGTTAACACAGTTCCGTCAGGCTTCCTCGGTGGATTGCTTGCAGGTTTCGCAGGCGGTTACTTAATGCTTGCTATTGAAAAAATGTGCGATAAGATGCCTAAGGCTCTTGAGGGTATCAAGCCCGTTCTCATCTATCCGCTTCTCGGACTCGGCGGTATTCTCGTTGTAATGTGCGCAGTCAACCCGTTCATGGGTATGATTAACTCAGGTATGTCAGACGGCCTTAACGCTATTGCCTCTAACCCTGCAATGATGGTTCCGCTCTGTGCACTCCTCGCAGGTATGATGTCTATCGACATGGGTGGTCCTTTCAACAAGGCAGCTTATGCATTCGCAACACTTAACCTTGCAAACGCAGACGATCAGGCATACATCATTATGGCAGCAGTTATGATCGGCGGTATGGTTCCTCCAATCGCAATCGCTCTTTCAAACACATTCTTCAAGAATCGTTGGACAGACGAAGAAAGAAAGAATGCTCCCGTAAACTATGTAATGGGACTTTCATTCATCACAGAAGGTGCAATTCCTTACGCAGCAGGTCATCCGCTTCAGGTTATCCCTTCATGTATCGTTGGTTCTGCAGTAGCAGGCGCATTTTCAGCTCTCTTTGGCTGTAAGCTTATGGCTCCTCACGGCGGTATCTTCGTATTCGCAACAATGCAGGGTACATGGTATTTCTACCTCCTTGCTCTTGCAATCGGTGCAGTAGTTTCAATGTTTATGCTTGCACTTCTTAAAAAACCTCTTAACAGAGAGATTAAAAAAGTTAAATAAATTTCACAAAAAATCTTCCATTCTTTCTTAAAATATGATAAAATAAACTTAATTCAGACAGGGAGTAGCCCTCCCTGTCTGACACAAAACTATTATAAAGGGGTTTTCTATTATGGTATCAAAAAAACTTACATTAAATAATGCATCAGGTTTTCATATGCGTCCCGCATCAGTATTTGCAACAGCAATGGCAAAGTTCCAGAGTGATGTTACAATTGATTTCAACTCAAGCAAAATTAATGCAAAAAGTCTTTTAAATATTATTGCAGCTTGTATTAAGTGCGGCAGCGAGTTTGTAGTAGAATGTAACGGTCCTGACGAAGAAGAGGCTCTTGCAAAGGCAGTAGAGCTTATTGAAGGCGGACTTGGTGAATAAAAACGGGAGCGTGTCTTTTGGCACGCTTTCTTTCTAAAATTTGAAAGCAGGTGAGGTTATGTTACACGGAACACCCGCTTCCGAGGGTATCGGACTCGGAAGAGTAATGATTGTAGAAGAAGCAAAACTTGAATATAATAATGTAACTGTTACGGATACCGAGGCAGAGGTTGAGCGTTTCAGAAATGCGGTTAAAATATTTTGCGACAATACTGCGGCACAGGCAGATGCGCTGAAAGCGTCGGCAGGTAAAAAAGAGGCAGAAATTCTTGAGGGTCACATTCAGATGATGAAAGACCCGTATATGTGCGGCGAAATCGAAAAGTTGATTGATAACGGTCAGTGCGCCGAGGCTGCACTTGAGTATATGTGCGATATGTTCATCTCTATGTTTTCTGCCACAGATGACGAACTTACACAGCAGAGAGCAGCAGATGTAAAAGACTTAAAAACAAGTATGCTAAGCATTTTGCTCGGCGTAAAAGAAGTAAAACTTTCGGCAGCGCCAAAGGGCACGGTAGTTGTCGCAAAAGAACTTACTCCGTCCATGACAGCAGGCATCAATAAAGAAAATATTGTCGGAATTATTACCGAAACAGGCGGCAAAACGTCTCATTCGGCTATCCTTGCAAGGGCACTTGAAATTCCCGCCGTGCTAAGCGTAAACGGTGCGGTTTCAAAACTTTCGGCCGGTGCTTATGTAATCGTTGACGGCAGTGAGGGCGTAGTAATTGATGAGCCGGATGATGCTGTTATTCAGGAGTACAATACAAAGAGAATTAATTTTCTTAAAGAGCGCAAAGAACTTGAAAATTTCAGAGGCAAGGCAACTAAAGCTTTAAGCGGTGAGGAATACGAGCTTTTCTGCAATATCGGCAAGCCGGAGGACGCAATAAAGGCAGTTGATGCAGATGGCGAGGGCGTTGGTTTGTTCAGAACTGAATTTTTATTTATGGACAGAACCGCTTTGCCTACAGAGGACGAGCAGTTTGACGCTTACAAAAAGGCGGCACTTACATTAAAGGGAAAGCCTGTAATTATCAGAACTCTTGACATCGGCGGCGACAAGGAAATTCCTTATCTCGGACTTAAAAAAGAGGAAAATCCTTTCTTGGGCTTCAGAGCAATCAGATATTGCTTAAAGCATAAAGATTTGTTCAAAACACAGCTCCGTGCAATTGTAAGAGCAAGCGCTTTTGGCGATGTAAGAATTATGTTCCCGCTTATTACAGCTGTTGAAGAACTTAGAGAGGGCAAGGCTCTTGTTGAAGAGGTTAAGGCTGAACTTAGGGAACAGGGAGTAGAATTTAACGAAAATATCCCTGTAGGCATTATGACAGAAACCTCGGCGGCAGTTATGATTGCTGATATTCTTGCAAAAGAATCCGACTTTTTCAGCATCGGTACAAATGACCTTACGGGTTATACAATGGCTTGCGACAGAGGAAATGACGATGTTGCATATCTGTATTCTCCGTTACAGCCAAGTGTATTAAGGGGCATTAAGTATATTATTGATTGCGCAAACAAGAATAATATTTCTGTAGGTATGTGCGGCGAGGCAGCGGCTAACCCGATGATGGTGCCGTTACTTATGTCATTCGGACTTACCGAGTTCAGTGTATCCGCACCGTCGGTATTAAAGGTAAGAAAAACAATTTCTGCATGGTCAAAGGCAGAGGCAGACAAGGTTGCAGAAAAGGTACTTGCAATGACTACCGAAAAAGAGATAAGCGACTATCTTAAAACTCTTTTATAATTAATCAGATAACAAGTTTCATAATCAAACTCTAAATAATAGTTTGCGAAGGGCAGTGTTCGTTTGAGCACTGCCCAAAGCCTTTTCTGAGGTTCTTTATCAAAATTGGTTTAATTTATGGCTTAGCGGTGTACATCTGCAAAACCGTGATTAAACAATATTCCTTTTTCCGACAAGATATGTTATAATATCTGCGGATAGGTGATTTATGTGAATAATGATTATTTAGTTAAGAAAAAGCCGATGTATGCGCTTTTTGTGTTTGCTCTGCCTATTATTATAGGTAATATTTTTCAGCAGACATACACTATGGCGGACTCGGCTATTGTAGGCAGATTTGTAAGTGAAAAGGCTTTGGCGGCAGTAGGTGCGTCATATTCGCTTACAAATATTTTTATTTGTGTGGCAATCGGCGGCGGAATAGGTGCGTCGGTAATAGTCAGTAGGTATTTTGGCGCCAAGGAATATAAAAAGACAAAAACGGCAGTGTACACTGCGCTGATTGCTTTTACCGCACTTAGTGTTTTGCTTGGAATTATCGGTCTTGTGTTCAGCCGTCTTATTCTTATTGCGCTCAATACTCCGTCTGATGTACTTGATCTGGCGGTCGATTATCTGAACATTTACTTTGCGGGTTTGCCGTTTTTATTTATGTATAATGTGCTTTCCGCAATGTTCAATGCACTCGGAAAATCTAAAATACCGCTTTATTTTTTGATTTTCTCATCGGTGTTCAATGTTGCGCTCGACCTTTTGCTCGTAAAAAATTTCAGAATGGGTGTAACGGGCGTTGCCTGGGCAACACTTATTGCACAAGGAATTTCGGTTGTATTATCATTCATAGTGCTTGTGTGGGAGTTTAAAAAGCTCAACATAGGTCGTGCAAAATTTTTTGAAAAGAGTGAGCTTTTGCCTATGGCAAAAATTGCTTTTCCGTCAATTATTCAGCAGTCAACGGTATCAATCGGAATGATGCTTGTGCAGTCGGTGGTAAACGGCTTCGGTTCAGAGGCTCTCGCAGGATATTCTGCCGCAATAAGAGTGGAATCGCTTTGCATAGTTCCCTTTAACAGTATAAACAATGCTGTGTCTTCGTACACTGCGCAAAATTTGGGTGCAAAGAATGAAAAGCGTGTTGTAGAGGGTTACCATGCCGCAAACATTCTTGTGGCAGCATTTTCTATTTTACTTATTCTGCTTATAGAACCTTTTAACGGTTCGATTGTATCAATGTTTCTCGGTGATGACGGCACAATAACCGCAATGAATACGGGCTGCGGATACCTTAGCTTTATGGGGTGGTTCTTCTGTTTTATCGGCTTTAAAATGGCAGTTGACGGACTTTTGCGAGGTGCTGGAGATATGAAAATGTTTACAGTCGCAAACTTTGTAAATCTGTTTATCCGTGTGTTTGTCGCAATGGCATTTGCACCGATTTTCGGCTTGCAAATGGTATGGATTGCAGTGCCGATCGGTTGGTTTTCAAATTGGATTATATCGTTTTTGGAGTATCGGACAGGCAAGTGGAAAAGGATATATAAGAGATAACTGTAAACTAAATAAAAATATTATATAAAATATAGGCATATGATTTATTAGATAAGTCATATGCCTTGCTTTTTTGTTCAAAAATCATTTATACTTTTTGGTCAAGTAAACAAAATTGTTTTTTTATTGTTGTAAATAAAATGAGGTAATGATATAATTTTAAATAAAGTTTGAATTTAGGAGTTGATTTTTTATGAAAACAAGCAAAAAAATTATAAGTTTGTTGCTTAGTGCAGCTATCATTATGTCTGCCATGGTGATAACAGCTGTTTCGGCGGCTGCCGCAGCAGACGGCTCAGAGGTATATTTTGATAATTCGGTTTTTAATTGGGAAAATGTTTATATTTATGCCTATGGTACAAAAGAAAATGCCAAATGGCCGGGTCAGCTGATGAGCGCAACTGATGACGGACTTTACAAGGCAAGCTTTACTTCAGCATATAAATCAGAAAGCATTATTTTTAATAACGGCAAAGAAAAGGACGAGGGCAAGGAGCAGTATCCAAAGGCAAGCGGACTTTCTTTAAAGGCAGGTCAGTGCAAGCTCCTCACAGCCGCAAAGCAGTGGGTAGATTACGGCAAGCCTGATTCTCATGGATACGGAATTGTTTACAAAGCCTCCGGTACAAGCTTTTCATCAGAATTTTTGCAGGTTCAGCTCGGACTAAAAAATGCCTCAGTAGGATACTATTCTGTTGACGGTTCGGCAAAAAAATCTTATACCGACGGCACAATTATTAAAATAGGCGAGGGTAAAATCGGTAACAGCGAAATTACTCTTGTGCTTACAGCAACAGGCGATGACGGTGTTGAAACAACACAGACTTTCACTTACAACAAAACATTTACAGCAGGCAAAACAACTTTTTCTGCTGACTCGGACGGACACACAACAGCTCCCGAAAGCGGCTATTACGGAACAAACCCGAATATGCAGCTGGGTAAATACAAGACAATTTCTGTTGACGGCGATGTAAGCGATTGGGACAGCTCAATGATTATTGCTCAGGGTACAGCAAACGATGACCCCCGAGTATATATGCCATCTTCAATGCATGAGCAGCCGTGGGACGCATACGCTCTCTATGGCGCATGGGACGATGAAAACCTCTACTTTATGTGGGAAATGGCAAATACATCATACATTACTTCTCCGAGCGATAATTTTGCGGCATCAAATGAGGCTCGCCCTTGGAGAAACAGTATTCCAATGTATATTGCGCTTTCAATAGACCCAAGCAAGCAGGCAACAGGCAAGGCAGTAGGCACAAACAAAGACGGCTCTGTTTACACAAATCCGTTTGTATGGGGTTGTGACGGCGGCGTAGCAAAAGACGGCGGTGTAGGCTTTACAACTCACATTGATACACTTGTTGCTTTCGATTCAAACAATTCAAACGGCGGCGCATCAATCTTCAAGGCTGATGTTCAGGATACAGACGGAACATACCTGTTTGATTATGATACAAGAGTTCCGATTGGCGTAACAAGCTATCAGGCACAGGATAACCGGAACGGATTCAAAATTAAATATGCAAACGGCACAAAGAGCGAAACTCTCTACGGTGTAAGAGAAGTAAAGGGCGACAGAACTTTAGGCGACAACACTGACCCTAACTCAAATTGGGTTGATTTCTTTAAACTCGGCTACAAGAAAAACTACGGTTATGTTTACGAGGTTGCTATTCCTTACTCTGCACTCGGTATCGACAGAAATTATGTAGAAACTCAGGGCATTGGCGCAATGCAGATTCTCACATACGGTACTTCGGGTATGGATACACTTCCACACGACCCCTCAATGCTTGATGTTGCAGATGCTGAATACAGCTACGATCCGTCTACTTCACACGAAAAAGAGGATATAGACAACATTACAGTTCCGCTTGCAAGACTTGGCAAGATCCTCCCTGATACACAGGTTCAGGAGGCAGAGTTTGAAGTAAACTTTGGCGCAGACAAGAGCTCATCTCAGCCTGTTGGCACAGCACTCGAGCTTAAAGCAGAGCCATACAACAACCATGGCAATGTTACTTACGAGTTTGCGGTAAACGGTGCAACTGTAAAGACTTCATCTGACAATACATACAATTTTACAGCAAATAATGCAGGCACATACACATTGTCTGTAAAGGCTATTGATTCAGACGGCTGTATAGCTGAAAGCACAAAGTCATTCTATATTTCGGACGGCGGCGAGCAGGAAACTATCCTCAAGGGCGATGTAAACCGCGACGGAGTTGTAGATGTAAACGATGTTACACACTTACAGATTCACATTTCAAACGACGATAAAAATCCGCTTATTGATGTTACAAATAAGGCTTGGTTTGACGCTGCCGATATGTACGGCGACGGCAAGCTTGATATTCTTGACGCAACCGCATTACAGATTTATATCGCATAATTCGTAAAAGTTATAATCATATTCAAAAGGATTGCAGAGCAAAATCTGCAATCCTTTTTTGTGTATACAGGATGCAAGAATAGTGTAAAATTGCCTATATTGTATTGACATATAAGCTCTTGTAATCGTATTTACAATGCTTTTACTCTATACTTCAGGCAAGATTAAGGCAACAGAAAAATTTAAATCTGTTACACTTGCACTTTTACTTTCAACAATAAGCATTTCAATCCTTGCTTTTATCGGCTACCTCATTCCTGCAACAAGAGGTTATGTAATGATTTTCGCAGGAAATCCTATCTTTGACATAGCAATGTCAGTTATTTTTATTATTATCGCAGCTTTGTTTCTTATCAGCGACTTTCAGATTATTCGTGAAACAGTTGAAAATCAGCGCCTAAAAGAATACGAGTGGTCAGTTTCATTTGGCTTGGCATTTACAGTAATTTGGCTCTACTTCAAGGTTCTTGACCTCTTAATAAGAATTTATGACGCTAAAAACTAATTACGGAGAATAATTATGAGTGCAATATTATCGACACAAAATTTAGTGAAAAAATACGGTTATAAAATTGTTTCTAACAACATCAGCCTTACGATAAACAAAGGTGATATTTACGGATTTGTGGGCAAGAACGGCGCAGGCAAAACTACATTTATGCGCCAGGTGTTAGGGCTTGCTTTTCCCGACAGTGGCGAAATTACCCTTTTTGGCGGTGAGCCGCTCAACACTGCAAGGAAGAAAATCGGTTCGCTCATTGAGTTTCCGTCAATTTATAAAAACTGCACCGCATACGAAAATATGAAGAGAATGGCAATTCTTACAGGAAGTTCAGACAAAAGTGTCAGGAAAATTCTTGATTTTGTAGGTCTTGGCAATACAGGCAACAAAAAAGCAGGACAGTTTTCGCTTGGTATGCGCCAGCGACTTGGAATTGCTATGGCTTTGCTCGGCAATCCAGAATTGCTTATTCTTGACGAACCGATAAACGGACTTGATCCGACAGGTATTATGGAGATTCGTGATTTAATCATCAGACTAAATACCGAAAAGAAAATTACCTTTATGATTTCAAGCCATTTGCTTGAGGAACTGTCAAAGATTGCCACACGATATGGATTTATTCATGACGGCAAACTTATAGAAGAAATTTCCGCTGTTGAGCTTTCACAAAAATGCAGCGACAGAGTTTTAATTGTGCCTGACAATCCGCAAAAAGCGGCGGAGATTTTATCAAAAATTATGCCGCCTCAACAGATACATATTTATAATAACTCTGTTTATCTTGACTCAATGATTGACAGAACGGGTCAAATTAATAAATATCTTGTTGAAAATGGTGTTACGGTAAATCAGATTTCTATTCACGCAATTAATCTTGAAGAATACTTTTTACGCAAGGTAGGGGCATAAAATGAAAAGGTTATTATTATTTGAACTTCGTAAGCTTTTCAAAAACAAAAGCTTTTATATTTGGACTTTTGCATCGGTTGCACTTAGTTTGATTTACCTGCTTTGCTCATTCGGTATGTTTTCGTTACAATCTTCGCAAAATATGCAGTGAATAGTATCACCGGAGTCCGGTATTATCAGTGCAATAGGATTTTTTAAAACAAGTCCTGTTACAGTATTTATACTAATGTTTATTTGCAGCTTTATTTGCAATGATTTTGACAACGGCATATTGAAAAATATTATTTCACGAGGTTACAGCAGACAGTCGATTTTTACGGCAAAGTTTATGGCGGTTATTGTCAGCACCCTTTTTATGGTAATCCTCAATTTAGTTGCTGTTTTTGCGGTATCAAGCGCTTTATATCATAACATCGGCTCAATATACGCTCTGTTTATTCCGCAATTAATTATCCTTGTGTTTGGACTTATCTCATTTGCCGGCATATTCTTTATGCTGTGTTCAATCTTTAAAAAGAGCGCTCCTGCAATAGTTGTTTCGTTGCTTGCTCTTTTGGCTTTGCCAACAGGAATTTCGATAATCAGCTCATACTTACATATTAATTTAAGCTGTTTATGGCTTGGTAATGCGGTTTCTACCCTTGCAGTAAATAACATTTCGGTACAAACATTACTCGCAAGCGGAGTTTGCATTATAGTTTATTTAGTGGTTTCTTACATTGTTTCTATTTCAGTGGTTAAGAAATTGGAAGTTTGATTTTTGCTTTTTCGGGCAATTTTTTTGGTTTTGATAAGGAGGGGAAGATTAGTTTTTGTAAAACGATATAATAAAGAAAACGGCAGTGTGAGGTTAATACTCACACTGCCAAAGTTTTCAACATTTCAAACTCAAATTGTTAATTATTTTTCGTCGCCAAAGCAGATACCCATCTTTCTTGCTGCGGCTACTATTTCGTGGTTGGCAGGAACGGCTTTAAGTTTACCTGCGATTTCTTCGAGCGGAACTGCAACTACTTTATTATTTACAAGTGCAACCATTTTGCCGTAGTCACCGTTTATGATAAGTTCGGCAGCTGCAATACCGAAACGGGTGGAGAGCACACGGTCGTATGCGTCAGGACTTCCGCCTCTCTGGAAATGTCCGGGTACGGTAACTCTTGTTTCCTGACCTGTTGCGTCTTGAATTTCTTTTGCAATTTTGTATGAGATTGACGGATATGCGATTTCAGCCATAGCGGCTTTTCTTTTTTTCTTCGGCATAGCCGCAAGCTCTTGTGAAATTGCACCCTCTGCAACGGCAAGAATTGAAAATTTCTTTCCGCTTTCGGTTCTTTTCTTAATTGTATTAATTACGGAATTAATATCGTACGGAATTTCCGGAATTAAAATAACATCCGCACCGCCGGCAATACCTGCATACAAAGTCAGCCAGCCAACCTTGTGACCCATAACCTCAACAATGAAAACTCTTCCGTGTGAGGTTGCGGTGGTGTGAATACAGTCGATAACATTTGTTGCAATGTCAACGGCGCTCTGAAAACCAAATGTTTTATCTGTACCCCAAAGGTCATTGTCAATTGTTTTTGGCAGAGAAACAACATTCAAGCCCTCTTCACGCAAGAGGTTTGCGGTTTTCTGTGTGCCGTTTCCGCCGAGAACAACAAGGCAGTCAAGCTCAAGTTTCTTATAGTTCTTTTTCATTTCGGCAACTTTATCAACGCTGTTTTCGTCAATAACTCTCATAAGTTTGAACGGCTGTCTTGATGTGCCGAGAATAGTACCGCCCCTTGTAAGAATACCCGAAAAATCATCAGGCTTCATCATCCTTGTTTCGTTGTAAATAAGTCCTCGGTAGCCGTCAATAATGCCGATAATCTGCACGCCGTCATTGCCGTAATTCTGATAAAGTGTTTTTGCGACTGCACGGATAGTAGAGTTAAGTCCCTGACAGTCACCGCCGCTTGTTAAAATACCGATTCTTTTCATTCTGCTTTTTCTCCTTCCTTTGCAGGTACTATAGGAGTGCCTACTGTTCTTACATATGTCTGTTTTTTAACGGCATTTTGTGCCTGTTGTGCAAGTTTTGAAAAATGTTTTTGGCTGTTAAGTCGTTTTTTGCCACGCTTATCTACAAGGTGATATGTGGTGTCGGGTAACTGCTTTCTTGCATTTACCGTGTCTTTTAGCGTAACTTTTAAAATCTGTTCAACCCTGTTTTTAATGTCTTCGTCCTCAACAGGGAACACAAGTTCAACTCGTCTGTCAAGGTTTCTCTGCATCCAGTCTGCACTGCCAAGGTAGTAGAGCGGATTGCCGTTGTTTTCAAATTTAAAAATTCGGCTGTGCTCAAGGAGTTGTCCTACAATGCTGATTACCTTTATATTTTCACTCCATCCCTTTAATCCGGGGATAAGACAGCAAATACCACGCACGATAAGTTCAATTTTTACGCCTGCCTGCGATGCCTCGTAGAGCAAGCTGATAATTGCGGGGTCTACAAGTGAATTTACCTTTGCAGTGATTGATGCGGGAAGTCCCTGTTTTGCATTTTCGATTTCTTTTCTTATCATTTCCTCAAAGAAAGGTCGCATACCTTGAGGAGCAACAATAAATTTATTGTATTCGGGCGGTAAAGAATAGCCTGTAAGTGTGTTGAATAATGACGATGCGTCAAGGCCGTATTCTTCACGGCAGGTAAACATACCGATGTCTGTGTAGAACCTTGCGGTGCTGTCGTTGTAGTTACCTGTACCCATATGCAGATAACGGCGGATTCCGTCCTCGTCTTTTCTGACAACAAGACAGATTTTACAGTGGGTTTTAAGACCTGTAAGACCGTAAATTACATGACAGCCTGCTTTTTCAAGCTTGGTTGCCCACTGAATGTTATTTTCTTCGTCAAAACGAGCTTTAAGTTCTACAAGTACAGTAACCTGTTTGCCGTTTTCGGCGGCTTTAATAAGTGCCGCAACAATAGGAGAGTTACCGCTTACACGGTATAAAGTCTGCTTGATTGCAAGTACATTCGGGTCTTTTGCGGCTTTTTTGACAAAGTCAACCACCACATCAAAACTCTCATACGGATGATGAACAAGTCTGTCTTTTTCACGGATAGCCTCAAAAATATCATCGCAATCGTAAAACTCGGCAGGCGGATTTACAGGTGTAATAGGCTCGAAACAGAGCTTTTCGCAACCCTTTATTCTTGCAAATTTAGAAAGGAAAGTAAGGTCAAGCGGACCGTGCTGTACATAAATTTCGTCCTCGGTTACATGCAATGCATCTACAAGGAATTTGCGGATTGACTTGTGGCATTTTTTAGAAAACTCAAGTCTTACAGGCACACCGCGCTGACGCTTTTTAATGGATTTTTTAATTTCCTCCATAAGGTCTTCCGTGTCCTCGTCAATGTCAAGGTCAGAGTCCCTTGTGATTCTGAAAGCTGCCGACTGTTTGATGTTATAAAGCTCAAACAGTTCACCGAGGTGAATAGTAATAATTCTTTCAAGGGTTATAAAGTCACGCTTGCCTTTTGCGGGAAGTTCCAAAAATCTCGGAAGGATTGACGGCACTTGTACAAGCGCATAAAATTCTTCTCCCTCTGCATTTGTAAGCAGAACTGCAATGTTAAGACTTTTGTTTGCAAGCAATGGGAAAGGTCGGCTTGTGTCAACCGCCATCGGTGTGAGAACAGGGAATACCACTCTCTGAAAATAATCGTCTGCAAATGCTTTTTGCTCGTCGGTCATTTCATCTGCCTTAACAAAGTTAATACCGTTTGCTCTCAGTGACGGAATAATGGAACGATTGTAGCAGTTGTACTGCTTTTCGGCAAAGGCATGTACTTTTTCACTGATTTTTTTCATCTGCATTTTAGGGGTAAGTCCCGATGGGTCGGGCTTATTTGTGCCACGATGAATATTATCAAGTACGCCTGCAACACGAACCATAAAAAATTCGTCAAGGTTAGACGCTGTAATAGAAAGGAAGTTACACCTTTCCATTATAGGATTTTCCTTTTCAAAAGCCTCTTCAAGTACACGGGCGTTAAAATCGAGCCAGCTTAGCTCTCTGTTATTGTAAGGCATTTCAAGCCATTTTTTTAATTCTTGTTTCTTTTTTACATCAATTGTTGAAGTCATTATATCACTCCTTATTATTCTTATTATATTGTTAAATCTTAAATATTTCAAGTAAAATTTATGTAAAAGTTACAAAAAAATTTTGAAAAGTCATTCCTAATTATTCGCATTAAAAATATGGACAACCTTTTTTTAATCAAAGGCTTGACCTAAATTATAAATTACTCGCCTTAAACCACAATTTGTGCCAAGTTTTGATAAAAACTTTTTTAGTGAATTGTTATTTACCTTAAATCTGAAATTGTAAAAAATAACCGCCTTGTAGTTGCGATTACAAGGCGGTTATAAAAATAATTTGTCTTAAAAGATAAACAGCTAAAGCCGTTTCTTTACACTAACTATATTATCGTAATTAAAAATTCGTGTCAACAGATTTATGTCAACAGTCACTGATACTGTTGAAAAATATTTGACGGAAAAATATAATGATTCATTTACTTTTGATTCCTATGGAAACAACTCTTGGTCATCTGTAAAAACCACATTTATATATAGAGATAAACAAAATAATAAGTTCTGTGTTGAATTTGATAATAATTCAGCTATAGATAATTCCGGAAGCATACTTTACGATAAAGAAATTCAACAGGATTTACAGAAAGGTACAAATAGTGAAAATAAAGTTTTTGCAGACACAAGTTTATTGTATTTCGGACTTAACGAAAAATTTAACAATTACAATGCTTAGCAAATCTCATCGCAGATATTTCGAAAAAAATAACACACCCTGAAAAACCAAGGTGTGTTATTGGCGCGCTGGAAGAGACTCGAACTCCCGACCTTCTGATTCGTAGTCAGACACTCTATCCAGCTGAGCTACCAGCGCATATGCGGTTAATTATTAACCGCAAGTAGTATATTACCACATTCTTTTATAAAAAGCAAGTGTTTTTTAAAATTTTTTAAATTTTATCATCAAAAAATGCAAAAAATGCTCTGTAAGCCATATATACATCAATTTTTGATACGATTTCAAACGGTGCGTGCATACAAAGTACAGGCACACCGAGGTCAACTACATCAACATTCATATTGGCAACATATTTTGCGATTGTTCCGCCGCCGCCCATATCAACTTTACCGAGTTCGCCGACTTGCCACATTACATTGTTTTTCTCAAGCAAAGCTCTTACCTTGCCCATATACTCGGCAGACGCATCGGAAGTATCGTACTTTCCACCGTGACCTGTGTATTTTGAAATTACAACGCCTTCGTTAATATAGCAAGAGTTCTTTGCTTCGTAAGCGGATGCATATGTTGGGTCATAAGCTGCGCTTACATCTGCCGAAAGACAGGTGCTCTTAGACAGTGCTTTGTAGCCGTCAATACCGTCCTGCTTTGCAAGGTCATATATAAAGTAACGCAAAAAGTCGCTCTGCATACCTGTATTGCCGTCGCTGCCTGTTTCTTCTTTATCTGTAAGATAAGTAACGCAGGTCTGCTCCGGAGTTTCAACATCAAGCGAAGCCATTATTGCAGGGTAAGCGCAAACCTTATCATCGTGACCGTAACCGCCTATCATACTTGCGTCAAAGCCGATATCTCTTGCTTTGAATGACGGAATAAGACAAAGTTCTGCCGAAAGGAAATCCCCCTCAACTATGCCGTATTTCTTATTGAGAATTGACATTACATTGAGTTTTACAAGGTCTTTTTCGTCTTCGCCGTCAGCATATGGACGAGAGCCGACAAGAACATTGAGGTCTTCACCTGTAAACACCTTTGCAAGCGGCTTTGAAACCTGGTCTTTAGCAAGGTGTGGAAGCAAATCAGTAACGCAAAAACAAGATTCGTTTTCATCGTCACCCCAAGTAATGTTTACCTTTGTGCCGTCAAGTTTTACAACTGTGCCGTGGAGTGAGAGGGGAAGTGCTGTCCACTGATATTTTTTAAGACCGCCGTAGTAATGTGTTTTGAAAAGTGCGAGGTTTGTGTCCTCATAAAGTGGATTCGGCTTTAAATCAATTCGTGGTGAGTCAATGTGAGCGATTGCAAGTCTTGCACCGTTCTTTACACCGTTTTTGCCGATAACAGCAAGTGCGATTGCTTTGTCACGGTTTACATAATAAACCTTATCGCCTGCGTTATATGACGCATTTTCATCGTATTCTGTAAAGCCTGCTTTTTTTGCAAGTTCAAGTGTGTAGCTTACAGCCTCACGCTCAACAGGAGAATGGTCTAAAAACTTTTTATAGCCTACGCAGAAATCGTCTGCTTTTTTAATCTCTTCGGCATTGAGAATTGCTGCGCCCTTGCTGCCTTTCATCATAATTTCTTCTTTAAGAAGTGTAGCTTTGCTTTTTTCGTCTGACATATTTATCTTCCTTTCATCAGATGTACCATATTATTTTATGAATAATATAACTCAATATACTTTGCTTTTGCGTCCGTTACCCGTTCAACATATTCTTTTGTTTCGGGATACGGTATATCTGTAAGCGTTACACCGTCGGTACTGTAATTCGGATCATCAAGCCAGTCCGAAACCACAAATCCTGCGTTGTACGCCGCAATAGCCGATGTTTCTGTCCCATAAAAATCAAGAAAATATTTTAAAAGATAAGAGCCGTAATCTATACAGATTTCGGGGTTATACAAATCTTCTTCCGTATATTTGCCCTCACAATCTCTTACCTGCTGCAGCCATTCAAAGGAACTCGGCATAACCTGCATAATTCCGCAAGCACCCGCATCCGACTGTGCGTCTGCATTAAAGCCGCTTTCCGTACGGATAACGGCATATATGAGTGATTCGTCGAGTTCGTAATCTTTTGCGGCTTTTTGAACATATTGGCTGTAATCTCTCGGATAGCTGAGTTCGAGCAGTTGTTTTTTTGCGTTGTCATAGTAATTAAATACAAACAGTGCAAGCAAGACCGCCGTTAAAACTATGCAGCTGCCAACAATAAAATTTTTTCCCTTCTTTTTGGGTTTCTTTTTGTATCGGGGATTTGCCGCCATTAAATCACCTGCCGTATGTATCCGAATAGCCCCTCGGCTTTGTCGATAAGTTCTTGCTTTGTGCCGTTGTTTTCAAGAATAAAGTCCGAATTATCTTTAAAATAGTTTTCGGAAAGTTGAGCGTTTATACGACTTTCCGCCATTTCTTCCGAAATTCCGTCACGCTGCATTATGCGCTGTTTGCGTATGTTTTCATCAGCCGTAACGCTTATGATATAATCGCAAATTACATTTGCTTTACTCTCAAAAAGCTGCGGTGCGTCAAATACAATGAATTTTTTATCGCTGTTGACAAGTTTTTCCGTCTTTTCAAGGAAAAGGGAAAGTACAAACGGGTGGATAAGTTTGCCGAGAACGGCGGTTTTTTCTTTTGTTGCAAATGCCCTTTGAGCAAGCTTCTTTCGGTCAAGATTTTTGTTCGGCAAAATAATGTCACTGCCAAATTCAGCCGAAAGTATCTTAAGACATACCGAGTCGGGCATATAAAGTTCCGCAACAAGCTCATCGGCATTTATTACCGCTGTGCCGTTTTTTGCAAAAACTTTTGATACAGTGCTTTTGCCTGCGCCAGTCTGACCTGTAAGCCCCAATATTTTATATTTTTTCAAGGTCTATCACCTCATAGCCTGCGGCCCTTATAAGTCTGTTGTAAAGTGCCATACCTACGCCATCGCAGGACGGAAGTCTTGAGTAAGCGGTGTCAATTCCCCCGACCTCGTCAACCTCTCTCAGCATATCGAAAAGTCTGTGCGCCTGCTGTGCATAGTCTTGTCTTTTGCCGAGCGAAAATGTTTTTACCTTAAGCTGCGCAATATCCTCGTCACAACACAAGGCGGCTGTTTTGCCGTCATCCTTGCTGTTCACATAATTAATATATTCTTCGTCTGTGCCTTTAAGAAGTATAACTCTCGCTTTCGGCGAATAATGCTTATACTTCATACCCGGACTTGCCGCCTTTTGGTTAGGGTCGAGCTTGTCGAGCACCGCCTTGTTAAGCTCAACCTCGCCAATGGTTTCTCTGAGCTGTTCAAGAGTAATTCCGCCCGGTCTTAAAAGGCAAGGAACTTCGCCCGCAAGAGTGATAACCGTACTTTCCACGCCGACTTCACTTGCACCGCCGTCAATAATTGCCTCAATCTTACCGTTCATATCATTCATAACATGGGTTGCGGTTGTAGGACTCGGAGAACCCGAAATGTTTGCGGACGGCGCAGCGAGCGGTGTATTTGCCGCCTTAATGAGCGCTCTTGCAACAGGGTGTGACGGACAGCGAATTGCAACGGTTTCAAGACCTGCCGACACTTCGTCAGGAATAATCTCCGATTTTTTCATTATAATTGTAAGAGGACCCGGCATAAATTTTTCGGCAAGAATTTTTGCCTTTTGGGGAATTTCGGCGACAAGACCGAATTTTTCAATATCCCCAAACTCCGCAATATGAACAATCAGCGGATTATCCATCGGTCTGCCTTTTGCCTTAAAAATTTTGGCAACGGCTTTACCGTTCAAAGCGTCTGCCGCAAGTCCGTAAACGGTTTCGGTCGGCATACCTACAAGTCCGCCGTTTCTTAGGATTTCTCCTGCTTTATTTATATTTTCCTGTGTACTGTCGAGCAATAATGTTTGCATATTGTCACCTTGCTTATGAATTTTCCATACTTTCTTTGAGTTTTTCTGCTCTGTCTGCGGTAACAAGAGCGTCTATAACTTCATCAAGATTTCCATTTAATATATCCTCAAGTTTGTAAAGCGTAAGTCCGATTCTGTGGTCGGTCAGTCTGCCCTGCGGATAGTTGTAGGTTCTAATTCTTTCACTTCTGTCGCCCGTGCCGACCTGTGACTTACGGTTAGCGGCAATTTCACTCGCCTGCTTATCCTGCTTTTCTTTTAAAAGTCGGCTCTTGAGCACCTTGAGCGCTTTATCTTTGTTTTTGTACTGACTTCTTTCGTCCTGACACTCAACAACCGTACCTGTCGGCAAATGAGTAATACGGATAGCCGAACTTGTTTTGTTGATATGCTGACCGCCTGCGCCGCTTGAACGGAAAGTATCTATTTTCAAATCTTTAGGGTCGATTTCAAGCTCCACATCTTCCGCCTCGGGAAGAACGGCAACGGTTGTGGTAGAAGTATGCACTCTGCCCTGACTTTCGGTTTCGGGCACACGCTGAACACGGTGTACACCGCTTTCGTATTTAAAGCGTGAGTAAGCACCCTCGCCCTCAATCATAAAAGAAATTTCTTTATAGCCGCCGAGCTCGGTTTCGTTTGCGTTTACTATTTCTACTTTATAACCCTTTTTCTCGGCATACATACTGTACATTCTGAAAAGCACCGCACTGAACAGTGCTGACTCTTCGCCGCCTGCTCCGCCACGAATTTCCACAATAACATTTCGTTCGTCATTTGGGTCTTTCGGCAAAAGCAAAATCTTAAGCTTTTCCGAAAGCTCCTCTATGTTCTGTTTTGCCTCGTCAAGTTCAAGCTGTGCAAGTTCCTTTAAGTCGCTGTCGCCGCTCTCTTCAAGAATTTCAATGCTTTCGTCTTGAGATTTTACCGCATGTTTGTACTCTCGGTAAGTAAGCACTATTTCTTCAATAGACTTAAGCTCTTTCATTGTTTTCTGATATTGCTCCGGATCTGCCGCAACAGACGGTTCGTAAAGTCTTTGCGAAAGTTCGGAGTATCTTTTATCAAAAATTTCTATTTTTTCAAACATATTATTTTTCCTTATCGGTTAAAATTTTTTTAATATTCTTTTCGATTTTATTTCTCGGCACCATAACTTCTCTGCCGCAGTTTGTACAACGGATCTTAAAATCCATTCCAATCCTTAATATTTCAAATTCCTTGCAACCGCACGGGTGCGGTTTTTTCATTTCAACTCTGTCACCGACATTAACCTTCATATTAACACTTCCGATTGCACAAAAGCTAAAAATATAAGTAAAACAGACGCTTTTTTCGGTTTCTCGACCATTTGTCAGCATTTTGTTTTATGCTACTATTGGTTTTTATTATATATCAATACTGCCAAAATATCAAGAGCCTGCTTTAATGACTTTTACAAAGATTACAAATAATTACAACATTATTAAAAAAATATTGCCTTTTGCGGAGCTTTGTGGTAAAATGTTCTTTGATAAACAGAAATGTAAACATAATTGACAGAAAGGAAGATTTAAATTGTTTTTTAAAAAACTCAAAAGAATTCCGGCAATGTTCTTAGTTTGTGCATTACTTTTTACCACAGTATTTTCGTATTCAATGATTGCTAATGCGTCATCGTCTTTTACACCAAGACTTGATGCACCGTCATACAGCAATGATTATTATTACAGCAATAAAAATATTTATTACCAATACGGCTATGGTATGCCAAACTGCACAGCTTATGCTTACGGCAGAGCATACGAAATTCTTGGCAGAGATCCCGGACTTTGTCACTATGACGCTTACGAGTGGTATGACTACAACGACGGCTACAGCAGAGGTCAGACTCCGAAAGTCGGCGCTGTTGCTTGTTGGGAATATTACAGAAACGGCGAAACAGGTGGTCATGTTGCCGTTGTTGAAAAGGTAGAGAACGGTACTGTTACATTTTCAAACTCTGCGTGGGGTTGGGAAAACTTCTATCTTACATATGCAGATGTTAATGACCCTGCAATGGGTGAATCAGGTTGGAATTTCCAAGGCTTTATTTACCTTGGCGACTTTGGTAAGAACAACAATAACAATGATGATAACGGTAACGATACCATTACATACAAAACAGGTGTTTACGAGGTTGAAGTAAGCGATTATCTTAATATGAGAGAGAGCGCAACAACTTCATCAAAAACTGTTTATCAGATTAAAAACGGTACAGAGCTTTATGTTACAGATGTAAAACAGTCCGGCGGTTACACATGGGGTTATACAACTTATAAAAATGTAAAGGGTTGGGTAGCTCTTGATTATTGTAAATATCTTAGGGACAAGCCGCTTGATAACGGAAACAACTACGAGCACGGTGATATTAATATGAACGGTGCTGTAGATATTCTTGATATTACAGAACTTCAGATGTATGTATCTAAAAACGCTGATTTCACCGATACACAGTTAAAGCTTGCAGATGTTGACGGAAACGGCAAAATTGATATAAGCGATGTAACAGAATTACAGCGTATCATTTCATTAAATAAAGCATAAACAAAATTACGGTCATTCGCATAAAGTTTGCGAATGACCGTTTTTTGTCAGTGAATTTTAGGCTTTATCGAAAGTTGGGGTAAATTGAGGATTAGCTAAGCGCTTTTTAACAATTATAAAAGTAAGGTCAACATTTTAAAAGGTTTGACCTTACTTTTATATACAAAATGATTGCCTATTTTCAACCTTTCAAAAATGCAACGATTCTTTCAAACTGCATTGAGTGTGAGGCTTTTACCAAAACTGTATCACCTTTTTTGAGCAGGCTTTTTAGGTCGGGTAGGAGAGAGTCTATGTCTGAATACCACTTTCCGCCGCTGCCCTCGGCAAGTGCTTTGGCAAGCGGGCCGACTGCAATTACAAGGTCAACGCCTTTTTCTTTTGCGTGTTCGCCTGTTTTGCGGTGCATTTCAAGTTCGTTTGTGCCGAGTTCTTTCATATCGCCGAGAATTGCAACGGTTCTGCCGCTGAAATTTACAAGTGTGTCAATACTTGCCATAACGGAGGTCGGGTTTGCGTTGTAGCAGTCATCAATGATTTTGTAATCTTCGGTATTGATAACATTTGCACGGCTGCCTACGGTTTTATAAGCCTCAACACCTTTTACAAGTTGTTCGTCATTAAGCCCGCAAAGTTTGCCTACTGCCACGGCTGCAAGTGCGTTTGAAACCATATAACTGCCGATTGCAGGAATTTTTACGGAAAGTTTTGTGTCGCCGAAACAAAGGTCGGCAAGCACTCCGCCGTCCGCATTGTTTTGAATATTTTCTGCGTAATAGTCATTTTTGCGGTCAAGACCGAAGAAGATTGGTTTTTTGCCGTTTACTTCCGTTACTGTAGAAAGTTTATCGTCGTCGCCGTTGAGTACAAATTCCGCATTTTCGCTTGCAAATTTAAACATTTCGGTTTTTGCCTTTAAAACGCCGTTGCGGTCGCCGAGGTTTTCAAGGTGACAACAGCCGATAATTGTAAGTACGCATACAGTCGGCTGTACCATCTGCGCAAGTCGGCTCATTTCGCCAAAGTCGGAAATACCCATTTCTATTACAGCAGCCTCGGTATCTTCGGGCATTGCAAGGAGAGTGAGCGGTACGCCGAGTTCGTTATTTAGGTTGCCTTGTGTTTTGTGAGTTTTGTATTTTTGAGAAAGTACGGCATAGAGCATCTCTTTTGTAGAAGTTTTGCCTACACTGCCGGATACGCCTACTACAGGAATATCAAATTTTTTGCGGTAGGCCATACCGATTTTTTTAACCGCCTCAAGTGTTGAGTCAACAAGAATATACGGCTTTGTCGGGTTCTGCGGCGCTTTTTCGCAAACAGCGCAGACAGCACCGTCAGCATAGCATTTTTCAATAAAATCGTGTCCGTCAACACGCTCTCCTTTAATGGCAAGGAAAAGAGAATTTTCCTTAATGCATCTGCTGTCACGCTCAACCGATGAAATTGCGGTTGATTTTAAGCTTTCGTCGCCGACATATTTACCGCCGCAGGCAGCGGCTATTTCTTCGAGAGTAAATTTTTTCATATTAATCACACCCTGTAAAATTTTATTTGTTTTATATACTCTAAATATACCAAAAATACCTTGCTTTTGCAATAGCGGTAATATTCGGCGGTTATATAATTATAAACAATCGGTTATGCGAGTTTTGCATAACCGATTGATTTATTAATAAAATAAGAATAGCTTTATTTATTGACTAATCAGTCTATTTTTGCTATTATTTTATTTGTAATAAATTTAGTTTTATTCTGAAAGGCGAGATAGTATGCAGTTGTACAAACAGTTTTGCAATGAAGAATTTAATAGTGATAATACGCTGAAAAGTTTTAAATTAAAATTTGAGGATAATTATAATTTCGGATACGATGTGCTTGATAAAATGGCAGAGAAAGCACCGAATGATATTGCACTTGTGTGGACAAATCCCGAGGGTGAAGAACGAATTTTTACTTTTGCCGACTTAAGCAGACTAAGCAATAAAGCCGCAAATGTTTTCTTGAAATACGGTATAAAAAAGGGCGACAGAGTTTTGCTGATGCTCAAGCGCAACTATGAATATTGGTACATTGTTACGGCTCTGCACAAACTCGGAGTTGTTGCAATTCCCGCTACAAATATGCTTACTGCCGAGGACATAAGCTACAGAGTGAATGTTGCAAATATTAAAATGGCTGTATGTACTCCCGACAGCGAAACGATTGAACATCTGCTAACAGCGGCAAACCGAGAAAATTCATTAAAAACTGTATTTGTTGCGAGAGAAGATTTTGACGGTACGGTAAATATTACAAAAGAAATTGAAGCTGCAAGCGACGAGCTTGAACGGGTAGAAACCAAAGCTGACGAGCCAATGCTTATCTACTTTACATCGGGCACAACAGGCTATCCGAAGGCGGTTGTGCATAATCATATTTATTCTTTGTGCCATATAATTTCCGCAAAATATTGGCAGAATGTAAAAGAGGGCGGACTGCATTTTTCAATTGCCGAAACAGGCTGGGCAAAGGCATCATACGGAAAAATCTACGGTCAGTGGCTTTGCGGTTGTGCGGTTATGGCTTTTGATTTCGATAAATTTTCTCCGTCAAAAATTTTGAAAGTAATTGAAAAATTTAAGGTTACATCATTCTGCGCACCTCCGACCGCTTACAGATATTTTGTGAAAAAAGGTATGCAGAAGTATGATTTGAGTTCACTCGAATACTTGACAACTGCAGGTGAGGCGCTCAATCCGATTGTTGCCGAGGCTGTATATCAACAAACAGGACTTCATCCGATGGAGGGTTACGGTCAGAGTGAAACCACATTGCTCATTGCAAATCTCAACGGTACTCACGGCAAAACGGGTTCAATCGGAAAACCAAGCCCTATGTATAATATAAAACTTGTTGACAGCAACGGCGATGAAGTAAAGCAGGGCGAAACAGGCGAAATAGTAGTTGTTCCGCCAAAAGACAGAAAGCAGTACGGTATATTTACAGGCTACATAGGTGACGAGCAGATGTACCAATATGCGTGGAGAAACGGAATGTACCACACAAACGATACCGCATATATGGACGAGGACGGCTATTTTTGGTATGTCGGCAGAGCCGATGACCTTATAAAAACAAGAGGATACAGAGTAGGCCCGTTTGAAATTGAAAATGTGCTTATGAAACACCCCGCCGTGCTTGAGTGTGCAGTAATCGGTGTTCCCGATGATAGCCGTGGACAGGCAATCAAGGCAATTATTAAAACCGTTGACGGCTGCGAAGCGGACAAAAATCTTGTAAATGAAATTAAAGGATTTTCAAACAAGCGTCTTGCATCATATAAGTGGATTCAGTACATTGAATTTACCGATGAAATGCCAAAGACTGTAAGCGGAAAAATTAAGCGTGTTGCCCTTAAGGCAAGAGCCTGAAAGTTTTGAAATTAACATAATATACGCGTTTCTCTGCGCAAAAAAAATCACCGTAAAGTTTTTGCTTTACGGTGATTTACCGATAGTAATCTCAATCACACAGGGATTTACCTCTATTCCAAAGGCAAAATCATGATTCATTTGACCTTTGACTATAAAACCGATGAAAAATGCACCACACCGGGCCAATATTTGAAGTATCACCGGACATTCCAGGGACTTTCCACACGAGAACTGGCGGAAAAGGTGGGCATTGTGCCCGCGACATTGGTTCTGTATGAAAATGACCGGCACCCCATCAAGCACAGCACAGCGGTAGCACTTGCAAATGCGCTGGGGATTGACCGCAACAGGCTTCTGGACAAATATACCGCCTTTGTAGATTACCCGTATTCCTCCCTTTTGAAAAAGGTACGGCAGGATCTTTCCTTAACTCAAATACAAATGGCTGAGTTGATTGGGATAGGCCAAACGTCTTATTCTGGCTGGGAAAGAGAAATCCGCGTTCCGCGCCGTAAGGAGTACGATAAAATCCTTGCCGCACTGGAAAAGCTAAGGGTAAATGTGGATACATACCTTTGCCAGTCAGCTTCTATCTGAGTGTAAATCGCACATTTGCGGCACTGTTTCCTTACATATATAATAGAAGCACAAAGGAGGAGTGCCAAATGAGAAAGCGGAAATTAAAGATATTTCTTACCCCTACGGAAAACAGCATTGTTATCCAAAGCCTCAACCACCTGCGCAACGCCCTGCTCCGGGAAAATAGGGACACCGGCTGCCTGGACGAACTTCTGCTCAAAGTGATGTGCGCCCCGGTAAAGAAGATGTAAAATTACATATCGCTGCCGAATGAGCCGCTTATTCTTTTCAGAAAGAGTAAGCGGCTTTTTTCATGCCCACCTTTCGGATTTTCCGCGTACATAGCCGTCCGTCCTGCCAACGGGCGGCTAAATCTATGAAGAAGGAGGACATGAAAATGCCGGAACAAAGAAGCCGCCCCAGGGATAGCCGCGTGATCGCGCTGGCCAACCAAAAAGGCGGCACAGGCAAGACCACCACGACGGTGAACCTGGGCATTGGTCTGGCGCGTCTGGGGAAAAAAGTCCTGCTCATTGACGCAGACCCCCAGGGCGACCTTACCACCTGCCTGGGCTGGCAAGACCAGGACAGCTTGCCCACCACCCTTGCTACCGTCATGGGAAAGATCATCCGCGACGAGCCTTTTACCGCAGACGAGGGTATTTTGCACCACAGCGAAGGCGTAGACCTCATGCCTGCCAACATTGAATTGTCAGATTTAGAGGCTACCCTTGTCAACGCCATGAGCCGGGAGATCACTTTACGCACCTATGTCAACGAAGCAAAGAAAAATTATGACGTGGTGCTCATCGACTGTATGCCGTCCCTGGGTATGATTACGATCAACGCCCTGGCTGCGGCGGACAGCGTGATTATCCCGGTGCAGGCCCACTACCTGCCCGCCAAGGGCATGACCCAGCTTATCAAAAACATCGCAAGGGTAAAAAAGCGGATTAACCCGGCCCTGAAGGTGGACGGGGTGCTGCTCACTTTGGTAGACGGACGTACTAATCTGGCCCGCCAGACGGCGGAAATCCTGCGGCATACCTACGGGAGCGTATTAAAAATCTATCGTTCCGAGATTCCCGTAGCCATCAAAGCCGCAGAGATCAGCGCCGCAGGCAAGAGTATTTACGCCTACGACAAAGGAAGCAAAGTGGCCCAGGCTTACGCGGAGTTTTCAAAGGAGGTGTTGGCGGATGGCGAGAAACAACGCGCTAAACTTCAATCTTCCCTCAGCCGATGACCTGTTTTCCACGGAGGAAGAACGGGCTGAGGCAAGGCTTGAAAAAGTCGTCAACCTTTCTCCTGCGGAGATCAGCGACTTTCCCAATCACCCCTTTAAGGTGCGGATGGACGCGGCCATGCAGGAAATGGCAGAGAGCGTGAAGCAGTACGGCGTTTTGGTTCCCACCCTGGTGCGCCCTAAGCCGGAGGGCGGCTATGAGATGGTGGCCGGACACCGCAGGAAAAAGGCGGCGGATTTGGCGGGGCTTACGGAAATCCCCTGTATTGTGCGGCAGCTCACCGATGATGAAGCCACGATTATCATGGTGGATTCCAACTTGCAGCGGGAGCAGATTCTGCCCTCGGAGAAAGCGTTTGCCTATAAGATGAAGCTGGACGCGATGAAACGGCAGGCCGGACGGCCCTCAAAAGAAAATAGTGTCCCACTGGGACACCATTCTATTGTGGGGAAATCCAGAGAGTTACTTGCAACAAATTCGCCGGACAGTAATACCCAAATCCAGCGTTATGTTCGCCTTACCCACCTTATCCCGGAAATCCTGGAGCTGGCAGATAACTCGGTACTCAAAGACCCGGATATGCTGCAAATTGCCCTGCGCCCAGCGGTGGAGTTGTCTTACCTGCGAAAAGAAGAACAGGCCGACTTGTTCGCTATCATGGACGAGATGGACTGCACCCCGTCCCACGCCCAAGCCATCAAAATGCGCCGGATGTCCGAAGCCAAGACCGGCGATGAACGGCTGTCCAAGGACGCCATGGCGGTTATCATGGAGGAGGAAAAAGGCAATCAAAAAGAACAGTTCAAAATCCCAAAGGAAAAAATCAGCCGGTTTTTTGCGCCGGGGACGCCCACGCAGAAGATCGAGGACACCATTGTCAAGGCGCTGGAACTCTACCGCAAACGCCAGCGCAGTTTAGAGAGATAGCCCACTCACAAGGGGGAAGTGCGCCCATTTGCGGGAAAACGCCAGCTTGTGCCGGTTCCCCCTCTCCACACCTCACCCCTTCCAAACAACCTAAACAGCCTAAAAAAGAAGATATTTGAGGAGCCTGGATGTTTATAAAAAGCTCCGGCCTCTTTTCCACAGGCAGACATCGGGCTGCGAGGGAAACCGGGCGGGCCTCTCTTTTTTAGACAGTAACCAACACAAGCCGCAGCACATCGGAAACGGTGTGCTTTTTTTGCGGCCATTTCAAGGAGGTAACACGATGAAAGCATTGAGAAAGCCCCTGTCCCTGTTCATGGCCATGCTCATGTGCCTGGGCATATTCGCAGGGACGGGAACCACAGCGTTTGCCGCAGGGGAAACCATGACGACGTATATGGTAGAGTTCCCCCGTGCCAGCGACCCCAACAAGGCAGGCTGGGGACATTCTGCTATGAATTTCCTGGGCGGATGGTCTACCGGCGAAAATAACGGTTTTACCATCCACACGCAGGATTCCTTTAACGGGAAAGTCATCTACTGTATCGAACCCGGCGTCGGCGTTCATTCCGGCGACCAGTTTACTGGCCGGGGCGAGGATTTCTGGGATGATTACCCGTCCGATCTGAACCCCACTATTCCACCGGACACCATCAAGGAATATATCGGGCGGATTATGACCTATGGCTGGCAGGGTAACGCCAGCACCTCATGGATGACCGATGACCCGGAGGACGCCAGCAAGATGGCCGGGGCAATCGCCACCCAGCTTCTTGTCTGGGAAACCGTCGTGGGCGAGCGCGACAGCCAGTTTAACCATGTGGACGCCAACGCCCAGGGCAAGAACAATATCGCTGAATATATCAGCCCGGAGAATCCAATTTACAACGAGATCTTCAGCCAGTATTCCGCTATTGAGAGCGCGGTAAAACGCCATACCATGCTGCCCAGCTTTTTCAGCAGCACCGCAGACGCCGGGGCCTACGAGCTGAAATGGGACGGCCAGCAGTATTCCCTCACACTCACGGATACCAACGGCGTGCTGGGAGATTACACCTTTACCAGCAATATTACCGGCCTGAACTTCTCTGTGGACGGCAACCAGCTTACCATCACTTCCAGCCAGGCCATCAAAGGCTCTGTAACGGTAAAAGCGGAAAAAATCTCTGCCCAGCGCAGCGGCGTAGTGGTATGGACGGATGGGATTATCGGCGGCGGCAAGCAGGATTTTGCCACCTACGGGGAAACCGTTTCCGATTCTATGGTGGGCTATCTGAACCTGGAAGTGAAAACCGGCAATATGAAGCTGATTAAGACTTC
>ENA-OOXP01000288-OOXP01000288.1-human-gut-metagenome-genome-assembly--contig:-NODE-288-length-38807-cov-4.184326_pt1 | contig 38807 bp, 37 predicted proteins | sample MGYA00241591_ERZ501351 | MGnify/ENA primary metagenome ERZ501351 (study PRJEB25962, sample SAMEA1968361) | human gut metagenome | biome: human gut; feature: human-associated habitat; material: faeces...
TAATAATCAAATGTATATGAAGGTATCATCTGATCGAAATCAATTTATTGTATCTGGAATGTTGCAAATGCCATTGGCAATGCAAAAGTTTTATGAATATTATGAAGAAATTTATTCAGAAAAAGATCAAAAGTTTATAGAAGAAAATGGTAGGAAATTATTATATTGAAGCACGAATGAGAGATAATAAAAGAACAGATATTATTATTGATTATAAAGGAGAATATATTATAGAAACAGTTGTATAAATTAAAAACAGACCTAAAGTTTTATATGGTCTGTTTTTTATTTAAGAAAATTTTATATCAACAATATAAAAACAAAAATAACAATAGAAGCAACCATCAATTTATACTCATCTGAAAAGTTTTCTTTGTTCTGTAATTTTACCAGTACATGATATAAAAAGTAAAAAAATGAAAAAAAGCATAAAGCCAAGATAAATAAAACGATAATATGTTCCATAATAATTCCCTCCCATAATAAAAATCCTTAAAGTTTTATTTTTAAATAATATTATAAACAATAGATTTCATATGTCCAGATATCCCCCCCAAAAAAAAAACACTTAATGATAAAGAATCTCAACAAGAAATGATAGACATGTTTTGATACAAATAGTTTCATTTGTGGATGAAAAAGGAATATGGTAAACTGATATTAAAATGAACAATAAATTAGAGCAATAGTTAAGAAACGTTTCTTTAAAATAACAGGAAAGGGAAAGATTATGTACAAAATCAGCAATTTCAGTGACAACGACGACGTAAAGATCATCGACCAGTCAGGACCATTTGAAGTCATCGAATATCAGAGAGACTTAAGTGTTATGCCAGAAGATGCCCAGTTAGCATTCTTCTGCAGTCAGATGAACGTAAGAAAACGTCAGCTTAAATGCGAATTATCTAAAGGAAATGTAACAATTCAGGCAGGTGCCATGCAGTGGATGGCAGGAGATGTCTCTGCGACAACAGGAATCAAAGGAGCAGGAGATTTCTTATCCAAGACAATCCGGGGAAAAGTAACGGGAGAATCTGCGATTAAGCCAGAATATACAGGAGATGGAACTCTTGTTTTGGAACCTACATATAAACATATCATTTTATTAGATCTTGACGAATGGGGTAATTCGATCGTATTAGATGATGGTTTATTTTTAGCCTGTGAATCTACACTGAAACAAAAAGCAGTCAGAAGAAAGACGTTCTCTTCTGCATTTGCAGGTGGTGAAGGATTCTTCAACCTAGGATTAAAAGGAAGCGGAGTTGTCTGTCTGGAATCCGATTGCCCAAGAGAAGAATTAGTGGAAATCACATTAGAAGATGATGTTATAAAGATTGACGGAAACCTTGCAATTGCATGGAGTGGAAGTCTTGACTTTACGGTAGAACGAGCAGGAAGATCTTTGCTTGGTTCTGCAGTGAGTGGTGAAGGTCTGGTAAATGTATACCGTGGAACAGGAAAAGTATTATTAGCACCAGTTGTGAATCAGGCAATGAAACCACAGCAGGTGGTGGAGAAAGAGCCAGTGATCGTTAGTGATGACGACGAATAAGAATATAACATATATACAAAAGATTGCTTCATAAAAAGAAATAGCATTTGTTACAAAAAATAAGTAACTTTAGTAAGAAATGCCATTGCAACTTTTATTTTTACATTCTTAGCTTTTGCCATTGCACAGTTTGGATTATTAGCCGTTGTAAAACAGGGATATGCATACCTTGGATACGCAGCATTTATCACACTGTTTGTTCCATTTATTGTTCATGTGATCGCAACAAAAGGAAAAGAAATTTAAAGTTTGTATACAAAAACTTGAAAATTCAAACGATTTGATCTATAATAACAAAGAAATAAAAACAGGGAGCTTGTGAAACAGGCTGAGAGGAAAGTAAAACTTTCGACCTTTGAACCTGATTTGGGTAATGCCAGCGTAGGAAACGAAGATCATGAATCGCGAATATACGGAAAGTTACTAAATCAGTAGCTTTCCGTTTTTTTGTGTTTATAGGCAAGTAAATTTTATGAGAAAACAGCCTATAAAACAATGCGGTCAATTGGGGGCACCACTTTTGATCGCAATACAAAAATAATGCATAAGAGAAAAGGAGAGATACTTATGAGAACAGCATTATCAATCGCTGGAAGTGATTCCAGTGGAGGCGCTGGAGTTCAGGCTGACTTAAAGACCATGACAATGAATGGTGTATTTGCAATGAGCGCCATTACAGCACTGACAGCCCAGAATACAACCGGCGTAACAGGAATCTTAGAAGCAGATCCAGAGTTTTTAAAGAAACAGATCGACGCAGTCTTTGAAGACATCAGACCAGATGCAGTCAAGATTGGAATGGTTTCCTCGAGTGGACTGATCAAAATGATCGCAGAGAGATTACAGCATTATAAAGCGGAAAATATCGTTGTTGATCCAGTGATGGTAGCAACGAGTGGATCAAGATTATTAGAAGAAGATGCTGTAGATACATTAAAGAAAGAACTATTACCGATTGCAACGGTAATCACACCCAATATTCCAGAAGCAGAGATTCTTTGTGGTATGGAGATTCACACGGAAGAAGATATGGTAGCAGCGGCAAAAGCAATCTATGAAGATCTTGGATGTGCTGTCTTATTAAAAGGTGGTCATAACATCAACGATGCCAATGACTTATTATATACAAAAGAAGAAGTTTCTTGGTTTAAAGGAAAGAGGATCAACAACCCAAACACACACGGAACAGGATGTACTCTTTCTAGTGCCATCGCAGCAAATCTTGCCAAAGGTTTTGATCTTAAGACTTCTGTACAAAGAGCAAAAGATTATATTTCAAGAGCTTTAGCAGATATGTTAGATTTAGGAGCTGGAAGTGGACCAATGAATCATGCGTTTGATTTAAAAGATGAATGGAAAGAGGAGGCATAAGTGATGGGAAGCAGAAGAACATCAATCTTTGAAAACGGACTGATCTGGTTTGGAGCAGGAGTTTCATTAGCAGAAATTTTAACAGGTACAAGTTTCGCACCTTTAGGGTTTACCAAAGGATTATTAGCGATCATCATTGGACACATCATTGGATGTGGAATGATGTTTTTTGCCGGATTTATTGGTGGAAAGACAAGAAAAAGCGCAATGGAAACTGTAAAAATGAGCTTTGGATCAACAGGAGCTTTGTTATTTGCAGTATTAAATATTTTACAGTTAGTTGGATGGACAGCCATCATGATCTATGATGGATCATTAGCGGCAGCAGGAATCTTTCATGTGGCAAACTGGGTATGGCCAGTTGTGATCGGAGGACTGATCATCATCTGGATCTTAGTTGGAATTGAAAGTTTAGGAAAGATTAATACGGTTGCAATGGCAGCTTTATTTATCTTAACCGTTGTATTAAGCTTTATCATTTTTGGACATGGATCATTAAATACGGTTGCAAACGATGGATTAACATTTGGCGCAGCTGTAGAACTTGCGGTAGCTATGCCATTATCATGGCTTCCATTGATCAGTGACTACACAAGAGAAGCAAAAGAACCAACAAAAGCAACATGGGCAAGCGTGATCGTCTATGGATTAGTCAGCTGTTGGATGTATGTGATCGGTATGGGAATCTCTATTTTCACAGGAGAATCTGATATCGCACAGATCATGGTAAAAGCCGGACTTGGAATCGCAGGATTATTAATTATCGTATTCTCAACCGTAACAACAACATTCTTAGATGCATGGTCTGCTGGAATTTCCAGTGAATCTTTATCTAAGAATATCAATGGAAAATGGATCGCAGTTGCAGCAACAGTGATCGGAATCATTGGAGCCATTGTTTATCCAATGGATGACATCACAGATTTCTTATATCTGATCGGTTCAGTCTTTGCACCAATGATCGCCGTACAGATCGCAGATTTCTTTATCCTTCATCAGGATTTTTCAAGAAAATCTGTATGCATTCAGAACATGCTTGTATGGGTTGTTGGCTTTATTGCATACCGCTGGCTGATGGGTGTCGATACGATCCTTGGAAACACACTTCCTGATATGGTGATCACGATTGTTTTAAGTGTGATCGTAAGTTTATTGCTTGGGAAGAAGAATGACTAAGCCCTTTATAAATTAACTTATATAATAATAACGAAAAAATGGTTTTATATCATATACAAAATATGATATAAAGCCATTTTTTTTATTTAATGATCGAGGTATTACGTTAAGAAGAGAAGACCTTTCACACAAACAGATTATTAATGATCTTGGATTGGTATCACATAATCCGGAAGAAATCTATCAAAATACGATTTATGTTGTAAAGAAACTGGTTACAGAAGCAGGGATTGATAAAAATAAAGTTGCAGGAATTGGGGCAGCATATTTGGCAGGAATTGCTTTGGGAATTTATGATAAAACGATTTTTGACCAGATTAAGTGTGATAAGTATGAGCCATTAATGGAAGAGGAGCGATGGAAACATAAAAAGTATGGTTGGAAAAAAATAATTCAGAGTGCTTGTGAGAAAAATTAAATTAAAAATAGCACAAATCTATAATGCCTTATAGGATATTTTTATATCTTATAAGGTATTTTTCTGTTCATAACCTATTGACAAGTACAATTTCATTCCTTATAATCATATTATTCCTATTAAAATTGTATGAAATATAACGAAGAAGGTGACAGAGATGAAAGAAATATTATGCTTCGGAGATTCCAATACATACGGACTCATCCCCGGTACAAATAGAAGATATAACAGAGAAACAAGATGGACAGGTATTTTATCAGAGAAGCTTTACGATAAAGGATATAGAATCATTGAAGAAGGATTATGCGGAAGAACCAGTGTGTTTGATGATGCAACAAGAGATGGAAGGAATGGAGCGAAAGTACTTCCGATGCTTTTAGAAACACACACACCGCTTGATCAGGTGGTTTTAATGCTTGGAACCAATGACTGTAAAATATATAATCATGCAAGTGCAGAGCGTATTGGAAAAGGCATCGAAAAATTAATCCAACAGATCAAAAAACATGATCCTACGATCGATATTTTATTAGTATCTCCAATTGAACTTGGAGAAGATGTATGGAAACCAGGGTTTGATCCCGAATTTGATCAGCATTCTGTGAAAGTATCCAAACAATTAAAACAGACATATTTAAAGATTGCATGGAAATACGGATGTGATTTTCTTGCAGCAAGTGATGTAGCCAAACCAAGTAAGGCAGATATGGAACATATGAATGAAGAAGGACATAAAAACCTTGCAGAAGCCATCGAATCATTTCTTGTAGAAAAAGAAAGAAATCATTCAAACGACTATGTAAATGTGGTATGATAAGACAAATGATACAAAACATTCAGAAAGGAATTTTACATATGGAAACGATCAATCCACAGGAATGGAAAAAAGACCTGCCAGCATTTAAAGAAAAGACAGACCGGTTTTATGCAGGAGAATTAAGTAAAGCAGATTATAAAGGATTCTCCGGTGGTTACGGAAGCTATGCACAGAAAGATGGAAAAGCAAGCATGATCCGTCTTCGTATGGCGGGTGGTCATTTAACAAAAGACAAATTAAAATTTATCGCAGACAGTATTAAAACATATAACGTAGATAAAGTACATTTGACAACATGTCAGGCAATTCAGTTACATAACTTACAGCCAGAAGCAATCTATGGAATCATGGAAGGTGGATTAGATCATGGCATTGTAACAATGGGTGGTGGTGGAGATTTTCCACGAAATGTTACTGTATCTCCATTATCCGGTGTGCAGAAAGGAGAATATTTTAACGTTCTTCCTTATGCAGAAGCAGCTGGAGAGTATTTAATGACATTTATTAAAAAAGAAGTCATGCCAAGAAAGTTAAAAGTTGGATTCTCAAATGGGCCAGCGAATGAGACACATGCAACATTCCGTGATCTTGGATTTGTGGCAAGAGAAGATGGAAACTTTGATGTTTACAGTGCCGGTGGACTTGGCAATAATGCAAGATTTGGACTGAAAGTTGCTGAGAATGTAAAACCAGAGAAGATCCTTTATTATATCTGTGCAATGCGAGAGACATTTATCGCACATGGAAATTACAAACAGCGTGGAAGAGCCAGAACTCGCTATATGCAGGAAACTTTAGGAGAAGAAGGATATATCAAAGCATTCCATGAGAAATTAGATGAAGTTTTCGCATCTGGACAGGATTTAGATCTTCATGTAGAGATTCCTGAAGTAACAAAACAAGGAGATGAAAGTAAAGCAGAAGGAAAACGTGTGATCGAGCAGAAACAAGAAGGATTATATGCAGTTGCTTATCATCCATTTGGTGGCTGTCCAAAACCTGAGAAATTAGGTCAGATCTATGATGTGATCAAAGATATGGATGAGGTAGAAGCACGGATCTCTCCAGATGAGACGATGTATATCATTAATCTGACTGGAGATGAAGCAAAGAAAGTTTTAGAAGTCACAAATGATGGTGCAGAAACATTGTTTGAGACATCGGTATCCTGTATCGGGGCAACAATCTGTCAGGTTGGATTAAGAGATTCTCAAGGACTGTTACACAAAGTGATCAAAGCAGAAAGAGAAGCCGGATTAAAAGATGGATCATTACCAAAGATTCATATTTCCGGATGTATGTCTTCTTGTGGAACACACCAGATCGGAGAGATCGGATTCCACGGAAGTATGAAAGTGATTGATAAAGTTGCTCATCCTGCATTTGTTCTTCATATCAATGGATCTGATTATCAGGGCAAAGAGGTTATGGGAGAAGAAGTAGGAACCATCCTTGAAGAAGATATTCCAAAATTCCTTGTAAAATTAGGACATACCGTTGAGAGCGAAGGACTTGATTATGCACAGTGGAATGCAAAACATCCAGAAGGTATCAAGGAAATCGCAAAAGAATATTTACAATAACAGGTAGAAGCAATGGCATATTTTCCAATGTTTGTACAACTAAAGAATAAAAAATGTCTCGTGATCGGTGGTGGCAGGATCGCGCTTCGTAAGATCGAAGTCTTAAAAGATTTTGAAGCGGATGTTACCGTGATCGCACCAGAGATGATACCCCAGATTCGGCAGATCGATAAGATCCGCCGAATCTTTCGAACGTTTATGGAGGAAGATTTCAAAGAAGCAGAACTTGTGGTTGCAGCAACCAATGATCCAAAGGTAAACAGTGAGATCAGCAAGATCTGTATGCAAAAAAAGATTCCGGTCAATGCAGTTGATCAGAAAGAAGATTGCAGCTTTATTTTTCCATCTTATGTAAAAGAAGGAGAAGTAGTTGCGGCGTTTTCAAGTGGTGGTCAAAGTCCTATGATCACGCAATATTTAAAGGAAAAGATTAAACCAAATCTGACGGAAGAATTAGGACAGATCGCACAGATCTTAGGAAGTTTGAGAGCGTTTGCAAAATCATGTATTGCCACAGAACAGCAGCGCAAGGAATTTTATAAAGAATTATTACAAATCGGATTAAAAGATATTGATTCACTAGAAGAACAACAAATCAATGAAATCATTCAAAAATATACAAAAAATCAGAGTGAAATCGAGGAACAGTAAAATGGAACGTACAAGAAGATTAAGAACAAGTAATTATGTGAGAGATATGGTGAGAGAAAACCATGTAAGAATTGATGAACTGATCTATCCGATCTTTGTCACAGAAGGAGAAGATATCAAGCATCCAGTAGAATCCATGCCAGGAATTTACCAGTATTCGCTAGACCGCCTGCCAGAAGAAATTAACAGAATTAAAGAAGCAGGGATCAAAGCAATTTTAATCTTTGGAATCCCAGATCACAAAGATGAAGTCGGAAGTGGTGCATACGCTGAAGATGGAATTGTACCAAAAGCAATCCGTCAGATTAAGAAAGAATACGAAGAACTGATCATCATTGCAGATGTATGTCTTTGCGAATACACTTCTCATGGACATTGCGGTCTTGTGAAAGATGGCGTGATCTTAAACGACGAAACACTGCCACTTCTTGCAAAAGCATCTATAAGTTATGCAAAAGCAGGAGCAGATATCATTGCACCAAGTGATATGATGGATCTTCGAGTAAAAGCGATTCGTGAAGCTTTAGATGAAGCAGGTTTTGTATACACACCAATCATGTCTTACAGTGCTAAGTTCGCGTCAGGATATTATGGACCATTTCGTGATGCAGCACACTCCGCACCAGGATTTGGAGACCGAAAGACATACCAGATGGACCCAGCCAATGGACAGGAAGCGATGCGCGAGATCGGGGAAGATATCGAAGAAGGTGCAGACCTTATTATTGCAAAACCAGCACTTGCCTATATGGATATTATGAAAGAAGCATCCATGAAATATAATATTCCAATCGTTGCATATAATGTAAGCGGTGAGTATGCCATGGTAAAAGCAGCTGCAGCCAATGGATGGATCGATGAGAAAAAGATCGTTATGGAAAATATGGTTGGATTAAAACGTGCCGGTGCAAAGATGATCATTACTTATCATGCATTAGACGTTGCAAAATGGCTGAAAGAAGAGGAAAGATAAATGAGTGATACAAGATCAAAAGAGTTATATGAACGAGCAAAAGTACACATTCCAGGTGGGGTTAATAGTCCAGTCCGTGCATTTCGTGCGGTAAACAGAACTCCAAGATTTATGGAATCAGCAAAAGGGGATCGAATCATTGATGCCGATGGAAATGAATACATTGATTATGTATGTTCCTGGGGACCTGGAATCTTAGGACATGCTCATCCACAGGTCATTCAAAAGGTTATGGAATCTTGCAAAAACGGATTAACCTTTGGAGCACCAACAGAGAAGGAAGTAATTTTGGCGGAATTGATCAGTGAACTCATTCCATCCATGGAGGTAAGCCGTTTGGTAAGTTCAGGAACAGAAGCTGTCATGAGTGCGATCCGTGCAGCCAGAGGGTTCACAGGAAGAGATAAGATCATCAAATTCCGCGGATGTTATCATGGACATTCCGACAGTTTGCTAGTAAAAGCAGGTTCTGGGGCATTAACAACATCCGTTCCAGACAGTGCCGGAGTTCCAAAAGACGATACAAAGAATACATTAGTTGCAGAATATAATGATAAAGATTCTGTAGAGAAATTATTTAAAGAAAATAAAAATGAGATTGCAGCAGTCATTGTAGAACCTGTTGCAGCGAACATGGGATTAGTACTTCCAGAAGAAGGATTTCTTGAATTTTTACGAGAGATCACAAAAGATCATGATTCTTTACTGATCTTTGATGAAGTGATCACAGGTTTCCGACTGTCTCTTGGAGGAGCACAGCAGTATTACAATATCAAGCCAGATATCACAACACTTGGGAAGATTGTTGGTGGCGGAATGCCAATCGGTGCTTACGGTGGAAGAAGAGAGATCATGCAGATGATCTCCCCAGATGGACCAGTTTATCAGGCAGGAACTTTATCAGGGAATCCAGTTGCAACAACCGCAGGTATTGAAACATTAAATATCTTAAAAGATGATCCACAGATTTATGAAAGACTGGAAAATAAAACAAAGAAACTTGCAAATGCAGCAAGACAGGCAGGAAATGGACATGTTTGTGTGAATCAGATCGGTTCTTTGATGAGTGTTTTCTTTACAGATCAGAAAGTCAGAGATTTTGAAAGTGCTGTGACATCTAATACGGAACAATATGCAGATTATTTTGGATATTTATTAGATCGTGGAATTTATATTGCACCATCTCAGTTTGAAACAATGTTTATCTCTGATGCACATACCGAAGAAGATATTGAGAAAACGTGTAAACTTGCAGGAGAAGCTTTATGCAATTTGGATTTCTAGGAATCGATTACAAAAATGCAGATCTTGCCGTTCGTGATGAGATTTCATTTACGGATCAGAAAAAGATGGAATTTTTCCGTAAAGCAGAAGAAAATGGAATTGAACAAGTCATGATCTTATCAACCTGTAACCGCAGTGAGATCTACTATTTTTATGAAAAGGAATCACAGGTAAAAGCAATACAAGATATCTATTGCGATATGTTTGAGAAAGTGCAGATTAGGCAATATATTAGACATTGCGAAGAAGACAAAGCTGTTTCTTATCTGTTTCGAGTCACAGCGGGTCTAGAGTCCATGGTACTAGGAGAAGATCAGATTCTTGGACAAGTAAAAGATGCCTTAGATTTTTCGAGAACAATGGGATTTAGCAAAAAAGAATTAAATAAAGTCGTAAGAGATGCGGTAACCTGTGCAAAAAAGGTAAAGACTACGTTTAAAATGAGCGAAAAACCAGTATCTGTTGGTTATATAGGAATCCTTGAAGTTGAAAAAACATGCATGATCAAAGGAAAAACGATTTTGGTGATCGGAAGTGGAGATACCGCAGTTCTTGCTCTTCGTTATCTATATGAATACGAGGCAGGAAAGATTTATTTATGTAGCAGAACACTGGCACATGCAGGAAATGTTCAGAAAGAATTTGAAGAAATTGAGATCATTTCATATGAACAAAGATATGAGGTCATGAAACGATGTGATATTGTAGTTTCTGCAACATCAGCACCACATGTGGTTGTAAAAGAAGAATGTTTTACACCAGAAAAATCTGTTACATTTTTAGACCTTGCAACGCCAAGAGACATCGATCCAAAACTTTCAGATGACCCAAAGGTAAATCTGATCAACTTGGATACGATCAAAGAAATATCTAAAGCTAATCAGTCAGAACGGGAAGAACTTTGTAGAGAAAGTTTTACGATGATCGAGAAGGAAAAAGAAGAAACGATCAAGTGGTTATTTCAAGTTCCAATGGAAGAAACAATCCGTTCCCTTCAGGAAAAATGCACAGAAATCGTGGAAGACAGCTACTCCTATTTATCAAGAAAAATGGATCTTGGGACAAGAGAACAGAAGTTATTGAAGAAAGTATTAAATGCATCTTTGCAGCGAATGATCAAAGAACCGATTCAGGAATTAAAACATTTAGAGACAAGGAAAGAACAGGCAGATTATAAAAAGATGGTAGAACAGCTTTTTGGAATTGACACAAAGAAAGGAACCGATCTATGAAATATATCATTGGCTCAAGAGGATCACGTCTTGCATTAATTCAGACAAAGTATGTACAGGAAAAATTGGCAAAGGCATATCCAGAGCATTCTTTTGAAATTGAAGTGATTAAAACAAAAGGTGATAAAATTCAGAATAAACCATTAGATAAGATTGGTGGAAAAGGACTGTTTGTGAAAGAAATCGAAGAAAAAATCATTTCCGGGGAGATTCATATGGGCGTTCACAGTATGAAAGATATGCCGTCAACTCCAGCGAAAGGGCTTGTTTTCACGAAATCATGGAAAAGGGAAGATCCAAGAGATGTACTGATCCTTCGAACAGCATCCAACCTTTCTGATTTAAGAAAAGGAGCAGTGATCGGAACTGGAAGTAAACGACGTGCGTTTCAGCTGCTAAAACAAAGACCAGATCTTAAGATCGTCAATATCCGTGGAAATGTCGATACAAGACTTCGGAAAATGGAAGAACAAGAATTAGATGGAATCATTCTTGCGGCAGCAGGACTGAAACGACTTGGAATGCAAGATGTGATCACACAATATCTGGAACCAGAAGAAATGATCTCAGCACCTGCACAGGGAGTTCTTGCGTTGGAAGTCAGAGAAGATCAGAAAGAATTACAACAGATGTTAGATGTATTTTCGGACGAAGAAACTATGAACGAGGTATGTGCAGAACGAAATTTCTTAGAACAAATGGGTGGAAGCTGTCATACCCCGGCAGGTGCCAGATGTCAGAAGACAAACGATGGATACCGATTAGATGCGATGTTTGGAAATGAAGATGGAAACAAACAGGCATACACGAAAGTTTATGGGACTGACCCTGAAACTTTAGCAAAAACAGCCGTAAAAAATATAAAAAAACAGTTGGAAGGAATTGTCTATTTGATCGGTGCAGGACCAGGAGATCCGGAACTTATCACAGTCAAAGGAAAAGAGATATTAAAAAAAGCAGACTGCGTGATCTATGACAGGCTTATTCCACAGGAACTATTAGATGAGACAAAAGCTGGCTGTGAGTGTATCTATGTTGGAAAAGAAAATCATCATCATACAATGAAACAAGAACAGATCAATGAATTGTTAGCAGAGAAAGCATTGCAATATGATATTGTAGTTCGTTTAAAAGGTGGCGATCCATTTGTCTTTGGACGAGGTGGGGAAGAAGCGATTTATTTAGCGAATCAGGAAATTCACTGCGAAGTCATTCCTGGAATCAGTTCCTGTATCGCAGCCGCAGAACTTGCTGGAATCCCAGTCACACACAGAGGAATCTCCAAAGGATTTCGCGTTGTGACAGCACATGATCGTAGAAATCAGCTGTCTGATCTTAATTTTGCTTCTATGGCAAAGTCAGAAGAGACATTAGTATTCTTAATGGGACTTACAAAATTAGAAGAGATCACAACCAATTTATTAAAAAAAGGAATGAATGAAAATACACCTGTTGTAGTCATTTCAAATGCGGCATCAGCAAAACAAAAAACATGTACTGCAACATTAAATACGATTCAGGAAAAAGCAGATCAGGAAAAGCTTTCATCACCAGCTGTTATTGTTGTAGGAGATGTTGTGAAACTTCAAAAAGAGATTCAAAAACCAGAAGATACAACTTGGCATTTGGTCACAAAGGTAGGTGATCAGCCATCAAAATTAGCACAGTTATTAAAAGATCATGGATATAAGATCAAAGAATTTCAAACAGGAGAGATCTCTTATAAAAAGAATTTGATTTCTAAGGAAGAATTAGCGAAAGTTACTTATCTTATTTTTACAAGCAGATATGGAGTTCATGGGTTTATGAAACAGATGAAAGCTGCTAATCTGGATCTAAGAAATCTTTATGATAAAAAGATAGTTGTCGTTGGAGAGAAAACGAAAGATGTTTTAATGGAATATGGAATTGTTGCAGATTTTATGCCGAAAGAAGCAGGAGAAGTCTATCTTTGCAAACTTATGAAACAGGAAGTAAATAAAGATGATGTCATTTGGTATTGTAAAGGAATATCTGGTGGAGAAATACTAAAAGAAACACTTGAATCAGTTTGCCAGATAAAAGAAAAGATCATGTATGAAAATAAGAAAGTGATCTTTGATGTCCACCTACAGATCAAAGATATTAAAAGTATTTCATTTACTTGTGCGTCTTCCGTTCGAAGATTTTTTGATCAGATAAAAAAAGAAGAAATAAAGGAATGGATAGAAAACATTCCATGCATCAGTATCGGAGAAAAGACAACAAAACAATTAAAGAAAGTTGGAGTAAAACATATTTTAGAAGCCAAAGATACAACATATTTATCAATGTTTGATAAAATCAAGGAATCTATGTTATAATAGCAAAATGCCAGAGATCAAATGATGGAACGCTGGCATTTTAAATGAAAAAGAAAGGCAGAATTAAATCATTATGGGATTTGAATTTCAGATGTTAGACGGACTTCAGACGATCCATACTTCATTCCTAGATACATTTATGATATCAATCACCAAACTTGGAGATGCAGGAATCGTGTGGATCATTTTGACAGTTATTTTATTACTGATACCAAAAACAAGAAAAGCAGGAGGATACATGGCAGTGGCATTGATCGCTGATCTGATCATTTGCAATGTGATCATAAAACCGATCGTTGCAAGACCAAGGCCTTATAGTATCAATAAAACGGTACAGTTACTGGTTACACCATTGAAGGATTATTCTTTTCCATCCGGTCATACCGCAGCATCGTTTGCATCAGTCAGTGCACTTTATTTTGCAGGAAAAAAGAAAGTGGCAGCAGGGGCTTTGATATTATCTATTTTCATCGCTTTTTCAAGATTGTATTTATATGTTCATTACCCAACGGATGTTTTAGGTGGATTGATCATTGGATTATTATGTGGATGGATCGCAGATGTGATCATTAAAAAGATTGCAGAAAGAAAAGCAAAAGTAAAGGCATAGATTTTGTACTAAATCAGATTCAAGTTGAATAAATTGGAATTAAAGTATATAATAGCTTTATAAACGGCATGGAAAATACAATATACATATTGTTTATAAACTCTGATAATAATCACATCAAGAGTTAACATAAAGATCAGACAATTAAAAAGAAGGAGAGCATTATGAAAACAAAAATCGAAGTGCAGTTTCAGGAACGTAATGTGGATGTAAAAGACACAGAGAAACTTGTTAAAGAAGATTTAAAAGCAAGTGGTGTTAAAATGAACACAATTGCAAACTTAGATATTTACTATCAACCTGCGCAAGGTGATATCTATTACGTTGCAACAACAAAAGACGGCAAAGAGATCAGTAACGAAGAAGCATTAAAGATCGAAGAATAAACTACATATTCATAATACATGCCAAAAAATTAAATTCTAATTATAAAAGTAAAAACCATTTAATAAATCTTGCAAAGATGAATTTGCGGATGATTCTATTAAGTGGTTTTTATTTTTTAATTTTTGGAGATACTAAATGAAATACAGACATTTAACACGTGCTTGACAAGCAGACAAAGCTTCTATATTCTATTATGAGGAAATGAAAAGAACAGGAGAAAAAGATTGAATGATTTAAATATTAACTGGAAAGATTTTTATAAAAATGTATTTTCACTGGTTGTTCCGATGGCATTACAAAATCTGATCAATGTCGGTGTTACTGCAGCCGATGTTGTAATGCTTGGAAAAGTCAGTGAAAAAGTATTATCAGGAGCTTCCCTTGCAGGTCAGATTCAGTATATCATGGTATTGTTCTTATTTGGATTGACGTCAGGTGCAACTGTTCTTACCGCGCAATACTGGGGAAAAGGTGATAAAACAACGATTGAAAAGATTCTTGCCTTAGGGATCAGATCCGCAGTGATCGTAACGGCAATTTTTACAGTGGCAGCCTTTGCAATTCCAGCATCCCTAATGAGAATCTTTACAAATGATCCACAGGTGATCGCAGAAGGAGTCAAATATTTAAGAATTGTAGCATGCTCTTATATTATCATGGGAATTACCAATGTATACTTATATGTTATGAGAAGCATTGAACGAGTGATCGTAGCGACAGTCGTCTATCTTGTATCATTTTTATGTAATGTGATCTTTAATGCAATTTTTATTTTTGGATTATTCGGATTTCCAGCATTAGGAATCCGAGGAGCAGCCATTGCAACATTGATCGCAAGGATCGTAGAATTGATTTTGGTCTGTGGTTATGCAAAGATTTATAATAAAGATGTAAAATTCAGAGTTCATTATTTTCTACATCAGGACAAATTGTTAGTGAAAGACTTTTTAGTCTATTCCCTGCCAGTTGTTTTAAATGAAGTGATGTGGGGACTTGGAACATCAGCAAATACAGCTGTTCTTGGACATATGGGTAGTTCTGCAGTTGCAGCCAATTCTGTGGCACAGGTGGCAAGACAGTTAGCAACCGTCGTATCCTTTGGATTATCCAGTGCAACAGCAATCTATCTTGGTAAGACGATCGGAGAGAAGAAATTTGATCATGCCAGAGCTTATGCGAAGCGATTTATTATTTTAAGTGTGGTTATGGGAGTAATTGGCGGGGCATTGATCTTAATTGCTTCCCCAGTTGTGATTTCTTTCTTATCACTAAGTGCAGCTGCAAGATATTATCTGAAGATGATGTTTTATGTGATGTCTTATTTTGTGATCGCACAGGCATTTAATACAACAATGGTTGTTGGAATCTTCCGCTCTGGAGGCGATACAAAGTTTGGCCTGATCATGGATGTATCAACGATGTGGGGATGCTCCATTTTGTTAGGTGCATTGGCAGCATTTGTATTTCATTGGAGTGTACCGGCAGTTTATGTCTTATTGATGAGTGATGAATTGATCAAAGTGCCGATCACATCGATCAGGTATCGTAGTTTTAAATGGTTAAAAGATGTGACAAGAGATAACGTTTAAGAGGTATTGAAAGAGATATTTAAGGGAGGAAAATTTCTATGGAAACAGAAGTAAAATTAACGAAACTTGCCCAGTGTGCAGGATGTGGGGCAAAGGTTGGAGCTGGAACTCTGGCAAAGTTATTAGATGGAATTCCAACAAGATCGGATGAACGATTACTGGTTGGATTCGACAAAAGTGATGATGCTTCTGTCTATAAAATTGATGATAATACAGCACTTGTTCAGACTCTGGATTTCTTTCCACCGATCGTTGATGATCCGGAAATGTTTGGGGAAATCGCAGCGGTCAATGCAATCAGTGATATCTATGCGATGGGAGCTGATCCCAAATTGGCTTTAAATATCATGTGTGTCACAAAAGATATGCCAAAGGACAGTATACAGGCAATTTTACGCGGGGGTTATAAGAAAGCATATGAAGCAGGAGTGATCATCACAGGTGGTCATACAATTCATGATCAGGAACCAAAGTATGGTTTATCCGTTTCAGGATTTGTGCATCCAAAGAAATTTCTGACAAACAGTGGTGCAAAACCTGGAGATGTCTTGATTCTTACGAAACCATTAGGAGTCGGGATTCTAACAACATCCGTCAAAGCAGAATTTATCGATCAGAAAGTGATGGATAAGATTTATGATCAGATGAGACAATTAAATAAATATGCCAGAGATATCATGGTAAAATACGCTGTTCACAGTTGTACGGATGTGACTGGATTTGGTTTGCTCGGACATGGGTATGAGATGGCACAGGGAAGTAATGTGACGATCCATTTTATGACAAAAGAGATTCCATATCACAAAGAAGCATTAGAGATGGCAGATCTTGGAATGATCCCGGAAGGAGCCTATCGAAACCGCAAATATGCAAGTGCAGGAGTCTCAAAAGCAAAAGAAATCAAGAGGGCCATGGAAGATATTTTATACGATCCACAGACATCCGGAGGACTGATGATCGCAGTCGATGAAAAAGATGCAAAAAATTTATTAAAAGATTTACAGAATACGATCCCATGTGCTAAAATAATTGGGTATGTAGAAGATAAAGAAGAGAAATCAATTATATTAGAATAGAACATAAAACAGACAGGAAGGATCTTAAGATGAAGAAAGATTGTCCTGTCTGATTTTGAGCAATCGTTATTCTCATTTGAGAATAACGACAGGAGAGAAGAATGAAAGATCAATTTCAAAGAACGATTGATTATGCCAGAATATCGATCACGGACCGCTGCAATCTATATTGTACCTACTGCCGCCCAGATCATGAGGAAAAGTTATCTCATAAGGATATTTTAAGATATGAAGAAATCCTAAGATTATGTAAGATTCTTACTAAGCTTGGAATTGACAAATTTAAGATCACAGGTGGAGAACCATTGGTACGAAAAGGCTGCGCAGATTTTATTTATGAATTAAAAAAGATGAATAAGGTAAGTAAAGTTACATTAACAACAAATGCAATTTTTTTATCAAGAGATTTGGATAAATTAACAGAAGCAGGAATTGACGGGATCAACGTAAGTCTTGATTTTATGGATTGTGAAAAATATAAAAATATCACAGGATATGATGGCTATGAAAAGGTTATGAAAGCTATCAAAGAAGCAGCTTATATGGGATTGAACGTAAAGATCAATACCGTACTGACAGAACAGACAACGATGGAGGATATCCAGAAATTTATAGACTATATAAAATATCATAAAATTTGTATCCGATTCATCGAACAAATGCCACTTGGAAACAAACAGATCACATCATCTTTGTCACGAGATGAGATCAGAAAGAATCTAAAAGATCAAGGAATTAGATTTCATAAAGTAGAACAAAAAATCGGAAATGGTCCGGCAGTTTATGAAACAATGGAAGGTTATAAAGGAATGATCGGATGGATCGAAGCATTGCATGGAAAGTTTTGTGACAGATGCAATCGTATTCGCCTGACATCGACTGGAGGAGTTAAACCATGTCTTTATTACCAAGAAGCAGGGAATATCAGAAAACTATTAAGAAATGGAAGTTCTGACGAAGAAATCAAAAAGGTGTTAGAAGAGATCATTTACAAAAAACCACAGGCACATCATTTTGAAGACAAGCCGTCAGACAGTAAGATGTATACAATTGGAGGATAATATCAATGGGAGAATTTTCACATTTTGACCAGCATGGAAATGCAGTCATGGTCGATGTAACAGAAAAAAAAGAAACAACAAGAACTGCGATCGCACAGGGAAAGATCAAAGTCAATGATGAAATCTTTGCGAAAGTCAAAGAAGGAAGTATGGCAAAAGGAGATGTCTTAGGAACTGCAAGGATCGCAGGGATCATGGCAGCAAAGAAGACATTTGAACTGATCCCGATGTGCCATCTTCTGATGCTTACAAAGTGTAAAGTTGACTTTGAAATGTTAGAAGAGACCAAAGAGATCAAAGCGGTCTGCCTTGTTAAAACAACAGGAAAAACAGGGGTTGAGATGGAAGCTTTGACAGGAGTCCAGGTTGCCTTATTAACGATTTATGATATGTGTAAGGCAATCGATAAACATATGGTCATGTCAGATATTCATTTAGTGGAAAAAACAGGTGGAAAGAGTGGTGATTTTACATGGAAGGAATCATAAAAGCGGTTTGTATCAGTGAAAAACGTGGAACGGTAAAGAAAAATATCAATGAAGTGAAAGTGATCAAAGACTTTGGATTAGAAGGAGATGCACATGCAGGGAAATGGCACCGACAGGTCAGTTTTTTAAGTGCGGATATCGTAGATGAATTCAATGAAAAAGGAGCATCTGTGATCGAAGGTGATTTTGGAGAAAATGTGCTTGTTTATGGGATTGATTTTAAGAAATTACCAGTTGGAACAAAATTGATCTGTAATGATGTAAAGTTTGAAGTTACTCAGATTGGAAAAGAGTGCCACAGTCACTGTGAGATTTACAAATGTGTGGGAGACTGCATTATGCCAAGAGAAGGAATTTTTGCAAAAGTGTTAGAAGGTGGAATGATCAAAGTTGGAGATAAGATTAAAGTTATTTATCCAGACAAAGATATGCCATATCAGGCTGCAGTCATCACATTAAGTGATAAAGGATCCAGAGGAGAACGAGTAGACACAAGTGGTCCAAAAGCAAGTGAGATTTTAAGAGAACATGGATTTGAGATCATAGAAGAAATCCTTCTTCCAGATGAGATGGCACAGATCAAAAAAGAATTGATCCGTTTAAGTGACAGTCGTCAGGTTGATCTGATCATTACAACTGGAGGAACAGGACTTTCCCCAAGAGATTGTACACCAGAAGCAACTTTAGCCGTGGCTAACAGAAATGTACCTGGAATCGCAGAGGCAATCCGTGCAGGGTCTATGACGATCACAAAACGAGCCATGTTATCAAGAGGGGTCAGTGTCACAAGAAAGAAAACACTGATCATCAATCTTCCGGGTAGCAAAAAGGCAGTCGAAGAGAGTCTTTCCTTTATTATTGACCAGCTGCCACACGGATTAGATACATTAAGAGGAAATACACAGGATTGTGGAAGAAACTAAGAGAGGAGATAATCTATGGATACATCACCGATCATTATATCGATGAAAACAGCAATCGTTGCCATTGTATTTACATTTATTCTAGGATTGTTTGCTGCTCGATGGATCTTATATCGTAAATCTGAAGCGGCAAAGATCTTCTGGGATGGAATTTTTACGATGCCGTTAGTATTACCGCCAACGGTTGCAGGATTTTTCCTGCTTGTATTTTTTGGCTCTTACGGTCCAGTCGGAAAGCTGTTTGAAGATTATCTAGGGATCAGGATCGCATTTTCATGGGGAGCGACGATCCTTGCGGCAGTTGTGATGTCATTTCCGCTAATGTATCGTTCGGCAAGAGGTGCCTTAGAACAGATTGACGATGATCTGATCTTTGCGGCAAGAACACTTGGAATGAGTGAGTGGTGCATTTTTTTTAAGGTTATGATTCCAAATGCATTACCAGGGATCATTTCCGGTGGAGTACTTGCATTTGCCAGAGGACTCGGAGAATTTGGAGCGACAGCAATGATCGCTGGAAATATTCCGGGAAGAACAAGAACACTGCCACTTGCGGTATATTCTGAAGTCGCAGCAGGAAATATGGACGCAGCATATCAGTATGTTTTAGTGATCGTAGTCATTTGTTTTGCAATTGTAGCAGCTATGAATATTTATCTGATCATGGAAAAGAAAAAGCAGGAAGCCTAAGGAGAGATTTATGAGTCTTGAAGTAAAGATCAAAAAGAAATTAAAAGAGTTTACGTTAGAGTCAGAACTTCATGTAGAAACAGGATGTACAGGACTTATGGGACCTTCCGGAAGTGGAAAAAGCATTACATTGAAATGCATTGCAGGAGTGCAGACAGCCGATAGTGGAAGAATTATACTAGATGGAAGAGTTCTTTATGATTCTGAAAAGAAAATCAATCTTTCACCACAAAAGAGAAAGATTGGATATTTATTTCAGGGATATGCATTGTTTCCAAATATGACAATTGAAGAAAACATCAGAACAGGATTAAAAGCCCAAAAGCTTCCGAAAGATGAAATCAAACAAAAGGCAAATGATATGATGAAACGATTTCATATTGAAGAATTAGCAAAAAGATATCCAAGACAAATTTCAGGTGGACAAAAACAGAGAACAGCATTAGCCAGAATGCTTGCCTGTGAACCAGAAGTCATTTTGATGGATGAGCCATTTTCAGCGTTGGACGAATACTTAAGAGAACAGATGCAAGATGAACTTTCTAATATGCTTACAATGTTAAACAAACCAGCGATCTTAGTGAGTCACAGCAGTAAGGAAGTAGAAAATCTATGTGACAAAAAATATCACATTCAAAGAGGGCATCTGAAAGAAGTCGCATTATAAAATAGGGTAACGATAAAATTTTACACAATATTATTAAGAAAGTGAGGAAGTTACAAATGAAAAAGAGACTTTTAGCTGTGTTATTAGCAGGAGTTATGGTTCTTTCCATAACAGCGTGTGGAAGCAGCAAAGACAGCTCTAAATCCACAACAGAGGCAGCAAAGAAAGAAGAGACAACAACGATTACAATTGCAGCTGCAGCCAGCCTTGAAAAATGTTATACAGAAAAATTAATTCCAATGTTTGAAAAAGAAAACAAAGGAATTAAAGTAGAAGGAAGCTATGATAGTTCAGGAAAATTACAGAGCCAGATCGAAAACGGAATGGCAGCCGATGTATTTATGTCAGCAGCAACGCAGCAAATGAATAACCTTGTCAAAGAAAAATATATCAGCAAAGGTGATGTTGTAGAATTATTAGAAAACAAAGTTGTGCTGATCGTACCTAAAAAAGGGAATGCAAAAGTTTCGTCCTTTCAAGATATCACAAAAGCTGATACAATTGCATTAGGAGATCCTAAGAGTGTTCCAGCGGGAGCTTATGCACAGGAAATCTTTACGAACTTAAAGAACTGGAATGATGTGAAGAAAAAAGCAAGCTTTGGAACAAACGTAACAGAAGTATTAAACTGGGTAGCAAAAGGAAGTGCCGAGTGTGGTATTGTATATGCAACAGATGCAGCAAGTAGCAAAGATGTAAAAGTTTTAACAGAAGCACCAGCAGATTCATTAAAAACACCAGTGATTTATCCAGTTGCAGCATTAAAGAAAAGCAAAAATAAAGATGCAGCAGATAAATTCGTAAAATTCTTACAGAGTGAAAAAGCATTAAAGGTTTTCAAATCTTATGGATTTACAATCAATAAATAAGAAGTAGAAGGTGAAAAACAATGAAATTAGTGGATACAAAAGATGCTGTGGGAACTGTGTTATGCCACGATATCACACAGATCATCAAAGGCGTTACCAAAGACGCAAGATTCAGGAAAGGTCATGTCGTCAAAGAAGAAGATATTCCTGTGTTGTTATCCCTTGGAAAAGATCATTTATATGTCTGGGAAGCTGGAGACGATATGCTTCATGAAAATGATGCAGCCAGGATTCTTTGCGATCTGTGCAAGAATGAAGGTATGAAAGAGTCTGAAGTCAAGGAGGGTAAGATTGAACTATCTGCCGAATACGATGGGCTCTTAAAAATAGACAAAGAAAAATTATTTACGGTAAACTCCTTTGGACAGATGATGATCGCAACAAGATCTGGGAATACTCCAGTCAAAGCGGGCGATAAACTGGCAGGTACAAGAATCATTCCACTGGTCATTGAAAAAGATAAGATGCAGGAAGTCAAAGACAGGGTTGGAGATACGCCAATTCTGACTCTTCTACCTTATAAAAAGAAAAAAGCCGTGATCTTAGCCACAGGAAATGAAGTATATTATCATAGAATTGAAGATACATTTACCCCGGTTGTAGCAGAAAAGATCAAAGAATACGGCGCTGAAGTGACCAGTACAAAACAATTACCAGATGACAATGAACTTTTAACAAAAACAATTTTAGAAGCAATCGAAAATGGAGCAGAAATGGTATTATGCACGGGAGGAATGAGTGTCGATCCAGACGACAAAACACCACTCGCGATCAAAAATACAGGAGCAGATATCATATCTTACGGAGCACCAGTTTTGCCAGGAGCAATGTTTTTACTTGCTTATTACAAGAAAGGTGATAAAATGATTCCGATCATGGGACTTCCTGGGTGTGTGATGTATTCAAAAAGAACCATATTTGATATTGTTCTGCCAAGAATCATGGCAGATGACAAAGTAAGCGCAGAAGAACTTGCACATCTTGGAGAAGGCGGATTATGTCTTAACTGTAAAGTCTGTACTTATCCAAACTGTGGATTTGGAAAAGGATGGTAGAGATGGCATCGTATATACCAAAACATTTTGACTTCAGAGTCAGAGTTTTTATGGAGGAACCCGACTTTGGAAAAGGAGTTGCACAGTTATTATCATTAACAAGAGAGAAAGGTTCTTTATCTGCAGCATATAAATCTATGGGAATGGCAGCAAGCAAAGCATGGAAGATCTTAAAGCGTGCAGAGGCAGATCTTGGAGTGAAATTGGTTGAGAGAAGATCCGGTGGAAAACAAGGTGGCGGTTCTAATTTGACTCCTGAGGGGGAAGATATTTTAAAACGTTATGAGAAATTTCACAAAGAAGTAGCCGAAGCTGCAAAAGAATCTTTTTTAAAAAATTTTGGTGATCTAGGAGAGTAGAAGTAAACGATGAGAAAAAAAGAATTAAAAACAGTCATCACATTTGAGACAACCACACAGGCCATCGGTATGGAAAGTGCCTGCAAAGAATATCAGATTGAGGGACGATTGATCCCCGTACCAAAAGAGATCACAGCAGGATGCGGAATGGCATGGATGACCTCTTTAGAAAATGAAGAATCTGTGGTACAATTTATGTCAGAACATGAAATCATTCCACAAGGGGTATTTCAAGTAGAAATTTAAATTGGAGGATAATTAGATATGAAACAGATTGACGAAAGAGGAAACGCTTGTCCAATTCCTGTCGTACACACAAAGAAAGCATTAGAATCCATGAATGGAGAGACAAAGTTAGTTGTCCTGGTAGACAATGAGCCAGCCGTTCAGAACGTCACAAGATTTGCAGAAGGTAAAAACTGTGAAGTCAAAAGTGAGAAGATTTCAGACAATGAATTTAAGATTGAGATCATGGTAGAAAATTATACACCAGCAGATGAGGAAGAAGAGATTGTTTGCGCACCATCTGCAAAAGATGATTTTATCATTGTTGTATCATCGAACGAGATGGGACAGGGAGAAAAAGCCCTTGGACAGACATTGATCAAAGCATTCTTATTTGCGGTAACAAAACAGGACAAACTTCCATCTAAGATGCTGTTTTATAATTCAGGGGCATACCTTACATGCGAAGGTTCTGATTCTTTAGAAGACTTAAAAACATTAGAAGCAGAGGGTGTAGAAATCTATACTTGTGGAACATGCTTAAACTTTTATGAAGTTACAGAGAAATTAGCTGTTGGTTCCATCACAAATATGTATGATATCGTAGAAATGATGGAAAAAGCAGGAAAAGTGATCAAACCTTAAGGAATATCTATGGAAGATTTAGTTATTGTAAGAGGCGGTGGAGATATCGCCACAGGGACAATTTATAAATTAGTAAAAAGTGGATTCCATGTATTGATCCTTGAGATCACACATCCATCTGCAATCCGCAGAAATGTTGCATTTTCAGAAGCAGTATACGAAGGAAAATGGCAGGTCGAAGATATGACCTGCTATCTTGCAAATGATATGAAAGAAGCAAAACAGATCATGCAAACAGGCAGTCCAGCATTAATGATTGATCCAAAAGGAGAGATGATCGAGAAACTAAAACCAATTGCCGTTGTTGACGCAATTCTTGCGAAGAAAAATCTTGGAACAACAAGAGATATGGCACCGATCACGATCGCGCTTGGACCTGGATTTACAGCAGGAAAAGATGTTGACGTTGTCGTTGAGACAATGCGTGGGCATAGACTTGGAAGGATCATGAAAGAAGGCAATGCAATTCCGAATACGGGAATTCCAGGAGTGATCAAAGGGTTTGGAAAAGAACGGGTGATCCATTCTCCAGCCGAAGGAATTTTAAGAAATATCTGTCATATCACAGATATGGTAACCAAAGGTCAGATACTAGCAAAGATTGAGACACCAGACGGTGAGATCATTGATGTACCTGCAAGTATGGATGGATTATTGCGAGGTTTAATTCGTGATGGTTATCCAGTGACAAAGGGATTTAAGATTGCAGATATCGATCCAAGAGCAGAAGAATATGATAACTGTTTTACGATTTCAGATAAAGCCAGATGCATTGCAGGTGGTGTATTAGAAGCATTATTATATTTGAAAAATAATCTTACTGCAGATCAGAAAATAGAAGATTCAAAATCAATCTATGCGGACTATGCAGCAACACATATCACAAAACCAGATTGTGTTAAAGATGCAATGATTCATGCATTGTCACTTGGAAATAGTGGAAGAGGTGTTAACGAAAGTTCGTTAGATGCTGCAAGAAAGATTTATGAAGTTCGTACAAAAGTTGATCAGTTTTTTGATGGCTATGGTCCAGAACAAGTTGTATTTACCAGTGGAATTACAGAAAGTTTAAACACGGTGATCAAAGGTTACTTAAACAAAGGAGATCATGTGATCACAACTTTCATGGAACATAACAGTGTTCTCCGCCCATTATATGAGATGGAGCAGCAAGGAGTTCGTTTAACGATCACTTCACCAGATGTTGATCATATCGAACGGGCAATTTATGAAGATACGAAAATGGTTGTGATGATACAAGCATCTAATGTAACAGGTGAAGTATTTGATATCAGAAGCGTTGGGAAACTATGTAAAGAAAAAGGAATCCTATTTGTTGTAGATACAGCGCAAAGTGCAGGAGTTATTCCGATTTCTATGAAAGAAGATTATATCGATGTTCTATGTTTTACTGGACATAAAGGACTGATGGGACCGCAGGGAATTGGTGGAATCTGCATTAGAAAAGGTGTAAAGATCCATCCATTAAAAACAGGTGGAACAGGAATCTTATCATTTTCAAAAACACAGCCAGAAGCATTGCCACAGGCATTGGAAGCTGGAACATTAAATGGCATTGGAATCGCAGGGCTTGGAGCAGCGATTGATCATATCAATACTTATGGAATCAATAAGATACGAAAACAGGAAAAAAATCTGATTGAAACATTTTATAAGAAAATGAAGGAAATCAAAGGAATTAAGACATATCATGAGAATCCTTTGGATTTCACAAAACAGACAGCTATTTGTTCGATCAATCTGGAAGAATATGATTCTGGAAGTGTCAGTGATGAACTAATGGAACGTTTTCATATTCAGACGAGATCAGGAGCTCACTGTGCACCATTAGTACATGAACATTTTGGTACGGTAGAACAGGGAATGGTAAGATTCAGCTTTGGACATGAGACAACTATCGAAGAAATTAACCAGATTATTCATGCAGTCAAGATTCTGGCAGAAGAATAAGAGGAAAAAATGATGATCATTGCAGTTGTAGGTTCCGGTGGAAAAACAACAAGAATTCATAAATTAGCAAAATATTATAGAAGCCTTGGAAAGAAAGTCTTTGTCACTACAACAACACATATGAAAAAAGAACCAGAAACAGTTATTCCAACATATGCGAAGGATCTTTTGAATCCCTTAAATGAGAATGGCTATTGTATGGCAGGAACACTGACAACAGCCAAAGGCGCACCAATACAAAAGATCGGAACATTACCAAAAGATCTTTATGATCAGGTGGTCAAAAAAGCAGATATCACATTGATAGAAGCAGATGGTTCCAGAGGGATGCCTGCAAAGATTCCCGCAGATTATGAACCAGTGATTCCTGAAAATGTCGATGAGATTCATATTGTGATCGGAATGTCAGCATTGGGGAAAACAGCCAAAGAAGTAGTCCATCGCCTTTGCCTGGCTGACGACGATTTAGAAATTAAAGAAGATACGATCATTACACCATTGCATTTACAAAAATTACTGAAGAAAGGATATCTAGAACCATTGAGAGAACAACATAACGATACAAAAATCAAAGTATATCCAGGACAGGCAGATACCTTATATCAAAGAGTGATCGCCCGATTCTTACAGGAAGAAAAAGATGTTACACAGATCAAAGAAGACTGGTTTAAGATTCAACCGAAACTGGTCATTTTCGGGGCAGGACATGTAGCAATCCAGTTGCTTCAGATTGCAAAATTTTTAGATTTCTATACGATTATGATTGATGATAGAGAGGAATTTGCAGATCCGGAGAAGCTTCCACAAGCAGATGAGGTTTATTGCAGGGATTTTCATAATATAGAAGATATTTTGCCAGAACAGGATAACGTATTTTATGTCGTTGTCACACGAGGACACGCAAATGACAGATTATGTGCAGAAACTGTTTTAAGAAGATCATATCTTTATCTTGGAATGATCGGAAGCAAGGGAAAAGTAGCAAAAACTTTTGAGACGATGAAAGAAGAAGGATACAGCAAAGAACAGATCAGCACGATCCATGCACCAATCGGATTAAAAATCGGAGCAAGAACCCCAGAAGAGATCGCGATCAGTATCGCAGCAGAGATGGTTGAGATCAAGAATCAAGAAACAGAAAGTACGATGAGCAAAGAACTTTTTGAAACAAAAGAATCTGGAGTCTTATGTATTATCACAAAGAAATTCGGTTCATCTCCACGAGGTGTTGGAAGTATGATGCTTGTTACAAAAGATGGAATTATTGGAAGTATCGGTGGTGGGAACTTGGAAAAGACAGTTATGGAAGAAGCTATGTCAATCAAAGAAATCATAAAGAAAGAATATGATCTTTCCAATGCCAAGAGTGCAACGCTTGGTATGATCTGTGGTGGTAAAAATGAAATACTATATGTTCCTGTGGAATAGTAAGATATATTACTAGTAAAATTAGCAATAACTGTAGAGTGGTATTTTGTACTTTGTCTACAGTTATTTTTGCTATATAATAGTATAGCAAAACTTAAAAAGGAGTACATAAATGGGAAAATACAATTTTGATGAAGTGATTGACAGACATGGAACAGACTGTCTAAAATATGATTTTGGAATGAAGAGAAAAGGAAGAGATGATTTACTTCCATTATGGGTAGCAGATATGGATTTTCGTCTGCCAGATGAGATTCTTGATGAATTCCACAAAAGAATCGATCATGGAATTTTTGGATATACAGATCCGTTGGATGACTATTTTGATGCGATGAATCACTGGTTTTCCACACGATATGGATATACGATCGATTCAGAATGGGTAACACTTGGTGCAGGAATCGTTTACGCACTAGGAACAAGTGTCAGAGCATTTACCGAAGAAGGCGATACAATGATGGTAATGCAGCCAGTTTACTATCCATTCAGTGAAGTTATCAAAAATGATGGAAGAAAACTGGTAAACTGCCAGCTTCGTTATGAAAACAATCATTATTCCATCGATTTTGAAAAAATGGAACAGATGATCAAAGAAGAAAATGTAAAAGCACTGATCTTCTGTAATCCGCACAACCCAGTCGGAAGAGTCTGGACAAGAGAAGAGATGGAACAAGTGGCAGAAATCTGTCTTAAATACAATGTAGTCTGGATGGTCGATGAGATGCACTGTGATTTCATTTTCCCTGGACATGAGTTTACAAGCTGTATGAATCTGGATGAAAAATATCGCGAGATCATTGCACTTTACAGTTCTCCAGGAAAGACATTTAATGTTGCAGGATTACAGCCAGCCAATATCATTATTCCAAATGAAGAATTAAGAAAAAAATATCAGTGGGCCAATACACAGGCAGCTTACAGTCAGGGAAGCTTAATGGGACAGTTAGCTGTAAAAGTATGCTATACAAAAGGTGCAGAATGGGTTGATGAGCTGGTAGAATATATCTATGAAAATGTGCAATATATGAGTAAGTTTGTAAAAGAAAACTTCCCAAAGGCTACAATGGTACAACCAGAAGGAACTTATCTTGTATGGGTTGATTTTTCTGGATATGGATTTAGTAATGAAGAATTAGAACACTTGATGTTAGAAGAAGCAAAATTATGGCTGGATTCAGGAATTATCTTTGGACCAGAGACAGCACAGTTTGAGCGTTTCAATGTTGCGTGTCCACGAGTGACAGTAAAGCAGGCGTTGACACAATTAAAAGATGCTTTGGATAAACATTTGGCAAAGAAATAAAATGGATATGTGATAGAAAAAAGAATGTGAGGAAAAAATAAGAGATGGATAAACAAAAGAAAAATCTAGGAGCAGTGGCTTTTCTTCCACTGATCGTATTTTTGGTATGTTATGTGGGATGCGGGATTACATTTACTTTGATGGAAGTCGATGATCCATTTGGAAAATTTCCACGTCATGTTGCACTTTTAGCAGGTTGTGCAGTGGCATTGCTTTTAAATCGTGGAATGAATGTACCAGATAAATTAAATATTATGACAACGAACATGGGAAATTCAGGGGTTATGATGATCGTTTTAATTTATCTGATGGCAGGTGGATTTCAAGGAGCAGCAGCGGCAATGGGAGGAAAAGATTCTGTTGTCAATTTATGCCTTCATGTGATTCCAGTAACATTTCTGATTCCAGGAGTGTTTTTAATGTGCTGTTTTATCTCTACATCGATAGGAACATCCATGGGAACGATTGCAGCAATGGCACCGATCGCGATCAATGTGGCACAGGGAGCACACTTAAATGTTGCGATCGTTGGTGCAGCAGTGATCGGAGGTTCTTATTTTGGAGATAACCTTTCTATGATTTCAGATACAACAATTTCGGCGGCAGAAGGATGCGGTTCTGAGATGAAAGATAAGTTTAAGATGAACTTCTTTATCGCACTGCCAGCTGCGATCGTGGCAATGATCCTTTATTCAGTCATCGGCGGTACTGGAAGTGGAGCGATCAAGGCAGGAAGCTATAATATCATAGAAGTTCTTCCTTATCTTATCGTTCTTGGAGCAGCATTGATGGGAATTAACGTTGCGGTTGTACTTTTTGTTGGAATCCTTTCTGCAGGAATTATCGGACTGTGTGTTGGAAGTTGCGGATTCTTTGACTGGATTCAGGCAATTGGAAATGGTATGAGTGATATGTTCAGTATCAGTATGGTTGCAATTTTAGTATCTGGTATTATTGGACTTGTCCGTGAATATGGCGGTGTTGAATGGCTGGTAGAAGCAATCAGTGATAAGATCAAGAGCAGACGTGGTGCAGAATACGGAATCGGTCTAATGTCCGGAATCCTTTCTGCAGCAATGGTCAATAATACGATCGCCATTATTGTAACATGTCCGATCGCAAAAGAAATCGGTGCAAAATATAAGATCGCACCAAAAAGACTTGCCAGTCTGGTAGATATCTTTGCCTGCGCATTTATCTCATTAATGCCACATGACGGAGGAATGCTGATGATCACAGCACTTGCCAATGTTTCTCCACTTAGTGTGCTGAAATATTCATTTTATATGTTCGGACTGATCATTGCTACTTGTGTGACGATACAGTTTGGATTGATGGATGGGAAAAATTAAGTTGAAAATACAGTAGTGCGTCGAGTATAAATAGACACAGAAATATAGATAGGAGTACGAAAAACGAATTCCATTGACGGCTTTTTTGCAGGTCGCTGATTCGCAAACTTTCCTTCGGTAACTCATCCGCTACGCGGATTCAAACAACCGACCAAGTTTGCTGCGAACCTGAAAAAAGCCTATGGAATTCTATCATTTCGTACTCCTATCTATATTTCTGTGTCTATTTATACCTGAAGATACGTGTTTTTCAAGATCATAATCAACATATCATCCCTGGTTCCAATCTACGAGCAGATCATAGATCAGATCAAAACAATGATCCGTAAGGGAGACCTAAAGCAAAATGACCAGCTGCCATCGGTTCGTGCATTGTCAAAGGAATTAAAGATCAGTGTCTTAACGGTAAAGAAAGCTTACAATGAACTAGAAAGAGAAGGCTTTACAGTAACAGTTCATGGAAAAGGAAGCTATGTGACAGCAGCAAACACAGAGTTGATGATGGAAGAACAGAGAAAAGAAGTAGAACAAGACTTAGAACAGGCAATCTTAAAGGGAAGACGTTTTGGTATCAGCGATGAAGATATAAAAACCTTGTTTGAGTTAATATTGGAGGGATAAGATATGTTAAAGATCGATCAATTAAAGAAACAATATAAAAATTTCACCCTCAACTGTTCCATGGAAGTAAAAGATAGGAGTTGTACTTTCAGATTCTGGATTTAGCAGATATCTTACAATGGCAGGAGTTGATCTAGTTGACATTATGCTGAATCATATGTATTTAAAGGATACTATAATAGGGATTTCTATTTATATGATATCCATCACAGTCTGGTTATTGTCGTTTAAAATATCAGAAGGAATCGTCTTGAAAAAGGAATTCTAACAGATAATAAAAAGCTAGTAATACCTAATATGAAAATCCAATTCCCATCAGCAGTCACTCATACCTACAGCTTACCAATAAACAAAATTTAAATATATAAAAAATAGATTGTTTCCCTTGGACCATATGAGCTCGTCGGCACTTAATGAGCAGTGACGATTTATCGTCGCTGTCGAATTTAGTGTCCGCTACGTGCGAATCTGAACGAGAGTGAGTCCAAGGGAAACAATCTATTTTTTATATATTTCGACAAATTTTATTTATTCGGAATCAATACAATATCTTCCCCAGCTTTTCTTCTCTGATATAATTCAGCAGTCGCTGTAAGCAGTACATCAGAAGAAGAGTTTAAGCAAGTTTCAACAGAATCCTGTACAACTCCGATGATGAATCCAACACCAACAACCTGCATAGCAATCTCATTTGAGATACCAAATAAAGAACATGCAAGAGGGATTAACAGTAAAGATCCACCGGCAACACCAGAAGCACCACATGCAGAAACTGCAGATAAGACACTTAAGATGATCGCTGTAGGAATATCAACGGAAATTCCCATTGTATGTGCAGCTGCAAGCGTCATAACTGTGATCGTGATCGCTGCGCCATCCATGTTGATCGTAGAACCAAGAGGGATAGATACAGAATAGTTATCCTCATTTAATCCAAGTTCCTCACAAAGAGCCATATTCATAGGAATATTGGCAGCAGAACTTCTAGTAAAGAATGCTGTTAAACCACTTTCTTTTAAACATTTTAAGATCAGTGGGTATGGGTTTTTGCGAAGTAAGCCAAATACTATGATTGGATTCGTCACAAATACAGTAAATAACATACATCCAACTAATAAAGCTAATAATTTACCATAATCAGTAAAGATACTTAAACCATTTGTAGATACTGTGTTATATACAAGACCAAGAATACCGAATGGAGCACAGTTGATGATCCAGTGTACAGCTTTTGTAACTGCCGCAGAGATATCGTGAAGCGCTTTCTTTGTTCCAGGAGTTGCAGCTTTTAATGCAAGTCCAAAAACGACAGCCCATGCAAGGATACCGATGTAGTTTGCATTTACAAGGGAATCAACAGGGTTTGATACGATGTTCATTAATAAATTCTTTAATACTTCTAAAACACCGGTTGGAGGAGCAGCTTCGGATGTAGCAGCTTTTCCAAGACGTAATGTAACTGGGAAGAGAAAACTTCCGCATACTGCAACAACGGCACCGATAAATGTTGTTACCATATAAAGGATGATAACGATACGCATATTTTTTGCACCGTTGCTCTTAGAGTTTGCTAAAGAAGCAATAACAAGTACAAATACAAGAATTGGGGCCACAGCACGAAGGGCACCAACGAATAAATCTCCAAGTAAAACAAGTCCAGTTGCTTTTGGAGCAGCGATACCAAGAATAGCACCAATGATCAGACCGATTAAGATTCTTACGATCAGACTTAAGCTATTCCATTTTTGTAATAGGTTTTTCATTTTAAAATTTCCTTCTTTCCTTATTTTTGTATTTTCAAGATGTTTTATGTCATATTTTCTTGAAAATAAAGAATCAATCTTGTCCATTATATGTGCTTTTTACTCTGGAGTCAATAGAAAATGTCTTTTTTACAAAAATAAATGTCTTTCTGATACGGACACACAGAGAATCTTTTCACAATGAAATATTGACACTTTAAGCATTTAATTTTACAATAAAACATAAGAGTATAGATTGTAAGAAAAGAGATACAAGATCTATACGGAAAGCGGAAAAGGAGAAGACAATGAAACAGGTTATATTAACAGGAGACAGACCAACAGGACGACTGCATGTTGGACATTACGTAGGGTCATTAAAAGAACGAGTAAGATTGCAGAATTCCGGTAAATTTGACGAGATTTATATTATGATTGCTGATGCTCAGGCATTGACAGATAACGCAGAACATCCAGAGAAAGTAAGACAGAATATCATGCAGGTAGCACTTGATTATCTTGCATGTGGACTAGATCCAGAGAAAGTTAATATCTTTATCCAGTCTATGGTGCCAGAACTTACAGAATTATCTTTTTATTATATGAACTTAGTAACAGTTGCTAGAGTACAGAGAAACCCAACAGTGAAAACAGAGATCAAGCAGAAGAACTTTGAAGCAAGTATCCCAGTTGGATTTTTCACATATCCGATCAGCCAGGCTGCAGATATCACAGCATTTAGGGCAACGGTTGTACCAGCTGGAGAAGACCAGATGCCAATGGTAGAACAGTGTAAAGAAATCGTGCATAAATTTAATTCTGTATATGGAGAAACACTGACAGATCCACAGATCGTGCTTCCGGATAATAAAGCATGTTTAAGACTTCCAGGTATTGACGGAAAGGCAAAGATGAGTAAATCTCTTGGAAACTGTATTTACTTATCAGACGAACCAAACGAGATTAAGAAGAAAGTTATGTCTATGTTTACAGATCCAAACCATTTAAGAGTGGAAGATCCAGGACAGGTAGAGGGAAATCCGGTATTTATCTATTTAGATGCATTTTGTAAACCAGAATATTTTGATGAATTCTTACCGGACTACAAAAATTTAGATGAATTAAAAGCTCACTATCAGCGTGGAGGACTTGGAGACGTGAAAGTGAAGAAGTTCTTAAATAAAGTACTTCAGGCAGAATTAGAACCAATCCGTGAGAGAAGAAAGATGTGGGAAGCAAAACTTCCAGAAGTTGCGGAAATTCTTCAGCAAGGAACCAAAGTTGCAAGAGCGAAGGCACAGGATACAATGAAAGATGTGCGTCATGCAATGAGAATCGATTATTTTAATGAGGAAGGATTATTTTAATTAATCTTAGATATAATATTGAAAGTAAAGTATGGTAAAAGAGCCTGTATGTCTATTAGATATGCAGGTTTTTTCCTATTTACTTAATGTCTGAGAATTTCCTTGCTATAACTTAAAGATATGGCAAACCGTTAAATATATATATTTTAAAAAATGATTTTGTGATGATATACTCTGTGTATAGCTTAAAAACAAGGCAAACAAAGGAGAACATCAGATGAGTAAATTACAAGAGCCATTTCGATATGATTATGTAGGAAGCTTTTTAAGAACAGAAGAATTAAAGAAAGCAACAACACAATATAACGAAAACAAGATCACAAAAGAAGTATACGATAACATCGTAAATGAAGAGATCGCAAAATTAGTAGCAAAACAAAAAGAATTAGGATATCATGTGATTACGGACGGAGAGTTCAGAAGAACTTACTGGCATTTAGATTTTATGTGGGGATTTGAAGGCGTAGCACATGAACAGACAGGAAGTGGAGTACAGTTCGATGGAGAATTAGCTTCCTTAGAAGACACGTATCTGGTAGGGAAGATCAAAGCGAAAAAGCATCCATTTGTGGAGTATTTTAAATACTTAAAGCAGTTTGAAGATGAAAATACAATTGCAAAATATACAATTCCTGCACCAGCACAGATGTTTCAGCAAATGATCGTTCCAACAAACATTGAAACGACAAGAAAATATTATGCGACAAATGAAGAACTGATTCAGGATCTTGGTGTTGCATATCAGGATGTGATCAAACAGTTTTATGAAGCAGGATGCCGTAATCTTCAGTTAGATGACTGTACTTGGGGAGCAATTGTGGGAGATGCTGCAAAACAAAGATATAAAGCATTAGGAATTGATCTTGAAGATGTGAAGAAACAGCTGCTTACAGTGAACAACCTTGCATTAGAAGGAAGACCAGAAGATATGGTAATTACGTCACATATCTGTCGTGGAAATTATCATTCTACATTCTTCACAAGTGGTCCGTATGATACAGTTGCAGACTATGTATTTGCAAAAGAAAATGTGGATGCACTTTTCCTTGAATATGATGATGAAAGATCTGGAGGTTTTGCGCCACTTAAGAAAGTATCCGAAGACAAGAAAGTTGTTCTTGGACTGATCACAACAAAGAAACCAGATCTTGAAGATAAAGAAAAAGTGATCAACAGAATTAAACAGGCAACAAAATATATTCCACTGGAACGATTATGCTTAAGTCCACAGTGTGGTTTTGCTTCCTGCGCAATTGGTAATAAATTAACAGAAGAAGAACAGTGGGCAAAATTAAAATTAGTGAAAGAAATTGCAGAGGAAGTCTGGGGAGAATAAAATTTTTGCACTCAAATAAGTAGTGTGTTTGCAAAAAAGATAAGATAAAAATGAAACAAGGAGGTACTGTTTATAAGCAGCAAACCTCCCTGTTTTATTTTTTGTATAAACCAATATTAATATTCTACAGATACCAAAAATAACCCTTGAGGTGGAGCGGTAATCCCAGCATCGGCGCGTTTCGTAGATTCCAAAGCCTTTGTAATATCTGCAGGTTTGATCTTTCCACATCCAACTTCAACTAAAGTTCCAGTAAGAATTCGGACCATGTTATGCAGGAATCCATTTCCCGTATAAGTAATCTGGATTTCTTTTTTCGTCTTCTTGATCTTGATATCATAAATCGTACGAATCGTAGATTTTTTTGTCTTTTTAATAGAAGAAAATCCCTTAAAATTATGAGTTCCGATGAGCAAAGATGCAGCTTCTTCCATTTTTTTAACATCCAAAGTTTCTGGGAAATACCAAAGATATTTACGTTCAAAAACATTCGATACCCCAGGAATCGCAATACGGTAAAGGTAAGTTTTTTCTTTTGCATTTAAACGACTGTGAAAACGTTCGGAAGCTTCAGAAACTTCAACAATACCAATATCTGATGGTAGATATTTTGTAAGATACTCTTTGATATCACCAAGAGACATCATACAGTTTGTATGGAAATTAGCCACTTGTCCATAAGCATGAACACCTGCATCGGTACGACCAGAACCATTAATATTGACATCTTCTCCAGTCATTTTTGATAGGACAGCTTCAAGCTTTCCCTGAATTGTATTGACACTAGAATCACCACCAAGTCGCTGCCATCCTTGATAACGAGAACCATCGTATTCGATTGTTAATCTGATATTACGTTTCATATATGTATAAATCCTTTCGTTGCAAATATATTGTTGTTATAAAACAGATTTATTATAACGAAAAAAATAAAAGGTAGCAATAAAATTCTGACTCATACTACGGAGTTTATATTGACGAAAACCATTAGTAAATGATAAAATTAAAACATCTAATCCATACATCTGCAAAGCATTTGGTGGAGAAGATAAAACCGTAATTTATTAGAACAATTTTAATATAGATAAATAAGAAAACTCTGACGGCAAGGATGATCCAAGCAGGAATAGTTACGAAATAAGGATTTATAGAACCATTTTTCTGACATTTTGCCGGAGAGATGGTTCTTACTTTATAGGAAAATTCTATAAAGCAAGAAGCCGTCCGAGTAGGATTTTTTCTTATTATAATAGGAGGATAACATGTTAAAAGTAGCAATCTATGGAAAGGGTGGTATTGGAAAGTCCACAGTAACATCCAATCTCGCGGCAGCTTTTGCCAGTATGGGAAAACGTGTCATTCAGATTGGTTGTGATCCAAAAGCCGATTCTACGATCAATTTACTAGGAGGAGAGCCGCTTCGTCCAGTGATGAATTTTATGAGAGAAGAAGATGAAGAACCAGATGAGCTTGCACAGATTTCAAAGGTAGGTTATGGAGGAATTCTTTGTATTGAGACAGGTGGACCAACACCGGGGCTTGGATGTGCAGGACGTGGAATCATTGCAACATTCCAGCTGCTTAAAGATATGGAATTATTTGAAAATTATAAACCGGATGTTGTTTTGTATGATGTCTTAGGGGATGTTGTCTGTGGAGGATTTGCGGCGCCGATCCGTGAGGGATATGCGGATAAGGTTTTGATCGTTACATCTGGAGAGAAGATGGCATTATATGCGGCCAATAATATTTCCAGTGCAGTCAGAAACTTTGAGGACCGAAGCTATGCCAAGGTGTTTGGTATTGTGTTAAATCACAGAAATGTAGAAAATGAGAAAGAAAAAGTACAGGCATTTTCAGATAAGATTGGGGTGCCGATCGTAGGTGAAGTCATGAGAAGTGATGACATTATCCATTGGGAAGAACAGGGTAAGACAGTGATCGAAGGTGATCCGACATCCGAGATCAGCAAATGTTTCTTTGATCTTGCCGAATTATTATGGAAGGAAGAGGAAAAAGAATGAAGCAGGAAGCATATTTTTGTACGGTAAAAGAGCTAAATGAATTAGGAAAAGAACAGATTCCTGACCAGTTGATCTCCCATACACATTTAATCTATAGTTCTCCGGCAACATTGGCATTCAACTCTCCAGGAGCAGAAGGATTTGGTGTTAAACGTGCAGGGCTTGCGGTTCCGGATTCAATTATGCTAATCGTATCTCCAGGGTGTTGTGGACGTAATACATCCGTGCTTAGTTCCATGAGAGCTTATCATGACCGTTTTTATTATCTATTGATGGATGAGACGGATATTGTAACGGGAAGACATTTAAAAAAGATTCCAAAAGCAGTTGCAGAAATCTGTGAGGGACTTGAGAAGAAGCCATCTGTTGTGATGATCTGTATTACATGTGTGGATGCATTGCTTGGAACGGATATGGAGCGTGTCTGTCGTAAAGCAGAGGAATATGCCAAAATTCCTGTTAAGCCATGCTATATGTATGCTCTGACAAGAGAAGGAAGAAAGCCGCCAATGGTGCATGTTCGTCAGTCTATTTATTCACTCTTGGAACCAAAGAAGAAAAAAGGAAATGTAGTGAATTTATTAGGTTATTTTTCACCGATCATTGATGATTGTGAGCTATATGATCTGCTTCATGGAGCAGGGGTAAAGACAATCCATGAGATTTCCAGATGTAAAGATTATGAGGAATATCAGACGATGGCGGAAGCAAACTTTAATCTGGTATTACATCCGGAAGCACGTTTTGCAGCCGAAGATTTTCATGATCGATTAAAAATTCCATATATCGAGCTGCGAAGACTCTATCAGATCGATAAGATCGGCAGTCAGTATCGTGCATTTGGAGCGGCATTAGGTATCGAGTTTGATGATGAAAAACCACGAAAAGAAGCCGAAGATGCAGTCGCAAAATTTAAAGAAGCTCATCCGGATGCATCATTTGCGGTCGGAGAATGGATGAATGGAGATCCATTTGAACTTGCACTTGCACTGGTACGTTATGGATTTCGTGTGCCAGAGATTTATGGAACATTATCTGGAGAAAACTTTATCTATGTAAAACAGTTAGCACAGATCAGTCCGGAAACAAAAGTTTTTTCAAATCTGGAACCAACGATGCTTTATTATGATGGAAAAGACTCTGGTGTTAATATGACCATAGGAAAAGATGCAGGATATTATCACAAAGAATGTCCAAATGTACTCTGGAACGAAGAACGACAGCCATTTGGATATGCAGGTGTACGCAGACTATTTGAGGAATTGATGGAGGTGTAACATGAGAGGACTAAGAAAATATCTGACACCATTTGCACCAGATCAGTCAGGAGCGGTGTCTGTATTATATGAATTTGGTGGAATTATCGCCATTTGCGATGCTGGTGGTTGTACCGGAAATATCTGTGGATTTGATGAGCCACGATGGTTTGAGAGTAAAAGTGCATTATTTAGTGCGGGACTTCGTGACATGGACGCAATCCTTGGACGTGATGATAAGTTGGTAGCGAAACTTGCGGATGCAGTGACAAAATTGGATGCAAAGTTTGCAGCGATCATCGGGACACCAGTTCCAGCAGTGATCGGAACAGATTACCATGCGTTAAAACGTATGACAGAG
>ENA-OOXP01000298-OOXP01000298.1-human-gut-metagenome-genome-assembly--contig:-NODE-298-length-38045-cov-4.144117_pt1 | contig 38045 bp, 34 predicted proteins | sample MGYA00241591_ERZ501351 | MGnify/ENA primary metagenome ERZ501351 (study PRJEB25962, sample SAMEA1968361) | human gut metagenome | biome: human gut; feature: human-associated habitat; material: faeces...
CACTAACCATGACAAAATCATGATTAAGAAGTCACTTAGAGCATATATCACCTGCCGCCAGCTTGTACTTTTTATACTGACGTACCGCAAAGTGTTCCGGTTCTTCTTTCTCCAATTCCTCAAACAGCATATCTACTGCATTTTTGAATGTCTCATCATCTTCCCTTGTTTCCGATGCATTGATAAATTCAAGCAAGGTTGCAAAGTTCTGTTCTTCTTCCGGTGCTTCATACCAGATGTAGCCAATCAATGCACAGTACAGAAGCCTTTCTGCTTTTGTCCAGAAATCTTCACTGGACTTCTCCCCTTCCCCTTTGGTATTTACCATAATGGTATTCACCAGTTTCAGAATATCTTTTTCTGAATGGATATAATGGAATGGATTATAGTGCATACTCTTGGAAAAATTGATCGTATTCAATACTTTCACTTTATATCCATGCCGCACCAGCATCTTTCCGCACTCAATGATGATCGTTCCTTTCGGGTCCGTAACTACATAACTGATGTTTTTCCCCATCTGCATCAGATTCGGTTTTACATAAAAGCGAGTTTTTCCGGAACCAGATCCGCCAATCACAATCACGTTCTTGTTCCTTGCAAATTTCGGATTCTTTGGTCTGCCATTCATGGTCAGCCGTTCAGTCATGGTAAGAAGAATATTGTTCTCGAATACCGGGTCGATAAAAGGTGCAATGTCTTTTGCAGTCCCCCATCTTGCCGAACCATACTCCACTCCCTGCCGGAACTTCTTGGCATTTTTTCCTTTCAGGTAGACCATGAGCTTCACTCCCACGGCTCCGGTCAGCCCAACCAGCAATTCATTTTTATGCATACTTGGAAGAATCCTGCTAAATGCCAGCTGAAAATTCAGGACTAACACTATCAGTCTTTCTATCATGGAATTACCTGCACAGTATTGATACAACCATGCCAGCTTATTTCCCACATAAAAGATCATGATATACGGAAGATTCAGCAGAATGAGCCGAAGCAGCTTATGTACATCTACCGGCGGTAATCTCTCCCGGTATCCTTTTCCTACACCAAGCAACTTCTGTAATCTGCTCATAATGACGGCTCTTTCTCCTTTCCTTTTGTTTTCTCCAGTTCTCTGTGCTTTTTAAGCGACTTGGAAATCGCCTGCTGAAGCTTTTTCCTTACAGATGGCTTTTTATCCTTGTTCAGAGATTGTCCTGTATATTCTTTAAAAGCCGCAGTCATTACATCTGCATCTCTGGCTTTAAAGAACACATAATATCTTGGCGGATCAGCGTTCACATCTTTTTTCAGGCTGAAATCAATGCTGTACTTTTTTGCCACACGCTCAAACGATTTGATGTTTCCATCCGTGATCTCAATATTGGAAAGCTGTACATTCTGCTTCATCAGCTTATCCATACTCTGCTTTCCCCTATAGGTTTTATCTTCTTTATCCTGCTTAGGCTGTTTCTGCCCCTGCAGCTTTTGTTTCTCCTGTTCCATCTTAACAAGAGCTTTTTTCATTGCTGCCTTTAACAGATTTGCAGTGACCTTCCCACATCGGATACAAAGCGATACGGTTTTTTCGTTTACTTCATCCTGCACTTATCTCACTCCTCCTTTCCTTATTCTTCACTGTCACCATACATATCATGCTGTACCAGTGCGGAATAATAATTACTGATCGTAAGTGGTGCGTTATATAAAACTGTCAGTAAATACTGCCGGATATTAATCACCTTACTGGTATTCTCCTTCAAGCATTTCAGAACAAACCGGATGTGTTCAGAATTTAGTTTCAAAAACTGACTTTTAACCACATCCTTTGGCTTTCTATCCCCACCTATCCGTATCATTTCCTGTTCAGAACAGACAGTATCCACAATCAGTTCCACAATCTCGTTCAGCATATCCCGGTTATACACATCAACCAGATATTCATACCCAATGTTACTCAGAATCATCTGGTGGTATACTTCTCTTTCCATTCGTTTCCTGTGCATTTCTTCACTCTCTTCAGAATAGAAAGAAAGATACTCAGTATCACTCCTATCAGTGTCACTTATTTCAGTCTTATTATCCTCAGTATCATTACCCGGCATTTCTGACATATCTGTACCTGTCATTTTGGCATTTCCAGAAATATCATTTTGACGTGTCTGGATATTCCTTTTATACATATCCTGTTGCGTACATTTGCGTACATAAATCCTATCCGGTCTGCCTAACCCCTGCCGTATCCTCGTAATCAATCCAATTCCTTTCCGACTGTCAAGCTCTGCTAACAGATTCCCTACCTTTTTCAAGCCACATCCCATCATGCCGGAGATCTGCTCCTGGGAAAAATAGATATATACCTTTCCCTCTTCATCCAGCCACCGGTTCTTTATAGATAGCTGCATACGGTCAAGCAAAAGTCCATAAAGCAATTTCGCTTCACAGGAAAGGCTCTTAAACTGCGTATTTGTAAAAAGGACTTTAGGCACACGGTAAAAAGAATAGGATTCCGCTTCTTCACCGTAATGATACGGAAATTCATATGTATTATCCTGTGTTCCGATGCTCCTTCACTTCTTTCATAGCCTTCACAATGCAGTAACCCAGACAGGGACTATGTTTTCCATAAGGACAGCCTTCACATGGCTCCCAGTGAGTTACCTTCCTGCGAAGTGGCGGAGAAGAAATACGATAAAAACATTCTTTCCTTTTGCATTTCTTTCTCCCGGCACTAAAGAAGTAACAATACGCACAGTCCGAAGGCTTATCACTTGCATACCCTACTTCTGTCATCTTCCTGCTCCTTTCCCTCTCTCAGCCTGTTATACTGTTCATCGGATTCCTTTCCAACTTTTATGCAGCAGTATAAAACAAACCCATATACCAGGAATACGATAATCCCTGCAACGATTAATACTGTTTTCATCCCGTTTCTTCTCCCTTCACTTTTTTATCAGTATTAGCAAAAAGGGCATCTATGAAACACTTGTCCATAAATGCCCTATTCCTCTTTAAGAAATCTTAGGATCTCTTATTTTTTCTTCTTTTTGCGGAGAATCACAGTACCTCCGACTCCTGCCATTCCAACTCCTGCAAGCAGGATCCAGAAAAGGATTGGTGTGTTATCTCCTGTCTTCGGTGAAGTAGATGTCTTTGTTGTCTCAGTATCTTTTGTTTCTGGTGTTGATGTTGTTTCTGGTGTTTCCGCCGGAGTCTCTGTTGGTGTTTCCGTCGGCTTCACTTCGTCCTTCATCACTACTTTCTGGATCTCTCCTGTATCTTTTACTGTAAACTTCACATCTTCTGCTACCAGGTATCCATCTGGTGCAGTCTCTTCCCGAAGTGTATATTCTCCAATCGGAAGCATTTCAATATAGTGTGGTTTTTCCTCGGATGTCCAGCTCTCCACTGTCTTTCCATCTTTATCAAGGATTGTCAGCTTCGCTCCCGGCAGTTCCTTACCAGAAATATCGGTCTTGGAAATCTGCACTTTTGTCACATCATCCTTCATTTCTACCTTCTGTACCTCACCGGTATCTTCAACCGTAAAGGTAATGCTCTCTGCTGTAACATAGCCATCCGCTGGAAGTGTCTCTGTCATGGTATACTTTTTACCAACTGTCAGTTCTTTAATGATATGCGGCTCTTTTCCGGAAGTCCATTCATCCACGGTATTTCCACTTTCATCAGTCACTTTCAGTTTTGCTCCCTCAATCTCTTTTCCATCCGTCAGAGATGTCTTGGTAAATTCTACGGTTGTTGCCTCATCTTCAAAAGTAAACTCATAGGAAAGAGTCTCTTTTTCAGCTCCACCATACTCAAAAGTAAACTCCTGTACCTGATCTGTGGTCGCAAATCCCGGTGCAGGTGAAGTTTCCTTCACATAGTAGGTATGACCAAGAGGAAGATCCGCAGTAAAAGTCAGTTTTCCATCTTTATCTGTAGCCTGTTCTTCAATCACCGTATCCGCTTTCAGGATCACATCACCTTTTGCATTGACAATATCATCCTTATTGCACAGAGCAAATACAGCTCCTTCCAGTACACGGTCAGAATCTTTCGCTTTTTTCAGCACTTTCACTTCTGCCTTCTGACGTTTATTCTGCCAGTCTGCTGAGTAAGTAACTTCCGCAGTATTCTGATCACGGTAAGTCAGGTCAACCTCACGGGTTTCCCCATCAAGGACATAACCGTTTGCTGTCTCCTTCTCTTTGACATAATATTTGCCAAGAGGAAGATCGGTCAGTTTTGCCACACCAGTCTCATCCGTTGTAATGGTTGCTACCAGTGCATCCTTTTTGTAATAATCCTCACTCTCACCATCCGCCGCTTTAATATCCTCTAAGGCATAAACTTCAAAAGTAACCTCTTTCAAGGAACCAGAGAAATATTCAAACAGATGCTTGAGCCAACCACCAACGGAATCCAGTGTAGATACTTTGTCCAGGAACTCACCTTTTTTATTGATGATCAGTGTTCCAGTCGGTACGGCATCCTTCATTTCCACCTTCTGAATTTCTGCAGTATCCTCCACAGTAAATGTGATCTCTTCTGCCATCAGATAACCATAAGGAGCCATTTCTTCACGAAGTGTATAAGTCTCCCCGGCAGTCAGTCGTTCAATCAGATGTTCTTCCCCTTTTACAGATTTCCATGTATCTATCACATTTCCATCTTTATCAAGCACTGTAAGAGTGGCACCGGAAAGCTCTACTCCTGTAGTAATATCTGACTTCTTGAATGTCACTTTTGTTGGCTGGTTCTTAAATACAGATTCCAGTTTTACCACTTTCACATCCTGTCCCTGATATTTCGCAGTTACTTCCAGTGTCTCAAATGAAGATACATAACCGGCAGGAGCCGCAAGCTCTTTGATATAATAGCTTCCAAATGGAAGATCAAGTTCAAACACTGCCTTTCCATCTTCATTGCTGACTGCTTTTCCAAGCAGAGTGTCTGCTTTCACAATCACTTCTCCATGAGCGAGAATATCTTCCTTTGCATAAAGTCCAAATTCTGCACCTGCTACAACCGTCTCATTCTCTGCATCCTGTTTTACTACGGATACCTCTACTTTCTGACGGTCATTCTCAAAAGCAGCTGTCTGCTCGATCACTGGTGTTTTCTGGTCTTTGTAAGAGAAAGTAACAGTCTGTGCCTCTTCGTTTAGCACAAAACCCTCTGGTGCTGTCTTTTCGACAACCTTATACGTTCCAAGAGAAAGATCAGCAATCTGAGCCTTTCCGTCTTTATCGGTCGTAACCGTTCCTACTAATGCTCCAGAAGCATATTCCAGAATACGGTTGCCCTGGTCATCTTTCTGGAAATCCGCTGTGTAAATATCCTCAGCTGCATATACTTCAAAAACTGCACCTTCCAGATTTTCTTTCTGGTAAGTGAAATCGTCCTTAAATCCATTCAGAACTTCACCCTGTTTTACGATGTTCAGTTCCCCTTTGACCGGATGGTTTTCATATACGATCTCAATGATGACATCGCCAGAAGTTCCGTCCATCTGATATGCTGTGTTGGAATCTACATTCACCTCATAGTAATTCTCATTCAGAATATATCCATAAGGTGCGTTTACTTCCTCAATGCGGTAATGCCCGATTTTAAGATTCTGCGGAAGGATCAAATATCCCTGCTCATCTGTAAAATAGGATTTATGTTTTACCGTAGTCGGATAAGTCGTTACCTGCTCCACATATTTTTCAGTGTCCATGTTGAAGATTTTGAACTCTGTATTTTTCTGAAGCACTGCTTTCTTTGTCTCGTCATCCTGTTTGATGATTTTCAGCTTCGCTTCAAACTCTTTATCCAGCATCACTCTCCACACCTGCGGAGTGCCTGGATGGTTCTCTGTAATCTGCACAATAAAATCATCTACCGGAGTATAGTTATGCGGAGTTGTTGTCTCACGGACAATATACGTTCCATAAGGGATCGCAATACTGCAGGCATAACCTTTCTTGTCTGTAAAGATTTCTGTTGCACCGTTTTCTCCGATCACTACTGGTTTGGCGGAATCAAAATCATAGCTGCCATCTTCATTTACTTTCAGAGAAGATACCAGATAAGCAGTAAATCCTGCCCCTTTCAGTAAGTCTGCATCGGTCTTTCCATTGTTCGCTGCTTTAATGATCTGGAATGGCTGTTTCATCACCTGCTCCAGAGACAGACAATCACGTTTTACTTCTGCTACAAGGTCCCCCTCGTAATTGCAGACCAGATCATGTTCTTCCTCATTTGCCAGATAACCGGTTGGAGGAGTGATCTCCTTTACATAGTAATTGCCAAGATATAATCCATCCACAGAAGCCTGCCCATTCTTATCTGTCGTAAGAGTGGCAACCTGTTCTCCTGCTTTATAGACCACACCAGTCGCACCGTCCGGATGCACAATATCCTCACGGGCATAAAGTCCGTACACTGCTTTTTCCAAAGTGGCATCGCCCTGTGGAACTGCTTTTTTGGTTTCTTTATCCTGCTTCTGCAAAGAAATCTTAGCTATCACACGCTCATTTTTGAATGTATGCTTAAATGTCTGTTTTGCCTCTTTATCATTTGTATATGAGAGAGCAAACGTATAAACATCTTCTGTATTTCTCACATAACCTTCCGGAGCCTGCACTTCCTTCACATCATAAGAAAATCCAAGTGGCAGATCTGCTGTAAACTTTGCTGTACCGTCTGCTCCTGTTGTCACTTTCTGGATCAGCGTACCTTTCTTCACAACAACTGTACCATCTGCATTGGTAATATCACTTGCAGCATAAAGTCCAAAGATTCCTCCATCCAGAGGATTTTCTGTATCTTCATCCTGTTTGGTAACAATCACTTCTGCTTTCTGTCTGTCGTTCGTAAAGGTTGTCTCGGAGAAAACAACATCCACATTTTGTCCAGCATAAGAAAGAGTCACTTTCTTCTCCTCTCCAGCATTATAAAATCCTGTCGGAGCCTGCTTTTCCTTTACAACATATGTACCAAGATGCAGATTTTTAAGAACGATGGCTCCATTCGTATCTGTTGTCAGATTTTCTTTTACCAGATCACCCTTGCTGTAAACTTTTGTGCCATATGCAGTTTTAATATCTGCTCCGGCATACACATCGTAAACCGCACCTTTCTGTCTACGTTTCTCATACTTAAATGTTGTACCGTTCTCTGTCACGTCAGCACCAACAAGTACCTCACCTTCTTTATAAACGGTAAGCTGTCCCAGCTGTTCTTCATCTGGAACTGTAACAGTTGTGGTCTTGCTGACTTCTAGTTTCACATTATAAGCGGTTGCATTGATACGGTATCCGCTTGGTGCTGTAATCTCTTTGAGATATACGGTGTCCTGTGTCTTAACAATCTGTACAGACGCTTCACCATTTGCATCTGTTGCCGGTAACTTTGTGATCAGCTTCGTACAATTAGCATCGCTGTATAAGCCAAACACTGCCCCGGCCAGCTTCGCATTCGCCTTGGCATCTTTCTTAATCACCTTAACGCTTGCGTACTGTACCCAGGTTACTTTAAAGTCCACATATTTCTCATCATCCACACCTTCACCAAATACCAGTGCTAAATCCTGTGAACCTGACCCTGTGCTGATCTTATAAGCAGAATAGTCTTTTGTTACGCTTCCTTTCATCGTAGCTGACCAGCTTCCTGCAACATCCTGCACCTGTGTCAATGGTGCTGATAAATAAAACTTTGTTCCACCAATGATCTCTACGGCTTCCCCAGCTTTACTTGTCTTTCCGGTTGTTACATTATGAAGCTTCACGCCACTTGGAAGTTTCATCGTGATACTCTGTAGTTTGTCTGCCTTAAATGTAATCTCCTTTGTTCTCTGGCTGCTGCCATCTACATAAGCAGTTACATTTGCATCCGAAAAACTCATATCGACATCCGGGATCTCCGGCTGTGAAATACAGTAGTTATACAATTTCATAGCAAGTGTTTTTGCTTTGCTGCTTGCTCCGGAAAAAGCGGAATCTCCACCATTTGCATATGATGCAGCAAGATGAACCAAAATAAATCTGGCACCTGCACTTAAATTGCCATAACCGTTCTCTTCTGTAAAGAATCCTTCATCACCTGCCGCCTTCGTTCCATAATAGCAAACCTTAGCCAGTTTCTTACCGTCACTCAGCTTTGTAATATCGTATGTTCCGGTTCCAGGACTGGATTTCTCCGGCTGGATACAATAAGCGGTTGCAGAAACATTTCCAAACTTCACGGTGTACTTATACGTCAGATAGCTTCCATACCCATAATCCGAATACTGATAGCAGGCTCCTCTGGTCACAGTTACCTTCTTTGTGCTTCGGCTTGATGCTTCCCTTGCCATGAAAGTAACCGCTTCCCCTTCTTCCATTGAATAAAGGTCAATACCACTATCCTCTGCCTGATCCATTACTTCAGAAACAGTTAATCCAGACTCTTCATCTGTTGTGACTTCCTCCTCTTCTGGCAAATCAGTTACTATTTCCGTCTGCCCTTCTGCATCGGCATCTTCTTCCGCATTACCAGAATCTTCTGTCTCGCCAGCATTTCCTTCACCGACGGTATTTTCAGAAGTATTTGGTTCTGTCAGCTGTTCTGTTTCCGGCTCTTTTACGGTTACATTTCGGCTGATACGATAAGAAGGATTTCCACTGACTGGCTCTACCTTATAAACTGTTTTATAGGTATCTGCCTGGTATGTGTCAAAATCATCTCCTGCCTCATTCTTCGCTTCATACAGCTCTACTTTCACTTTGGCATCATTGATTCCTTCAATACCGGAAAAATCCACCTTAATGTCAAAATCAGAACCATAATCAATGCTGTAATCATTGGCAGTTAAAATCTCATCCGCAGCCAGTTTATCTTTCACCGCTTCCAGTTCCGGATACTGTGCTTCAAAAGAAGAAGCTGCCTTTTCCGGTTCTGCTGCATAAGCAGTCATTGGCTGTGCCACAGCACTTGCAATCGTAATAACAGATAATACTCCAGACATTACTCTTTTCAATGTCCCTTTCATTCTCAATACCTCACTTTGCTTTATTTTTTCTGTTACCGGTTTACAGGCTTTCACCTGTCTGATACAATCAAATCATAGGCATCACCCCGTTTTAAATTATTTGTGCCAAAATCATTACTGATGACAGCACAGTCATACGCCGGAACCTGCAAAAGCAAAAGCTCCGACGCATGGTCTACTGTCATCGCCCGGCGAACCGGGCATAACAAAAATAAGGATTGAGCATTTCCGATCAGAAGAGAACTTCCACTGGCCGCAAAATGCGTAGCTGAGCTTTCATCCTCCTCTGACCTTTTATTCAGTTATCAAGGTACGGTGGATTGGGATTAAATCATTTAGAAATGTTGTCTTGAATGACTTTTCCCTCTTTCCACTAATCACAGGCGGCAGAGGGCAAAAGGTCAGAAAAATTTCAAAAAAATTTTTTAGAATATAAATGCTATTTAGAATTGAAAATAAACTTACAGGGAAACTGCTTTACACATGCAGCTTCCCCTTCTCATTTTACTTATCTTTTTTTGCCATCTTCATCATAATTCTTCTCTATTTTATTAAGAGCATATTTCAATATTTCTGTTACGGCATTTCTCTTTACTCCATTTTCCTTTGCAATCTGTTTATGTGTTTTCTGATTCCAGTAAAATTCCTGAACTACTTTTTTCTGCTTATCACTAAGTACACTCATCATCTCTTCTGCGATCTGCTGACGGTTCACACGTTCTTCTACATCCATCAATTCATCTTCCATTCCTTCAAAATCCTCTGAAATGCCATTGAATGAAATGCAGCGTCCCCGATCACGAGTAGCCAGATTATGTGCCAGCCGGTCCTCGCCAATCAGCATCAGACGCAGATACCATTCTTCCTTTTCAAAAAAACTTTCCTCTAATTCACAGAAATATTTCTTCTCACGAAGTCCTGTCTCTGGATTCCAGGTATTATACTTCTCATCTTCCTTTCTCTTCTTTTCTGTCACAGAAGAATAACCATAACCAAGTTTCAAATTTACCGGGAATACCGTTGCTCTGTTTCCGATGCCATAAACCGCATATCCGGACTGATATACAATAATATGTACCTCATTCACTCCTGCTCCTGTTATTTTATGAGCAACTACCGGTGATTCCCCTGTACGAAGCTGCTTCGGTGTAGGAAGTTTCTCTCCTCTCTTTGGTGTGTCGATCAGTTCTTTCAGTGTTCTTAATGTCAGCATAATTGCCACCTTTCTCGCAGGAACCGGTGACAAAAAGAAAGGCAGCTAAGCTAAATAGACCCCGATTCCGCTAATTTTTTTTATTAGCGGAACCGAAGCTCCAGCCTGCTGCCTTCTGTATGGAAAAATCTGCTGCACAATCACAGTGCTAAGATTCAACCAGCATTATTTACTTCTATTTACTACTGATACGGTATCCGTCTTATTCTCTTTTTCTTTCTGACGGATTTCCTTTAATACATCTGAATAATCACCAAAGGCATCGTAGGGACACCTGCGGCGAAACTCTAATTCTTCCTGAGTCATGTTCTGTCCTCCTTATTTCAGCACCTCGCTGTTGATGCTTTGATTATAGAATAATCATTTTCGTTTTTCCCCGGCAGATGTGTGGAAATCCTTATACTTCTCCCCACATCTGTGGAAATAAAATTTTGTACAAAAAAAGCACCTACTCATATTTTATAAGTAAGTGCTAGGCTTAAATTTTTAAAGACCTGCCAGATTATCAAGCATGGATTCCACCATTGATAATGCAAACTTTTTTTTATTCTTATCTAATCTTTGTATCTGGAAGAACAAAGACACTATTTTACTATCGGGTTCTGGTACTTCTAAATCTTTAAGTAATTCATATGGACTTGCTTTTAAAGCATTTACAGTTTTTGCAAAGGTATGTACATCCATCGTATTCTCTGCATTTTCATACCGGGATACTGCATTAGAGCTTTTTCCAATCTTTAGTCCAAGCTCTTCCTGCGAAAACCACTTTCTCTACGTTTCTCACTTAGAGAATTGCCAAACGCAATTCTTGCATCCATGTTTTTTTCTTTCGTAGACATGCAGTACCCCCTTTCTTTTATATTTTGGGAAATAAAAAAGCCTGAAATAAACAGTAATCTCCTTACATACTAAAAATGTGCATAGTAAGACTCAAGTTCCAACTATGTAAAATCATCCTCAAGTATGTATATTGTACTGTTTATTCCAGGCTAAATATTTGTAGTCTTATAGAAATAAACTTTTCTTTATGTAAATTATTTATTTTTCTTAACATACTGAGTTTATCACAAGAAATTATTTCTGTCCACTTTAATTATCCATTTTCTGGTATAAAAACGCAAAAAACCGACAAAACACTATGCTTAACCACTATGTTGATAATATATAGGTATACTATCCCCATAAACTTCTTGCATATGTTTTGCCGGGTTCCTGATGTTTCTGTGCCATCTCCAACACGTTCAGCAAACTCTTGAATATCCGTGCTGTATGTGAAGATTCCTGCCGTCTAATATTACAGATTCACAGATATTCTCATTCCTGCATATTAAATTGTATCACTATACTTTACTTCTTCTCATTCTTCCGTATCCCGGAGAACTCCTACCAGATGTGACATATACATCTCTAAGCGATCAACTTCTTCCTTCGACCGCTTCTTATTCATATCAATACCAACAACTACACCCAAATCTGCAAATGCTGTCAGCTCTCTATGACATCTCTGGCAACGCACCTCTGAATAGGTAAAAAGGCTTTTCTGGTTCACTTTGCCGCATACTGGGCATGTAACAAATAATGGTTCTTTGCTCATCAATAATCCTCCAAGTAATATCTACACAAACTATCACTCAAACGGATAAGGGAAATGAAAACCGTTGATGAGTTAATAGCAGGCGATTCCGTAGCACCGAAGCCATGCCACCTGCTATATAATCTTCCCCTGGGATTGGCTCTGACAATCTCATCGCAACCTACACCTGCTACTGTCCATATCATCTACTCCAATGACTTGATCACATGAACAGCAACACCCTGAACAGTACAATTCTGTGTATAAATATCCGGATACTTTGGATTCTCCGGATGCAACCGTACACACCTTCTTTCTGTATCAAGGAAAAACCGCTTTAATGTGGATTCATTATCTACAAGTGCTACAACAATGTCTCCATCCGAAGCTGTATTCTGCTTCCGGATCACAATCATATCTCCACTGTTGATACCTGCTCCAATCATAGAATCTCCACTGGCCCGCAAGATAAAGAACTCACCTTCTCCAAATAGTGAAACAGGAAGAGAAACATATTCCTCAATGTACTCTTCCTCCAGCTGCGGCATACCACAGGATACTGACCCAAGCACTGCCGCTGGCTTTGTAAGTAGAGATATTTTATTCGTTCTCTCAGTAACAATCTCCCCATTGCGGTAGCTTAACATTCCTCTGTCATTCATAGCAACAAGGTACTTGTATACTGTACTCTTGACTATACCGAGCGCATCTGCGATTTCGCTGGTATAAGGTGAACGATGATTCAGCAACTGAAACTGTTCTGCATAATCCATAATCTGCTTCATCAATTCTTCGCTTTTATGCCGCATCTTTTCACCTTACCTTTCTATCGGAAACGTTGCGTTTCTGATAGAAATAATTATACCGAACAAATTTTCGTAAGTCAATATGTTTTTTTCAATTTTCCGAACATATTTTCTTTCATTCATCCTCAAATTCCATTTCGTTCATTTCTGGGAAATCCAGCAACTCAGAAACAGTCATATTGAATCCCATAGCAATCTTACGCAAAGTCTTCAGCTTTGGATTCTTTGTTTCTCCCCTCATCATACTATTAAGCGTTGATTGCGTAATCCCTGACAATGTAGCAAGTTTATTTGTCGTTATCCCTCTCTCAACACACAGATCAGTCAATCTCTTTATTATGGCATCTGAATACGTCATGCAAATTCTCCTTAAATCACAATATATATTCAGTATAAATGATTTCCCCTTTGTTTATTAACGGTGTACCGTTGACATTTCCGCAAACTGATGATAAATTAACGTTATACCGTTATTTACTTATACAACTTTAAGGAGGAATTTATCTAATGAGCAAAAAAGAACAGAAACTAAAAAAGAATCTCTATAAAGCACTCACAGAATATTTCATTCATAATGCTAAAAACAGTCTGTCTTCATCAGAAAGTATTCTGGATCAGCTTGCCTCTTTTCGCATGGAAACAGGATTACCTGCCGCACTCAGACAAGATAAAAAATATCAAAAAGCTCAGAAAAAATGCAATAAAGCCAATGAAAAAATACAGGATCTTAATCTAACTCCTCAACAATGGGACACTGTTGATGCCGCTATCACTGCTGAAAACATTTCATCTATAGAATATATACGGATTGCCTACAAACAAGGAATCATTGATGCATTTTCTATTTTACGAGAAACTCTTTAATATATTCATGTTAATCTAATCATTTGCAGACAATGAAGCAGGGATTTATCTCTGCTTTCCCATTTTCTTCTCTATTGCTTCTGGAACTCTAATCAAGCCAAATCGCCATAGTATCGGATAAATATATGAAACTCCTCTAATATCTCCAAGTGCCTTCGGTTTCTTCACTTCTTCTGAAATCCTCTTACTATTTTCAAATGCCAGCACCACACTACTCCAGGCAAGGCTCTTACTTTTCTCTCTTCGGTCTATCAGCAACTCTCTGTTATACTCTCCGTTTTTACCAACCTTTAATTTATACCGGAATGGTAATCCTGTTGCCGTTTTAAATGGATAATCCTGAAATGCAATAACAGCCTGCCACAGATTTTCTTCTGATGGTATTTCCTGTAGAAGCCGAACCTGCTCTTGTCGAATCTTATATGTCCGGCATCGCTCCGCATTTAGACTTATCTCTGCTGCATTATAAAGACCCTTAGTGTAGGGCAGATAGGAATGAACCGATGCTCTGGAAAGACCCGTGAGTTTCATAATCTCCGGAATCTTTTTTCCTGACTGATGCAGATCATTGATTTCTGTACATATATCTGATGTGAATACATCTGCAGTAATAAGTAGCTTGCGGAGTTTAAGCAGACTAATATTTAACTCATCTGCCAGTGATCTTAAAGAATCTGCCTCTTCATAGGCATCTCTTAACTCTTGAAGAAAATTATTAAATTGAAGTTTTGGATTGTATTCTGGTTTCTTTTTTGGTCTTCCTGCCATTTTCTAGCTCCTATTTCCGTGTGAATCCAATCGTCTTGCACCTAAAACAGAGGATTCCCTGCTCCGGACTAATGCTCCGATAGCTGTCCTCTGTTTCTTATTTTATTTCTTTCGCTTTCTGGAATATCCCAAATAATAAATGACACCACCTACTGCTCCACCAAGTGTATTATAGGTCAGATCCGATACTTGGAATGTTCCAAGATGAAATAATAGTTGAGTAAATTCTATCAGAAAAGAAAATACTGCTACAACTTTTGTGGCTTCCCAAACGGTTTTTCCAAATCTAATATTCTCAGATTCACCAAGTAATTCTTTTTGAAATGCCCATAACAGCAAAATAGAAAATGGAACAAATAACATAAAATTCTCTATAGATTCTGTTGTAAACTCTCCATCTTCATATAATCCCCATCCTCCCAAAAGCTTTCCAAGTGGATCAAACCATATCTCACGATTTAAAACTGTTCGGAGTAATATCATTGCTGTATAAAAGGCTAATACGAATGTCCGACGAAAATTTGAAGAACTTTTAAATGATCTCCACCATGTTCCAAACATATTTCGGATAATATTATTCTTTTTCCATCCATGCTCCTTACCATATAAATACAAGAACATTGTTAAAAAGGCAAGGAGAACGGCAGCCCAGAAGGGCTGATAAAGTGCTGATAATACATTATATGCTATTTTATTAAATATTTCGATTATCTTACTTCCCATCGTTCTCCTTTATTATTTATTTCAAATCTTCAAATAAATTCTTCTGATATACACCATCTTCTATCAGCTTGGCAAATGATTTCACTACATAGTCTTTATCCTCTTTATAGGTTACTCCAAACCATTTGTCATTCGTATCTAACACTTTTACAGAAACTTTACCTGCCTGAAGAAGTTCATCTATGTAGATTGGCAGTAAATACTCTGCTTTCAGAATATCTTTGTCTCCCATATTTGCAAAGAACTCTTTAAATCCATCTTCTAAAGTCTGCATGAATTCCGGTGTAAGTCCCCACATATTCATAGATGCGTAGGATTCTGCATTAATTGAAGTGAGCTGGCCATCATTATCTACTGCTGCTCCTTCTGGAGTCTTGACAATATTGGAAGTTTCATGTACTGCTGTGAGATAGCCTTCTTCATTTGTCTCACAGATTCCTCTGGTAACGGCACCATTCTCACTTAAAGTATTCTTTAAAATGAAACCTGCCATACAGAACTGATTCGCTTTTTCCGGCATATAACCTACAAGGAAATCATGAAGCTTAACAAATGCTTCTTTTCCATAGTAGTCATCTGCATTGATAACTGCAAATGGCTCATGCAGAACTTCTTTACAAGCAAGAACAGCATGTCCTGTTCCCCAAGGTTTGGTACGTCCTGCTGGAAGCTCCACACCTTCTGGAAGTTCATTTAATTCCTGATATGCGTAGGCAATCTCTACATCAAGATCTTTACAAATCTTTTCAATACGATCACCGATTGCTTCTTTAAAGGCATCCTTAATATCTTTACGGATAATAAAAACTATTTTGTTGAAGCCTGCTTCTATTGCATCATGGATAGAATAATCCATGATAATTTCTCCATTTAAACCAACTGGAGCAAGTTGTTTAATCCCACCACCGAATCTAGAACCGATACCTGCCGCCATAATAACTAAAGTAATCCTCATATTTTTCTCTCCCATTATCTTTCAACATTTAAATCTTTACTAAAAAAGATAAGTATTTATTTTTTTTCATATAATATGTAATGATTCCTGAAACAACTATTGTTACCATTACAATAGTTATCTTTCCAAATATAGTAATTTTGCCAAATAGTACACGGCATATTTTATTAATCACTCTTAATATGAATGGATGCAATATCCAAATTCCAGTACTCGTAGATAATACTTTAATTTTATTAGAAGAAAGTTTCAATGGTATTCTCGTTACCAATAAAAATAAAACTACTACACCAAAAACAACCGGAATAGATGGATACATAGACGATGCCCATATGTTATTAGTCATATATGAAAGTAAATTTAAACTCAAAATAGAAACCAGTAATATAACTACTAAAATACATCTATTATACTTAATCTCATCTATCTCTTTTAAATAAAATCCAAGTATAAAAAAACCTCCATTTGTAATTACCCGAAGACACGGTGGCACAATGTCTCTAATTTCTAAATTATATTTTTGTTTGATAATAATATTTATAATGAATACAAAGGATAGTGCCATACAAATAATTAAAAAATTTACTATCAATGATAGCTTAACATACTTTCCGAGCCAACGTGTACATGCTTTCATATAATATAAAATTATTAATGCTGCTAAAAACCATAAGTGAAATAACAGTCCCTTTCCGCAAAAAGCATCCTTAATCAAATAAAAAAACATAACTCTATGCTCAATTATTGAAAAAGGAATACCGCAGATAATAGCCCAAAGCAACATAAATTTAAAATATTTACAAAGTCTTCCATTTGCAAATTTAAAGTCAATATCTTTCTGTGATAGCAAATATCCATTAACTAAAAAAAATAATGGAATTCCAAAACTACCCAGCAAATATATTATCTGTTGTATACCCCCCCCAGGTTCTATTCCATGCAATATTACCACCATAATACATGCAATAAATTTCAATAAATCTATGTCATAGCGTCGTATCTTATTAATACTATCTTGCATTTATCTATCTCCAAACTCTTTTTCACACATATTTAAAACTGAATCAATTGTTGCATCCATATCATAGTATTTATATTCTCCCAGTCTTCCACCAAATATAGTTTTTTCCTCTCTATCTGCCATTTTTTTATATTCATTATATAACTTACTATTTTTGTCATCATTAACAGGATAATAAGGTTCATCACCTGGCTTCCATTCAGATGAATATTCTCGACTAATAACAGTTTTTGGTAATTCGTTTCCTGCTACATCTTTACCAAATTCAAACCATTTATGCTCAATTATACGTGTCCATGGAGTCTCCCGATCAGTATAATTTACTGCAGCATTTCCCTGAAAATTTGGTTGTTCCAATAATTCAGTTTCAAAACGAACTGAACGATATTCTAATGTACCTAATTTATAATCAAAATACGCATCTATAGGACCTGTATAAATTATTTTTTCTGCCATAGAATCCAAGTCTGATTTGTTTTCTAAATAATCTGTATTTAAACGCACTTCAATGCCTTCTAAAATATTTTCTATCAACTTAGTATATCCACCTATAGGAATTCCCTGATAAAGAGCATTAAAATAATTATTATCAAATGTTAAACGTACTGGAAGACGTTTAATAATAAACGCTGGTAACTCTTTGCAATCACGTCCCCATTGTTTTTCTGTATAGCCTTTGACCAATTTTTCAAAAATATCTCGTCCTACAAGAGAAATTGCCTGTTCCTCTAAATTTTTAGGTTCACCTACTATTTCCTTCTTCTGTTCCTCAATTTTTGCCATAGCTTCATCCGGTGTAACTACTCCCCACATCTTATTAAATGTATACATATTAAAAGGTAAACTATAAAGCTCACCTTTATAATTTGCTACAGGACTATTTGTAAAACGGTTAAACTCAGCAAACTGTGTAATATATTTCCAAACTTTTGTATTATTTGTATGAAAAATATGGGCACCATAAACATGCACATTAATTCCCTCTACATTTTCAGTATAAATATTTCCTGCAATATTAGGGCGTTTATCTACAACAAGGACTGACTTTCCCCTAATTTTTGCCTCATGAGCAAATATAGCACCATATAAACCTGAACCTACTACCAAATAATCATATTTTTTCATTTCTTCACCACTTTCTTTTTTAGTACATAAAATATATTTAATATTACTGTTTTATTCATTAATATAGATATAACTATTGCAAAACCAATCATTATAAATGTAACAATATTATTACTAAAACAATTTAAGAACGTAAAAGCTACATTAACAATCATAATAAAATAAAATGATTTCCAATCAACAGAAATTTTGAAATATTTTTTTGTATGTTTTACTCGCATTGCCCACACTACAATATTCCCACATACAGTAGATAAACACGCTGCCCAAATGTCAATTACAGGTATTAATAATAAATTTACAATTAAATTGATAACTGCACCTACAATCGTTGTCTTCATTGCATTTTTGGTATCTTTAGCACTAATATATCCCGTTCCATAAAATCCTGCAAATGACGAAAATAATGATCCTAAATATAATATTCCTAAATACTGATACGAAGATTCATAACTTTTATTCATGAAAAACAAAATAATTATTTTAGATAACGGAATTAACACTGCTACTGCACAACACGCTAACTTCATATATGTATTAAAAACATTGGTATAGTAAGTATCTCTACCTTCACTATCATATTCAAGCACTGCCTGTTCCTGCCATGCTTGATAAAATAAAGAGTGCAGTATTGTAACTATAGACGGAAATTTATTTGCTAAAGAATAAATTCCTGTTGTTGCTGCACCTACCATCATTGTTAACATAATACGATCTGAAGCATTCATTATCCACCAACTTACACTATTTGGTACAAGCATAATTGAAAATGATAGCATTGAAAGTGCAAGTGTTTTATTAAATTTCATTTCCTTTAAATGTATTTTCTTTCTTAAAGAAAATATCAAATATAGTACATCTGAGCAATACGCTAATGTCATTGACCACAGCATACCTTGAACCCCAAATCGAAACACCATAACAAATAAAATATTTAACGACAACATAACCATTGTATAAATTATGCCTGATATAGCAAATACTTTATTTTCTTTTTCTCCCCTCGCAATAAATTGGAAACAATTATGCAAAGCAAACGCTGTTAAAAGAGCGATAAAAACAAATGTATATTTCCAGCGAAATATTGAACATACAACAAATGTTATTGTGTCTGTTAAAATAATAAACGTAAATAATAGTCCTAAACCTGATCCTAAAATATCACCATGTTCTTCATTTGATTTTAAAAGCCATCTCAAAAGTCCCTCATGTATTGCTAATATACATATAGGTGCAAGCAAATTCATAAAAGAAATAATCGTATCATATGTACCAAATTCTTCAGTAGTTAAATAGTATGTGTATAACGGCACAATTAGAAATGTTAAAACTTTTGAGCCAAAATTACTAACTGTATATATAAGGGTATTTTTTACCAATTTAGCTTCTCGACTTTGCTCCATTATGTCTCCTTCCCCCTTTCTTAATCAAATATAATTACCTTTTATTCATGAGACTTTTATAGATTCCATTTGGTAACATTTTTTTTAAAAATTTTTTTATCATTATATTTCTATAATAACGATAATTAATATTTTTTACAGCCCCATCAAATCCTTTTTTTTCTAATAACTCAAAAAAAGAACTTCTCTCTTTTGGACGACTATTAGGTTTTTCAAATGCTCTATTATATGGAATAGCTTCCATTGGGTCGATTTCTTCAATATTCATTACATCATACAAATCTAGTAAAATACTTTTTGCTTTATCTGTATTTACCAATAATACAGAAACTCCATCATATAACTGTTGTTTACCTACTCTCTTATCAGTTACTCCCCAAAAATCTGCTGCTGTAAAATCAGAAATACGTTCCTGCCCACAATACTTGCATCTGTAACAACTTTCTCTTAAAAAGATATTACTGTTAAATCCTACAAAATAAGTATCTGTATATTTATCTTGTGTTACACTTGTTCCATCCACAAAGAATAATTTCATCCGTGTTCCACTTCCAGCTTCCCAACCTTCTTTGCCTTCTTTAACTCTAAATCGGAAATCAATAATTTCTTTTCCATACTCTTCTTCTTTTGATTTAATATACTCTTCTACCACTTTTTTACTTGCAACACCATGGCATAAGACATCCAATGTTATCAAGTTTTTTTTATTTAATTTCCCCAAGAAACTATTCAACGCAGCAATTTGACAAGCCGTACCTGTAAACAATACTAATTTCCCCTGCTTTATTTGTTCTCTTACCACTGGAAAAATATGTGCAGTTTTGCTTTGATAATACTTACTTAGTCTTAACTTATCTAGCTCCCTATACCCATTTATTAACTCATGAGACACTTCTCTTGTTTTCGAATTAAAAATAGCTCCTACTACAATTCCGTCTCGATCTAGTACCCAATTTGCTAAAGCAGAAAATACTCCTCCTGAAGAACTTTTCATAAGTATTTCTCTATTTTTATGCCATGCCATATAAAATTTTGATATTTCCGTATTATGAACTACATTTTGAGGACATCTTTTCTCACATAATCCACAATTAATACATTTTTCAATGTCTATCACTGGATATAAAAAGCCCTCATTGTTTTCTTCCATACTTATGCATCCTTGAGTACAAACAGATGAACATACTCCACATCCAACACAATCTAATGTAGTACATATTTTCTTCTTTACAAAGTTATTCATCTGCTTCTCCAATCGATTTTTTTAAATACTCTAAAGATTTATTTTTATAAATATTTCTTGTTTTCCATACTGTCTCATAATCAATTTTTTCTGACCTATTTTTTATATCTTCTGGAGAAGCAACAATCCTATGAGATAATCCTAACATATCAAGGATGCTTGTTATTCTCTGATCTTTACTTTTTGGATCTCGAAGTGTATAAAATTCTGCTCCTAAATTTATCGAAAATAAAGTTCCATGATACGAATTTGTCAATACAACTTCCGCATTATAAATAAGTGACAAAAACTCTTTAGGGCCTGCTTCTATCATATTATAAGTTTTTTTATTTCCGACAAAATATGCCAGTGGGGTTATCATTACTAATATATATCTTCTATCTTCCGCAAATTTTTGGAGTTTAGGTAAAATTTCAGCTGTTTTCTTAACCCCATCTAATGCATAATATAATATATATTTTTTCCCTTTTAAATTTGCTGGTAACTTTCCCATTATGGGCATCCAATTATCCTTTTCTAATAATAAAGTAGGATCAATAACAGCTTCACTACTTATTCCAGCAACTTCCATTAATCTAGTGCATGATTCAGCTTCTCTAAAACTTATATGATCAAATGCTGCAATTTTGCTTGCTATCATTTTTAATTCATCAGAAGTCATATTAACAATTGAAGAGGCATATGATATTTTTTTCTTATTTGTAAAGGTAAGCAAATATGGATCCATGTAACTCCAATCTACTGAATCCAATTCATTGGAATGTTTATTCCAAATTTGATCACTACCACTTATGAATATATCAAATTGATTTTCAAAATTCTTCGCTTCATCTGGTTCTGCAAACTCATGAGTTAAATTAAGGCTTGAAATAAATTTTTCAAATCTATTTTTCCGATCTATATATTGTTTTATCTGAGGTAAATGCAGCATGTCCTTTAAAAAACTTTTCAATCCTTGCTTAGTATGTATTATACTATAATATTCATATTGTGACTTCATTCTATAATTGAGAATTGTAGCTTCATATCCTAATGTTTCTAAAATTTGTTGAGTTGCATATGCCTGAAGTACTGAACCAAAGTTATATGCGGAATGATATGTAATAATACCAATCTTTTTTTTCATAAAATAACTATCTCCCATTTTCTTTCAATGCCATAATACAAAAAAATTCTATTTTGAATATTTATTTCCTTCTTTAACAGAACATTTAAATATTTTATTAAGAATCATATGTATTCTAAATTTTAAAGAGCTGTCTGTTTGTATCATAGGTAATTCCTTAATCTTTAGGTTATTTTTTATTATCCATACATTCAATAAACGTTCTGTCAAAAATCCAAATATCCTTGCTTGATCAGTTGAATATTCTGAAATATCAATCAATGACTCGAATTTTTTCATTAAATCAAATAACCATTTTGCGTAGTCATCAAATAATTCTTTTTTGCAAAACATCATATTACAAGGATAAAAATAATTTTTTGAAAAAGCTTCTTTAAAAGCATCCTCATAATCAGGAAATTCTTCTTCAATTAATTTACCCAATATGTCTAAATCTTTTTTAAAATGATAGCGAGCATAATGCTCATATATTGTATCATCCTGAACATATAATCTATCCGCTACTAAGCAATCTACTTTATCAAGCATTTTTTCAAGCTCATCTTGAGTATAAAAATATTTTTTTCTAAGTGATAAACTATTCTTGGTAAAGAATCTTCTATAATGACAAATTCCCACATACGGATCTTTGCTATTTTTCCAAATCCAATAAAGACCTGTCAGTTCACAATAATTGCTGTTTTTTTCAGATATATTATCACCAACATCATCATAAATAAAATTTTTTCTTCTTTCAGGCTGTCGATATGCACCTACATATAAATATTGAAATCCTTCAATCATTTCCGAATTATTTAAGTATTTGTGTGTAATTGTAAATAATGCCATAAATCATTTCACCTCTTATCTATAAACCAATTCTTTATTATTAAAACTACTTGCAAGGAGATACATGATAACGAAACTATATAAATAATGTTGGTATACGAATAATCCATTAATTAGTGCAATAATCAATAAAAATAAGCTCAACAATATTGCATCCAATTTCTTCATATTTCTCCAAGATTCTCTAAATACGCAAAAGTATGAGTAAAAATAAACCCACACTCCAATAATTCCATTACATAATAAAACATTGACAAAATCATTATGTGCCCAAATTTGTAGTCCATATCTAGTTTTATTAATATAATAAACGTAATCAAAACCATTACCCACAAGCTTATTTAAAAAGTTTCCTTCTAAATAAGCATGTAAATCAATAACCCAAAAAGCAGTTCTACCATTAGTAAAAGCTTCTATAGGATTTAATGATGAATATTCATTTGTAGCACTTGTTGTCATCTTTTCTAAGAAACCGGAATTGAGAATAAAATATGATGCTACAATAACAAAAATCGGTAAAATAAGTAATTTTGCCGAAAATTTTTCAATACAATACCTATAAAAAAAGTACCAAATAACAGCTAATGATACAATATATGTTCTAGCACCAGATTGAAGAATTGCTACTGAACACGGAATTAGCCATACCATTTTAATAAAAACATTTTTATAATCCTTAATAAAAACTAATGTTAATGCTAATGATATACAACACGCACACGATAATGAATGTTCTGAATATGCAAATCCTCTGAAAAATGTACCTCCCCATGCTGTAGAGTATCCACTAGGTGTTAATAAACTATAAATAACAACAATATTATTAAGCGTAACTACAACTTTAATTAATTTTTTGCAATAAAAAAGTTCTTGAATAAGTTTATCTCGTACATATGGATTAGCTATTTTCATCAATAAAAGAATTACTATCATCCAATATATAGCATCATTGATGCTTTGTCCTCTATCAATTGAACTCATTAATAAATTTATTAATACTAATCCGCCTGACAAAAATAATACCATAATTTCTTTCTTTTTAGCCTGTTTTATATATAAAAGAAGAACAATCAATATTATAACAAAGCCAAGTATTCGATTTATTGGAAAAAAACTAGGCCATAAAGAATATGTGAATGTGGTAAATGAAAATAAAATAAAACACTGAATTAACACTCGATATAGTTTAATTTGTATCATATAACAAATCCCCCTGTATGAGTTAATTCTTTTTTCATTTTTTTCATCTTTTTATCATCTATACCACCTGATATAGTATATTCAAATTCATATATAGGGCTACTATTCATTGAAGCTTCTAATTTGTTTTTGTATTCCTCTATTGTTAAAATTTTTTTCGCTGGATTTCCAGCAACAACAACGCCTGAAGGTACATCTTTCGTAACTACAGAATTAGCACCTACGACTGAATTATCACCTATTTTCACATTTGGCAAAACTATAGACCTCGCACCAATAAAAACATTATTTCCTATAGTTATTCTACCAACTCTTGAATATCCTACTTGTTTCTTTGACGCTCCATCATGGGCAACTAGATATACCCATGACGCCAAAGTAACATTATTTCCTATTTCAATTAACCACGGAAAATTAGCATCAATGTTGCATCCTTTTTCCATTTGAAAATCTTTTCCAACAATTAATCCTCTATTAATTAAACGTTTCAAATATATTTTTTTAATCAATTCTCTTATTTTACCAAACATCATTCATTCTCCAACACTTTAGCATACATTTGTTTTAGGTGAAAAATATGTGTAGATAATCCAAAGTTTTCTGTAATTAATTTATAGGCTTGATCCCCCATACTTTTACATAACATACTATCATTTAATAATACTTTTAGCTTATCTGATAATGCATCTATATCGCCAGGATTAATTAAAAAACCATTAACTCCATCTACAACAACTTCTGGAATAGAAGCAATATTAGTTGTAATACTCGGAATTCCATATGCCATAGTCTCTAATATAGACATTGGTAACCCTTCATTGTAAGAAGGAAGTACATTAATCGCTATGGTCTTATATATTTCTTGTTTTTCATTTGAGTCAATCCAGCCAACATGTGCAATCCATTTAGAAATGTTTAATTTATCAATTTCTTTATTTATTCCTTCAATGTCTCCATCTCCGCAAAGATAAAATTTCACATCATTTGGTAAATCTTCTTCTATATTTTTAATAGCATGTAAAAGATCATATGTTCCTTTTCTTTTTCCTAACCTGCCTAAAAACAAAACATTTTTAGCTTCTTTATTTCGTGGATTATTTTTATATGTTGGAACAGCATTATAAAGCACCTCAACTTTTGCATTAGGTGCCTTATTTGTTATCATAGAAACAAGCCTTTTACTCAATACAATATTCAGATCTGCCATCTCTAAAGTTTCTTTTACATATTTCTTTTTAGAATCTGACAACTGTGCATAAAATTCTTCAAATTCAGCTGCATGATGATGCATAATAGTTTTTACACCTAATTTTTTTAATGTTCTAACTAATATTGCTTTTCTAAAAAAGCTTCCTCTTTCTGCTGTATGCAAGTGTGCAATTCTGATATTTTTTGTTAATACAGTACATAAAATCTTTATATATGCAATCGCAAAATATGCAGCAACAATAATTTTATTTTTTTCTGTATGTGTTGGTATATATACTATTTCATAGTTGTCCCAGTCAGGGTAGTTCAAGTAGTTTTTAACTACAGATACCATGCCACCTTTAACTGATAATTCTGAACAACACATGAGTACTTTTTCTTTATTCTCGTGTTTCATTTTACCTGCTCCCGTACTTTTATTTAATCTACATTCATACACTAACTAAATAAAGTTCTATTCCTTATATTTAAAAATCAATGACAATATTTTTACATCATCAACAAAATATCTTTTAAACATTCTCTTTGGTTCCTGTAAAAAGCGATAAAACCATTCTAATCCATGATCACTCATCCATTTAGGCGCCCTATTAACATTTCCTGCCAAAAAATCCACAGTAGCTCCTGCACAAATAGAAACCTTAGCATCGTATTTTTGATAATTTTCATAAATCCATTTTTCCTGTTTCGGACAACCAAAACATGCAATTAATAAATCTGGCTTCTTTTCAGAAATCATATTATTAATTTTTCCTAATTCTTTTTCATCTTTCTCAAATCCAAACGGTGGTGCATAAGTTCCTACAATATTTATTTCCGGATATTGTTGTTTCAATTTTAATTTTGCTTTTTCCGCAATACCATCTTTACCTCCAATAATAAATAAAGAATATCCCTTACTAGCAGCTTCTGCACATAATAATGGGACTAAATCAGATCCAGATATTTTAGCCTTTACAGGTTTTTTATGAAGCTTTGAAATCCAAACTAATGGTTTTCCATCAACTAATACCATATCGGCACTATCTGTAATCTTTTTAAGATATGGATCATTCTCAATTTTCATAACAACATCCACATTTATAGCAACCACATACTTTTTTTCGCCACTTTCAATCATATTGTCAATTGCTGAAAGAGTTTCATTCATATCTACATTATTCACATATGTATTTAGTAATTTTTGTTTTTCCATTTTTTCTTCCTTATTCCTAACCAAAGAATTTATCTTCAAGCATCAAACACCAACAATGATAAATTGGTAGATGTAGCTCTTGAATCATATATGTTTCTGTCTCTGGGGCTTTAACTGCAACATCTGCTACCTTTGCAAGTTCTCCACCATTTGCTCCAGTAAGACCAATCACCTTAATTCCCAATGCTCTGGCAACTACCGTAGCCGGTATTACATTTTTACTATTCCCAGATGTAGAAATTCCTAAAAAGACATCTCCTTTTCTTCCAAATCCAAATAACTGCTGCGCAAATACTCCTAATCCATCTACATCATTTATGTAAGCAGTAGTTAACGCTTCGTGTGCTACCAATGGAATTGCCATCAAGGAACACTCCAGATTATTTGCGAGTTGTGTTCCTCTTTCTGGATCAATCGCAATAAGTTTATCTGCAAATTCCTTTTTAACTGGACGAGGAGTTTTAAATCTTTTCATCAATTCACCAGCTATATGCTCTGAGTCCGCCGCCGAACCACCATTTCCTGCAATCAACAGTTTCCCACCGTTTTCGTAACATTCTTCCATGACTAAATACGCATCAATGATAGACTGTTCAATGCTTTTTAATACAGGATATCTTTTTACTAATAAATCAATATGTTTCTGTAATCTTTCTTCTAGTTTTCTCATTACTCTAAAACTCCTTTTTACCAATTACAACATTTTATCTACAAACTCTTTTAATGATGAAACAGTGTAATCCTGTTTATAATCCTGACTACCAATTAATACTGTTTTACATCCAGCATTTTTTCCTGCCAGAACATCATTTTCACCGTCACCTATCATCCAAGATTTCTCTAAATCTATGTTAAAATCTTCTGCTGCTTTTATAAGCATACCTGGCTTCGGTTTTCTACATTCACATTCTATCTTTAATTCGGGTCTTTCTCCTTTATATCCTTTGTGTGGATGATGTGGGCAATAATATAATCCATCTATATATGCACCAGCTTTGCCTAATAAGGTTTCCATTTTATTATGAATTTCTTCCAGTTCCTCAAAGCTTACTTCTCCACGAGCAATCACTGGTTGATTTGTCACTACAATCGTCAAATATCCTGATTCATTAATTTTTTTTATTGCTTCCGCTACACCATCAAGTAGTTCAAACGCATCTATATTTCTCAAAAATCCAACATACTTGTTGATTGTTCCATCTCTATCCAGGAAGATAGCTTTCTGTTTATTCTTTAAGTTTTTCCCTTGAACATTTCCGGCTTTAAAATCCACGCACACCGCATAGTATCTGTCTGGTGTTCCCATATCTTTTACATATTCCGGGCTGTCATAGCAAAACATTTTGCCTGTTCCGGATAAAGGTTTTAAAAGCTGTCTATCTAAATCAATTTTAGGAGTATCAATATTTTGTTTCAAAATTTCCGGTGACATCACATGAAGGCCAGCGTTTACTCTGTTTTTATAATACAATGGTCTTTCATCTTCTTTTGCCAGCCACTTCTGTACAATACCATTTTCATTTGCTATAATCAGTCCACTATCATACGGATGACTATTAGGATGAGTAAATAAAGTAACCAATCCACCATGGGATTTATGGAATTCAACAAAACGATTAAAGTCCACATTAAACATAGCATCTGCATTTAAAAGTAGAAAATCTTCTGTCAGCTTATCTTTAATCTTGAATAAAGCTCCTGCATTTCCTAATGGCTCTTTTTCAAAATAGTATTCAATATTCACTCCAAAACTTTTACCTGTTACTGGTGAAATACCACTTCCATCACCAAAATAATCCATTATTATATTACCCAAATGACTCACAGTGAGAATAATATCTTTAAATCCTTGATCTCTTAAACATTCAATTTCATGTTCTAAAACAGGTTTGCCTTCTATTTTGATCATAGGTTTTGGAATATCACTGGCAACTGAAGAGATTCTTGTTCCCTTTCCACCAGCCATAATTACAACTTTCATGTTATATTTCTCCTTACACTAATGGTTCATATGATTCTGGAGTGTAATGAATAACTCTTGTCCCTCCATCTTCAAAAGAAAATGGAATATACATTAATTCCTTCATTGCTTCTCTAACTTCTGCTTGTTTTTCTGGTTGCACATAAAATACTAAGAAACCGCCTCCGCCTGCACCAAGTAATTTTCCTCCTAATGCACCAGCTTTGATTCCTTTTTCATACAGAATATCTATATTACTTGTAGAAACTGCATTTCCTGTTTGTCTTTTTAATTTCCATGTATGATCTAACATTCGTCCAAATTCATCTAAATCGACTGTTTTATCTGTTAATACCTTTTCCGCATCATCTACTAAAGAAAGCATTTCTTTAAGCTGTGCTGTCTTGTCAACTTTTCCTGCTGCATTTGCTTTCTGAACATCTGATGAAAAACGTGTAAAACCAGTAAAAAACATCATCAAATTCTGATTAAGTTGTTTTTTTCTTTCTGGGGAAATGATTAATGGAAGCACATCATAGCCCTCATCTGTAAAATTAATACGATTAAAACCGCCAAATGAAGCGGCTATCTGATCCTGCCAACCACCAGCTTCCTGGCATAACTCTCTTTCCAAATAAATTGCTTCATCCGCCAATTTTTTCTTATCAGCATATTTTCCCTTCAAAGCATAAAAAGCATTTAACATACCCACTGCAAAAGAACTACTTGTTCCTAATCCAGAACGTGCTGGCAAATCAGCTTCATATGTCAATCGAATTTCATGCATATCTAAAAATTTCATAGCATTTCTAATTGCCGGATGCTGAATATCTTCAATATTTGTGACCCTTTCTGTTTTTGAATACGAAAGTTCAGTCGAATAATCAAAAAAACGTGGCAAATGTCGAACATTTACATAACAATATTTGTCAAATGTTGTTGATAACACGGAGCCTCCATTTTCACGAAAAAATGATGGCATATCAGTTCCTCCACCAAAAAAGGACATTCTAAAAGGTGTTTTTGTAATAATCATTTAAATTCTCCTGTTATTATATTTATAACTTATCTATAATTATCCTTTTGCAGCTTATTCTCTCTATAAAATAAGCTACAAAAGGTTTACATTGATCCATCTTTCTTAAACACAACTAATACTGTTTTAAACAGAATCTTTATATCTAGCCCAATGTTCCAGTTTGTGATATACTCTTTATCAAGACGAACGACTTCTTCAAAATCGGTAATATCACTTCGTCCGCTTACCTGCCACATGCCAGTGATTCCTGGCTTAATTGCCAGCCTCGCACGATGGTGAAGCTCATACAGATTCGTTTCTGAGATCAAGGGTGGGCGAGTACCTATAATCGACATATCGCCACGTAATACGTTAAAGAATTGCGGAAATTCATCTAAACTTGTTCGTCTGATAAAATCACCGATTCCTGTCTTATGTGTCCCATCTGGAAGTATCTTATTTCCGATAACACGAGGATCAAAGTCCAGTTTAAACATCTTTCCATCTCCAAGTTTGTTATCTTTCATAAGCTCTGCCTTACGTTCTTCTGCATCCATATACATACTGCGGAACTTGTACATTTTAAATTTCTTTCCATTCTTTCCTACTCGTTCCTGAGCAAAGAAAATTGGTCCCGGTGATGCAATATAAATTGCCGGTCCGACAAAAATACAAATGATTCCGGTAAAAATACATCCAACTAATCCACCCGCAATATCCATTAAGCGTTTTAACATTAACTGTCTGGTTGATGCATAATTGATACTTGTCGTAAGGACTGTGTAATTACCAACTTTTTCCACAAACTGTTTTTTTCCTGGCACGCTTGTAATCTTTGCAAGATTAAGATGAATAGTTACTCCTGTCTCTGATAACTGCTCAATTAACTCTGCCGGATACGGAAGAACTTCTGAAACAACAATCAGAACTTCATCAATCCATTCCTGACATACATACATTGCTGCAGTCTCTTCGTTGGCAACTACCGGAACTCCATGAATTTCCCTTCCAGTCCAGTCCGCATCAATTACAGCCACACCAGCCAATGAGAATCTGGCATAATTGTTTTCCTGCATACTTAACACTACTTGTTCAGCTACATCTTCTGATGTTACAATCAGCAGTTTGCGTTCTCCGCCATCCTTCATCTGTTTTCGCAGAAGTTTTTTCCAAAGTTCTCTGACAACATACGTCATTACTAAATAAATTATTATGGTCAGCATCAATGTTAATCTTGAAAAGTCCTGCCCTTCCTGAAGCAGGAATAAATATAAAACCGCTAAGGCACCTACCATAATCGCATGATTTAACGTAACTACAAAATCACGATAGTATCCTCTCTTTAACACACCTTTCATAGTGCCATATACAAAAATCATAACCAGATCTGCCAGTTCAAGGAAAACTGCCATATTGCGATAAATAATTGTTTCATATGGATTAAATCCATATCCGCTAATTGCATATGCCAGAACATACGCTAATTGCAAACAGATCATGTCTAAGATTATAAAATCTGTGTGTTTTAACCATCCTTCAGAATCTTTTCTATACATAGATTTTTTTCTTTCCCCTTCCATTTTTTTGTAATCTATTTGTTAATCTACAATCGTCCCCACAATTGTAGAAATTACCTTCAAATTTGAGTGATTTAAAACTAGATAGGATTATTGCTACACCAAGAAGAGCATTAATCCGGAATATGTTAAGATTTGTTAAGATATGTAATTCCGTCCATAGCCATACCCCGAACACAAGTAAGCAGCACATGAGAATCACATTTTGAATATTTAGATATGCGATATAAGAATTTCGATATTCAGTTTTCTTTTTCTTTTCATTCCCATTAATATGTACTGGGGTATCCATCGTACACTTTCGTTTTGATATTCCTATCATTTCATATCTCCCTTACTGTACCCCCCCCCCGACAAAATCGAGGGCTACTTTCTTATCTCTTTTTTCTCATTTATTTCTTATATTTTTCTTCAACGACAGATAACCTGTGAACGTCTTTCGAGGGACATTCGCAGGCTCAGCCATTACCTCCTATTATTTATGATTCTCATTTACTTATTTATGATTGGGTCAAATAAGCATCCAGGAAACCACTTTATTATATATATTCCCGCTGGAAATGCGATTGGTTTCCTTTAATGAAAAATCATACTAAGGAACCTAGCTAAGCCAACGAAAACCCTGTAAAATCAAGCTTTTTCTCGGTTGGCTCTATTATACCGCCGACTCCTTTCAGGACATTAAGGAACTGTGGAAATTCATCCAGACTCCAGTCACGGATGAAGTTTCCGACACCTTTTTTGATCGTGCCATCGGGGAGCTTCTTGCTGCCGATGATTCGAGGGTCAAAGTCGAGCTTGAACATCATGCCGTCCTGTACACGGTTTTCCTTCATAAGTTCGGCTTTGCGTTCTTCGGCATCCATGTACATACTTCGGAACTTATACATCTGGAACAGCTTTCCGTTCTTTCCGACACGGGTCTGCTTGAAGAAGATTGGTCCCGGTGACTGGATATAGATGGCCGGTCCTACGAAGATGCAGAGGATTCCGGTGATAATGCAGCCTGCAAGTCCTCCTGCAATGTCCATCATTCTCTTTAGGATGATCTGGCGGCGGCTTACGCTGTTAATACTTGTTGTGAGTACGGTGTATGTTCCAAGATGTTCTACGAACTGTTTCTTGCCGAGTAAGTTCTGGGACTTGGCAAGCTTCATATGTACGACAACGCCCATCTCGATGAATTTGTCAAGAAGTTCTGCCGGATATGGCTCGCTTTCCGGGATGTTAATAAATACTTCGTCCACCCATTCGCGGCATACATATTCAACCAAGTCGTCTTCGTCGGCTACAACTGTTACACCGTCGATGACGCGGCCTTTTGCCTTTTCATCCAGGATACATACTCCTGTAACGAAGTAATCGCCGTAATTCTTATTTTTAATGTTGTCAATAACGGTATCAACGATATCTGATACGGTTACGATAAGGAGAGAACGCTTCTCAGCTCCGCCAAAGTATTTGCGGAGGCAATTCTTCCAGAGACAGCGCAGGACGTAACTGATTAATAAATACAGCGCTGCTGTATATCCAAGTACAAGTCTTGAATAATTCTCTGCTTCCTTAAATGTAAATAAATAAAATACGGAACATAAGGTGATAAGACAGGTCTGTTTGACTGTCATAACAAATTCCTGATAGAATCCACGTTTTAGTACATTCTTCAGTGAATCAAAGAAAAAGATTACCACGATATCCATGAGTGCGAGGCTCCACATCATATCACGGTATAAAGAATTCGCCAGTACATCAAGCGACCCATGTCGCATATTGAATGCAAGCGTAAAAGAAATCCATAGACATACTACGTCTAAGATCATAAAATCCAGGTGCTTTAGCCAGCCCTGTACACTTTTCTTATACATATACTTTCCCCAATCCTGTTTCTTGTGCTGATTATCAAATGAAGTAAAAGAATTTCCATCCCCGCGAAATCCAGTCTTTCCCCTTTATCTGATAATCGTTTTTCTCATACTTCTTCTGCAAGTGATGCTTTGGATAGAATTCCTATCCGAAATGTAAATTAAAATATTCCGGAGCTGCTGTAACTTCTTCCTATTAAAAGTCAAAAAAGTATACAGCTCTTCATAATGAATAAAGTATACCATATATTTCATTTTTTTCATATTCTTAAATATGCCTAATTTCGATGTTTTAATCTGGTTATTTTTAGTAAAGTCAGACTATATTTTCAATTTTTCACCAAAAGTTTACTTCATTTTGTTGCTTTGTTATCAGTTTTTTACTATTTTGTATACAAGAAATGGAATGGGCAGGGGATTGGAAATAATTTTTGGAAATTTTCCTTAAAAACATAAAAAAGAGCAATGTTTTTAGTTAGTACATTGCTCTTGTTCTTATCTTATGTTAAGGTATGCAGATTGCAGGAATATTGTAGGAATGATTTTTCAAACACACTCTAGTCAAATATGACTTCTTCCTGATTCATATGGTAGATATTAATATTGTTCTGAATATCTATTTCGGATACCAGGAGTCCTTTCAGGCTACATGCTTTAATAAAGTCATCGATTCTGTTTATGTCATTTATCTCTTTTAAAGTAATGACTACACCAAAGTTTAACTCTTTCTTCATCTGTGAAGACAAACGTTCTTTTGATATTATGGATATACCCCACAAGCGCTCACCATATGATTTCAGTGCCCGATTATTCTTTAATATTTTGGAAATGAACTTTGTATTTTCCCATTTTCTGAAGTCTTTTCTGGATTGACGCTCATCTGTATAAGCCCCTTCTTCATCCTGAACATTTACGTTGATATCATCTATCGTACCATCCTTCTTTATTCTTCCAAACTTCAATGATAACTCACGATTGGTATAATCAACTCCCTGTGCTCTGGTACACTCTGGGAAGTAACACATCGTTGCTCTTGCTACGAACGGATATTTATTCTCATCATCTCTTGGTACCGGTATAGCATAATTAACTGTTTTATATTTCCGGGATGTTCCATATAAAATAAATCTTATCTCTCCATTAGCGGATGATAGTATGTCTGTTATCTTTATTGGAACGACACCATAGCCTGAAATGTCTTTATTCCTGTATGCCCCTAATTTATATTGCCAGCCCGCTGCTGAATCTATTATTAACGCCTTAGCCACCTCTCTTGGCATTCCCATGATATCTATTAAGTAACATAACTTTCGACTGATCCATGGTGCTGCAAAAGAAGTACCGTATTCATCCATCATCCCTTCTGGGGTATATACTGTTATTCTTTCGTTATAATCCCCACCATAATAGGAAACATCTGGCTTATTAAAAAAAGACAAAATATTACCTTTTCTTGAATAGCTTGCCGGAGTTTCATCTCTTCGGACGGAGTTCACTACCAATGCATTAAGTGAATCAGCCGGGGATCCAACTCTTAATATTTCTCTGCGCTCACTGCGGTTATCATTCGTTCCCGAGATAACAAAGATTATATTTTTCTGCGCCTGCAACTGATCCAGTATTGCCGCGTCATAGGATATAAAGTTCTTAGACACTTCATCATCCGTTCCTAAAGACAGGTTCCATACATGGATATCCGGGTTTTTGGTGACAATCTCTCTGACCTTTTGCATTAACTTTACTGTAGATATCCGTTCTGCACAGACACCAAAATGTCTGACTCTGAATCTTCCACACCCGTCATCTAACCAGGGATTCAGTACCGGACCATCCACGATAAGTGAACTGATTGTTGTCCCATGATATCTACTATTACTTGCTCTCCCATCCAGCATCATTTTTTCGATATCATCCAGATAATCGTGGTTTTCAACCCATTTGCCAAAATATACATCTTCGTCAAATAGTGTGTCTATAACTCCTATTGTTGGCTCAATGCCGGGATCAGGAATCTCCATTTTTCTATTATCTGCTTCCTGTTTTATATCTTCTAATGTGATTTTTGAAAAATCAGATGATACCATAGAAATCATGTATGGCACATTCTCTTCAAGAAAGTTATATAATTCTTTATCTACAGAGATCGTATCTTCTCCATAGAAATAATACCTGTGCCGCATATCATCTACTTTGAGCTTCTCCAGCAGCTTAGAAGCTGACAATTCCGTTTTATAAAATGTAACGAGAACGGACTCTCTGTCCGGCACACCTGTTATATGTGGCACAGAAAAGGATTCGACTACCGAACAATCTACTATAATATCCCGAATCTTGCTTTTAGAAAGTTCATATCCTGCATAGTTCAACTCATTATCCTGCTTATTAAAGTTGTCTTCTGTTGCCTTTCCATTTAATTTATCTTTTAAAAACTGTTTTATTTTTTTTAAATTAGCTATGGTATCCTGTACCGTCTTTTTATTAATATAATAGGTTATGATATGATTTTCCTGTCCTTCTGGTGCATCTGAAAATCTTGCCCCTACCACCATATCATTCGTCTGTTTCCCCGACGGCTTTAATAATGCATGAATTCTATTAGACTTTGCTATAATATCGTTATAATTAACATCAATTAAAATATTCTCCAAAAATTGAGGAGAGTTCTCATAAAAGCGCAATATTCCCTGTAAATCCTCACATAAGGCATCCATTTTTTCTGCGGATGTCTGATTCCCCTTTCTCAACTTTCTCAGTCCAGGCTTGCTTTTGTTATCTTCCCCTCTAAAGTTCAACTTAACCTGCAAAATCTTATTCATTCGTTATCCCCTCAGCTTTCTTGAAACACTGCTTTTTGGTACTCTTGACAAAATTTCAATTTCTCTTACCGTATATCCTTCTTCTTTTAGTCTTTGAAGCGAAACTTCTGCATTGTCCGGATTCAGTGCCAGGTAAATCTTCCTTAAATAATCATATTCATTTGCCTGATCACTAAACGCTACAGCCGTTTTTATGATCTGCTTCAAATCTCCCGGATATGGGATTTCTTCCAGGTTATTCAGGATTTTATTGAATAACCGAATGTCTTTTCGCACATTGCTTGCTTTCTTTAAGCTCATTGTCAACATAGAGTCTGCAACTTCAATAAGTTCCTGTGTACTGTAACGGTCAAATGATATTGTTGCATCAAATCTGCGAATAATTGCCCTGTCAAATTTATCAAACAAGTTCGTTGTTGCAATTAATACAACATTTTCATTGAGTTCTTCTAATTCTCTTATGAAAACAGAAGTTACCCTGCCCATCTCTCTCAAGTCATTACTGTTAATTCTATCCAGTACTAATGCGTCAATCTCATCAAAGACTATAATTACCTTTCCATATTGTAGATGATTAATCTCATCAAATAACTTTGCAACATTCTTTGCTGTCTCTCCAAGTCTGCTGTCTATAAGCTGTTCAAAATTAATCGATAAAATATCACGCCCTAATATTCTTGCAATCTGATATGCCGATTCTGTCTTGCCCGTTCCCGGCTTACCATAAAAAAGAAATTTAGATAGTCCCGCTTTATTACTTATCGCTCTCGTCACACCTATCACATCTTGTTCTATAGCATCGGGTAAAATTAAAGGTTTCGTTGAATAGTTCATTTTTCTTAAATAGTTCAAATTCTTATAACTTGCCTGCGGCACATAAAAATTAGCTGTAGAAATCAGTTCCATAAGGCATCTGGCAACAGCTTCATCTCCTTTTGCATCAAAATCACATGCGATCATCGCAACTTCACTTACAAAAGCATCTTCATTTCTCTCAACATGGTATTTAACTAGATTGATTATATTCTGTTTTTTCATAATATTCACCCCATAGATAGTATATCAATTTATGGGACATTATTCAATTATTTTGGGACATTTTTATTTTAATTCTTTGATAAAATATGATATATACACACCAAAGCGTTTTTTCAGGAGATTTTGCTCGGATGAGGACGTCGTAGCGGGCTATATCGATCGAATGAGAACAAATATACTACTCATCAGAGTATACAAGTGTATACAGATTGCAGGAATGATTTTTCAAACACACTCCAGAGTACACCGATTACAGGAATAATTTTGTAAACACATTCTAATATATAACGATTTTCTAATCCAGCCAAAAAAACAGAAAATAAAAAACTCAACTATAGAAAATGTGATGTCGGAGCAAGTAAAAATACGGTTACGTATTTTCTACGCAGCGAATCTTCATATTTTCTATAGTTGAGTTTTTCTATTTTCGTCTGTTTTTTACCTATCGTCTGTCTTTCGTTTGTCCATTGCCTGCCTTTTTCTGTCTATCGTCCGTCCGTTGACGAAATCATTATATTATCTACTTCCCATTATACTGATAACTAATGCCCTTCACAACATATCCTGTTGCTGTCTTTTTAAGCTTCAGTGTTGTTGTTCCAATGTTGGTTCTGCCTTTCTCTCCGTAGATTCCATATCTGTTCTGTGTCGTTACTGTGTAGGTATTCTTACCAGTACGTACAATCTTTTTAATCTTATAATCTGGAATCATATCTCCGAAGTCTCCGCCACAGTACATGTATGGATCTTTATAGAACTTACTGTCGGAGCTACATACGAACATTGCCTGATTCTTATTTTTCTTGCTGCTCTTAATCTTGCTGACAGAAGCGCTCTTACCAAAAAGCTTCTTAGTCTCGGAACGAAGCTCCTTCGCTGTATAGCTGTAGTCACCTTTGTAATTATATCTTACGAATACGGCGATGGATAACTTCTGATTATCGTTAAGCTTCATCTTTACTGGCTTGGTAGTGGACCATACGCTTATGTTCATCGCTGTCGTATATGCTGTCATCTTCTTACTGATATCCTTTATCTGACGATTCCCTGCCATCTGTCTGGTCACATCTGCTGATGCTACCTTTGCATGTACCGGAGCAAATGGAATAAGTGTTACTGTCATGAGTAATGTGGCTAAAATTGTACTTAATCTTTTCTTCATAGGGAATCCCTCCTGCCTTTTGAACTTGGAATGTGGTGTAGATGATATGCTATTTAAATGCTTTTTTAATGTGCTTTAAATGCTATCTTCTGTACTACATTTCTTATAATTTTATTATAATATTTTTGCTGTGGAAGTACCATAACAGAAGTGTTATTTTTCTTTACAGGTGGGATAAGAATGTATAACAAAAGTGTTACAAAAATAGGAATTTGCCGCAGGCAAAGGAGACGCCCCCGAAGGTTATATCTTTCATTGTAACTGTTTTTTGAAGGATTGACTCGAATTACTTCTATCTCTCCTGACTTCTTCCCCAAATCTTTCCACTAATTTGCCCGGGCAGCCAGAAAGCAGAAGTCCGA
>ENA-OOXP01000399-OOXP01000399.1-human-gut-metagenome-genome-assembly--contig:-NODE-399-length-33392-cov-2.473258_pt1 | contig 33392 bp, 30 predicted proteins | sample MGYA00241591_ERZ501351 | MGnify/ENA primary metagenome ERZ501351 (study PRJEB25962, sample SAMEA1968361) | human gut metagenome | biome: human gut; feature: human-associated habitat; material: faeces...
CTCCTTTCTGTCATTTTGTTTGTCCTCTCGGACAGCTTTGATTTTCTCTTTGATAACGCCGGAGCGTTCGGCTATACCGTCACATAAAACCGCCTCCCGTCTAAGTGCGGCCAGTTCCTTTGACAATGCGGATATTTGTTCTTTTATCTCCGCCGCCTTTTCGGGGTCTGCTTTGACCGCCGCTGTCCGCTGTAATTTGTAAAGCTGTTTTCGCTCGTCGGTCAGGGCAGAAATTTTGTCTTTCACACCGTCACGGTATGAAAAAAGCTGCTCGGAGGTATCAATGCGATACTTTACAAGCAACCTTGTTTCGGCGGTGATGGTGTCCAGCTTTCGCAAGTCCTCACGCAAGAGGAAATGAAGCCGCCTGTTTTGTTTCGGTTTGTTTTCCGGGAAGATCCCCAGCAGATAGCAGTAGTGGAAATACAGCGCCCGAAACCCTGTAATCTTGCGGGTTTTATAAAAGCTGCCGATCAGCCGTACCCGCAAAACCGTTCGGGACGGTGCGGACGGTTTCCTTTCAGCTTTTGTCTGCGATAAAATCCGTCTGCGGATATTTTCAATCGAATAGTCCTCGCCGAAATTCCGTATCAGTCTTACAAAACGCTCTTTGCCCGGCGGTCTGACCGAAATATCCTTGCCGATTTTTACCTCATAGCCTTTCTTTCGGAGTGTATCGAAAAACTGCCGTTCGGTCATTGACTGACGGATTGCTTCGTCGATGTCGGCGCGTATCAGCCCCCGCCAAGTGGGGCGCTGTTCCTGCTCGGCGCGCCATTCGCCGTACTGCTTGGATTTCCCGTACTGCGGATTTTCAATCACCGATAGACGGTACTCACGGCAAAGCTCGTCGGAAACGGTCTGCATATCGTGATAATCCTTTTTAGTGCGGTGATACTTGATCCCGTCTACAAAGGACACCGTATTCAGCACAAAATGATTGTGCAGGTGATTTTCTTTGTCAAGGTGGGTCGCCACAATCACCTGATAACGGTCGCCCCACAAACGGGCGGCGAGCTTCATTCCGATCTCGTGCGCCGTTTCGGGCGTGACCTCGCCGGGAGCAAAGGATTGATACCCGTGGTAGGCCACCGTCCCGTTCTCCTTGCCGAACCGCTTTTTTACCGCAAGCATTTCGTCGCGGGCGGTAGCGGGAGAGCAGTTGATCCCCGATACAAAGCGGTGAACGACGGTACAATCCTCGTTTTCGGCCTGCTGTGTTTTTTCTGAATTGACGGCATATCGGATAACATCGGAAAGCTCCCGTCCGTCTCGCTCGGTCATATCTTCCTCCGTGTAAAATTTGGGATTGGTCGTTTTGTCGGGATTCTCCACATAGATAACGACTTTTCCAAGCCAGCCCTTTACACGCCAGATAGATGTTGTAGCCATCGTGTTACTTCATCGGGCGGGGCAGGATAACCGCCTCGGTGATTTTCTTAATAGCCGTATCGATCTTGCGGCAGGCCTCGTCATACCTCTGCACATCCAGCACATTCAGAGTGTGCGCCTTAACCGCAATCTGATTGAGATTGTTACCGATCCCGTGGAGCTCCCTCATCATAGCGTAGTAATCGGGCGGCGGAGCGTCCTGCGGTTCAAGACCGTTTACCAAGTGCCGCAAATACGCCTCACGGGAAAGACCGCTGCGTTTGACTTTTTTTTGAAACGCCTTGGCTTCCTTTTTATCCAGCCAGAATTGAATGTGAACATTGCGTTTTCTCATATGCCCTCCTTGTTCTGTTCATTTTGAATTTCGACGATCCGTTTGCCGACAGCGTACACAACGGGGATTGTCACGCCGTTGCCTGCCTGCTTGTAAAGCTGGGCGTCGGAATTGACGGCGGCCGCCTTATCAAACATTTCATCGGAAAAGCCTTGCAGCCGCCAGCACTCACGGGGCGTCAGCTTGCGGATTCGTCCGCAGCCAAGCGGTATTTTCGGTTTATTTTCGGATTTGCTTTTATCCGCGTTTGCCGCTTGCTTTACGGGTAAAGCGTGTTCGCAGGAATCGCAGGCGCAGAGGTAAACGCCGTGTTTGTCCTGCGTGTTCAGGCAAAAGGCGGGTTCGCCGCACTCCTTGAAACGGCGGCCGTTCTGTCTCTTATTCTCACGGTCGGGGGTGAGTACAGCGCGGCAGCCGTAAAAAACGCCGGAGCTTTCGCCACGGTTGCTTACCCCAATTTTGTTGTAGCCTGCGATCAGGCATTTGGTGTAATCCTGTTCCCGTATTTTCGCCTCGCCTCGTTTTAGCTGAATCAAAGCTGTTTTCTCGGTGCGGTCAGGACAATCGGCGCTCATACAAAGCACGCCCGAATTATCAGCGCTGCGGTTGCCGATCCCGCTGTCATACCTTGCTTTGATACAGCGGGCGTGTTCCGTCAGCTTGGGATTGCCTTTGCACAGATCGATGAAATACATTCCCGTCCTGCCTGCAAAACCGCCTCCTTCGCTCATCAGCGTGCAGCTTACTCCTGCAGGGTCGTAAACGCGCTTACCCTGTGTGCCACCGATTAACTGTATAAGAGCCTTGCCGTCGCCTGCGGTGACAGGAAATATTTTTCGTCCACCTCCGGCTCTAAAATGTCGATAAGCGACAAGGTAGATTCGTTCCCTGTTTTGCGGAACGCCGTGGAAGCGTGAATTAAGCAGTCCGTACTCGATATGATAGCCGATTTCGGCCAACGAATTGAGAACGGCCGCAAAGTCCCATCCCCGATTAACGGAGAGCAGATTTTTAACATTTTCAAGGACAAGCCATTCGGGTCTATCTTCGGTTTTTGTGCCTTTGAGCAGTCTAATGATTTCAAAAAAGAGAGAGCTTCGTTCTCCGGCAAGCCCTCTTTGCCGGCCAGATACAGAAATGTCCTGACACGGGAATCCGCCCGCCCAGAGGTTGACCCTCGGCAGATCGGCGGGGTCGATTTTGGTAATATCTTCTCCATACCATTCGTCCTCCTGTATATCGTGTATGGCGCGGTAGCTGCGGTCTGCGAATTTATCTATTTCGCAGTGGCCTTTACAAACCATTCCGCAAAGCTCAAAGCCCTTGCGGAAACCGCCCACGCCGCTGAAAAAATCCAGAAATGTCATCGGTTCATTCATTTGTAGTCGTCCTTTCCTTGCAGGCGGTTGATCTGCAACAGGCACATAATCACAATACCGATACAGCCGCCGAGCATAGTTCCGATGATAAAAAAGAGCAGTTCGCTCATACCATACGCCTCCTTTCAGCGCATAAAAATATCGCCCTCCGTTTGTAACGGGGACGAGCAAAATTAAGGGTTTCAGGGGCTACCCCTGACAAGGTTTTGCCTTTGTGGTATCACAAAGGCGATGCTTGCTGGTACATCGCATGGCGTTCGTCCCATCGGCCGAACATTTTGCCACCGACTGAAAAAATTCAGCGTTCATGCTCACGCTGCGGATTGAGCGGGATTCCGATGAGCTTTCCGTTCAGCCTTGCCAAGTGTTCGGGATAGCGGAACATTTTAGTATAGCGGGCAATCTGTTCATCGGAAAGACTGTCAAAGCTCTCGCCCCGGCAGTCACATATAAAAGCGGGGCCGAAAATGAAATCGACCATAACGCCGTCCTTGTTTTTTACGCTTCGGTTTGGCAGCATACCGTTGATCTTTCCCTCGTCGTTGCAGACGTTATGTGGTGCACCACATAATGTGGGTAATGTGTAGTTATCTGTTATGCGTAGAGTAAGAGGAAAACGCTCGGTATTCCGGGCGTTTTCCTTTGAACTACTACACATAATCAGAAAGGCTTCTTTCCAAATTGTGTTAGCCATTGTAATAAATCTTTGTCCTCCTCCCAAGGCATAGTAGTGTTTGGTGTAAAATTAGGCACTTTTTCCTCAAAAACTTTTCGTTTCATTTCGGCATCAATTCGGGCGTAAACCTCAGTAGTAGAAATATCGACGTGACCTAAGAAGTCACGGATATAAATCATGTTCACACCAGCTCTTAGCAGATGCATTGCCTTAGTGTGGCGTAAACCATGAGGAGAGATTTTCCGCGCACTGCCATCCAATTCGGCTTTAGAAACGTATTTTTTAAGAATATACGTAATCCCATACCGTGAAAGCGCCTCTCCCTTTTTGTTAAAGAACAGGGGCGCTGTCAACGGCTCGGAATTCAAATCAAAGTTCCGAATATACGTATCTAAGAGTGTGCATGTTTCTTTCATTAACGGCACTTGACGAGCCTTTCTGCCTTTCCCGGTCAATGTAACCATAGCAGGATTGGTCAATCGGATATCCTTGAGCTGAAGATCCGTAATCTCTTGGACTCGCGCACCGGAATCATATAGCAATGAAAGAAGTGTTAGATCCCTCAGACCGTGCCGTGTGGATGGATCTGGTTGCGCAAGCAAGGCTTTAAGTTCGTCTTCTGTCAGAAATGGTATGACTGGTTTTTCGTGTTTTTTGGGACGCATAGTAATAATGTCTGTACAGTTTTCAAGATATTCCGGATTTCTGTACTGAACGTAATGAGCAAACGCCTTCATTGCTGCCAGTCTTTGGTTTCGGGTTGTAACAGACACTTTCCTTTGCGCTTCCAACCAATCCAGGAAATCGGAAACGAGATTTCGGTTCAACATCCGCAGTTCAATGCTGTTCGCGGGTACTCCTTTTTCTTCTTGAAAATATAAAAGAATAAGTTTAAATGCGTCCCGGTAGGAATTGCACGTGTTGGGGCTGACGCCACAAGTCAAGGGTAGATAGGTTGAAAAATAAGCAGTCAGTGCTTTTGTGAAATCAGTCTTCTTCAATTATCTCACCTCCAACGACTGGGATAATTCCCGCAAATGCCGAGTCGAGCTTTTCTGCCAATTCCGGAAATGAAGCAATTGTCAGATGAATATACCAACATGTCTCTCTGTAGCTTTTGTGCCCCAAATATGCAGCAAGCCTTGGAACAATAATCATTGGATCATATCCTTCGGCAAGTTGTTTCTCTAATGTGTGAACCGCAAATGTGTGTCGAAAATCGTGAACACGAGGCCCATTCCCGGTGTGGTGAATATGGCTCAAAAAGAGAAGTTCGCGGAAATTCTGGTAAATTGTACCGTGAGCATAGTGACCATTGGCGGATGGAAAGAACCATTCTCTATCCGAGGGAAGCTTTTCTGTGTATTCTTTTAAATACCCAGTAAGACTACTGTGGATTGGAATATATCGGTTCTTACCGCCTTTGCCGTTAAAAATTGAAATTATGCCAGCATCCAGATTAACATCTACTGTTCGTAACCTTAATGCCTCATTAACACGTAGTCCACAGGCATAAAGCAGCCTAATGACAGCAGGAATAACCAGATGCCTTGTAGGTGCATTTTTCCTGTATGGCAGACTATCGGCGGCAACAAAAATACGAGAGATTTCGTCAGCAGTAAAAATATGCGGAACAAAAGCGGAGTTGCTTTTCAATTTGCTTGCATCTGGGACATACGACAAACCATCATGGGCATATGCAAAGGCCGCGAAACTTCGAATAGAGTTGTGTCGTTGGATCTTTGTGCGGTTTGCGAGATATGGTTTTGCGCTATCCCATGCTTCAATCAGTTCCTTTGTAACAAACGATTCATTTTGCATTGACTTAGACAAGGCATCCAATTCCTGCAAATAATATCCGTAGTGATTCGGGAGATAGCCGTCTTGATTTCGTGTCGTCAGGAATAGTTCCATCATCGCCGAAAGGTTGCTTGAAAAGCAAAATTGTTTCATGACAGCACCTCCAAATTCAATGCACACAGGCGCAGTTGCTCAACATCAACGCGCAGATATGTTTCTGTCACATTGATGTCGCTGTGCCCCAATATCTGAGAAATATCCTGAAGCGACGTCTCTGCCTTGAGCATATTTGTAGCAAACGAATGTCGAAACGTATGAACGCCGGCATGTCTTTCACTAAACAGAGTAATTCCGGCTCTGCGCATATACTTCCGGAGTTCCGGATTAAAGTTATTGTGGCAATCCAAAGCGCCGTATGGGGCGATATGCCGGATGAAGATGAAGTCCGAAGTTGACTGTGGGCGTCCATTTCTAAGATATGAAATTATGGCCATGCCCAACTCCTTGCTTAGGGGCAATCCGAGATTGTTACCGGTTTTCTGTTGTACAAGTGAGATGCTGTTGTTCTTCCAATCAATATTTGAGAATTTTAAACTCACAATATCGCTTACCCGAAGACCAGTTCTCGCCATAAGCAGGAACATAGCATAGTTACGCTTTCCTGTTGGGCTTTCCGTATCAATAACTTTCAAAATCCGATCTATTTCTTCCTCTGTCCATGTTTGTGGAAGTTTGGCTGGAGTTCTTTTGAAGTCAGGGAGCAGAACTGAAAAATCTTGTGCTGTGATTCCATGTAGAGAAAGCCAGTGAAGATATGCACCAACCTGTCGGCATCGCATTCGACGAACATTCATGCAAAAGCTCTCAGCGTTCCTCATGGTTTCTGAAAAGCAGTTAATGGTTTCCTTGTCAATGCTTTCTGGCGTAGCAGTATTGGTTGCTCGAGCTGCTAATAAAAAGATTTTTAGCCCTGATACAGTATTGTCTACCCAAGATTTTGAGTAGTTCTGCTTTTTGCAAAAAACCAAAAAATCTGCAAAGAACAAATCAAAGTCATCGTCATCTATTGCTGTCATGCTGCGGATTTTTCTACGACAGATTTGACCAGTTCTTAAAAATTCATCAAGCACATCCATATGACGTCTTGCTTGTTGCATTCGCTTGTCACATTTTTGAACAACAGCATTTTCGTCGATGCCAAAATAGCGAAACAAAAACTTTTTCGCAGTATCGCAATCATAAAAAGGCGATGCGGAAAAGACTCGGAACTTGTTCCATGTCGCTTTGTAGACACCAATTGTGCTTTTTTTGTAATCGTGGTCTAACAACCACCGTTCGGTTTTTTCCATCAGTTCGATGATGGGAATTGAAATAATTTCTGACATTTTAAAACCTCCTGTGATTATTGGCAGAGAGTCAGCCTCTACGTTATGTAGAGTAGTACAAATTTGTGAACTGCCAATAATCAAGTAGAATCAGGAGATTAGAAAGGAGATAGAGTATATGCTACGCATAACCGATAACTACACATTACATACGATACAGACTTGTTCCTCATAAGGGTAAAAGGTTTCAATATTGCCATCTACAGCCGCCTGTAATTCGGAAAGACTTGTCCCGATTTGAGCGATACGGGCAAGCTTGCCCGGCTCGACGAGTACTACCGTAATTTTGTTGTCCATGTTCTTCTCAGCTTTTTCCGGTTCAAAGTCTATCTTCTTAAAGCCGATACTGTCGCAAAAGTAATAGCCCTTTTCGACCGAATCGGACTCCGCTATTTCCACAATATCGGATACCGAAAGCGAATGTCCCTTAAATCCGGGCGGACTGTCAATATTGAATTTCTCATAGACCTCCTCCAGACCCTTACAGGCAACCTCACCGTCAAATACGCAGTCGTATATACTGCTCCGTATTCCGCCTCCGGTTCGTCTTATCGTGTTTTCATAATTGGTAAAGCTGTAGCTGCCGTTATCTCTGTCCATATTGATTTGATAGATTTTAATTTTCATCGCACCTGCTCCTTTCGCTTTTTTTGAATTTCGTTTTTAAGAAAATCATTGAAGTCCTTACCGCTTTGAGGCGGCTGATCAATGACGGTATACTCGGCAGACAGCGCATCGGTTATTTGCCTTGTTGCCGTCCTGCCGACTTCATCGTTATCCAGATGAAGATAGATAACCTTCGTTTCCTTGTGTCGGTCGAGATAGGTTTTCAGAGCCAACGGAATATCCTGCTTATTTTCCGTCTTATATACGCCCGCAAGAGAAAGAAGATCATCGTGACGGGATTGCCCGTGTCTCAGTTCAAGAGTCGCATAACTTAGCAGATCAATCGCCGATTCAAATAAATGCACGGTTTGCGTTTTGCTTTCGGCAGGGATAAAAAAAGAGAAGCGCTTATCACTTCCCGTTAAATCCCGTTTGAAATCCGAATTTGTACTCCTGACAGCACCGTATTTCGGCATATCGCCGTCATAACCTAAAAAGATGCAGTTGTGATACTTCGCGTCCTCATAGAGCAGTTTGTTATTACGGCAATAGTCGATAATCGCGTCGGCGATACCCCTACTTTTGAGATACCTACGAACCGCACAGATATCCGAATTGCTTTCGGGCAGTTCCAAGGTTTTCGGCTGATTTGATTTTTGCACAGGCGTATATACGGGCGGCAGCACTGCCGAATATCCTGTAATTATCTCAACCGCCTGCACAAAAGAAATGCCCTTGACCTTTATAAGATAGTCAAGAGCTGTTTTGCCGCCGATATGCCGAGAAAACCAATGCCATTTGCCGTTGGATATTTTGAGTGAATCGTGTTCTTTGGTACACCACGTGTCGTGCGATATCTTTTTAAGGTTATTCGGCTCATAGCTTTGCAGATAAGTCAGAAGATCTATCTGCTTTGCTTTTTCAATCTGTTCGGGCGTTACCCTCATAATATATCAATCCTCGTATCTGAATCCTCCTTTTTTCATCATACATCTTGCCATTCGGATAAAGACTGTTTCGGGCAGCTCACCCGGCATAACAATCTCATCGTAATGACGGTAGCCGTGTTCAACCACAAAGTTGTAGATATCGGTATCGGTGTCCGATTCGCCGATATATTCGTCCTTATCCTCAAGCAGCGCGTCTACGATGAAAACATTGTCGAGCAGTCCGACAGCCGCGCGTATCGGCATATCGCTGTTCTCAAGAACAGAGAGTACGCGTTTAGCAAAATAGAGCTTTTCAAACTCCTCGAGTAGATCCTCACAGTCGCAAATCATATTATCAAGTTCGTCGCTGATAATACCGTAAACAATGTCGTTGACGCGCATTTCGACAGTGACTTCATCTGCCTTTCTGATATCGTTTTTCATATTCCTTTCACCTCGTTTCTTTTCCGATTCACCCACTGAAAGCAGGAGAGTAGGTATGTAAAAATGGGTATAAAATAGCCGGACAGTTATAATTCCATCCGGCGTGTGTTCGTTGTATTTACTTGTCTGCAAAGTCCGCTGCATCTCCTGCAATAATTTCCGCAAGAGTTCTCGGCGTGTAGTTCATATACGGCATCATACAGCCCACATTGATAAAGTTGCCGCTGGGCGTTCCGTATCCCGTCGCATTTGCCCTAATGGACTTACGCATTTCGGTCAGATACTCATATTCCTTTGTACGGTGAACATGACCGTAGAGCATATACGCCGTATCCGAAAAACCCGCTCGGAAGAACGGAATGGGATAATGACACATCACAACATGCTTGCCGTCATCCTTGATTTCCTTTAGGTCCGTGATATCCTGAAACATATTGCGAACAGTGCGGCTGAATTGTCTCGGATCGTGGTTGCCGCGTATTAATACCTTATTGCCGGCAAGCGGGCCGACGAAGTATGTCCATTCGCTTTCCTTTGCCCAAATGAAGTCACCGAGAATATATACGGTATCGTCCGTCTTTACACGACTGTTCCAGTTTTCGATAATTGTATTATTCATTTCATTGACATCCGCAAACGGTCTGCCGTCAAACTTAATAGCATTGGCGTGACCGATATGCAGGTCGGATATATAGTAGTTCATATTGTTCCTTTCCGCTATGCTCGCAGCTTTTTCTTAATCTTCATCAGCTTGCAAAGCAGCTCATCCACATCATCGGTGGGCTTTCGCTCGTCGATATATGCGTTCCGTGCTTTTATCACAAGCGAGATATATTCGTTAATTTCGCTTTTGTCTATGGTTAAGTACCGTTTTACATCTTTGAATTTCATCATAAAAACCTCCGTACTCTTGTGTCCACTACAATTATACGGAGGTTTCTACGACTATTCAAATGTGCGATGACGCAAGCGCTGTTATAATTCCAAACTGTCTTTATCCAGTAAAAACTCTTTCACGCCCATCATAACATATCCTTTTTCATCGCGACGCGGCTTCATACTTTTTTCAACAATGATTATCTTCTTGAAGGAATCAAGCGTTTTATCAAAGGAAGCCGTTTCCTGTTTGTATTTGTCTTGATCGGGGACAGCATAGGCCGACTGAATATAGTATTTTTTACTGCCCATTGACGCAATAAAATCTATTTCGCGCTGAACTCGTATATCCTTTCCGTTCTTGTCTTTTTCCCGGGATTCCACCATACCGACATCTATACGATAACCTCGGTATCTCAGTTCATTGAAGATGATGTTTTCCATGATATGAGTGCCTTCAATCTGCCTGAAATTCAGCCGTGCGTTGCGAAGACCTACATCCTCAAAATAAATCTTATACGGAGTTCCGATATATTTTCTGCCTTTAACATCATATCGCTTCACACGGGAGAGCATAAACGCATCTTCCATATGTTCGATGTATTTATTGACAGTATAATCGCTGATATTCTCCTGTAAAACCGACAAGAAGGTATCCGCTATTTTTTTGGGGTTCGTGAGAGAAGAAATGCCGGAAGCGATAACATCAAGCACCTCTCCTATGCGCGTGTTTTCAGGAAGATTATTGCGTATAATAATATCCTTCAAATATAAATTTTGCATTTGTGAAATGAGATAGGTTGATTTTTGTTCTTCGCTTGCCATAAGAGCCACCGCCGGCAACCCACCGTAAACCGAATAATCGTCAAAAGCCTCGCTTTTGTCGCCGCCTTTAAAATTATAATACTCCGAAAAGGACAAAGGAAGAATATGAATTTCATCGCCTCTGCCTTCAAATTCCGTCAAAATATCCTTTGAAAGAAACTTAGAATTGCTGCCCGTAACAAATACGTCCGTATTGCTTTTTCGAAGAAAACCGTTCAACACGGATTCAAAAGCCCCGAGCTTTTGTACCTCATCAAGCAAAATATAGTACATTTCATCGTCATTGATTTGCGGTAAAATCCAGTTTAAAAACTTTTTCGGATCAACCTTCCTGTCATCCTTTTCGTTGTCCAAAACAATAGGGTCTTCGCCTATTTTAAGCAAATCCTCCGCAGAATCGAAAGCGAACTTAATAATATGGTCGCCGGACACATTTTCGCCTATCAAATAATTATAGAACAAAGTGTTGAGCAAATAAGACTTTCCGCTTCTGCGTATTCCGGTAATAACCTTTATAAAACCGTTGTGTCTTCGTACAATCAGCCTTTGCAAATATTCATCTCTCTTAATTTCCATACAAATCACCATTTAATATTTTTGCCGGTAACGGCTCATTTATTAAATGTATTATACTATACAAACTTCTTTTAGTCAAGAGAGACATTTAAATTGACTGCCGCGAACGGCAAAAAAATTAAATCACATTGCGTGGGAGCTAAAACAAAAACAATTTGAACGGCAGAACAACTCACCTAACCCATATATTCCTTACACTGTAACACCTGATTTGGTCGGATGTTGCCACCAAAACATAAACAGTGCGCAAGATAGAAATGAAAAAAATCAAACAATACGCAAAGTTCAGCTATTTTATTTCTTGATGATACGATTCTATATTCTTAAACTATAACCGGTGTGTATAAGGCGGCGGAATTGCTCCCGCCGTCTTATATTTTACCTCGCGTCACGGCTGCTGCTTCGGTCCGGTTCTTCTGCGTCATCGATGCGTTCTCCGTCCACAAGCTCGTTATCCCTTTTGTCCATATCAAGCAAAGTGTTAAGCTCAGCAAGGCGGGCAGATTTTGTTTTCAGTTCCTCCTCGTGCGGAAACGGCTTTTGCGACTCTGCTTTGGCATTTTCAAGCTGAACCTTAGTGTCATCAAGCTGTTCCTTGCAGGCAATCTGCCGTTCCGAAAATGCGCCGATTGCATTATCCAAACGCAGTATATTACCGAAAATGTCTGTGCCGAGTATAACAGTATGACGCAGCTCGCCTATAAGAGTTATCTTATATTCCTTGCTGAAGGTGTCGAATGAAAGCTCCATATCAAAGCCGCGATAAGAGCCAAGCCCGATTGCGTCAGGACTTGTCATTGCCTTACAAGCGGCAATAATAGCTTCACCTGCATCTTTTTTCTCGGAAAAGGAAACGCCTTTAACGGTCATTCCGCAAAAATTATCCTTATCTCCGACAGGGTGACTGTTTGCTGTTGCAATATCCTTGTCAAAGCCCTTAATGCGTTCTTCGAGTGCCGCAATCTTTGCCGGAAATTCCTTGTGTACCTTATCCTCAAGAGAATAAATCTGACTGAGGTGATTTGCCTTTAACAGTTTGAGTCGGGACACATCAATGTCAAGATCCATTTTCTCCTTGATATACGGATTGCCCGTACACAAAGCCTTTATTTCAGCATAGGAAAGCGCCTGCTCGTCCACATCTTCGGCAGAGCGCACGGGAGATTTTGAAGTCATAATCTGCCCGATAAACTTTTGTTTTGATTCCACCAACTGATAAAGATAGCTGTCAAAGGTGTTCTCGGTAACATAGGTGTAAATATCGACCTCGGGATTTTCGTTGCCCTGTCGGACAATTCGCCCCTCACGCTGTTGCAAATCGCTCGGTCGCCACGGACAGTCAAGATGGTGCAGGGCAACCAGCTTCTGTTGGACATTCGTGCCGGCTCCCATCTTTTGCGTAGAACCGATAAGCACTCTGACCTGACCGTTTCGCACCTTGCCGAACAGTTCCTTTTTTTGCGCTTCGGAATTTGCCGAATGAATATAGGCAATTTCCTCTTTAGGAATGCATTTCGCTATCAGCTTGTCGCGCAAATCATCATAGACATTGAAAGAACCGTCACCGTGGGGAGTAGAGAGGTCGCAGAATACCATCTGCGTAGAACGCTTTTCGGCGGTTTTCTGCCAGATATCAAAGACATTGTCGGCACAGGCGGATACCTTGCCTGTCTCACTGTCGGGTAGCATCTCGTTTATCAAACGTCCGTCAAGGGCAAGCTTTCTGCCGTCATTTGTGATAAGCAGCATATTATCTTCGCTTGAGTTCACCATCTTATTTCGCACCTTTTCGGCGCGTTTTGCAAGAGACTGAACCATTTCCTTTTGCTGCTCGGACGGCTTTAAGAGCACATTGTGATAATTGGCTTTCGGCACAGGGAGATTCAGCATATCCGCCGTCTGAATATCCGCCGTTTCCTTGAACAGAGACATCAACTCCGGTAGATTGTAGAACTTCGCAAATCTCGTTTTGGGGCGGTATCCGCTGCCCTCGGGAGCAAGCTCGATTGCCGTAACAGTTTCGCCGAATGTGGACGCCCAGGAGTCGAAATGCAAAAGATCGTTTTTCCTCAGCAGGTTATATTCAAGATACTTTTGCATTGTATAGAGTTCAACCATTGAGTTTGAAATAGGCGTACCCGTCGCAAACACAACGCCTTTGCCGCCCGTCAGTTCGTCGAGATAACGGCACTTCATATAAAGGTCGCTTGACTTTTGCGCTTCGGTCTGACTGATACCACCGACATTCCTCATTTTCGTAAACGCGGCAAGGTTTTTGTAATAATGCGCTTCGTCAACAAACAAGCGGTCAACACCAAGTTCCTCAAAGGTCACAATATCGTCCTTGCGGGTTTGGTCATTAAGCTTTTCAAGCTTTTGCTTGACTGTCTTTTTTGCCTTTTCAAGCTGCTTAATAGAGAAATTCTCACCGCGATTTCGTTTGAGTTCCGAAATGCCGTTCATTATTTCTTCAAGCTGCTGATTAAGAATAGCCTGCTGACGCTCAACCGACATCGGTATTTTTTCAAACTGACTGTGACCGATAATGACGGCATCATAATCGCCCGTAGCAATGCGGCCGCAAAACTTCTTGCGGTTTTTAGTCTCAAAATCCTTTTTACTCGCGACCAAAATATTTGCCGATGGGTAGAGCTGCAAATACTCCGAAGCCCATTGCTCCGTCAGATGATTCGGGACTACAAACAAGGACTTATTGCAAAGCCCCAGGCGTTTGCTTTCCTGTGCCGCCGCAACCATTTCAAAGGTTTTTCCCGCTCCGACAACGTGCGCAAGCAAGGTGTTTCCGCCGTAAAGAATGTGAGCAATAGCGTTGACCTGATGCGGTCTGAGCGTAATTTCGGGGTTCATACCTACAAAGTTCAGGTGCTCGCCGTTATATTCTCGCGGACGGACGCTGTTGAATTTTTCGTTATAGAGCTTGCACAGCCTGTCGCGGCGCTCCTGATCCTTCCATATCCAGTCGGCAAAGGCATCCTTTATAAGCTGCTGCTTACCTTGTGCGACGGCGGTATCGTTCTTATTGAGTACGGGCTTTTTATTGCCGTTTTCATCCTCCACATAATCAAAAATACGCACATCACGAAGATTTAAGGTTTCTTCAATTATCTTGTACCCGTTGATTCTGTTTGTGCCGTAAGTGTTATAAACCTTGACATTGTTGCGGTCGTAGGACTTGCCCTCAATATTCCATTCACCCGTGTACTCACTGTAATGCACGTGAATATTAAAAGATATATACCGTGCAGTACCGAAAAGCTCAAACATAAACCTTTCAATATCCTCGGGCGGTATCCAAGTAGCCCCCAAGCGCACCGATATCTCACCTGCGGAAAGGTCTTTCGGCATAACCTCGATTAGAGCCTTTACATTGATTTCAAAGCTGCTGTCATCTTCTGCCGCCATCTTTGCTTCATTAAGCTTTTCGCGGATATTGCCGGACAGATACTCGTCGGCAGGTAAATATTTTAGCTCTCTTGACCTTTCGGAATACCTCGGATTTAAGAAAATAACGCCCTTGAGATCTTCGGCAATTTCTTCTTCCGACTTTCCCGTGAGTGAGCACATATATTCAATATCTATTTTTGTTTTTTCGGCAAGGGACAGCGCCAATGCTTCGGACGCGGTATCTACGCTTGTGACGGTAACCTTTTGCTTGATCGTCCGCTTTGAATACATATCCGCTTTACGGATGAAATTACCCTCATCGTCCAAAATTTCAAGAGACGAAAGCAGACAATAGGAGGAATCCGAATTAAAAGCGGAATTGTTCGCACGGGAATTGATCAGCCCGTATTTCTTTGAAAATGCGTCGTACAGTTCATTGAGTTTTTTCTGCTCATTCTCAATATACGAATCGGGAAAATCCTCGGTTTGGTATTCAATAAGCGTGCGAACGCAATCGCGAATAGCGATCATTCCCTTAATGCGGTTTTCGGCTGTAACAGAAACCTCCACGGGGTTCATACGGCTGTTTTCACGGTAATAGATTTTGCCGTCTGCAATCGTATATGAAAAGTTGCGAACATCGGGTTCGGCGGGAATAGAAAGGTCTTCTTCCTCGTCGGCAAGTGCTTCAAACTCATACTCCGTAACTTCTGCGTGAATGTTCTCTACGGCTTCCGACAGTTGTTCTGCAAGGCTTCTGTCCTCATAGGCGATACAGGCAGGCGTCGGACCGTGCGGACCGGAAATCAGGCGCATTTCGCCCATAATCATATCCGGATTATCGACAAAGTAGCTGTTCATTGTAATACCGTTTTCATCGGTATTAAGGTGTACCCAATCGGGTTCAATGTCAATAAGGCGGTCACGCTTTTGCAGGAAGATGATATCCGAAGTAACATCCGTTCCCGCCGCGTCCTTAAAGGTGTTGTTCGGCAGACGGATTGCGCCGAGCAAATCAGCCCGTTGTGCAATATACTTCCTTACCGCCGGGTTTTCTTTATCCATCGTACCCTTTGAAGTAATAAACGCTATAATACCGCCCGGTCGCACCTTATCGAGAGTACGGGCAAAGAAATAATCGTGAATAAGAAAATTATGCTTATCGTAGCGCTTATCCGGCACTTTGAACTGACCGAACGGCACATTGCCGATTGCGGCATCAAAGAAGCTGTCGGGGAGATTGGTATTCTCAAAGCCCTGCACGGCAATGCTGTTTTTCTGATACAACTGCTGTGCAATTCTTCCCGAAATGCTGTCAAGCTCAATACCGTAAAATTTTGCATCGCTCATACTGTCAGGTACAAGCCCCATAAAGTTACCGATGCCGCAGGAGGGTTCAAGAATATTGCCGCTTTTGAAGTTCATATTTTCAAGCGCCTTGTATATCGCCTTAATAACAACGGGCGGCGTGTAAAAGGCTGTCAGTGCAGATTCTCTTGCCGACGCATAATCGTCCTCCGGAAGTATGCTTTTCAGTTCTTCATAATGAGGATTGGTTTCTTCAAAAAACTGAGGCAGACCGCCCCAACCGACATAATTGGATAGAATACGCTGCTCGTTTGTATCGGCAAGCCTGTGTTCGCTCTCCAGCTTTTTGAGAAGTCCTATCGCGTGAAAATTGTTATAGAACCTGTCGAGAGGTGTGCCGGTGCCGATGTCATCGTTATCAATGCGGAAATTCGTGCGGTAATCGCTCTTTATTTCGGGATAAAGAATGCTCGGCGTAATCTTGGTTTGCTTTTTCTGTTCGGGCGGCGGAGCAAGGGATATTTCTGCCTTTTCCCTTGCCAAAGATACAATTCGTCTTACCTCAAGCTTTTCGCCCGGTTCGTGAGTTACGACAACCACATCGTATCCCGCGTCCAAAATCTTTTGTGTGTATTCTTCGGTTTTGAATAAGGGAAATCCGCACATAGGCGTAGTAATCGATTTATTTGTAAAGGTCTTTTTGGTGAGCGTCAGATCAAGGACTTCGTGCGCGATTTTTGTATCTTCCTCGCCGAACATTTCAAAGAAATCGCCGACCTTCTGCATAACAACCGCGTCGGGATTTTCTTTCTTTGCTTTCTCATATTCGTCCCAAGGGGAGGGGGCGTTATAGTCCTTAACCTCAACGCCGTGAAGCCCGCAAAGCTCGGTGAAATCCGCAAGCACATCGCCGTGTATTTCGTTCGGCTTTCCGTACTCATCGTAGCTGATTGCGTCCTCCACAAGAAAATCATAGAACTGTTTTCCGCGCCAAACATTGCTGCTGCCGTCCGCTGCAACAAGTTCTCCGTCCTCAAACGCGAGCTTAATATCGCCGATATTCAGCTTATTAAGAACACTTTCAAGGACTTCCGCTTCACGCTCGGAAGCCGACAGCAGTGTTTGACTTTCCTGCGCCGCCGTTTTTGAAAGCTCCGCCTGATGTTCTGCATTTAATTCCAGAATATCATTGTGAATACTCAGAATGTTTCCGGGAGTGAATTCGATATAATCGTAATCCGACTCATAATCATCTTCGGCTTCAAGGAAAAACGGCGTGTTGATTTCGGCAAGAAATTGATCGGACATTTCCTCAAGGTCAGAAAAAAACTTCTCGGCATTTTCGGGGTGGTTTGCAATGTCGTATTCCTCTACAAGCTCCTCAAACACCGAAAATGCAAGATCCCCCGAAACATATAGCCCGCCGGCGTCCGAGTCGGGATTGTAATATATCCAATGGACTGCGTCTCTGCCGGAATCCAAAGTAATCCTGATTTTCTCGTTATCAATCGGTCCGTCAGCATTTTCGGGGACTGTTTCAACCGCTTGCAGATACTTGTCGTTCATCGGATTTTCGGCGATCTTACGGTCAAATTCCTCTCGTTTCATTTCTTCGCAAAGAAGCGGAAACTTACTGTCATTGAGCAGAACCGACTTATCGTCAATGGAGAGAATAGAGTATTCATCTGCACCGATATGCACCGTGTCACCCAGAGAAAAGCGGTATTCCTTTTCAGGCTCAGGCGGCGGATTTAATTCGTCATAGGACGGTTCAAGCGGTTTTGCCAGATCCCCGGACAATGCTTCAAGCATTTTTTCAGCCCGTTCGGTTAAATGCGTTTTTGCGTCTATAATTTTATGAAGCGCATCTCGCATTGTGGGCAGGACAAACGGATTTCCGCTTACAAAATGACAACGCTTTTCCCCGTTCATAAACTGCGACGCGCAATCGCCGAGTTCAAACATAGAAAGAACGGCACTCTCATTACCGAGCTGCCGTTCAAAATCGTTATAATCTTCATAAATGGAACGGAACTCACGCATAAGCTCATACCGTTCGTTTCTCAGCATTTTTTCGCGCTTATATTTCGGATATGCCTCTTTATCGGCGGCAGTAAGGTATCTGTCTGCCTCTATAAGCTCACCGATTCGCTTTTCAACCTTATTCCACGGCAGTAAAACCGACTTTTGTTCATCACCTATACCTTTGTATACTTTAATGCCTTTGCCGTCGTGTTGCTCCCAATATCCGCTTTCGGGTAATGCGTTTGAATGTCCGCCTGTTCCGTATTCGGATTTCAAAAAAGCAATGTTTTTCTCTTTGCTTTCCTGTTTTGAAAACTGCTCATAAATACGGAGCTTACTTTGCGAATAGTCGCTACCTCGGCAAAGCACATAGTCGATTGCCTCTTGGGGCAACACAAATTTCTTATCCTTTGCGTTTTTATTTTCTTCAATAAGACTTATCTGTTCGCCGACAGTGGGTAGGGACTGTTCATCGGGGCTTAACCATTCGTGCAAAAGCATCAGTCCGTAGATCTTGTTTGCAATGCGCTCCCAGCTCATAAAATCCTCTTTTTCACGGGTAAGATAACTGCCGCGCCACATAGTAAGCAAATCGTCATAGGCACGGTAGCCTACACGCTGACCGCTCTCAAGAATATGCTCTACATAGGTGTTGTCAAAGAAGCCCTTAATAAAATTACCACGCTCCCTGCGGTCCTCATGTTCCGCAAAAAACGTGGCGATTTCTTTTCGATGGTCTTTTAGAGCAATACAGTTACGAAGCAGCTCGGCTTTTTCATCATCCTCGTGATAATACGGGATTTCACTGCGGGCGTCGTAATCGTGACCGCTTAGCTGTAAACGATGTCCTTCAGTACCGTTTCCTCCGCCGACGCTCTGATGTTGTTCATCATCTGAACCCACTTCATTTGGTTGCTCGCTTTGAGTTCTTCGTTCACTCCCTGCAATTTCGCCATTTCGCTCATCAGAGTTTCCATCATCTCGTTCGCCTGACGGTCGATCTGTTCGAGGTGCTCGTTCAGTTTTCCGTTCAGCTGCAATCCCGACAGCATCGTCTTGCGGTAACGCCGCAGAAATGTGTGCCGCAGCATCCCATATTTCCCGATCTTCGGAGCTTCCGGCGCCTGAATGTTCGGGAGAAGATAGTCTCCCTCTTTCCTGTAGGTCAGTTCCATTTTCAATACTCCCTTCAAGTGTTTTGTTTTCGGTTATATTATCTTTGATTTCCGTCGGTTTTTCAAATGTGCGATTTAGTGCCTTGCTTTCACGCTCTATGGCTCTCACCGTTTCGGCGACCTCACGCAGCACCATTTCCGAAATATCTCGGTTTGCACAACCGATAATATTCAGCGTGTCAACCGTATTGAAATTACAGATATTCCAGAAGTCCTCGGCGTCGAGATATTCTGCGGCGTCATATCCGCAACGGGTAAGCAGCATATATGCGACGCTGTTTTTCAGAAGTCCCTTAAAATACACCTCGGTATTAAGATCATCGACTTCTTCAAGAAAGCTGCCGTGCTTTATGCTTTTCAGTTTTTCGCAGTAATCCGAGAAATTATCTGATACGATTAACTCAGAAATACCGAGAAAAACATCGGCAAATCCCGTTTTATTATCTACCTCGCCGAAGCTGTTTTCCAAAGCTTCGGTGACGGCTTCCTCGTATTCGGGCTTCATCTGCCAGAGCTTTACTTCGTTGCCGTGAAAGCTGTTGGTGTCCGCAATGTCAAATACATGGCGCAGTCGGTACGGCACATTGCGATCTACCAAAAGGGCAATACCCTTAGTACCGCGATTAACATACCGACCGAGTTTATTCCACACTTCAATTTCGGCACAGGCGGTGGCATTCGGTTTTTGAGCAAAAATAAGCATTTGGTCACGAAAGCCGTACTTATAATTGTTTGCCGCTGTTTCAAGAAATGCCGTAAACACTTCCGGGTGAGAGCAAATATCCTTGGCGGTATAAGCGACCATCTCAACGGTGGTTTGAAATTTACTCGGCATTATCGTCACCTCTCATAGCTTTTTTCCTTTTTAGGCGGGTGTTTCTCCATATATTCTTTCAGAGAAGTTTCCGTACCCTCATAATTCCAATCGGTTTCAGCGTCTATCAGGCGATAAGGCTTCCAATCCTTATTAGGCTGCTCAAGCCGTATCGGTCGGTTGGAAATGAGCGTGCCCCAATGATTAACCAAGATATGCTCTGAAATTTCGCAGGGATCGCCGCGCCCGTCATCGTCGTGACGCACCTCGTAAAGATACATACCTTTAGGGAGGGTGCTGCGGTCGCATCTCAGACAAGTGAAAATCATCGGTCTGCCGAATACCGTGACATCTTCAAATGTTTCATCATTTACATTCACTGCAATGCTCATCTGGCGTATACCTCTCTTTTCATAGTTTTTTCGGGGAAAGTCCACCCGTATACCTTTCCGATGTCATCACCGAGTCTGCGAGTAACTTTCTCGATATCCTTTTCAGTTGCCGCACCGAAATATATCTTTTCCTTCAAGTCCTCAATCTGTTCGTCTGTAACACCGTCTCTGTATGCGCGATAGCGATAATGATTTGTACCGTCGTGATGAATCGCGTCACAACGGAACTCTCCGTTTTTATCCACATACCAAGTGGTATAATCGGTATCTGAATATAGGCAGTCGCGGACATTTCCGCTGTTTATTTCTTTATATCCGGTTCGTCTGCCGTTCCAAAGTCCGAGATCACCGATAACCAAAATCGGTGCGGAGAGCTGAATATCTAAATTGCAGCGTTCATCGTCAAGATTATCTGCGTTGGCTTCATAAAAAATCTCACGAAGTCTGTCTTCCGGTAAGCTCAGATACTCCTCGTCCGTTGATTCCTTCCAATCCTCAAAGTCATCATAATAGTCAGTCCATATCAGACGGTCCGTATTTTCCTGATAACTCATCGTGCGTCACCTCTATCCTTTGTGTTTCGGAGAAGCGTTCCGTTTTCATCATAGCTTTTCGGATCAGCGGCAGGCACATCCCACCCGTACATCGAACCTGCAAGCATTGCTTCAATCTGTGCTTTGCTGACGCCGAGATTTGCATTTCGGTCATTTGCAAATTCACGATTAAACGCCTTGTCCTCGGTAGAATATTCGCAGCGATAATATCCGCTTTCGCTGTGTTTAATGATAATAACATCACCGGTGCTCGGCAGTATCGAATAGCAGACTTCGGGCAGATCCGAGCGCAGCGGAATAAATGTCGCACCGCATTGCTCCATTCGTTCGGCAAATTCGCAGATATGATAGAGGTCATCTCCGACCTCCACATGACTATCGTCAATATATCTGCACACCCTGTCTTTGACCTCGCCGTCAGAAAAGGTAATACGAATCTTCTCGCCGTCACTGATGCGAAACTTCTCTTTATATTCCGGGGTAATGAAACGGATTCCTTTTTCGGCACTGCGGATATGCTTATCAAGCCAATCCTTTATATAGCAGTAGCAATAGAGGTTGTATTCGCCCTTGTTAGGATTGAGACGGCAAAGATAGGCATACTTTTGAGTGTCTACCCGTACCCCGTAATAATCCTGCTCGTTATTCATTTTTGCCTGCGGAGAGGAATAGCAGTATTTTGCCAAAGACTTGCGGTTATAAAGAATATCTCCTTCCTCACGGAGTGAATTGATTACCTTATCCAATTCATCCTTAAACTCATCGGTTTTCAGTTCCTTGCGGTAATCCTCCCAACTGCTGAAAAAGCCGTTGCCGTCCGAATCCATATCGGCTCTCAGATGTCCTATAAGACCGCATTGCATTGAAATCTGCATACTGTTTGAAAAGGTATATTTATCCTCCTTTTCGGTCAAAGCTCGCATATCCAAATCCATCATCTCTCATTCCTTTCCGCTTTTTTCTGTGCCGTAACTGCTTTGTCATATCCCGATTTTGCCCATTCGGGCAGATCCTCGGCGGCGATTGTTCCTATGATATCCTGCCTGTAAAATTTCGTATCGTGTCCGTCATAAAGAGAAGTGCAAAAGCAGCTTCGCCCTCTGGCATTAGGCTGTGCTCCGAAGCCGCCCGTGCAGAGCATAAGCTGATGGGTTGCAAGCTGATATTCAGGGCTGAAAACATCGCTGTCGATAACGACAATCTTACCGTTGAGATTTACTTCCTCGGTTATCGGTTCGCATTTATCAGCGGTGAAAATCAGCTCGCCGTCACCGATAAATTCTTTTTCCTTGTCGATTCTCTCAATAACCTCTTTCGCAGCAGAAGCAATGCGCTGACCGTAGATTTCAAAAATCTCAGCATAACCGTCGCTTGCAAGTGCGCTGCTATATCGTTCAAAGATATCGTTTTGTTCGACATAACAGCAGAGATACCTTTCAGACGGTGCGGCGTTCTTATCTTCTCCGACGATAATTTCCTCGCCGCCGATTCTCTGACAGGCAATTACTTCATAGCTGCCTACCATTCGTTTTTCTTCCTTCAAGCAGTTCACCTCCTTCATATTCAAAGGGCGGCACCGTTTTACCGATGCTGCCCATAGAGCTTATTTCTTTTTCTTTCCTCGGATATTCATAAAGACGATACCGCCGATAATGAATACCACAAGGGCGATGAGAATTACTGTTTTCATCTCCCAAACCTCCTTATTTTCTTCCGACATACCAATCGTCGTACATATTGCCCGACAATGTGATATTGCTTATAACATCCTCGCTTTTAAGCATACCCATCGGCGTCCAAGCATCCGATTTTACGACCTTGACCGAGTATTTTCCGTCCGGATACCATACGGGCGTGTAATGGACATTCTCGACATTACCTACATTCGGGAAAATCCAAAAGCTGTAGTTTCCTATGATTTTGGATTGCAATGTCGTAATCTTGCCCGCTGCATTTTGATAATTGTATTCGGGGAAAAGCGCATAGGAATACTGCGGAACGGTAAACCCCGAACCATATGCGGGAGACTCATATCCCGTAACGCCTATCATAACATTGCAGTCATACAAGGATAATCCGTATCCGGATTTCATCGTCCAACTGCTGCCGTTTTGTGTTGCGGTAGCTCCCGTTGCCGGCAAGGTTTCTTTTCTCATCCAAGGGTTAATTCCGATGCCGTAGTACACCTTTTCAAAGGCGTTGTTTTTGTATTCATACTGCCACCAGGTCGTATACGCCTTAGTCTCTGTCGGCTCGGCAGGCTTTGTAAATCCTGTCGGTGCGGAGCGCTCATAGGTTGTGTCCGGTGTGGTATAGCTGAGCTTTGGCTTTGTCGTCCTCAGCCGTGAAACGGGGTTATACACCTTACCGCCGTCGATAATCTCCGCGTCAACACACACGCGATTGTTTCCGTATCTGTTTGGTACATACCAATCAAACGAAACAAGGTTCTTATCCCTTGCCGGCACAATTACATTCTTAGTTGCCGAATAGACCTTATACTTTTTTGCTTCATCGTAAACCGTAAATTTCACTTTCAGGTTAGAGCTTGGTGTGTAGTCATCGTAAGACTGATTTTTAATATAAAAGCTCGAAATAACTCTTGTGTTTTCGCGGTACGGCGCGTTCGGCGTAATCGGCACGATTTTTACGGGATGATTTGACTTGCATACACGCAGCCAAGCGTTGTTGTAGCGGTCGGTTTCATAGTCTGTATTGCCGCGTTCCACGGTATCCAGATATACGCCGCCCCAAATCGTAAAGGTTCGCTTGTTCGGCACGGTAAAGGTATATCCCGTAATTTCAATCGTGCCGTTGGCTGGGATTGCGTATGTGCCGGGGATCTGAGAACCGCCGTCCATATATCCCTTGACATAAACCGTGCAATCGGTATTGTTCTTATAAACATACCGAACGGTGATTTCGTCGGCGACCTCCAGCTTTTGCGGATCGACATATTCGCCGTCCTCGTTTACAAGCCGAATATCCTCAAGCGCAACATCCGGTTTTACGATATTCAGGTAATAATCGGTCGATTCTCCCGTATGGGCGGTATCGCTTGCCCAATAGGTTCTGAAATTGAATTTCATCTTATACGAATTGGCGTCCTCGTTATCGTTCAGCGGAATCAGATAATGCCTTACCGCGCTCTTTGCGGAATAGGAGTTATATTTACTCAAATTAGCGTTATCGACATAAACATCTTCGCCGTTACCGGACTTATAGATCAAGTCCCAAGCGCTGCCGTTCCAACGGTAGCTCTGTCCGCGCAAATTGTTTGCCGATGCCCATTCGTTTTTACCGCTGAAGTTATAGGTGAAATGCACCTTTTGTCCGAAATACATAGCGCCGCTTGTTACCGAAGCACTTGCCGTTGCCTGAGTGGCACCGTCAATTCCGTAGGCGGTAATGCCATCCCTTGTCACAATCGGTCTTATGGGAATATAGAAGGTCTTTTCGGGACCGTATTTCAGAACATTGCCGTTTCCGTCTATCCAATCGGCACGGGCTTTTACCGTAATATGATCCGTTCCGTTCCCGATAGTTGTCGGGTTCAGCTTGACATCATACCAGGTATTACTGTTTGACCATACATTACGGGAGGTCGAACCGCCGCCGACTACCCAAACAGACTGCTTCACATAGCAATTCTGACTTTCAGCCGGGAAATTGAGCGCATACCAAACCGAGCTGTCGGTCTGCGGATAACCGTGTCCGTAAGTCCAATTAGAGAATCTGCTTCCGTAGCTTATACCGTAATGGTTGTTGTTACGGACGCTTATATTTCCGGGCCACGCTTCACAGCAGCGAACGGAAAGCGTCGGTGTGAAGTCAGGCTTGGTTTCGGTGTAGGCAATACCTACGCCGTAGCCGTCGTTGATAATGGTATAAAAGGACGCGCGCTTTGACAGCTTTCCGACGCCCGACCATAATCCCTGACCGTCCGGTGTGTAAAGGGCGTTCGGGAAATGACGGTTAGTATACTCGGAAATAAAGCCCCAGCTTGCCGAGGTTTTGCTCGCACCGCCGTTACTGTTCGCGCCCAGGATATGCTTGCCGTACAGGGCGATCTCGGTAACAGTCAGAGAATGCCACACACTTTCAAGGCGCACATCATAGATAGGCTCAACGAGAACCTTATCGCCGTTTTTAAGGCTTGAAATACCGCCGATACCGAGCTTTGAAAGCACGGGATTAAGATTTCGCGTGTCATTCTGCCAAGCACTCATTCCGCTTGTGACCGGAAGGCTCTGAGCAAATCCCATATCTGCTTCCTTATAACAGTTTGCGGTTGTTTTGCTTGTGGAAAAGCCGCTGTTCTGATTATTCTTTAACTGCTTCTTGTTCCACTTGGTCGTAAACTTATACCAATTAAATGCCTGATTTGCGTACCTTGTGTTGCGGTACACATCTATGACCTTGCCGTTCTTTGTGCCGCCGTTCTTATCCACTACGCTGAAACGGTAGCCGATCATACAGTTATCGTCGGTAGTCATAATTGCGTAGCCGTTCGGTCCTGCCGAAGTTCCCGCACCTCCGCCGCCTGCCGATGAGCCGTCCCAATTAAGTGCATAGGCGGTAACGGCAAGAGAAGAAACGGCGGTCAGCACCGCAAGAAAGATTGACAGAATCCGAATAGTTTTCTTCTTCATCGAAGTCCTCCTTTACATAAAAGTAAGGAGCCGGACTTTTGAAGTCTGACTCCCGTAGATTTCGTTATTATCAGTGGTGATGACAGGTGTTGCCCTTAACCGTTTCGCCGCACTCACATACCGTATCCTGCAAGAATGAAAAGCACCCTGTGGGATTGCTTTGCGACCAATAGGCTCTGCCGCAGCGCGGACAAACCTCGGTGTTATCCTTTTGCTTGCTGTAATCGGGACACTTGGTGGGCGTGTACTCGGTATAGCCCCATTCGTTTGTCACATAAAAGCTTGCACAGCTATGCGAACCGCAATAGGGGCATCCGTCAAGCTCAAGGTTTTTAATATAAGCGTGATACTCGGCGTTTTCGCAATGATGGTTTTTCTCGCCGCAGCTATATGCTGTCGCTTCACCGCCGCCGATAGATATGCCCCCGGTCTTGCCCTCGTCATTCGGGATAGGCTGTTCGGTCACGGTCTTATTTGTATCCTTTGCCTTTTCGCCGGTGCTTCCGCTTTTACTTATATCATCGGTTTCAACCTCCGGGCTGAGCCGACCTTTGCCGTCATCGGCAAGCTTGTCATCTTCGTTTATATTCTTGGTTTCGTCGCTCTGTGTATCCTTTTCCGGCTCGTCAATGACAATCGTACCGCTTGAAGTTTCCTTAGCTTCGCTTTCAGCCGGTTTGTCCCCGTTATGCTTCGGTATCAGTGTGATACAGAGGACAACGGCAACCACGATGCAAAGCGCGGATACGCCGATAATACAGAGCTTTTTCTTGTTTTTCATTCGTCTGTACCTCCTAAAACTTTTCGTTATACTTTGATTCAACGGTAATCGGGATTCTAACGGTAGATACCCGTATTCCTGCAAATCGGATCGGGACATATATCGTATACGATGTGAAAATCTGCAATTTCTTATCTACTGTAAATCCGACATACGGAGTAGTGATATAATAATTCAGATCTCCATCGCTGTCATAATTGTAATAGCAGTAGCCGCGCTTTTCAAGTGTGCAAAATTCCGTCAGTGCCTCTCGGTATTCGGCGGCGTCGATTCCGTCCGTTTTGTTGTTGCCTTGCTTTATTGAGTTGTATATCTCAATAGAGTTCTGCATTACAAAGCTGTCAAGCACCACGCGGGAATTACGCTTGACAGTCTTTACGGTATTCACCGCCACCGCAAAGGTAACAAAGACGGAGAGCAGCATACAGATAATGACGATCATTACGCAGGTGGAAACATAGCCTTCGGCTCTTTTGCTTTTCATATCTCCACCTACTTCCAATACTTTTCGGACAATCCCGATTTCTTCACCGAAACCGTAACGGGAATCTTGAACACCCCAAGTCCTTTGATATAGGTGTGCTTGGAAATTTCAACCCACATTCGCTCACCGAGCTGCACCCGATGATAGGAACTGTTGAAATAGCGGTCCGCACCATAGTCAATATCGTAGTAATAATACTGATCGAGCATATCGCTGTCAGCACTCCAAAAGTCGCTGTTAAAGCAGCCGGAATAGGTTGCCGCTTCAATAAGGTCATCCGCAATCTGATCCATTTCAATACGCAGGGTGATAAAGCTGAATATATTAACGGCGATAACAAGGATCATCACGAAAACAACCACGCCGACGCACATATCGACATAGCCCTCACCGCGTTTTGCGCGCAATAATTTCTTCATCATAAACCCCTCCTTTATCCGAAAAGGACGCCGATGGAGTCCATAATCTGCGAAAGAATTACTACCACATACACAAGCATAAAGCAAATGAGCAGGCACATAGAAAGGCGTTTTACCTTTCGCGGCACTTTCTGCGCTCGGAGTCTCAGCTGCTGACGCTGGATATCGTTGAATTTAAGAGTGAGCGACGCCCAATACATCTCGGTATCATCGCCCCTTAAAATGCCGATAAGTCCACGGCAGACATCGCTCATCATAGCCGAACCGACGCGCGCTTCAAGCCTTGTAATCGCCGCTTCATAGTTGCCGGACTTCATATCCGCCACTGTAATGTCAAGCTCGTGCTTCATTTCACGCCCTGCGTTTTTTGCATAGCTTTCAAGCATATAGAGTACATCTCGGCTGTGCTTTAAGGTCTTGTCTATGGTAAAAACAAGTCGCGGCAGCTCATTCTCGATTTTCTCTCGCTTATATCGAATTTTCACCGATACGGCTTTCATTTCTTTGCGGTAAAGAAATGCCGCAAGGAAAAGCACGACGGGGGAGAGAAGCGGCAGAATAAATGCCATAGGAACAGCAAATACGCCGATTAGCATTGCCTTTACAATAGCGTTTGCTTTGAACTTCTCGGGCGTTATATCCATCTGAGCAGTTTTCAGATCCGCTTCAAGCTGCGCTTTTTTGAACTCATTGAGCTTCATATGCCTTGCGAGAAAGTCTGCAAGGTTCCCGAGCCAGATGTTAAGGGCAGAAGTCTTTTCTTTTTGCTGCTTTGACAGGCTCTCCACGGCTTTGGAGGTTTTAAGGTACGGAATACGGTAAACATCCGCAAGCACAAAGAACAGCCCGACGCCGCACAGCGCCCCGATAATTGCCTGTAACATATCTAAAACCTCCTCATCTCTTGTATTCAATAGGCTTTGTAAATTTTATCATAAACAAAGCCGTAATCAAAATGACCATACCGCAGATGCCGCACACGATTTTACCCGGCGCGGTAAAGAGCAGAGTGTGAAACCAATCCTTGTTGAGCAGATACAGAAGCGGCACATTGCCGACCACCAGCGCCACCATAAACCAGTATTCGTTACGGGCTGAGGACAGCATTGTTTTCAGTTCCGAATTGACGATACGCACATCGGTAAGCTTTGCGACGATAGGCAAAAGCGTATCCTTAAGCGTTCGGTCATCCTGGCACTGAATGAGCGTGTCGCACCACTCCCAAAATATTTCATTGTCCACTTTATCTTTCAGCTTGTAAAGTGCGTGTTTTATATTTGAGGAAATAGCGGTTGCATCGCCCTCAAAAGACTTGAATACATCACGCAGCGGCGGCTTGATATATTTTATATTCTCTCTGACCGCCGCAACAATATCGTCCGAGCGTACATATGAGGTCGTAATGATAGACAAAGCGGTTTCAAGTTCTTCCTTGGTGTTTTTCTCATAGTAGGACAGTGTACTCGTAGTGTAGAAAAACGGAATCATAGCAAACGCCACCGACAGTACCGGCATAAGGAAGATGTTATCTATCAGCACCGACACAATAATACCCGCCGCAAAAAGAACAAGCGACGCGCAGCAGACAATTGTGAACTGCTTTGATTTACCCGTAACGGCAAGCGCGGTTTTCATCTTCACAAGCGTTCTGTAAAGGCGGTGTTTCTTTTTGTTTCCGCGAAGATTACGGGATTTATCCCGCATAGTATCGTTTGGTGTTATAAGCCGCATCAGATCGTCGGTAACTCTTTCGGGGGTAAGTCCGAAAAGACACACAACGGCGATAATAATGAGAACTGAGCTTAAACATGAAAAAATCACTTGAAATCACCGTCCTTTACTAAAAACTGTTCCAATGTTTTCTGCGGCACACCGAACTGCAAAAGCTTTGCTTTCAGATGCTCACTCATAATCTCCGGCTGTTCAAAGTAACCGTCGATTTTGTACTTGCCGCGCTTCAATTCGTTTTTCGTGATACGAAAGCGGAAAAGGGTATGATATTCCCGTTCACCCGAGGGAGTAATCACACACTCGGAGATGTCCATAATCTTACGGGAATTGTCCTCAAGCTTGTGTGCGTACACAACAAGGGGAAACGCCTGACCTGCCTGCATAAGCGAAGTCGCAAAGTTGATGGGAAAGCGTTTCTGGCAAAGCAAGCCTAATCGCATATGCGCCGCGTCTGCCGCCGATGCGTGAATGGTCGAAACAACTGTATGCCCCGTCAGGCTTGCCTCCACTGCCGAATACGCTTCGGTATCACGCATTTCTCCGACCACCACGATATCCGGGTTAAAACGGAGGGACGCTACCACCAAGTCCTCCTGCGTAATGTCATATGCAGGGTTATCCGAGGGACGGGAGAGTGTATGCACAACATTGTTTACCACCTTGCCGTCCTTAACCTTTACAAGCGACAGCTCGCGTGAGCCGGACTCTATCGTAAAAATACGCTTATTGTCCGGAATGGAAGTAAGCAGAGCGTTCAGAAGCGTTGTTTTACCCGATGATGTCGCACCCGCAACCACGAATGAAATACCGTAGCGCAGACACATACAGAGAAAATCTATCATCTTCTGCGTAGCATTGCCGCCCTTCACAAGCGCTTTCATATCCACTCTCGACGGGTGAAGCAGTCGGATAGACACGCTGATACCCCTGTCATCGTCCACAAGCGGTCCTTTCAGCGCAGTAATACGGGTGTTGCCGGGGAGATGTCCCTGCGACATAGGCGTTGCATTGTCGATAATCATACCGGAATGGTGCAAAAGCCTTTTTACCACATCCACGGCGTGCTGCGGATTATAGAAATGCTCTTTGGCTTTTTCAATATGACCGTCCGTATAGGTCACGGCAATATCGTCCCAACCGTTGATATTGATTTCTTCAATCTCATCGCGACCGAGATATTTCGTAAGCACCGAATATTCCGCCATTTCGGAATACAGCTTGTCTGCAAGCTCACGAAAGGTCATACCTTCAACCTCAAAGCCGCTGTCGTGCAGATACTTCTCGATATATGAGCGAAGCTGCACAATCTTACTTCGGTCGGAGAGTGCCGCCGCATAGTTTTCGGAGATATACTCCTGCGATTTATGGAGCAAAGAAACAAAGTCGATTGTCTGAGCCATCAGATCACCGCCTTTGCAATGCCCGCTGCCACGCTCCTATACTTTGCGTCGGGAAGCCTTTCGGAAAGCGTACCCGTAATGGTCTGCTGTTTCAGTGCCTTGGAAAACGGAAGTGTAAAATCTACGCCCTTAAAGTGGTTTGCAACCTCCGTAATCGGGAGAAACAGATCCTTGTCCGCAATGTTCATAACCTTAATGCGGTTACTCGCACTCAACTCAAACATTCCTGCGTTGGAGGAATAGTAAGCCATACATTTAAGGTCGGGCGTAATAAGCTGAATTAGCCTATCCGCATGGCTTTTCGCCATAGAGGAAATAAGCTCGTCGGCATTTCCGGCGCAATCGACCACAACATAATCCGCAAGCTCCTTTAAGAGTGAAAAGAGATTCAGAATTTTGTCCTCGGTTGCTTTTGGATAGGAAAAGCTGTTTTCTCCGGCTTTGTAGCCGAGAAAGCCGAAGTTCTCCATTGTTTTTACATGGTTCATCTGGCGGAGCACATCTTCGCGGTAAATGTCCGTGCGGTCAAGCGCCACGCCGACCGAATAAAGCTCTGCTTCCTTGCAGTTCGGGAATATATACGCAAGGCAGGGTACATTCAGATCGGGCGAGAGAAATATAACCGAGCCTTTCTTGGCATAGTAGATTTCCTCCGCAATTTTAAGCGCGGCGGTTGTTTTGCCGCTGCTGGGAGCGCCGCAAACGGCAATCATCTTACTCATTCGCGCCACCTCCCGCAAAGAAAGCGTCCTGCTTTTCAAGAAACTTGTTTGCAGTTTCGTTATCTCCGCGGTAAACAAGGGCTGCTTGGAGGGTAATGTCCGCCTCATACTTTGCAAGGAGCTTTGCCTGTTCGGTGTTGCAAAGGACCGTAATTGTGCTCGGAATCTCAAAGCTGCCGTCCTCGTTCTTTACAACGGAGTCCTGGTCTATACCGCCTGCGGTAGTTGTGGTGATGACCTTCATATATTTAAGTTCACCGGGAATAGCGGAGGTTCCCGCATTTTTATCTACCACGATAAGCGAGATAATATCTCCGTTTTGAAGCTTACCGGAAAGTCCTGCCGCAAAGGTGTCTATGGTTACGCTGACGGCTACCTTGCTGCCGTTAAGCGTCGCAAGCACATCATCTGCACTGTTGGAGTCGCCGGACAGCTTCGCCTTTGTAAGAATATCTCCGGCGTAAAGGGTGGAGGACGCATATTTGCCGACCACATCGGCGGTTTTTACATACACGCCCTGCGGCATAGTATCTGTTTTGACCTTTACGGTTTCAACCTGATCCTCCGTGATTTTAGTACCTCTGCCGACCTCCTGTTTCAGCCGCACAACCGTCGTTGTGTCGCTTGTCAGGCGGTTTACGACGGGGGCAATCGCAAAGGTCATAGCAACCGCAAGAATCATACAAACAATACCGATAATTGTTCTGTTCTTCAAAGTTTCAACCTCCTGTTTCTACATAAAATATGCCGCCGTAAACCCGACGGCAAGGTAAGGGATTAAAGGAAATCCCTCGTGTTTTTTCTTTCTGTTCTTTATGGAATTGATAATGACTGCAAGTATCAAGCCTATCATCAGCCCGGTCATTCCTTGTACCGTGCCGAGCATAAACGCACACGCGGCGGAAAGCTTTATATCCGCGCCGCCGATGCTGCTTTTTGTTACGGCGGCTGTCGCAAGCATTATTCCGCCTATAATCAAAGCCGACAAAAGCATACCGGGCAGAGCCGACATATCCGTACCGATAAACGCTGCAATCACAATCATTAAATGGACATAGTTTTCGCACTCCCTCGTTTTAATGTCCTCATAAGAGGAGAATGCGAGGAGCAGGCAGAAGATAATGCCCTTGACAGTGGTTGCAGCACATCCAAAAAAACAGAACAGCGAAAGGGCTGTGAACGCCGCAATAACCGTGAAGAAAAGCACCGCTTTTTTCTTGTTTCCCTTGTATACATTCGACGCATACAGGCTGATAAAAACGGCTGTAAGCACCGTTAGCGCAAGCAGCACGATACCGTTCACAAGAATAAGAGGGTTTTCCGTTATTTCCGGTGTGATTCGCGGCATAATCGGTCGTATCATTAAGTGTTTCATTTATTCGCCCCTTTCAAGAAAATAGGCGGAGGGGTGCCGCCTATGACACCCCTCCGTCTGTTTAGTTTAGCCTGCGTAATTGAACAAGCCCTGAATCTTGGTCGTTACGGTAGGCATAATGGTGGTGTTAAAGAGTACATACAGACCTGCGAGCAGGAGCGCTCCGATAACAACGGCGATGAGAATTTTTACGCCGGAGTCAACATAGCCCTCAGCCTTCTTGCAGGCGACAGCGGCGCGAACAGTGGAAATTGCGGTATTTACCTTATTTCTGATCTTCTTGAACATAAATTTTTACCTCATTCTTTCTTTGATTTGTTTTGTGGGTTTTCTGTGCTTTGGCTTATTCAGCCTTTTCAGCGAGCTTCTGTTCGTAAGCCGCAAACACGGCGGCTTCCAAGCTCTTACGAACTTCGGACTTGATGGGGTGAACGATATCACGACGGACATCCTTACCGTCAGCGTCCTTGAAAGTCGCATAAGGCATCGCAACAAACTGCGCGTTCTCGGTCTTGATTACTCTGACATTGTGGATAGTAAAGGAACCGTCCACGGTGACAGAAGCAAGAGCCTTGAGGGGCTTGCCGTTCTCGATGACCTTGCGGATTTTCACATCAAACTGCATACTGTTTTTCCTCCTTTCATCTTGGATTCTTATATAAGTGAAATAGCGGACAGGGTAGGCAAGTGAGAATAATCCGAACTCGCCTAAAACGGCGGATTTTCGGCGTATTTTTACTTGTCGTCTTTGCAAGGCGTCAGCCTTACTGCATCCTCCGCATAAAAATCCACTCAAAAATACGCTTGTTTTAGGTTGAAGATTTTTTGAGTAGCGGATTTTTTGCAGTGCAAGACACAAAACGCAGTTAATCCTAACGGATTAACGAGTATTTTAACGCGGCAATGCGGGAAATCCGCCCTCAAAAAACGGGG
>ENA-OOXP01000400-OOXP01000400.1-human-gut-metagenome-genome-assembly--contig:-NODE-400-length-33365-cov-8.218133_pt1 | contig 33365 bp, 29 predicted proteins | sample MGYA00241591_ERZ501351 | MGnify/ENA primary metagenome ERZ501351 (study PRJEB25962, sample SAMEA1968361) | human gut metagenome | biome: human gut; feature: human-associated habitat; material: faeces...
TTGTTCTGTAGGGGCGAACAGTGTTCGCCCGAATAGGATCCGCACTTTCTGTCTTGTTCCGTATTGGCGATTTTTGGTCGCCTTTACCGCACTTTTCTGTCTTTGATAAAAATTGTATCGGATCAATTTAATATGTGTGTTAATATAGAGTTTACATAAATAAGAAATAATATAGAGGTATGACCTCGAAAAGGAGCTAATTATTATGGGAAGATTATTTGGAACTGACGGCGCAAGAGGAGTAGCTATCACCGAGCTTACCTGCGAGCTTGCTATGCAGATAGGCAGAGCTGCCGCAATGGTACTCACAAAGGAAACAAACCACAAGGCTAAGATAATCATAGGCAAGGATACCCGTATCTCAGGCGACATTCTGGAGTCCGCACTGGTCGCTGGTATCTGCTCAGTCGGTGCAGACGCTCATATACTCGGTGTTGTTCCTACCCCTGCCGTTGCAATGCTTGTAAAGAAATACAACGCAGACGCAGGCGTTATGATATCCGCTTCACACAATTCTGTTGAGTTTAACGGCATAAAGCTTTTCTCTGGCACAGGCTTCAAGCTTTCTGACGAGATAGAAAACGAGATAGAAGCACTTATCCTGGACACACCTGAAAAGATAGAGCTTAAGGACGGCTGTGATATAGGTCACGTTTATTACGAAAAGGACGCAGCTTGGGATTATATCCGCTACGTTATGAAAACAGTTCAGACAGATTTCAACGGTATCCGTGTGGCGCTTGATTGTGCAAATGGCTCAGCTTCCGTGTGCGCACAGAGAATTTTCGAGGGACTTGGGGCAAAGTGCATAATGCTCAACGATAAGCCTGACGGAACGAATATAAATAAGGATTGCGGTTCAACACATATCGAGGGTCTGCAAAAGGCAGTTGTTGATAATCATTGCGATATCGGTCTTGCCTTTGACGGCGACGCTGACAGATGTCTTGCAGTTGACGAAAAGGGCGAGCTAATCGACGGTGACAAGATACTTGCTATCTTTTCAAAATATATGAAGAGCATGGGCATACTCAAAAACAACACCTGCGTTGTTACAGTTATGACAAACCTCGGTTTCTTCAAGTATGCAAAGGCAAACGGTATCGTTGCCGCTACTACAAAGGTGGGCGACAGATACGTTCTTGAAGAAATGCTCAAGGGCGGATATAATATAGGCGGCGAGCAGTCAGGTCATATCATTCTTCTTGACTATGCAAACACAGGCGACGGTGAGCTGACAGGTACAAAGCTTCTGACAGTCCTCAAATGTACAGGCGAAAAGGCAAGCGAGCTTGCTTCCTGCATGGAGTGCTACCCACAGGTGCTTGTGAACGTTAAGATAACAGCAGACAAAAAGGGTATGTGGGATAAAGTCCCTGAGATAACAGACGCTATCAAGATGTATTCCGAAAAGCTTGGTGACGAGGGCAGGATACTTGTCCGTGAGTCAGGCACAGAGCCTCTCGTTCGTGTTATGATAGAGGGCAAGAGAACAGGCATAATTACAGAATATGCACACAAGATAGCGGAGCTTATCGAAAAAATGTAAGGTGATATTTTGAAAATAGCTTTGATAAATGGTCAAAACCATAAAGGCTCTACATATCATATAGGCAGAATGTTAGCCGATAAGCTGGGCGGCGAGGTGACAGAGTTCTTCCTGCCGAGAGATTTCGGCGAGTTCTGCTGCGGCTGTACCAATTGCTTTATGAAAGGCGAAGAAAAGTGTCCTCACTATGAGAAGCTCGACCCTATCACCAAAGCGGTGGACGAAGCAGACGTGCTGATACTCACTTCCCCTGTGTATGTCTACCACTGCACAGGCTCAATGAAAGCATGGCTCGACCATTACGGCTGGCGCTGGATAGTCCACAGACCTGAAGAGAAAATGTTCTCAAAGCGTGCCGTTGTAATATCAACCGCCGCAGGTGCAGGTATGAACAGTACGAACAAAGATATGGCGGATAGCTTGTCATTCTGGGGAGTGCCTAAGATATATAAGATAGGCTTCGGCATACACGCAACGAGCTGGAGCAAGGTTTCCGACAAAATGCTTGCAAAGATAAGGAAAAAGACTGACAGCATTGCCGCAAAGCTTAAAAGCGACAGCTTTGAGCCAAAGGTCAGTGCTAAGGGCAGAATGTTTTTCACCATTTTCCACTTTGCAAACAAAAAGGGCTGGAACCCTGCTGACAGTGCATATTGGCAGGCAAAGGGCTGGACGGAAAATAAAAGGCCGTGGAAAAAGTAAATTTTATATAAGGATAAAAAATATGAGAATTGCAGAAAACTGGAAAGACTATAAGATAATAGATACCTCAAGCGGAGATAAGCTTGAAAGCTGGGGCGGCAAGGTGCTTGTAAGACCTGACCCTCAGATAATCTGGAAGTCACCGAAGCGTTCTGACCTTTGGACAAAGGCAGACGGCATTTATCACCGTTCCTCAAAGGGCGGTGGCGAATGGGAATACAGAAAGCGCCTGCCTGAAAGCTGGAACATAGGCTATAAGAATTTGAAGTTTATAATCAGACCAACGGGCTTCAAGCACACAGGTCTTTTCCCTGAACAGGCTGTGAACTGGGACTTCATGGCTGATAAAATAAGAAACGCAGACAGAGAGATAAAGGTGTTAAACCTCTTTGCATACACAGGCGGAGCTACCCTTGCCTGTGCCGAAGCAGGTGCAAGCGTTTCACACGTTGACGCATCAAAGGGCATGGTGCAGTGGGCAAGAGAGAACGCCACTGTGTCAGGGCTTTCCGATAAGCCTATTCGCTGGCTTGTGGACGATTGCGAAAAGTTCGTTCAGCGTGAGATACGCCGTGGCAAGACCTATGACGCTATCGTTATGGATCCTCCGTCCTACGGCAGAGGACCTGGCGGAGAGATATGGAAGCTTGAAGATTGTATCTATGACCTTGTAAAGACCTGCTCAGGCGTTTTGAGCGACGAGCCGCTTTTCTTCCTGCTCAACAGCTATACCACAGGACTTTCACCCTCAGTTATGGCATATATCCTGAGAGATGTCCTCGGCACAAAGTTCGGCGGAAACGTCACAGCAGACGAGATAGGACTTCCGGTTGAAGCCACGGGCGGTGTGCTTCCATGCGGTTCAACGGCAATTTGGCAGAAATAGCTTTGCTATAGTAAGGAATAGTGTTCACATGAAATATGCTGAGAATTATGTTTATATGTACGGTCAAATGATCTCTACCTGTTCGTTTCTTCTTGACGGTGATTTTCCAAAGGCAGACGGCACGGCAGAGATAAAGGAAAAATATCACCTTGTCGGTGGTGAGACCGGAACAGCGGCGGCTGTTCTTTGCAGTCTGAATGTGCCTGTAAAGCTTGGCGGTACTCACCTTGGAAGCGGCAATGAAAAGCTTATAAAGGATTATTTTGCAGACAAGACTGCTGACCTTTCGGAGCTTGTAACAGAGGGTTTCGAGGGCGTGACCGACTATGTTATCATAGATAAAAATACACGCACCTGTTTTGGCGAGTGGGATAAGCTTTATTCACGTTCGGAGCCTTTTTATGAACAGCCTTCGGAGGAGTCAGTGAAAAATTCAGCCTGCGTTGCGGCTGACCCTTATTTTGGTGATAAGATAGCTGAGTATTGCGTAAAATATGGCAAGAAATATGTCACCATAGATTGTGCCTATGACAGCTATATCCATAAGCACTGCGCAGTAAATTGCATATCTCATCAGCACCTTGATGAATATTATCCGGATAAAAGCTATGATGAGCTTTTCATGCTTTATACAGATAATACAGACGGGCTTGTGATATTTACCCTTGGTGAAATGGGTGCGATGTATGGCAGAAAGGGTGCTGTGCCAAAGATGTGCCCTGCATTTAAAGTAGACGTAGTGTCAACACTTGGCGCAGGGGACAGCTTTAAGGCAGGCGCTGTATATGGGCTTTATAAAGGTCTTGATGACGATACATTGGTGAAAACAGCCTGTGCTGTGGCAGGTGCGGCGGTGGAAAAGTTCCCTATCGCACTTTATCCGCCAACAGTAAAAGATATTGAAAAGCTTATGGGCAATATTTAGGGGCGAACAGCGTTCGCATACCCATATATTATAATAAGGTATAGACCGTAAATTTCAGACAGGAGGAAAGGTTATGTCTTTTGATTTTGATGAACTTAAACACAAGGCAGGAAATATGCTTGAAAAGGGCAAAGAAAAAGCTCACGAGGCTGCTGAAAGTGAAAAGGGGCAGAAGATAAAGAGCAAAGCAGGAGAGCTGTTTGAAAAGGGCAAGGAAAAAGCCCATGAGTTCGCCGAGAGCGATACGGGCAAAAAGGTAAAGAACAAGGCTGAAAAGCTCCTTGATAAAGGAATAGACAAAGCCGAAAATGTTTACGAAAAGCATAAGGAAAGAAAGGCTGAACAGAAAGAACAGCCTGAAGATAAGGAATAAACTAAATTAAGTAAGGAAAGTAAAATGAGCAGTTTTATTGAAATAAAGGATCTGCACTTTTCCTATGTGAACGACCTTGAAGAGCCACCTGTTAAAACGGAGGTGCTCAAGGGCATAAATCTGAACATAGAAAAAGGCGAGTTTGTGGCAGTGCTTGGTCATAACGGCTCAGGCAAATCTACACTTGCAAAGTGCATAAACGCTATAAATCTTCCTGAGTCGGGGGCTGTCTATGTGAACGGCATGGACACTTTGGACGAAAATAACCTCTTGCCTATAAGAGAAAAGGTGGGCATGGTATTCCAAAACCCTGATAACCAGATAGTTGCAACTATCGTGGAGGAGGACGTGGCTTTCGCTCTTGAAAATATGGGCGTCGAGCCGAATGAGATACGCAGGCGTGTTGACGAGGCTCTTAAAACCGTCGGTATGTATGAATACAGACTTCATGCACCCCATAAGCTTTCAGGCGGACAGAAACAGCGTGTGGCTATCGCAGGCATAATCGCAATGAAGCCTGATTGCATACTTCTTGACGAGCCTACCGCCATGCTCGATCCTCACGGCAGGGACGAGGTAATGAAAACTGTCAAAATGCTCAACGAGCAGGGCGTTACTATCGTGTTGATCACTCATTATATGGAGGAAGCCGCACAGGCACAGCGTGTTGTTGTAATAGACGGCGGCGAGGTCATAATGGATAACGTTCCGAAGAAGATATTCTCAAATGTGGAAACCATGAAAAATCTTGGACTTGACGTGCCGCAGGTGACAGAGCTTTGCTGGGAGCTTAAAAGGGCAGGCTATGACATCTCCACCGAGATAATCCACGAGGACGAGTGCGTTCAGAAGCTTTATGAAATGCTTAAGTGATAGGGAGTAACAATGGCAGTAATTAAAACGGAAAACTTGACTTATGTTTACGGCGAGGGTACGCCCTTTCGCAAAACAGCCGTAGACAATGTTAATATAGAGATAAATGACGGCGAAATGGTGGGTATAATAGGACATACAGGCTCAGGCAAATCTACCCTTATCCAGCATTTCAACGGTCTTTTGAAGCCCACGAGCGGAAGCGTCTATATAGACGGAGAAAGGCTGTGGGACGATAAATCAAGGCTTCGCCCTATAAGATTTAAGGTGGGTCTTGTGTTTCAGTATCCTGAGTATCAGCTCTTTGAGGAGACCTGTTATAAGGATATCGCATTCGGACCTAAGAATATGGGTATCAAGGAAGATCAGATAGACAAGTATGTCAAAGAAGCCGCAAGAATGGTGGGACTAAGCCCTGAGATACTTGACAAATCGCCTTTTGAGCTTTCAGGCGGACAGAAAAGGCGTGTGGCTATAGCAGGCGTTATGGCAATGAACCCAAAGGTGCTTATCCTTGACGAACCTGCTTCGGGTCTTGACCCAAAGGGCAGAGAGCAGATACTTGGTCTTATAAGAGAGTATCATGAGCAGATGAAAAACACTGTTTTGCTGGTATCCCACTCTATGGAAGATATCGCAAAGAACGTTTCAAAGATACTCGTCATGAACGAATCGAAGCTTTTCTGCTATGACGATACAGTAAAGGTGTTCCACCGCTCTGAGGAGCTTGTGTCAATGGGACTTGCAGTGCCACAGATAACAAGAGTTATAAACAGGCTCAAAGCCATGGGCATAGATATTAAGGACGATGTGTATACAGTTGGCTATGCAAAAAAGGTCATCCTTGAAATGCTGGAGCAGAAAAAGAATAAGTAAGCAGCGGACTGCCTTTGACCCATATGAGCAGAGAGCAGGACTGTGTAAGTTGAGATAGAAAATTGGAGGAATATACCTTGATAAAGGATATTACTATAGGACAGTATTTTCCCGGAAATTCTGTCATTCACCGAATGGACGCACGAATAAAAATAATAATGACGGCGGTTTTCATAGTAATGCTTTTCGCCGCAAACAGCGTGTGGGGACTTCTTGTGGGCATAGCTTTTACTATTCTCACTTTTATCATATCGAAAATACCCGGTAAACTCATGCTAAAAAGCTTGAAGCCTATCGTGCCGATAATAATATTCACGGCGATACTCAATCTGCTTTTTATCAGAACGGGCAAAGCCTATTTTGAGTGGAAATTTCTCAAGATAACCGATGAAGGCGTTGACACGGCAGTGTTCATGATGATAAGGATAATCTGCCTTATTGTCGGCACTTCGCTTCTTACCTACACCACCTCGCCTATCGACCTGACAGACGCTATCGAAAGATTGCTTTCACCGCTGAAAAAGATAAAAGTGCCTGTCCATGAGCTTGCAATGATGATGACTATTGCCCTGAGATTTATCCCTACACTTATCGAGGAAACAGACAAGATAATGTCAGCACAGAAAGCAAGAGGAGCGGATATGGAAACAGGCTCACTCATTCAGAAAGCCAAAGCCCTTATCCCAGTGCTGATACCGCTTTTTGTGGCATCGTTCAGACACGCCGAGGAGCTTGCCCTTGCTATGGAGTGCCGCTGTTATCACGGCGGAGAGGGCAGAACAAGAATGAAACAGCTCCATATGAGCATAGTCGACCTCTACGGCTCGATATTCTGCGTGCTGTTCCTTGCAGGCGTTATAGTCATAAATATAGTCGTTTAGGAGGGGTATTATGAGCAGTGTTTTTAAAGATATGGATCAGGACGACAGACTTGACACTTTGGAAAGAAAAGTCAAGAAACTTGAGCGAAATGCAAATGGGGGAAATAAAATGTCAGGCATTATAAAAGAACTTATCGGCAGAGAATGTACCATTGACGGCGACGGGATTTATGGTCATAGCTGTACTATTCTTGACGCAGACGACGAGTGGGTAAAGCTTATCGTTCACGAAAAGAAAAGCGACAGCACCATGATAGTAAGACTTGACAATATAGATTCCATAACACTCGACTAAAGAAACGGGATATACTCATGACAAATTTCAGGATAATACTTGCCTATAACGGCACAGCCTATCATGGGTGGCAAAGGCAGAACAACGCCCTTGCCGTTCAGCAGGTGCTTGAAGAAGCTATCCTCTCGCTGACGGGACAGACAGTCACAGTGAACGGCTGTTCACGAACAGATGCAGGAGTGCACGCAAGAAGGTTTTGTGCAAGCTTTCTTATAGAGTCCACAATAACCTGCCGTGGGATAGTTTTCGGACTTAATTCAAAGTTGCCGGACGATATCTCAGTGCTGGAGTGCGAAAAAGTCCCCCTTGATTTTCACGCAAGATATATGTGCAGCGGCAAGGAGTATGAGTATATTATACATAACAGCGAGATAAAAAATCCTTTTTATAGGGATACAGCCTACCGCAGTTGGTTTCCAATAGACGAAAAAAAGCTCGATAAAGCGGCACAGGATTTTGTGGGAACGCACGATTTCAAAGCCATGTGTTCCACCGATTGCACAAAGGAGAATACAGTTAGGACTATATTCTCTTTCCATGTAAGACGTGAGGGTGAGCTTGTGATATTCACAGTTTCGGGAGACGGCTTTCTGTACAATATGGTAAGGATAATGGTAGGCACGCTTATTTTTATAAATGAGGGCAAGATAGGAGAAACTCAAATACCAGATATACTTGCGTCAAAGGACAGAACAAGAGGCGGGAAGACCGTTCCGCCGCAGGGATTGTATCTTAACGAAGTGTATTATGATAAAGATAAAGGATCTGAACAAGGTGAATGATAAAAGATCAAAGAGCAGGCGGAGAAAGAAAAATCCGCCTACCAAAGAAGAAAAAACAATAAGAATAACCAAGCAGACGGATTTTGTTCAGCGTGACGAGTTTCACGGTGCAGAAGAGCCTATGCCGAACGTTACTTTCAGAGAGATAAAGCGTCAGAAAAAGGCGGCTCAGAAAGCGGCGGAACGTGAGCAGGAAGAACAGCTCCGAAAAGAAGCGGAAGAAGCCGAGGAGTCACGAAGCAGAATAGAGCTGACGAACACCGAGGATAAAGCCGAGGAGGAAAAGCTTGAAAAAGCTGATGAAAGCAAGGTAACAGTATCAGGCGGCGAAAATAAAGAGCAGGCTCCAGAAAGCAAAGAGGAAAAATCCGAGCATAAAAGCAGAAAAGAGAAAAAAGCCGAGAAAGCAGAGAGGTCTGACGAGGAGATATCCAACGTCACCGATATAAGAGCGGCAAGAAAGAAAGAGAAAAACAAAAAGCTCTATAAAAAGATAGCCGCCATAGCAGTGGTGGTCGCTTTCGGAGTTGGCGTTTACGCTTCAAGAGGAGTGTGGGTGCCGAAGCTTGAGGGCATTTTGGACAGACCTCATGCCACTATAGTAAACGACGGCAAAAAGCAAAGCGGAAATTTCCCGCTGACCTTTGATGAAAGCTCCGTTAACGTTATAAAACAGCTTTCCGACGGTATAGTTCGAGTTGACGACAGGAACATTGCTTTTTATGACGAGTCTGGCAATAAGATATCGGATAATTCTCACAACTTTGCAAACCCTGTTGTAAGAACATCTGGAAAGCGTGTGCTTGTTTACGATAACGGTGGAAATTCTTTCAGAGTGCTGAATAAAAAGGGCGAGCTGCTCTCAAAGGATATAGACCAGTCTATACTTTTGGCGGAGATAGCCCCTGACAGCACAGTTGCAGTGGTCACCCAGACTGAGAAATATGCCGCAGTGCTGACAGTTTATGACTCCTCGGGAGCAGAGATATATCAGTGGTCAAGCTCACGAAGAATACTTGATATAAGCTTTGATAAGGACGGAAGCGGCTGTTGTATCTCAACATTTTCCAGCAGTGGCGGAGCGTTACGCTCGGTCATCTATTATGTGACCTTTGACAGCACAAAGGAGAAGATGAAGAGCGAACAGCTTGAAACTCTCGCAGTTGCCGTTCAGCGAAACGATAACGGCGATTATTGGGTAGTGGGCGATACCTGCTTCTACAAGCTTGACAGCAATGGTAAAATACTTATGCAGTATGAATATCCTGAGGAGCTTTCAGACTATGCCCTGACAGATACCACTGCCGCAGTAGCATTTGACGGCATACAGCGTAAAACAGGAACTCTTGCGGTGTTCCGTTCGGACTCTGACGGAGATAAGCCTGATAGCGTTGTTTATACTCAAAGTGGCAAGCCTAAGAAAATGACCGCAGAGAACAAGAAGGTGATCCTTCTCGGCGAGGATAATATAGAAGCCTATGACAGTGCAGGAAATCTACTTGCAACAGCGGCAGTGTCCTCTGAGTATCTTGACTTTGTTTACCTCAACGACAGCGTTTATTTCCTAGGTCTGCATGAGATAAACAAAATAGCTTTCGAGACCTGACGAAAGGCAGGAAAATATGGCATATTTTTTTGACGGAGCAGTTATAATGATCCTTATCGTGACCGCTCTGACAGGATACTGTAAGGGCTTTGTGAGATATGTCATCACAATGCTCGGAACAGTGGCAGCCGTTCTTGTGGCTTTTCTTATAGCCAATATGTCGGCTGAAAATGTATATAACAAATATTTCAAAACACAGCTTATAACGAGCCTTGAAAACGCTGCTGAACAGACGGATCTTTCAAAGCTTGTGAGCAATGAACTGAAAAACGAGGGCGTTGATATCGACCTTTCAGATGAGGAGATAAAAAACGTCCTGTCAGGGGCAGGCACTCTTGCGGAGAATACCGAAAAGCTGCTTGTTTCAAAGGGAACAGACCTTGATACCGCTCAGCAAAAGGGCGAGGAGCTTTCAGAGTATATCCACAGCGTTATGCCCCAAAAGCTCAGCAAAAAGCTGGAGAGCAATAAGCTTGGAAAAAGTTTGTCTAAGGCGGTGAAGTTCACTGCCGAGCAGATAGATGAAGCCGTCAAGGCTCTCTCTGAGGGTGGCAGAACTGGTGCTGAGTATCTGGAAAAGAACATTTTCCGACCGATCGCCCTGACTTTTATAAGGCTTTGCGTGTTCATGATGGTGTATGTGCTTATGGAGATAGTCATAAGGCTTATCCTGCGTCTGTCGGGAGTTTTTACCCGAATGGCAGGTCTGACAGCGGCAAACCGTTTCGCAGGCATGGCACTTGGTCTTTGCAAAGGCGGTCTGTATCTGGTGTTGATAGCCTTTATGGTCTGCACTGTGATAAATGCTACCGAGAACAAGCTTCCCAAGTTCAACAGCGCTGTTTTTGAAAATACCTATCTGTTCAGTTACTTCTTTGATATTCTGTATAAATGATTACCGTAAGATGTATCAGTAAGGAAAGGAGCAAATAAAAATGTTAATGTGTTCAAGATGTAAAAAGCGTCCTGCTGTGGTGTTCATCTCACAGATGAACGCCAAGGACCCTCAGCACAAGAAGAACGAGGGACTTTGCCTTGTTTGTGCCAAGGAGCTTGGCATTTCGCAGGTGGACGATTATATGAAGGCAATGGGCATCTCAGACGATGACCTTGAAGCAATGTCAAATCAGCTTATGGAGGCTTCCGACGGTGACGATTTTGAGCCGGGCGGAACGAACTTCCTGAGCAATCTTTTCGGCGGTGACGCAGCCAATCTTTTCAGCAACCTCGCAGGAGGTATGCCTAAAGCCACCGATGAGGGCGGAGAGAACAAGCCAAAGGATAAAAAGAAAAAGCTTAAATTTCTCAACAACTATTGCACAAATCTTACTCAGAAAGCAAGAGAGGGCAAGCTTGATAACGTTGTGGGCAGAGATAAGGAGATATCAAGAGTTATCCATATCCTGTCAAGACGTCAGAAGAACAACCCATGCCTTATAGGCGAACCTGGCGTTGGTAAAACAGCCATTGCCGAGGGTATCGCACAGAGGATAGTTGGCGGAGATGTGCCGTTCCATATCAAGGATAAGGAGCTTTACCTCCTCGACCTTACCGCACTTGTTGCAGGCACTCAGTTCAGAGGACAGTTCGAGAGCCGTTGTAAAGGACTTGTAGAGGAAGTAAAAGAGCAGGGTAATGTTATCCTCTTTATAGACGAGGTGCATACCCTTGTTGGCACAGGCGACAACGAGGGAACGATGAACGCAGCTAATATCCTGAAACCGTCCCTTTCAAGAGGCGAGATACAGGTAATAGGCGCAACGACTTTCAAGGAGTACAGAAAGTATATCGAAAAGGACTCTGCGCTTGAAAGACGTTTCCAGCCTGTAACAGTTTCAGAGCCGACAGTTGAGGACACAATCACAGTCCTCAAAGGCATAAAGCAGTATTACGAGAATTTCCATAGAGTAAAGATATCAGACGATATGCTCAGAGAGTGTGCAGTGCTTTCTGAAAGATATATCAACGACAGATTCCTCCCTGACAAGGCGATAGATCTTCTTGACGAAGCCTGCGCCTGCACAAGTATCAGAACACCTGAAATAGAGGAGTTCGACGCACTTAACGAGGAGCTTAAAAAGCATGAAAAGCTCGTTGAGGATTACGAACAGAAGCCAGACCCTGACTATGAGATAATCGCAAAGGAAAAGGGCGAGATACTCAGGATACAGAACAGACTCAAAGAGGTGGAAGAAACTCTTAAAAACGTTCAGGTCACAGAGGAAGATATCTCAAAGGTAATAGAGCTTTGGACAGGTATCCCTGCCAATAAGATAGCTCAGACCGAGTATGATAAGATAAAGCATCTTAAAGAAGCCCTTTCAAAGCGTGTTATCGGTCAGGACGAAGCCGTTGATAAGGTCGCAAAGGCAATAAAGCGTACAAGGGTTCAGCTTTCAAAACGTCGCAGACCGGCTTCATTTATTTTCGTCGGCCCAACAGGCGTTGGAAAAACAGAGCTTGTGAAAGTCCTTGGAGAAGAGCTTTTTGACGCCACCGAGCCGCTTATCAGAGTTGACATGACCGAGTATATGGAGAAGCACTCAGTATCAAAGCTTATCGGCTCACCTCCGGGATATGTAGGCTTTGATGAAGCAGGTCAGCTTACCGAAAAGGTGCGCCGCAGACCATATTCAGTGGTACTTTTTGACGAGATAGAAAAGGCTCACCCTGACGTTATGAACATACTCCTCCAGATACTTGACGAGGGACGTATCAACGATTCGCAGGGCAGAAGTGTTTCATTTGAGAACACAGTTATCGTCATGACATCAAACGCAGGCTCGACTGACAGAGATACAGGTGTGGGCTTCAATAAGACCGACAGTGATATCGCCAAGGATAAGGCAATGAAAGCACTGAGAGAGTTCCTGAGACCTGAGTTTCTTGGAAGAATAGACGAGATAGTTGTGTTCAATCCGCTCACAGAGGAGAATTTCGCAGGCATAGCAGGTCTTATGCTGGACGAGATGAAGTCGCCGCTGGAGGAGAAACATATCAGCCTGAGATATACAGATGAAGCTCTGAAAGCTATTGCACATAAGGCATACGGTCAGAAGCTTGGTGCAAGAGATATCCGCCGTGTCATAAGAAACGAGGTGGAGGATAAGATAGCTGAACTGCTTATAGACAAGGGCGAGGGAGCGGTGTCCGCCGTGGCAATATCCGCTGACAACGGAGAGATAAAGGTGGACGCACTTTAAAAGCCTAAAGTTATAAAATCAGGGTAAAAATTATAAAAAAATACTTGATTTTTATGGCGGTATGTTATATAATAAAGGTAAGGTTGTTAGTTTTTTAACAACGTGAATTAAAAAATTAAATTGAGAGGTGTCTTTAAAATGGCAGGTTTAAACAAAGTTACTGTTGATGACATTAATGTAAAGGGCAAAAAGGTACTCGTAAGAGTTGACTTTAACGTTCCTCTTAAGGACGGCGTTATTACAAACGATAACAGAATAACAGCTGCTCTCCCAACTATCAAGAAGCTGGTAGCTGACGGCGGCAAGGTAGTTCTGTGTTCACATCTTGGCAAGCCAAAGAACGGCCCAGAGGCTAAGTTCTCACTTGCTCCTGCTGCTGCAAGACTTGCAGAGCTTCTTCCTGAAACAAAGGTAACATTCGCTGCTGACGATACAGTAGTTGGCGACAACGCTAAGAAGGCAGTTGCTGAAATGGCTGACGGTGATATCGTTGTTCTTGAGAACACAAGATTCAGAGGCGCAGAGGAAACAAAGAACGGCGAAGCTTTCGCTAAGGAACTTGCTGACCTCGTTGACGACGAAGTATTCGTAATGGACGCTTTCGGTTCAGCTCATAGAGCTCATGCTTCTACAGCAGGCGTTACAAAGTTCGTTAAGGAAACAGCAGTTGGTTACCTCATGCAGAAAGAGATCAACTATCTCGGAAATGCAGTTGAAACACCTGTTAGACCATTCGTTGCTATCCTCGGCGGCGCAAAGGTAGCAGATAAGCTCAACGTTATCTCAAACCTCCTCGAGAAGTGCGATACACTTATCATCGGCGGCGGTATGGCATATACATTCCTTAAGGCACAGGGCAAGGAAGTTGGTCTTTCCCTCGTTGACGATACAAAGATCGACTACTGCAAGGAAATGATGGCAAAGGCTGAAAAGCTCGGCAAGAAGCTTCTTCTCCCTATCGACACAACAGTTGCAGCAGGTTTCCCTGATCCTATCGACGCTCCTATCGATGTAGAAGTTGTTGATTCTGATAAGATTCCAGCTGACAAGGAAGGCCTTGATATAGGCACAAAGACACAGGCTCTCTTCGGCGAGGCTGTTAAGTCTGCAAAGACAGTTGTTTGGAACGGTCCTATGGGCGTGTTCGAGAACCCAACACTTGCAAAGGGTACTATCGCAGTTGCAAAGGCACTTGCTGAAACAGACGCTACAACTATCATCGGCGGCGGCGACTCAGCAGCAGCAGTTATCCAGCTCGGCTTTGCTGATAAGATGTCACACATCTCAACAGGCGGCGGAGCTTCACTTGAATACCTCGAGGGCAAGGTACTCCCAGGTATCGACGTAATCGCTGACAAGTAATATATTTTACTAAGCTATAAGCTAGGGGCAGGCAGGTTTTGCCTGTCCCTTTTTTATGCAGAAATCGAGGTAGTAAAAATGAATGAAATAACACTACTTGCAAAAAGTGGATTAGGCTGGCAGGGCATAGGCGGAATAATTCTTCTGCTCACAGGCATTGGACTTATCTATTTCGGTATAAAAGCCTTGCAGGGCTATCGCTTTTTCCCTGAGCAGGAACATAATATCCCTGAGGAGGATCACTACGAACCAACTCAGGCAAAAGCCTTGCAGAAGATCAAGACCACAATGCCTGACTTCAACGGCGGTGAGGACAGAGTTTTTACCGAGTGGAAAATCGGCTATACCATTGACGGCGAGAAATATACCCAGATAGTCACAGACAACGGCTATGAAAAGGGCGATATGATAGACATAAAGTATAACCCCGCAAACCCACAGGAATTTTACCTTGACGATGAAAAATCAAAGGTAGAAGTCACTGAGGAGGAAAAGGAAGCCGAGGAAAAAGAGGAGAAAACGCCTTTCGGCTATGCGGCTATCGCTATCGGTGTCCTGCTTGGCGTTTTCGGTGTCGTTATGCTTATAGATAAGCTGTAAAAAACAGATAAAATAAGTCCAAGCCTTTGTTAATTAGTTGACAAATACGAGTGAATGTTGTATAATAGACTTGGAAAACTAGCAGGAGCAGTTTTTCTGTTCCCTATAAAAAATAAAGGAGTTTTTTATCATGAAAAAAGCTGTAAGAAAAGCAATTATTGCAGGAAACTGGAAAATGAACAAGACAAGACCTGAGGCCAAGGAGCTTCTCGAAGCTATCAAGCCACTTGTTGCAAACGCTGAGGGCAAGGTTGAAGTTATCGCTTGCGTTCCTTTCACAAACCTTGAAACTGCTATCAACGCAACAGCAGGTTCAAACGTAAAGATCGGTGCAGAGAACGTTCACTTTGAGAAGAGCGGCGCTTTCACAGGCGAGATCTCAGCAGATATGCTCGTTGAGCTTGGCGTTGAGTACGTTGTTATCGGTCACTCTGAGAGAAGACAGTATTTCGGTGAAACAGACGAAACAGTAAACAAGAGAACAAAGGCAGCTCTTGCAGCTGGTCTTAAGCCTATCGTTTGCGTTGGCGAGCTTCTCTGGGAGCGTGAGTGCAACATCACAGAGGAAGTTATCGCAAGACAGGTAAAGCTTGATTTCTTCGGCGTATCAGCAGAGGACGTTAAGAAGTCCGTTATCGCTTACGAGCCAGTATGGGCTATCGGCACAGGCAAGACAGCTACAGCAGATCAGGCAGAGGAAGTTTGCGCATTCATCAGAGCAACACTTGCTAAGATCTATGACGAGGCTACAGCAGAGGCAGTTACAATTCAGTACGGCGGCTCAATGAACGCTAAGAACTGCGCAGAGCTTCTTTCTAAGGAGAACGTAGACGGCGGTCTTATCGGCGGCGCTTCACTGAAGGCTGCTGACTTCAACACTATCGTTCAGGCTGCTGTTGAGGGCTAATTAACAGACGGATATCTAGGGGCAAAATATCATTCGTCACAAGAACAAACAAATAAAAAGTTCCGCAGGGGACGGCTGCGGCTGTCCTCTGCTTTTTTTGAACAGGGGGACGCAACTGTGAAAAAATTAATATTTGCAGCATTAGTATTATCTATGTGTATGTCATTTGCAGCCTGCGGAAGCGTTGACGAAAGCAGCGCACCTGTAGCAGAAAGCTCTCAGACAACATCTGAAGCTCAGCTTGAAAATGTAACTATCAAAATGGACTCTAGTAAGCTCCTTAGCGGCGTTGAGTTCACAGACAGCGAGCTGCTTGACAAAACCGCAGAGTTCACCAAAAAGGTAACTGAGAACGCAGAGGAAAAAGAGCCTGACTCACATGAAGATGTCATCGGCGGTAGCTGGCTTGATATGAAATGTTCAGACGGCACTTCTATCTACTATGAAGCAGGAGAGAGCAACTATGTCCGTATCGGCGCAAAGACCTATTACACAAGCGACGATACTGCCAAGGAATTTAAGGAATATGTCCTGAGCTTCCTTGAAAATGGCGGTTATTGGGGATAATACGAATATAAATGATGTTGAAAGGACTAAGAAATATGTCAAAGAAACCCATAGCACTTATCATTATGGACGGCTTCGGCTATAATCACAAGGATTACGGCAACGCTATCAGAGCTGCCAAAACACCTAATATCGACAGACTTCTTGCCAACTATCCGCACACTCTTATCGGTGCAAGCGGCATGGACGTTGGACTTCCTGAGGGACAGATGGGTAACTCAGAGGTAGGCCATACAAATATCGGTGCAGGAAGAATAGTTTATCAGGAGCTTACAAGAATTACAAAGTCTATCAAGGACGGTGAATTCTTCTCAAACGAAGCTTTCACAGCAGCTGTTGAGAACTGCAAGAAGAATGACAGCGCACTCCACCTGTTCGGACTTCTTTCAAACGGCGGCGTTCACTCACATAATTCACACCTCTATGGTCTTTTGGAGCTTGCTAAGAAAGCAGGTCTTACAAAGGTTTATGTTCATTGCTTTATGGACGGCAGAGATGTTCCTCCTACAAGCGGTGCTGACTTCGTAGCTGAGCTTGAAGAAAAGCTCAAGGAAATTGGTGTCGGCAAGATAGCAACAGTAATGGGACGTTACTATGCAATGGACAGAGATAACCGTTGGGAGCGTGTAGGCAAGGCTTATGACGCAATGGTATACGGCGAGGGCAATAAGGCTGATAACGCAGTTGACGCTATCAAGGCTTCCTATGCCGCTGACGTTACAGACGAGTTCGTTGTTCCTACAGTTATCGATGAGAACGGCAAGATATCCGCAAACGACAGCGTTATCTTCTTCAACTTCCGTCCTGACAGAGCAAGAGAGATAACAAGAACTCTCGTTGACGATGATTTCACAGGCTTTGAGAGAAGAAACGGCAGATTCCCACTTTACTATGTCTGCATGACACAGTATGACGCAACAATGCCAAACGTTGACGTTGCATTCAAGCCAGCAAGCCTTGAAAATACTTTCGGCGAGTATATCGCAAAGAAGGGTCTTTCACAGCTTAGAATTGCCGAAACAGAGAAGTATGCACACGTTACATTCTTCTTCAACGGCGGTGTAGAAGCTCCTTTTGAGAACGAGGACAGAGCCCTCATCAATTCACCAAAGGTAGCAACATATGACCTCCAGCCTGAAATGAGCGCATATCTTGTTTGCGACGAAGTTCTCAAGAGAATAGAGTCTGACAAGTATGACGCAATTATCCTCAACTATGCAAACTGCGATATGGTAGGTCACACAGGCGTGTTCGACGCAGCCGTAGCAGCAGTAGAAGCAGTTGACGAGTGCGTAGGCAAAACGGTTGACGCAGTTCTTGCAAAGGGCGGTATAGCACTTATCACAGCAGACCACGGCAACGCAGATAAGATGATGGAAGAGGACGGCTCTCCATTCACTGCCCACACAACCAACCTGGTGCCTCTTATTATCGCAGGCGCAGGCAATGTTCTTATCAGAGAGGGCGGCGTTCTTGCTGACCTTTCACCAACAATGCTCAAACTCATGGGTCTTGAGCAGCCAAAGGAAATGACAGGTAAGTCTATCATCAAGGACTAATTTCCATAAAACAATCAAGGCAGTACCGAGAAAATCGGCACTGCCTTTTTTGTATCCCATCTATTCACTTGCTTTGTATATTGCCCAAACCCTATTTCAGTGGGTCAAGCCCTTTAGCCATTATGCAGTAGGTACTGCCGTATGGGTTCGGTATGGGTGGCATTCTGCTCACATGGAACTCTTTCGGCAAACCACGGCTGTCACATGGGAAACTCATGGTCACACAAGTGCCTTTGCCGATCTCGCTGCGATAACTTAGTTCACCGTCAAAACGTTCGCAAAAGCATTTTGCCAGTGCAAGCCCCAACGCCTCGCTGCTACTGTATTTCTGGAATGTGCCAAAGGGCGTGATAGCCGCCTGCCATACATCGTCTGTCATGCCGTTGCCGTTATCACTTACTGACAGTATTATCCTGTCGTCCTCGGTTTTTAGGATAAGCTCCACCTGCCGTTGTTCCTTGTCATTGTACATATATGCGTTCACAAGCAGATTTACAAGCACATTTTTAATAAGGCTTTTGTTTGTTTCAAAATAAATGCACGGGTCAATGGAGTATCTGAAAATACAGCCGTCCTCCTCCAGCAAATTGCCTTCTTCGTCGCATACCTCACCGCATATGTCTGACAGGCTCTGATATTCAGTTGTGAAATTGCCACTGAAATATTTTGCGAGTTCTGTCATGTTCACCGTTGCGGAAAATGTCTTCAGTATACGAAGCCTTGCCTCATGGTCAAAATGCTCATATTCAGTGCCGGCTTTTGAAGAGAAGGAATTCTTTTGGCTGTCAAGCATCGCTAACATTTTAGAAAGCTCCATCCTTATGTTGCCGAGAAAATTCGATTTGAAGCGTAAATACCCAGACTTGTCCGAAAGACGTTCTATGTCCATGCAGGAGTAATAGTGTATGAGATAATTCGTTATAATGCCATTATCTCTCAGTGGTTCAAACCGCATTGCCGCTGAGTCTGCAAACCTGCCCTTATATTCAAAGGTAGCTGTCTTTTCAACAGGCAGAATGAAAGCGTTTTCCGGAGTATCGCATAAAGCAGAAATATCTATAACATCAGGCAGATCACCATGATTTTTCCAAATGACATTAAGCTCAGCGTCAGTGAGGATAATGTTTTCCTCAGACTGAGCGTATATCTCTTTCACAGAAGATGTCAGTTCCACTTTGTTATCCTGCCTTTCATAAAGATCTCATGTAAATATTATAACCTAAACTGTCGGGGTAGTCAATAAAAAATCATCAATATTTGATCATATTTTAAAGAATTTAGCAGTGCTTTGACGGATCAAGACTCAGATGGCTTTACGGTGAAGTTTTAAGGCAACACCGCACAAAGCCCGCCTGACGGCTTTGCACGCCATCTGCTTGCAGATTTTCCGTCATATCACACAAAAATCCCTTGACATACGACAGTATGCCTGCGGAATTTTTATGCGATCTGACAAAAAATCTGACTACGCATCTGACGCACAATCTTTGTGCGGTATTGCCTTAAAGAAAAAAAGTTCTAAGTTTTTTGTAAAAACACTTGCAATGTATAGAAAAATGTAGTATAATAAATACAGAAAAATTTTTAGGAGGTAAATTAATTATGGCAGTTAAAGTCGCAATTAATGGTTTTGGACGTATTGGACGTCTTGCATTCAGACAGATGTTTGGCGCAGAGGGCTACGAGGTAGTTGCAATCAACGACCTGACAAAGCCTTCAATGCTCGCTGATCTTCTTAAGTATGATACAGCTCAGGGCGGTTACTGTGGTAAGATCGGTGAGAACCTTCACACAGTATCAGCTGACGATGAGGCTAATACTATCACTGTTGACGGCAAGACTCTTCAGATTTATGCAGAAAAGGATGCTAAGGATTGTCCTTGGGGCAAGCTTGGTGTAGACGTAGTTCTCGAGTGCACAGGTTTCTATACATCAAAGGCTAAGAGCCAGGCTCACCTCGATGCTGGTGCTAAGAAGGTAGTTATCTCAGCTCCTGCTGGTAACGACCTCAAGACTATCGTTTACTCAGTAAACGAGAAGACACTTACAGCTGACGATACAATCATTTCAGCTGCATCTTGCACAACAAACTGTCTTGCTCCTATGGCTAATGCTCTTAACAAGTATGCTCCTATCCAGAGCGGTATCATGAGCACTATCCATGCTTACACAGGCGACCAGATGATCCTTGACGGTCCTCACAGAAAGGGTGACCTGAGAAGAGCAAGAGCTGGTGCTGCAAACATCGTTCCTAACTCAACAGGTGCTGCAAAGGCTATCGGTCTTGTTATCCCAGAGCTTAACGGCAAGCTCATCGGTTCTGCACAGAGAGTTCCAGTTCCAACTGGTTCAACAACAATCCTTACAGCAGTTGTAAAGGGTGCTGACGTAACAGTTGAAGGCATCAACGCTGCTATGAAGGCTGCATCTTCTGAGTCATTTGGCTACAACGAGGATCCAATCGTTTCTTCTGACGTTATCGGCATGAGATTTGGTTCACTCTTCGATGCTACTCAGACAATGGTATCTAAGATCGCTGATGACCTCTATGAGGTACAGGTAGTTTCTTGGTACGACAACGAGAACTCTTACACATCACAGATGGTAAGAACAATCAAGTACTTTGCTGAGCTTGCATAATCTGCACAGCCAAAACTAAATTGTTTACTAAAGACCGCTTCATCATGAGGCGGTCTTTTTTTGCGTATGTATACAACAAAGGTGAGCAAAAACTGGCGAACACTGTTCGACCATACGATTTATATTACACAAATGTAGGGGACGGCGTCCTCGACGTCCCGCATACTATGAACGATAAATCAGCCAAATAAAAAAGGACGAACCCCAAGTTCGTCCTTTTGTCGTTCATATCAGAAACCACGTCCTCCGCCATGACCTCTGCCAAAGCTCATTCCCTTGGAATTAGAAGTAACAATGCCGTCAATAGTCACGGTTTCCGACTGCGACCCTGCCTTAATGGTGTAGGTTTCGCCTTCCGTCAGGTCAGCGCTTGTGAATACAACGCTCTGCCAAGTCTTTGTAGGGGTAAAGCTTAAGATCTCCTTGCCGTCGCTGTCAGTGATAGTCAGTTTTTCGTTTGCTGAAACTGTCGAGCCAAGATCGTGCAGAACACTGTATTGTGTGGAGTTGTCACTGAAGCCTTCTTCCATTCCAACTGCACCACAGGCGATGAGCGTTCCCCCTGTTACAGTTGCAGTGCCGTTGTAGTCAAGTGCACCGTTGCCACCGTTAGTAGGTCCGCAAACGTAAACTGTACCGCCTGCCATTGTGAAATTGCCATTTGAGTCAAGTCCGTCGCCGTCAGCGTCAATGGTTACAGTTCCTCCGTTGATGTTAAGTTCAACACCGTCCTGTGACGAGAATTGGTCAGCACCCATTCTGTCTGTTGATCCAGTGTCGCTTCCGCCTGCGCAGTTTATTCCGTCATCGCTTGCTACCACTGATATGGTGCCACCGTCTATTGTCACGATAGATCCCTCGATACCTTCGTAGCTCTTTGTGATGTCTACAGTGCCGTCGGATATGGTCAGATTTCCGTTAGCGTGCATTCCGTTGTCACCCGACGCCACAGAAATGTTTCCCCCTGTTATAACAATGTTTCCGTTGCTGTGTACTGAATCGTCTGCCGAATCTATCTTGAACTCACCGCCACTTATGTTCACCTCGCTGCCTGCTTTTAAAGCCTTTGCAGATGTTGAAGTGCTGTCCGTTGTATCTGTGTCGTCAGCCGTGGGCATTGCAGGCGGTTCGCCTCCCGTGCCGTTTCCGTTATCGTCAGGTCTGCCCATTCCGTTCGGACCACCACCACCGTTGCCCATGTTGTTCTGCCAATCGCTGTTTGGTGTGCCGTCAGACTTCATAGAAGCGTTTGCACTTCCACCGCCTGTGGTGATGTCAAAGCTTCCGCCCTCGATAGAAAGCACAGTTTCCGCCTCGAATGCGTCATTGTTTGCGACTACTGTGAAGCTTCCCCCTGTCACGCTTATAAAGCCTTTGTCAGAAGCCTCTGTGTTAGTGGATTTTATGCTGTTCGTGCCTGCGGAAATGTTGAATGTTCCGCCAGATATCTTAATGCTGTCCTTGCCCTCCATAGCGGTTGAAGCCGAGGTCACATTGATATTGCCGTCAGTGATAACAAGATCGTCCTTTGAAACTATGCCGTGCTTGTAGTTTGCATTCACAGTAAGTGTACCGCTGCCGTTTATAGTAAGGTCGGCTTTGGAGAAAATAGCACCGTCTGTGTTGCTGTCATCTTCTCCTAAAGAGTAGCTTGCACTGTCCGTCAAAACGTTCTCTGTGCCGTCCTCCAGCACGATATAAACTTTTTTAGCTTTGCTCACAAGCAGGGGAGCGTTGTCAGCACAAGTTATGTCAACTCCATTGAAAATAAGCTTTATTTCAGCCGTCTTGTCCGCTGAAACGATTATCCTGCCGTTGGTCGCCGTGCCTGAAAGAATGTAAGTGCCTGCCTGTGAAATGGTAACAGTTTCCCCCTCAGCGGTCGCACCCTCACTGTCTATAGCCGCACTGCCATCAGCAAATGTAATCCCTACTGAGCTTTCCTCGTCATATCCAACGTCAATGTCCTCTGCCGCAATGCTTGCGTCAATGTCAGACTTTGCCGCCTGAGAAACACTGCTTGTGGTCTGTGAAGAATTTGCACTCTCTGAACAACCTGAAAAAGCCGCGACCGTGATAAAAAACGCCGCCGTGATAGCTGCCAGCTTTTTAGTGTCCGAAATTTTCATGAAAAATACCCCCTTGTATGGTAAAAAAGGTTGAAAAAAGCCGCACAAGACCGCTTTTGTCTTGTGCGGTTTTGCTTATGGATACTTTTGTTATTTTGTCAGAATGATTGTTCCTCAATGTCTGCTGCCACTGCACACATTATCTCAAGGTTGCCGTTTCTGCATCTAAGTTCGTCAATAAGCTGCTTTTCGTTAGCATCACCCTTTAGCTCTATGCGATATCTCAGCTTGAAAAGGCTTCCCATATTTGTGGTCTTTACCGAAACAAGCTCACATTCTGAAAGATACTTTTCAAATATATCGTCAAATACTTCAGTGTAATCAAGGCTTTCAGGGATAGTGATACTAAGATCCTTGTGACCCGACTTCTTTTTGCCAATAGGCAGAAGCGTGTAAATAATGTTCAGCAGGCTCACGCACACAGCAAGCATAAGAGCAAGTGCCAAGTGGTTCGTGCCCGTTGCAAGACCCACCGCCATTGAAAGGAATATAGCACAAATGTCCATGGCACTTCCCGGTACAGAACGGAATCTTACCAAGCTGAATGCACCCATAACAGCCACACCAGTACCGATGTTTCCGTTTACAAGCATTATCACTACCTGTACTATCACAGGCAGCAAAGCAAGCGTCATCATAAAGCTCTTTGTCTTTTTCTGCCTGAAGTTGAAAGCAAACGCTATTATAAGACCAAGCACCAACGAAGCCGCAGTGCAGAAAACAAATTCGTTTGTAGTTATCGCCGCCACGGTCGTTTCAGTGGTGGTCACAGTAGTAGCCGCAAGAGTAGTTGAATTAAGCACAGCTTATCACCTTACCTTTATGTATTTTTTCAGAAAATTCATTAAGATACGCAGTTCCGTATTTTGAGAATGACGCAGGATATATCTCCAGTTCATCAAGTATAGCCGATAACCAAAGAGGCATAGCATTTGGTATCTTTATCTCCATTACCCTCATGCCAGCAGGCAGAAGCTCTTTTCCCCATATGCCCTTGTCAAGCTCCTTTTGCTCCTCACGGTAAAGAATGTGCGTGTCAAAGGTCAGCCTGAGGGACGGGTCTTCTGCACCGCAGTAAGCAAGCCTGTCATAACTAAGATACATAGCAGGAGCAATGCCCTCATAGAATTTGAGAAAATATTTCAGCTCGTTCTCTATCTGTGGATTATCATGAGGTACCTCTTTGCCTGCAAAGAAATCACGGGTCTGTGCAAGGGTCATTTCAATACGTCTCTTGTAGACCACACCCTTGTATTTCTTTTTAAGCTCCACAAAGACCATGTCTTCATCATTAGGTACGCCGTAGCTCCTCACTCTCAGCTTTTCCTTGTAAACAGGCTTTTCAATGGAGTTTCTCACAAGCTGATGACTTGGTGTGTCATAATATATGTTGCAGATAGTGCTTTTGTAATATCTGTCTTTGACAAAATGCCCATTTAGCTTTTTTATAAGCTTTTCATAAGTCGGTTCATCAACGATATATTTTTTCTCTATCCGTCTGAACACTTCCTGATTGCCATTCATATCTACGCCTCTTTTCGTGATTTTTTCGTATACTTCGTGTAAACTTTCCTTTGATTAAAAGTATATATGAATAACTTTAAATATAGCTAAACCTTATATGTATTTTGTGTGAATGTTTATGAATATTGCAAAATACCTTATATTTATATACAAAAAACGGGTGAACTTCTGTCCACCCGTGGAAATTATTTTGTACTATATTATTCTGCAATAGCCTTGTGGAAGATCTTCTTACCCTTTTTGATAACAACAGGCTCAGAGAGATCAACAAGACCCTTAGGGTCAGTGAACTTCTCACCATTCACCGCAATGCCGTTCTGTGTAACAAGACGTCTAGCCTCACCGTTTGAAGGACAAAGTCCGCACTTAACAAGAAGCGTAAGAATACCTATCTTGCCGTCAGTAAGATCAGCTGCCGCAATAGTCGTGCTAGGCATATCATCGCTGTTTCCGCCGCCTGCAAAAATAGCCTTTGCCGCAGCGTCAGCCTTGTCAGCCTCCTCCTTGCCGTGAACAAGCTTTGTCAGCTCGTAAGCCAAAAGCTCCTTAGCCTTGTTGTATTCAGCACCCTCCATGTGCTTCTCCATTTCCTCTATCTCCTCGATAGGAACGAATGTGAGCATCTTCAGGCACTTGATAACATCAGCGTCACCAACGTTTCTCCAGTACTGATAGAACTCGTATGGAGAAGTTTTTTCAGGGTCGAGCCATACAGCGCCCTTTTCTGTCTTGCCCATTTTCTTGCCCTCAGAGTTAAGAAGCAGAGTGATAGTCATTGCATAAGCATCCTTGCCAAGTTTCTTTCTGATAAGCTCAGTACCGCCCAGCATATTAGCCCACTGATCGTCACCGCCGAACTGCATATTACAGCCGTAATCCTGGAAAAGTCTGTAGAAATCGTAAGACTGCATTATCATGTAGTTGAACTCAAGGAAAGTCAGTCCCCTTTCCATTCTCTGCTTGTAGCACTCGAATGTAAGCATCTTGTTTACAGAGAAGCAAGCGCCAACGTCACGAAGCACGTCGATGTAGTTAAGGTCCATGAGCCAGTCAGCGTTGTTTACCACAAGAGCCTTGCCGTCAGAGAAATCAATGAAACGGCTCATCTGCTTTTTAAAGCAAGCAACGTTGTGCTCGATAGTTTCCTTTGTGAGCATCTTTCTCATGTCAGACTTGCCCGAAGGGTCGCCTATCATGCCTGTTCCGCCGCCCAGCAGAGCGATAGGCTTGTTGCCTGCCATTTGCAAACGTTTCATAAGGCAAAGCGCCATAAAGTGACCAACGTGGAGTGAATCAGCGGTCGGGTCAAAGCCGATGTAGAAAGTAGCCTTACCAGCGTTGATAAGCTCCTCTATTTCCTCCTCATCAGTAAGCTGAGCGAGAAGACCTCTTCTTTTCAGTTCTTCAAATACTGTCATTTTTCATACCTCCGTATTATTTTTTTTGCGGTACATAAATAAAAAATCCCCTGACAGAATATCTGTCAGAGGACGAATTATCGTGGTACCACCTCAGTTTATCGGGGAAACTCCCGACCTTACAGGCTCAGCAGAAAGCGAAGCCATAGCACTGTAACGTGTGCAAACCGTTTCGCCTTACGCAAAAGCTTTCTCAGCGAACAGCTCAGGAATGTATTCACACTTTGTAGAAATGCTTTCTCGCACCGACCGAAAGCTCTCTGAAATTTCGCAAAAGGCTACTTATTTCCGTCATAGCATTTAAACCTATTGATATGACTATAGCACACTTTCACCCTTTTGTCAACCCCCTTTTTGTTAGAAGTGAGGAATGAGGAGTGAGGGATGAGGAATGAAGTTATCGCCTGCGGCGATGATTATTGTAGGGGACGACGCCCTCGGCGTCCCGCTCGGAGGTGCGAGGCTTGAATTTTCACAAACTATGCCGGCGTATAAAGATGGGCGACCTTTTTGCCCCTGCATTATCCCCCACTTTTTTAAAGAATTAACTTATTCGTCTACAAATGTACAAAAACATATGATATAATAAAACTTATATGATTTTATTTAGTTGGGAGAAAGAAAAATGCTGAAGCTTTTTAGGTATCTGAAAAACTATAAAAAAGAAAGCATAATCGGTCCGCTGTTTAAGCTTATCGAAGCCTGTTTCGAGCTTGCAGTGCCACTCGTTATGGCTAATATCATTGACGTGGGTATAAAAAATCAAGATAAGCCCTACATCTATAAAATGGGTGGCGTGCTTGTTCTCCTCGCCTTCTGTGGTCTGGCTTGTTCGCTGACTGCTCAGTATTTTGCCGCAAAAGCGTCATTGGGCTTTGGAACAGCCCTCCGACGTGACCTTTTCAAGCATATCAATTCACTGTCCTATGCGGAAATAGACAGCGTTGGAAGCCATACCCTCGTCACAAGAATGACAGCGGATATCAATACCGCACAGCAGGGCGTGAATATCCTCCTTCGTCTGTTTCTTCGTTCGCCTTTTATCGTTTTAGGCTCAATCATAATGGCATTCTCTATCTCAGTGAAGCTTACCCTTATCTTCCTGATAATCGCACCTTGCCTTGCCTATGTTATCTACCTTATAATGCACATCACTATCCCGCAGTATAAGAATATTCAGAAAAAGCTGGATAAAACTAACCTTATGACAAGCGAAACTCTCACAGGCGCAAGAGTTATCAGAGCCTTTTCCCGTCAGAAAGACGAGGAAAAAGAGTTTGCTGATAATACTGAAGAACTTAGACGTCAGCAGATTATCGCAGGAAGAATTTCCGCCCTTATGAACCCTGCCACCTATGTTATCGTAAACTTCGCTATCATCGCTATCATTTGGTTTGGCGGCAAAACGGTTTATACAGGCTTTATCTCACAGGGCGAAGTGATAGCCCTTGTAAACTATATGAACCAGATACTTTTGGCACTCCTTGATATGGCGATACTCGTTACAAATATCACCAAAATGCAGGCTTCTGCAATCAGAATAAATGACGTTTTCGCTGTGGAGCCAAGTGTATCCGATAAGGATAATAAGCCTGTCGCAACTGACGGTAATGCCCCATGCGTAGAGTTTAGGAACTGTTTCTTCTCGTACGCATCAGCCGAAGCCGACTCTCTTTCGGATATAAGCTTCAAAGCCATGAAAGGCGAAACTATCGGTATAATCGGTGGTACAGGCTCAGGCAAGACCTCTCTTATAAACCTTATACCAAGATTTTATGACGTCCGTCAGGGGGAAGTCCTCGTTGACGGCGTTGACGTAAAGGAGTATCCATTCTCACAGCTCAGAGGCATGATAGGCATCGTCCCTCAGAAAGCCGTCCTCTTTAAGGGTACTATAAGACACAATATGCAGTGGCGTGATAAAAACGCCACGGACGAGGATATCTGGAACGCTCTTGATATCGCTCAGGCAAAAGACTTTGTAGAGAAAAAGCCTGATAGGCTTGACGAAATGATCTTGCAGGAGGGCAAAAACCTCTCAGGCGGTCAGCGTCAAAGACTTACCATTGCAAGAGCATTGGTTGGTGATCCTGAGATACTCATTCTCGATGACTCTGCCTCCGCCCTTGACCTTGCCACAGATGCAAGACTAAGAAAAGCTATCCACGAAAAAACAAGCGGCATGACCGTTTTCATAGTTTCACAGAGGATCTCATCTATAAAAAGTGCCGATAAGATAATTGTTCTTGACGATGGCAAAATAGCAGGTATCGGCACTCATTCAGAGCTTTATAACGGCTGCGAGGTATATAAAGAAATATGCCTTTCACAGCTTTCAGAAAAGGAGGCGCAGGCAAATGGCTAAGCAAAGCACAAAAAACAAGCTTGATACCTCAGCTCTCAGACCGCTTCTCAAATACGCAAAACCTCATATGTGGCTGTTTGTCCTGTCCATGGTCTTTGCAGTCATAACCGTTGCAACAACGCTTTATGCTCCTATCCTCGTCGGCAACGCTGTTGACCTTATCATAGCCAAGGGACTTGTAGATTTTGACGGAATTATCAATATCATCATCAAGCTGGGCGTGACAGTCACCGTAACAGGCATTGCCCAGTGGCTCATGTCACTTTGTACAAATAAGATAACCTATTGCGTGGTAAGAGATATCCGAAACGATGCTTTCGCAAAGCTCCAAAAGCTACCCCTTTCTTATATCGACTCCCACCCTCACGGTGATATAATCAGCCGTATAATCTCCGACTTGGAGCAGGTGTCAGACGGACTTCTCATGGGCTTTTCACAGCTCTTTACAGGTGTATGTACAATTTTTGGTACACTTGGCTTCATGCTCTCCATCAACGTGAAAATAACCCTTATCGTTGTTATCCTCACTCCGCTTTCCCTATTTGTCGCAAGATTTATTGCCAAGAACACATTCAAGCTTTTCCACCAGCAATCAGTTGCAAGAGGCGATATGACCAGCCTTGTTGAGGAAATGACAGGCAATCAGAAGGTAGTAACAGCATTCGGCTATCAGGAAGAAGCTGAGGAGCAGTTTGAAGAAGTGAACCTGAAACTCCAGAAAGTTGGACTTAACGCCACATTCTTCTCCTCACTCACCAACCCATGCACACGTTTTGTAAACAACCTCGTCTATATGGCTGTCGGTATCGTGGGCGCACTCTCTGTAATAAAAGGCGTGGGCTTCACAGTTGGTAATCTCAGCTGTTTCCTCACCTATGCAAATCAGTATACGAAGCCTTTCAATGAAATATCAGGCGTTATCACCGAGCTTCAAAGTGCATTTGCTTCTGCAAAGCGTGTCTTTGAGGTCATAGACGAAACAGAGGAGATACCTGACAGCTCTAACGCTACTGTTCTTACCTCCGTTGACGGCACATTAGACGTTGACAACGTGTCATTTAGCTATGTGCCTGATGTGAAGCTTATCGAGAATTTTAACCTCCATGTAAAGAGCGGTCAGCGTACAGCTATTGTAGGACCAACAGGCTGCGGCAAGACCACCATGATAAACCTCCTTATGAGGTTCTACGACACCGACAGCGGTGAGATACGCATAAGCGGCGAGCCTATAAAGGATTGTACCCGTGACTCCATGAGAAGTATGTACGGCATGGTCTTGCAGGAAACGTGGCTGAAAACAGGCACCATAAGAGAGAACCTCTGCTACGGCAAGCCTGACGCCACCGAGGAAGAAATGATAGCCGCCGCCAAGTCAGCCCATTGTCACGGCTTTATAAAGCGTCTGCCAAAGGGCTATGATACCGTTATTTCAGACAGTTACAGCACTATCTCCGCAGGACAAAAACAGCTTCTCTGTATCGCACGAGTAATGCTCTCCCTGCCGCCAATGCTCATTCTGGACGAAGCTACATCGTCTATAGATACCCGTACGGAGATATTGGTACAGCGTGCCTTTGAGAAAATGATGCAGGGCAGAACGAGCTTTATAATCGCCCATAGACTTTCTACTATCAAGAACGCGGATACTATCATAGTAATGGATTCGGGACACATAGTAGAGCAGGGAAGTCATGATGAGCTTATGGCAAAAAACGGCTTCTATGCCGATCTCTATAACTCACAGTTCGCTGTGACCTGATCCCAGCGTTTGTTTATAAAAACCTGATGTAGGGGCGGCCTTTGGTCGCCCTTTTGTATTTTGCCCTATTTTTTATCCCGTCCGTCTTTTCGATTCCTCCATTACCCCACCCTTATTTTTATCATAAAAATTATTGACTTTTATCTTAAAATTGTTGTATAATGTTATATATTTCACGGGATATACACAATCGTGTTTTATAATGTATAGTAACGAAAACCTAAGGAGTGCCTATGTTCGGATATGTCCGCCCTTTCAAACCCTATATGCGAATGTTTGAATATGATATCTATAAAACTGTCTACTGCGGACTCTGTAAGGATATGGGCAGGCGCTATGGCTTTGTGACACGCTTTACCTTAAGCTACGATTTCGCATTTCTCTCCCTTATGGATCTCTCCGTGAGGGGAGTGAAGCTTGACGCAGAAAAGCAACGCTGTATCGCACACCCTCTTAAAAAGACCATGTGCGCAAAGTGTACCTGCAATCTTAAATATACGTCCTCAGCCGCCGTGATACTCACATATCATAAGCTCCGTGACGATATAGCCGATAAAGGGCTAAAAGGCAAGGTTGCCGCATTTGCACTTCTGCCTTTTTTCAAAAAGCCCTATAAGAAAGCGGCTTGCCTTTATCCGGATCTTGCCCCTGCTGTTGAAAACGCAATGAAATTGCAAAATAAAATAGAGCGTGAAAAAACAGCAGGCATAGACCTTGCCTGCGAGCCTACCGCACTTATGATGCAAGCCGTTGCAGGTGGACTTACAAGCAAGCATGACCAACGCCGACCACTCCTTGAACGATTCGGCTATCTGCTTGGCAGATTTATCTATATCTGCGACGCTCTTGACGACCTGCCCGACGACCACGAGAGTGAAAGCTACAATCTGCTCCTCGCAAAATTTCCACCCACCGAGGGCATAAATGCGGACTATCTCAAAAAAGTCCACGCCTTTTGTGATGACAGCATAAATTTCACACTGGGTGAAATGGCAGATATCTATGTGAAGCTCGATCTTAAAAGATATCGTGATATACTTGATAATATCGTGTATCTTGGACTTAAAAATGTCTATACTCAAATAAGAAGCGGAAAATTCCGCAATAACAGGAAAGGAAATAACGATCAATGATCTCCAAAGACCCTTACAAAATTTTAGGTGTATCCCCAACAGCTTCAGACGCTGAAATAAAATCAGCTTATAAAGAGCTTGTGAAAAAATATCACCCCGACCAGTATCAGGATAACCCCCTGGCTGACGTAGCTGAGGAGAAAATGTCCGAGATAAACGCCGCCTATGACCAGATAATGACATCAAGACGTGGCGGAGGATACCAGTCCGCAGAAAGCGGCTATGACGGCTATGCCTCCTCACAGGGCTTTGACTCAGGCTATATCAGAAGCCTTATCCAAAGCGGAAGTTACACACAGGCAGATCAGATACTTGATAACGTGTCCTACTCCGAAAGAAATGCCGAGTGGTATTTCCTCAAAGGCACTATCTGCCACCGCAGAGGCTGGCTCAATGAGGCTTATAACAACTTCACAAGAGCCGTCCAGCTCGACCCTAATAACATGGAGTATCAAAGCGTGCTGGCACAGATGAACAGACAGCGAAGTGGCTATATGAGCGGCAACCCAACCCAAGGCTATAGAGCAGGCGGCATGAGCGGTCCTGACTGCTGTTCCTCACTTTGCTGTGCTGACTGCTGCTGTGAAATGATGGGCGGCGACCTTATACCGTGCTGCTAAAGACCCATGAGAAATAAAATAGCTTTTCGAGTGGCACTTGGCGGCATATGCTCTGCTGTCTGCCTGCTTTTGATGTTTTCAAGCAGCTTTTTGCCCATGCTTGATTATACTATCCCTACCTTCGCAGGCTTCATGATGGTTGTGATGATAGTGGAGGTGGATAAAAACTGGGCGATAGCCACCTATTGCGCAGTGAGTCTGCTGAGCATTTTCGTGACCCCAAATTACGAAGCGACCCTGCTTTTCATATTGTTCATGGGGTATTATCCAATACTTAAATATTATCTCGACCAAAAGAAAAACCGCCTGTTGGTGTGGGCAATAAAGCTCGCAGTGTTCAATGTGGCGATAGTCATCTTCTTTTTGGCATTTCAGTATATCTTTACTTCGGTGGATATGCTGGAGGGCATGGAGATGTTTGGCAAGTATGCCGTGCTTGTTCTGTGGGCGGCGGCAAACCTGTTTTTCTTTATTTATGACTATGCCCTCACACAGTTGACAGATATGTACATAAATTGGTTTAGGAAAAAAATACTCAGAAGAAAATGACGGTGACGTTTTTATGAACGAAGAACAAGAGAAAGAAATATTAAACGAGGCGAAAATACAAACTGCAAGGCACAAGAAAAAAATACAGATAATAAGCCTTGTTGCAATAATAGCGGTCATAGCAATGGCTACAGTGGCGTGTATACCTCTTATAAAAGCGCTTCACAGCAAGGCAGGCATTGCAGCCTTGGAGCGTAAGCTTGATAACTACAGTGGCATTGTGGGAGTGCTTATCTTTACTTTCATACAAGCTCTTCAAGTGGTCATAGCGGTCATACCGCCTATACAAGTGGTGGGTGGAGTGCTGTTCGGCTGGTTCTGGGGCGGGTTGCTATCATTCTTAGGTACGCTCCTTGGCACAATGGCAATATTCGTGCTTGTGAAAAAATTTGGCAGACCGATAGTGGAAGCCTTTGTTGACGAGAAACAGCTAAAAAAATTCAAATTCCTGCAAAAAGAGAAAAAGCTAACCGTTATCCTTATAATCCTCTATCTCATACCGGGAATACCCAAGGACGTTATCTCATATATCGTCCCCCTGACTCCCATAAGCAAGAAGGATTTTTTCTATTATGTCATGCCTTGCAGACTTCCGGCAATAATGCTCTCCACGATTTTGGGGAGCAATGTAAAAAGCGGCAACTTCACAGTTGCACTTGTGGTGCTTGGAGTAGCTCTCGTAGCAGGTATCGTTGGCTTTTTGTTTAAAGATGTTATAGTGAATAAAATGAAACAACATAAGAAGAACAAATAAGTAAAGTTGCACAAAGTTGAGCTTAGATGAAAAAAATATAAAAAAGTGCTTGACAAAAGGCTCTTGTAGTGGTATAATAAATATCGTTGATTGAGCGGTAAGCTTGAAAGACCACCAAAAACGCCTGGTCAGGCAGTATGCGGGTGTAGTTCAGTGGTAGAACTCCAGCCTTCCAAGCTGGTCATGTGGGTTCGATTCCCATCACCCGCTCCAATATATCTTAAACTTTTATCCGAGTTTGAGATATTGATGAGTACAGTATGCGTCATTAGCTCAGTTGGATAGAGCAACCGCCTTCTAAGCGGTAGGTCACTGGTTCGAATCCAGTATGGCGTACCATTAAACTCGTTCCAGATGAAAATCTGCTGCGAGTATTTTCTTCTAATATGTATGGTGGGTATAGCGTAGCTGGCCTAACGCGTCAGTTTGTGGCACTGAAGACCGTGAGTTCGAATCTCACTACCCACCCCACTGAATACGTTCTGCGTTATGCAGAGCGTATTTTTTTGTTTACATATCGTAGGGCGA
>ENA-OOXP01000531-OOXP01000531.1-human-gut-metagenome-genome-assembly--contig:-NODE-531-length-28700-cov-4.588480_pt1 | contig 28700 bp, 24 predicted proteins | sample MGYA00241591_ERZ501351 | MGnify/ENA primary metagenome ERZ501351 (study PRJEB25962, sample SAMEA1968361) | human gut metagenome | biome: human gut; feature: human-associated habitat; material: faeces...
TAGATATAAAGCTCTCCTGCCGGGAGCAAATGCTCCAAAAGCTGATGGACTATGATCCTGCCAAGGGTGCGGAGTATGCTACATACATTTTCCCGTTCATCCGGGATGCTATGCTCCGCTTCCGCATGGGCGAAGAAAAATGGTCGGTATCCTCTCTGACCAATTATAAAATGGTGCGGTCAATGGCTTGGCTGTACCATAACACCAAGGATGCGGTCAGCGAGTTTTCCAAAAAGTATAACTGTGACTTTGCCCTTGCGGAAGAATATCTGAGAGTTGTTCGAGGTATCCGCAATCAGCAACCATTCTATGTGACAGATGAGGACGGCGAGGAAACGGGCGAAGATGTTGCTCTTGATGATACTTGGAACTACTCCGACATCCTCTGGAACGGCATACAGGCAGAAAAGGTGCAGCGAGCTTTTGATAAGCTGAACTACCGGGAACAGACCTTGCTTGAAAAGCGGCTGGCAATCTGCATGACCTGCGGGCATGTCGGCTCATGGAAAGGCCGTCCCACCTTTGAGGAACTGGCTGTAATGTTTGAGGGCAGCACTGCCAGCGGTGCGGAGCGAGCCTACCGCAGAGCAGTGGACAAACTGACAGAATTGTTGGTTGCCGAGGGCGCAATCCATGCTGTCCGCTTGAAACAGAAATCCAAGACCAAACGAAAAAAGAAAATCGCCACCGCAATCTACGAATACCAAGCAGACTGCGACGGCGAATGGGGCCAGATTTCATTTGATTTTGAGAACGGCACATCAGAAATAGTCCGACTTGCCGATTGGGATACAATGAAAACAAACCGCTTTGCGAACAAGGCAATAGCCTACCTTCTAAACTGCGAAAACGAGAAGTTGCCAAAGGAAACGATAGTAGCGTTTGAACTATAAAAGGAAATTGACGAGGAACGAGAATGAAAACAATCGCAATCATAGATGATGATATTCATATTGGAGATATGCTGAGAGAAGTGCTGGTGCAAGAGGGCTATTCTGTTCTTCGTGCATACTCCGGCACAGAAGCGTTATATCTTCTTTCACAAAACAAGCCCGATTTGGTGCTGCTGGATCTGATGTTGCCGGGATTGTCTGGCGAGGAAGTTCTGCCCCACATTGAGAACATTCCTGTTATCGTTCTCAGCGCAAAAGTAGATGTGCAAGACAAGGTAAATCTTCTGCTGGGCGGTGCGGCAGATTACATGACCAAGCCTTTTGATACAAAGGAGCTTCTTGCCCGTATCACTGTTCAGCTCCGCAAGGCAGAACAACATGGCGAAACCAAATCTCTTTCCGTTGGCGATTTGGTTTTGGATATGGTTTCCCTTTCTCTGACAGTACAGGAGCAGCCTGTGAAGCCGACCCGAACGGAGTATGCCATCTTAAAACTGCTGATGGAAAATCCCAAACAGGTAATTTCAAAGAGTGTCCTGCTTGACAGAATCAGTCTGGACACACCCGACTGCACCGAGCGTTCTTTGAAGCAGCACATCAGCAATCTTCGTAAAAAGATGCAGGATGTCAGCGGTGTAGACTATATCGAAACAGTCTGGGGAATTGGTTTCAAATTGGCAGAACAAAAAATCTTGACCAAATCTTGACGTTTTTCTTGACCACTTTCTTGACTTTTGTTTTGTAAACTTAGGTCAGCAAAGGAGGTAATACAATATGAACTATATTTTGCAAACAAACAGCCTGACAAAAAAGTATAAAAACTTTCAGGCATTGAATGGTCTTACTATGAATGTTCCCAAAGGTTCCATCTATGGCTTTGTGGGAAAGAACGGCGCTGGTAAGACAACCCTGATCCGCTTGATCTGCGGATTGCAGGAACCGACTTCCGGTAGCTTTTCTCTGTACGGCATCCGCAATGACAGCAAGGATATTATCAAATCCCGCCGTCGCATGGGTGCTGTGGTGGAAACACCGTCCATCTACATGGATATGACTGCGGAGGAAAATCTGAAGCACCAGTATCTCATTCTTGGTCTGCCATCATTTGATTGTATTCAGGAATTGTTGAAGCTGGTAGGTCTCGACAACACGGGAGAGAAAAAAGCGAAGAACTTCTCCCTCGGTATGAAGCAGCGTCTGGGCATCGCTATCGCATTAGCCGGTGATCCCGACTTTCTTGTTCTTGATGAGCCTGTAAATGGTCTCGACCCTCAGGGTATTGTGGAAATGCGAGAACTGATTTTGAAGTTGAACCGAGAAAAACAGATTACAGTTCTTATTTCCAGTCACATTCTGGATGAACTTTCCCGTCTGGCTACTCATTACGGTATCATTGATAATGGTCGCATGGTGAAGGAACTGAGTGCAGAAGAACTGGACACAGTTTGCCGCAAGTGTGTCCGCATGGAAGTGACCGATACTTCTACTCTGGCTCGTGTGCTGGATTCCATGAATCTGGAATATAAAATTATCTCCGCAACAACAGCCGATGTGTTCGCAAAGATCAATGTGACACAGCTGACCGTTGTACTGGCAAAGGAAAACTGCGAAGTGCTGTCTATGCAGGAAAAAGATGAAAGTTTGGAGAGTTATTACATCTCTCTGGTTGGAGGTGATAATAATGCGTAAACTTTTTCGAGCAGCCTTTTACCGTACAGAGAATAAAAAAATGATTCGAATAGAATTAGTGATTGCTGTATTGCTTTCCGCATTCATCATCCTCAACGGTTACTTCCAGACGAATTTGACTAATGCATACATCTATAAGCTGGTCGCCCGTTTTTTTGGATATTCACCCCTGATGGGACCATTTATCGCCGTATTTGCCGCATATTTGTGGGGAACAGACTATGAATATGGAACTCTGCGCAATAAACTAATCTGCGGACACACTCGTGAAGAAGTTTATTTTTCCAATCTTCTCCTGACCATATGTGCTGGACTGAGTACTGCACTAATCTGGTTGATAGTTAATGGGATGCTGGGTATTCCGCTACTGGGTACGGCAAGCCTGAACCTCTCTTTGGGAGAGATGGCATTTTATATTTTTTCAAGCCTTTTGATGGTCGTTGCACTCTCCAGCGTATGTTGTCTGTTGGCAAGTCTGGCGGAGAACAAAAACTCAGCGACACTTCTTTGTCTGGGAGCTGTAGCTGCAATGGTCATAATCGGGATGCTCCTTTATGATCGTTTTGCAGAACCAGAGTTATTGGATGGATGGATGTGGAGTGATACAGACCCAACTGTGCGATGGCATCCCCAAAATATCAAATTCATCGGTGGAACATTTCGTATCCTGCTGGAATTTCTTATCTGTCTGACACCTGGAGGACAAGGTGTAATTCTTTGCGAAGAAGGGGTGGAACACCTGATTTTTCTTCCATTGTGCTCTGCGTTTGTAATTTTTTCAACATCTCTTATAGGAAGTCGTTCCTTTAAGAAAAAGAACCTAAAGTAAGGAGGTAGAAAGATGTTCCCTTGGATTTTGTGTTGTATTTTGCTAATTGTTGTATTTTTTCTAATCACAAAGATTATTTTTATAGAAAAAAGTATTGATGAAATTCATACAGAATTCCAGGAACGTCTTTCCTCCGACACAAACACTCTGATTGATATTTCTTCCAGCGACCCTCATCTGAGAAAACTGGCTTCGGAGATTAATATCCAGCTTCGATTGCTCCGCAAGGAACGCCATCGTTACCAACAGGGCGATCTGGAACTGAAAGAAGCTATCACCAATATTTCCCATGACCTGAGAACTCCGCTTACGGCGATAAACGGTTATCTTGACCTATTGGAACGAGAGGAAAAAAGCGAAACGGTACACTGCTATCTTTCTCAAATCCAAAACAGAACAGATGTTTTAAAAAATCTAACCGAAGAACTATTCAGATATAGTGTGGTTACTTCTTTTCAGGAACTGAAACCAGAACGTATGGATGTTGTCCGGGCATTGGAGGAAAGTCTGCTGTCTTTCTATGCGGTCATGCAGGAAAAAGGCATCCAACCGGAAATCGAATTGCCGGAGAAACCGGTTTTCCGTGAACTGGATGCAGGTGCGGTCAACCGTATCTTTTCCAACATTATCAGCAATGCGCTGAAATACTCTGACGGCGATCTGTCCGTAGTCATGGATAAGAACGGCTGTGTTACATTCAGCAACACGGCGCACAATCTGAATTATGTGACGGTCGGCAGATTGTTTGACCGTTTCTATACAGTAGAAGCCAGTCGCAATTCAACCGGTTTGGGATTGTCCATCGCCAAGCTGCTGATTGAGCGTATGGGCGGAAGTATTGGAGCAATCTACAACAATGACAAACTGCAAATCAAGATAATCTTTGCAAAATGAAATAAAAAAAAGTTTATATGAACGGAGGTGTTTTGATTATGAAGAAATACTTGAAGGAGATACTAATACTCTTAATTCAATTATTTATGTTTTATGTATTTCCATTATTTGCAGGACCAACAGACGTTATGGGAATGATAGTTTTGCTTATTTTAGCAACATTATTGCTTTCAATTCTAATTGGCAGCATTTCAAATCTGAAAGTAAAGTACTTGTATCCAATAATCATAGCAATTACATTTGTGCCATCTGTGTTTATATACTATAACGAGACAGCATTGATACATTCGCTTTGGTATTTGGCAGTATCATCCTTTGGTTTGATAATCGGCATGGTCATTCATAAATTGATTCTTAAAAAGTAGAAAGAGCAAAACTTTCAAAGGCTACCCAGTCAAAAAGATTGGATAGCCTTTATTTATGTTTTCTAAAATTAAAGTTGAATATCTGCCTTAGCCAATAACTATGGGCTTAGAGGTTTAGTGAGCCAGGCAAATCGCTCCAATCGCCGTATCCACAGATTTATACTCTGTAACAGTTTTTCAAATAGGTTTTGGAATCTCCGTTCAATATCAAATCAGCATATCCAATCGGGTCATTGTAAATCAGATAATCCAGTTCCGACCTCTGATACATATTGTCGGCAACCTCGTTCTCAACCGCAATCGTATCAATCGCAATCATACTACCATCAAAGAATTTCAGTTCCACACAAGCGGTATCCATGTTAAACTTACAAGAAATCAATCTATCCATAAGAAACCTCCATTTTACGGGATGTTATATCATCCCAAAATATTTGAATGCTTCTCGGATTGCTTTCTCTTTTTCCGGTGGACACAGAGGCTGTCTGGAATCTTCGGACTTCGGCAGATTGTAGTTCTTACCAACCTCAATCCCACATTTCCGCTTAATCTGTGAGATATACAGGTTTGATACCTTTAATCCGCTATGTTCCAGTACATAGTCCTTGATCTGCGTGTAGGTTGCCCCATCTTGAAATTCGGACATATCCATATCTTCTAAAGAGAACTCAACCCGAATCTTTTTCGAGTCGACCTCACCCTTGGAAAGCAAAACAACCGTCTCGCAGTGTGTTGTCACTAACATTGGAATACACATCCTTTACCTTGTCACTGACATCGGAACACATTTTTTTCGCTTTGTCCACAACACCAGCAGATTTTCCAAACCGCTTCTTTGCATTTCCAATTTCATTTTTAAATCCTGTTTTATATATGAAAGTGATTTTATAGGGATCTTTTTCTCCATGTTCATCGTAACCGCCAACGATTACCTTTTCAATTATACTCTCAAATATACCTCTGTCAAATTCCTCTAACACCTCATTTTGAGACAATGTTTTCTTAAAATCTACGATTCTCCTTTGAAGAGAACCTTCTTCATCCACCTGCTGTTGAAAATACACCAGCTTAGCTTTTGCATTGCTTAAATCTGTCTTAAGGCTTACATCTGTTTCTTCATAAATATCTTTTTCAACAATGCCACTCAAATAATTATCCAACAACTTCTTTCTCTTATATGAAAGATTATCAATCTTTTTTTGCAGCTTATTCAACTGATCCTCTGTAGAATTTTCTCCAAGTGCTTTTTCCGTACGTTTTAGAAGTTCTTCTATTACATCTTTATTATCTCTACAAAGCATCCGGTATGATTCCACAAAAGCTTCTTCTATTACCTGCTCCGGGATTCCTTTACTATCCGGACAGAACCGCTTCCCCTCTTTGGTAGCCTTCACACACTGCCATATGGTTTTCTTATACTTTGAATTGCTGTGCCAACGTCTGCGTGAAAGATTCCCCCCGCAGAACCTACATTCCAACAAACAGCTGAAAGCATATTGTCGGCTGAATTTCTCCCGTTTCCCCGGTATAGCACCATGCTTACGGTTTCCATTTCTGCGGCTTCTGATCTCCTGTGCTCTCGCAAACATTTCTTCAGAAATAATCTGTTCATGGTGATTATGTATGTAATACCGATCTTCCTCCCCTAAGTTCTCTAACCGTCTTTTTGAGATAGGATCGACTGTAAATGTTTTTCCTAGCAAAATATCGCCCTTATATTTTTCATTATTTATGATTCCCATGACACTGGATGACACCCAGGGATTTCCTTTTATTGTCATTATCCCCTGTTCATTTAGCTCTCTGGCTATCATAGTGCTTCCAGCTCCGGCTACATAGCGTTCAAATATATAGCGGACAACCTTTGCACCTTCTTCGTTAATGGAAATAGATTTTGTAACCACATCATAATCATATCCCATACACCCCTGAAAACCAACAAGCTCTCCCCGTTTCATTTTCATCTTTAATCCCTTTTTCACATAAGCAGAAGTATTTTCGACTTCCTGCTGTGCCACAGAACTTAGGATTGTCATAAGAAATTCACCATCTTTTAAAGTATTGATTTTTTCTACCTCAAAGTAGACTGCGATATTTCTCTCTTTTAGCATACGGACATATTTTAAAGTATCCAGCGTATTTCTGGCAAATCGTGGTATACTTTTTGCGATGATTAAATCAATCTTCCCATCCATACAATCTTGAATTAGCCGTTGAAATTCATCTCTTTTATCCGTTTTAGTTCCTGTAATAGCTTTATCGGCATAAACACCTGCAAAAACCCACTCTTTGTTATTTTGAATGAGATCTGTATAATATCTCACCATAGAATTATAACTTTTTATCTGATCCTCATCATCCGTACTCACACGGCAATAGGCAGCAACCCTCAACCGTTCTATACGCCTTCTGGAAGAACCATCAGAAAAGTCATTTGCCTTAATCAACTCTATTTCCATTTTCCGCTCCTTTATTTTTGTATTCCTATCGTAGTGTTAATTTTATTATAGATCAGCACAAATGATTCGTCAAGCGGTAATATTGGAAACGACACCATAATCTTTCATCAGTCTTTTCTGTATCAACAAATATTCATTTTCGTCTATCAATTTTTTTGTTAAAAGTTGCTTCAACATAGCCAATTGCATTGTATATCGCAGTAATTTTTTTGTATTCATTTCATTCTCCCCTTTCATCGCAAAAAATCCTGCAGGTGGCTGTGGGGGAACAGCCTCATTGGTATCTCACCATCTTTTCAGACCGGAGCAGCCTCTCCGGAAGTATCATTATTAGAAACAGAATCTTCGCCACAAAGTTCCCACCCTCTGCTCATAGCATAATATTTTCTCGCTCCTATCCATCTTCAATTTCTCTCCTGTCTATATGTACAAACTTTACGACACGATGTCTCAAAGTAAGTATTGATGTTGGATCATCCTGGCGTATCTGCTACCCGGCTCCTCTGTTTCCTTACGTCCTACAGGATAAAATATTCAATTATCAAGGTACCGTTCTTTCCGCACCAGAAATAGAAAGGGAATATTCCTGGCCTCTAACTTAAAGCCGGATCTCAAAATTCAGAATTTTTGTAATCAGCTTTGTCTCCAGTCGCCTTTTCATATATTCATCGGGCACATAATAGATTCTTCCAAATTCATCCTCATATTTTCTTTTGCACTCGCTGTTGATAAATGGCTGAAAATAGGAAAGTATATGATTGATTGCTTCAGCGTCACCTTTAATAGCTGCCTGAATAGTTTCAAACTCTGGCAATTCTCTGCGTTTCTTTGATTCCATATGTAAATTCACTCCATCAATTTTCTCAAAATCCTTAAAGAATCATCTTTATGATAGTGTATAGTACTCTGCACCAATTTCAGGCAGTCAGCAATTTCTTTCTCTGTCATATTCAGAAAATAAAGCATCAGAATAATTTCCCGCTTTTTTACAGGAAGTTTTTTTAACGCCATGCTGATCCATTCATCACGAACAGGAACCTGCCTGCCCATTACGGTAAAATAATCTGCCATATCATAATCGTCACAGCTATACAGAGCATCCAGATCTTTCTGGAGAAGTTCAGAAAAAATCACTTCCCGTTCTCTCTGCCTATCCAGCTCATCAAGATAATTCAGTGCCTCACCATGCAGAACTTTAATGCAATAGGAGCAAAATTTTCTCCGCACGATTTCTTTTTCCTGACGGTTCAATTTCAAAAGGGATCACCTCCCTTCTGCTTAAAGCCGTAGTAAAAGATACCTGATCCTCCCTTTCACAGCGAGGACAGGAGAAAAACCGATAAAAAATCGAAAAAGCGGAAAAATTGTTTAAAATTATTTCCAACCTTCCCAAGAGCTTTCAATAGAAATTCTTGGTGCTTGGCGGCCCCCGGTTACATTTGCAAAAGATAAGGCACAAATTTAGAAAAAGAAAAATACCAGGAAGTTCCTGTAACTTCCTGGCATTATATTTTAAAAAACCCGAAACTATATCATAGTATTTGTTCTTTAAGTATTTCAATACCGATTTGTTATAACAAGAATCCCAAGATCTTAGTAGGATTTTTTAAAACTATTTTCTATTTCGTTATAACCATAAAATAACATTATCGACGTCTTTAGCAGCAAGTAAAAGACAAAATAAGTCTTCCTGCAGCAACTCAAATCAGTATATTCTCTTCGTTTTTCGGTATACTAATACTTATTTTTTCGGCACTTCAAGGTTATACAAAAAGCAAAATCAGCACTGTAAAATAAATCTGAGGTGAATAACTATGCCTGAAGATAAATTTATTTTTTTAGGGAAACGTATACGCACTGCAAGAAAAGAATGTCATTTAACTCAACAAGAGCTTGCTGACCAATGTGGACTTGCAGTTAAAACTATTCAAGACATAGAAAAAGGGCGAAAAAATCCCACTTATGAAACCCTTTGTTTTTTAATTGATCGTTTAGGTATTTCCGGAAATGCTTTATTTCCATCTAATTCTATAGTTGATAGCGAAATTTTAGAAATATTTCTTGGCAAGTTACAATGTTGCAATGAGAAAAATCAAAAAGTAATTTTAAACTCATTAATGTTTCTAGTCGAACAACTTTTAGAAGTCCAGGACACCCCCTGAAAATAACGCTTTTCAACCAATTAAGTTGAATACCTAAAGTATGTGTTTGTAACAGTTTTTTATAAAATGGGTTGATTTAAAACCGGTTCTCTTGAGTAGATCAAGAGAACCGGTTTTATTGTACTTTTCCTCGAAACTAACCGTTTAAAATATATTCAAAGTCCCCTTTATCTTTCTACTAATCAAGTAGCTCCTTTGCATACAAATTAATTTCATCATTTTTCATTGTCTTAACGTTATCTATCTTTCCTTGGGAATTCCTTATTACTTTTAGGGAAACACCATCAGTACTTTTTACATTTCCCTGAATCATTTTATACCCATCTGGATCATAAAAAATATATATATCCTTTCCATCATATTGCCAAAGTTTTTTCTCTTTGTTATAGGAAACACCATATTCTTGGTAGTCCTTTAATGTTTCATCAGGTAAATCCTCATTTCCTTCTTCAAAAGATTGTGTATCACCTAAATTTTGTGTAGATTTTAGATCCTCTGTATTTTTTTGAAAATCTTCTTCACTTGATTTTTCTAATCCTATTAGCTGACCTGATTCATCTCTTCGAGCCGTAATATCCACCTCTCCATCAGCAAAAGAAAATCCATTGATATTCCCCTCCGCATCTTTTTTATCTTTAAATTTCCGAACTAATTTTCCATCATAATAAAATCTATTATCATTTTCGTTGTATTTCATGCCAAACTTTTCATATTGCTTATAATTATTTGCAAAATCAAGCTGGCTTTCATCTTCGGTATCTGTAGTTGTCATCTCTTCTGCTTGTGATCGTGTTGCATCCATCCCTTCTTTTTCATTCTTACCATTCCACACACCAGTCATTACAATGCATAAACCTAAAAAACAAATCATACCTATTTTTCTCATTTTCAACATAATAATTGTCTCCTTTCTAAAAATGCTATCTGTTATTTAGTTTTGTGTTTAGGTTTAGACTACTGCAATAGTCTATATACACATACTAACATACCTATTCAATATATACAATAGTACTTTTTTATATTTAAAAAATTTTTAATTGTTACTATTCTACTCATAGTATTCTCTTTGTGCAGAATACAAGTCATAAAATTTTCCTTTTAGCTTCATCAACTCTTCAAATGTTCCATTTTCTATTACTTTTCCCTGGGAAAAAGTCAATATTCTATCACACACTTTACACGCACTTAATCTATGAGAAATAAGTAACAACGTTTTATCCGAACATATTTTAGCCAATTCTTCATACAGCTTATTTTCACTTTTGGGATCTAAGCTTGCTGTAGGTTCATCCATAATCAAAATACTAGAATTACGTACTGCGGCTCTACATATCGCCAATTTCTGCCATTGTCCTCCAGATAATTCACTTCCTAGTTCTTCTAGCTGCCCCAATTCAATATTATCTTTTACCAAAGTTTGTAGACCCAACGCCTGAACAATTGATTTGTTAATTTCTATGTCACTATCACCTAGTGTTATATTTTCTTTAACAGAGCCACTATATTTAATAAAGTTTTGAAAAACGCATATGATCTTATTCATACTTGCTTTTGATATGTCATCTATATGAACTCCGCCTATCTTTATTTCTCCCTTCTCTACTGAATACATTCCCATTAACAAATTTACGAAGGTTGATTTTCCACTTCCATTTTCCCCAACAATTAATACTTTTTCCCCTTCTCTAATTTTTACAGAAACACCATCCAAAGAATTTATTTCTGCATTTGGATACTTATATATTACATTTTTGAACTCTATATTATAATCCGTAATTTTTTTATTACCCCATACTTTTTCTTTTAGAGTTTTAAACTCTTCCCACTCCTCCATAAGCCAATTCATATTATAAATTTCTTTCAAAAGATTCGTTAAATTTTCTACTTCCTGAGTAAACAACTGAAAAGTATTAACTGCCAACATAATACTGCCTAACCCTTTTTCGTGCTGTATAACCAACCCACAAGTTATATATACGCATACTCCAAACACACCGAATCTGACAACATTAGCCAATGTTTCATATAATAAATATTTATATGATACTCGTGTATTTTCAGCTAAAATTTTATCATTATTAGAAGCAGCTTTTGATAAGAAATAATTTTCCAGTCTTAACAGTTTAACATCTTTTACACACTCTCTTTGAAATATCACATTAAGAAAATAGTTTTTTCTTCTTTCATTTGCAAATAATATCTTGGCAAGATAAAACCTTTCCTTACTTTTCTGTTTTTTAGTAACAATGCTAGGTAAAGTACCAATTAATATTATTACCGGAAAATAAATCTGAAGATCAGAAAGCATAAAGCAGTATAACAAAATAGCAATCACACTAGTGAATACTTGGAATACTGTCATTAAAGCACTTATAGCATCGTCAGTAACATTAGTATTTATTCTTTCTAATAAATCATATGTATCTTGTTTTTCCAGCTTTTCTATAGCGATATTTTTTACTTTATTGTGAATTGTCACCAATATATTTCTATTAAGTTTATAGCTGATTTTCAAAAGCAAATGGTCTTTAATATAATTTATAATCTGCAATATACATTGGAACACCTCATATGCAATCACTATCCATATGATCATATTCCACCGTATATTAGCAAAATCTCCTATACAATCAATTATTAATTTATATATCCATGTTATTATAGGATCAACCACACCCGCAAATACCAAAAAAAATATTATTATAATTAATAATTTCAAACTTTTTTTATCAATAATATCTTTTAGCATTCTTATATACGATTTCATAACCCTTGCCTCACTTGTACCATTTGCTTTGTTCTTGATAATAGTTTCTGAAAATACCATTGGTATTACTCATTAATTGTTCATACGTTCCTTGTTCTATAATTCTTCCATTCTGCAGAAAAACTATCTTATTTGAATATTTAGTCAATCCGATTCTATGCGTAATTATTATGACTGTTTTCTCTTTTAATAAATCTTCAATTTCTTGGAAACATTCTTTTTCTGCTATAGGATCTAATGCTGCTGTAGGCTCATCAAATATAATAAGCTCTGCTTTACTTATAATTGCACGTAACAATGCTAATTTTTGCCACTGTCCTCCGGACAGTTCTACTCCATCTTCATAGATCTCTGGACCAAGAAAAGTTTCCTCTCCTTTAGGTAATTCTTGTATGAAGTCAAATTTTTTATCAATAGTATAGAATTGCCTAAATTGGTTTATATCTTCATCCAAATTTCCGACCCAAATTTCTTCTTTTACTTTTAAAAAGAATCGACTAAAATCTTGAAAAATCGCAGCGCTTTCCCAATTAGCTTGCAAAATTTCACCTTCAGACGGTTCTATCAAACCTATTAATATTTTAGCCAATGTACTTTTTCCTGAACCATTTTCTCCTATTAAAGCTAATTTGTCTCCTTTTTGTATATTAAGATTAATGTCTTCCAATATCATCTTATCTCTATGATACTCAAAATAAATATGGTTTAATTCTATATCACCATTTATAGATTTTTTTCTCTTGACACAACTATCGCTTTTGCCCATTACTTCTAATAAGGAATCCATATACGATATATCTTCTTTTATGTTTGTAAAATACTCAATACAAGAAAAAATTGTACCGCAAAACAACATTTGCGTTTGTATTAATAATACCGCTACATCTGCAGTTAAAATGTCATTATATAGCTGATAAAAAACAAGGACAAACATTCCACCTTCTAGCAAGAACAATAATATACCAGCCATAATATTTATTACTGACCACTTCTTACTAAATAGTATATGTTCATCCATAATAGTATTATAGTTATTTATCCTTTTATCTGCGATCCATTGATAACAGTTATAGTCTCTAATTTCTTTTGAATATACTCTATTTTGCAACAAATCTTTATAATAATTTTCCTTATGCCAATTTTTATCTTGATTTTTAAATAATTCTACAGTATCTCTTGAATTTAAAAATAGTATTACATTCTGAATAATACTCATTATAATAAAATACATCAAAAATTTTATATCAATATCAGCTATTACCATGCATAAACTGAGTATTGTAGAAAAAACAGCTACAAGCGAAAAAAATTGTTTAATAAAATCAATAATTTTGAAATCTATCGCTTTTCTAGCTCTTTCCAATGAAATCAGAAACTTTGCTGAATCGAAATGTAAAATTGAGACATTATGTATTTTTTCGCAAAGATCCTTGTAGAAATTATTAAATATTCTCTTTTGCAAATAAAGTTCACTAATTTCACTAATTGATGATTCTAAACTTTTAAAAATTTCTATAGCAACAAACGCAGCTACAAGTAAAATTAACATTGTATTATTTGGCGTATTCACTAATGCAATAATTTTTTGCACCACTAATACACTACATGATCTCAAAATACCTATAGCAAAATAGACAAATATCATACCTATAAGCACAGCAATATTGCCTTTAATTATTCTTTTTAATAACCACTTATAATTCCTTTTCACCGATTTATCCTCTTAATCATTTTGCAATACTGAAAACGTCTCTCTACCAGATACCGTCAATAGACCTAATTATCATTTCCTACTATAAAGATTTTTTCAAAACTAGAAACTACAAAATTTTAATTGCAGCTTTAATAACAGTATAGTATACTTTCATTCCGATACCCAGAAATAGGTCGTATAATGCCTATTGTATACAGAAAATTAAAACAAATATCATTAATCCTATGTACTTTTTCTATAAATTAAGTTAAAATAGTAGTTAATAAATACCAATAATATAGAGATGGAACCTTTCAAAGAAAAGTTCCATTTGAAATTGGCTATTAAAAAATCTATAATAAGGTAACCTTTTATGTTTTTATGTTGTAACTAAAGACTAATGCAGTAATTAGTTTAATACGACAATCAACCTAAAAATTATCGTATTTTACCAAGAAGTACACTTGAAGTTCTTCTTACAGTTGTATCCAGAACATGTAAACCCTGAAGAACATGTGAAGTTAGTCGTACAAGCTCTCGGCTCAATGGTTGCTACTGTAGATTTCTTTACTACTGGCTTTGTATAATTCATACTAAGCACCTCCTATTTTAATATTATTTATTAAATAGATTTTTTAATAGCCGGTTACCTTATTGCTGATTTAAAAAGTCTTCAAGTAATTGTTCCTTTCGAAGTTCACATTCTCCGTCTGTTTCTTGAATGGAACCATTCCCTAGTGCTAATGCTAAACATCCTTTGCCACATGAAGACTGCCATACACATTTTTCGCAGTCATGCATATATTTCATGCCATATCTTAAAAACCATACTAAATGGGACAATTTTCCTCCCTTACAAATCTCTGCTAAACTAGCATCATAAACGTTTCCAATAGAATAGTTTTCTCCCGAAAACAGTTGACACATATAAACATTTCCGCTACAGTCTATTCTTGGCGTAAGGGGTATTTTATCACCATCAATGTTATCCATAATAAGCGGACAAATTCCTGTAAATTCATCTGGAAAAGATAAATTAATTCCTGAGTCTTTATACTGCTGAATATCTGGATCTGAAGAGATTTTTCTAATAAATTCTTTTTTCTCCTTCGGCAACAAATACATTTTATCCAAATTTTTCTTACCTCTTCCGAGCAAAGTTAAAGTTGCCAGATCTATATGTTCAATACCCTTATCTATTAACATTTCTATCATAATTTTAACATCATTAACATTAAAGGCAGAAACCATACATCTAATCAAAATTCTCTTTTCTAATCCTGCATTAATTAGGTGCTCCATTCCTTTCATGGTTCTTTCAAAATTACCTTTTCCACACAGCTTATCATGTGTCTCAGCACATGATCCATTTAAACTAACCTGTATTGAAATATCATGTTCTTTTATTCTATTTGCAATTTCAGGTGTAATTAAAGTTGCATTGGTTATCATTAACTTTTTTCCAAAAGCTTTTTTATCCAATTCACTGATAAACTCCCAAATTTGTGGATGCAGTAAAGGTTCGCCTCCTGATAGAGTAACTGCAGTCTCTTTGCCTTCAGGTAAACTATCCAGAACATTTTTATATTCTTTCATACTAAATAAATCTTTTAACACTCCAGATTCATTGTAGCAATGTAAGCATCTTAAATTGCACTTAGATGTCAACTCTATATATGCTCCTTGCAGTTTATAGTTTCCGGCCAAATTCTCATTAATCATATCTTTTATCTCCTACTCTTCCGATTTAATCAAACCATTTTCAAGCAAATAGTTTATCATCTCATCGCAATCAGCTTTTACCGTTTCAAAGAACTCATCTTTATTAAGATTATAAAGTTCAACTATATGACTAACTATTTCCTCCTTACTCTTTCCATCGCAAACATTCCAGATAGAAAACGCAGTATCATTTAATGTAATAATTTCTTTCTCATTCCCTGATAAAACAAGTACCGTTGAGTTTTTGTCCACCTTCTGAAATGGACGATTTCTTTTTCTAAAAATCATTCGGATTACCCCCTCGTATAATATTATTCTTCTATTTTCTTCCAGGCATCTTTCTCAGAAATCTCTTCTAAAGATTTAGTCTCATTATTTCCATCTCTCACAACATAAAGCCAAATCCCATTATGTGAATTCTCGTCCACATAGATGCAATAACCAATATCTACTAAACCACCTACTTCTCTACCTTGATAAAACCATTTTTCATTATCATATTCAATGCCCAGATTTCTATAATTCCAAAGAGGATTTTCTTCTTTTGGAATGTTATTAATCTCTACTGCTTGCGGCTTTTTAATGCTATCCCGAATACTCATTAAAGAATCCATTCGAATCATCAATAACATCAATGCAAAAAAGAATAAAAACATACTTGAAAAGAAATGCTTATTTTTTTCTTTTTCAAAATTCAATACAGCAACAATTCTTTTCTTTATTATAGATTCTCCAAATCCATTTAGCAGGTAAACTGAAGTATGCATTTTCTTTGCAAATTTTAATAGCAACTCTGCATACCATTTATTGTCACCAAGTTCCGTGATTACTTTATGATCACATCTAAGTTCCAAATCCTGATTAAAATATTTTACCAGCAACCAAAGAAATGGGTTAAACCAATATATTGCTGCAATCAAAACAGCCAGCATTTTCCATGCAGAATCTCTATGTTTTACATGAATCTTCTCATGGTATATAAGATAGTGTTGCTCCTTTTCTGTCATCGTCAAAGTCGAAATTGGCATGAGAATAGTAGTTCTAAAAAAACCAAATGTTAACGGAGATTGGATCCAATCACAAATTTTAATGTTAGCTTTGTATGTATTACTTAGTTTGTTTTCAAATTCTGCGTATCTGCTAGAATCCTTTCTAAATTTGCGAATTTGTTTTAACAGTAACCAGTAATTCAAAAAAAATAGTAATATCAAAACAAATCCTATTCCCATCCATACATATATATATTTAAGATTAAGATTCTCAAATATACCCCAATTTAAGTTTTCACTAGCCGTATCAACAGCTTCTACAAAACATTTGTTTATAATATTTTTACAAACTGGAATCAGGAACGATAATAACAATTTAATTAAAATTGCTTCCCACAAAAGACTAAAAAAGTATGCGGATATTTTTCTACTATAGTTTCTTATAATAAGAACTAGAGTAACTAACAACCCTATTGAGATATTTAACCACAGTAAATTCACTGTTCTTCCTCTTTATACTCCTCTATAAGCTGTTCCAATTCATCTAACTCTTTCTTATCCAATTTATGCTGAGACAAAAAGAATGACAAAAAATTAAGGCTTGAACCATCGAATACTTTTTGAAGAAACTCTTTTGTCTGGGATCTTTGTATATCTATTTTTTCCACCACCGGTACACATACAAATCCCGGTTCTCTTCTCTCTATGGCTCCTTTGCTAACGCATTTTTTTATAACCGTATAAGTTGTGTTTTTGTTCCAGCCAATGCGTCTTTCCATCTCTTTTGCAATATCTGCTGCCTTCATACTTCCCTTTTCCCACAAAAGATTCATCACTTTAATTTCAGAATCGTATAATTTAACCATTTCTTACCTCCAGACTATTGTAGTAGTCTACTCTTGTTAGTCATATACTATCACGATAGTCTACCAATGTCAATAAAAATTTCAAAATAGGCATGTCTAATATCCTACGATAATTGTGATAGCAAAAGTTATGAGAATTGCAATAGAGCAAGTTTCGCAATGTAGCACAATAACCCCTTTCCGGGTTCTTGGCGACTTGCAACTTGATGGGGATTTCGTTTCCCCATACCCTCGACCACAATCACAGATATGTATATTGGTTTCCATTTACATGGTCACAGTGCGATAATTTTTCATCACTTACTTTCCCTGCAGGCCGCAAAATTTGGATTTTCTTATGAAACCACTACCACGAAGAAAGGAAGTTATCAATGACAAGACCTAAGAAAGAGGAAACTCTTGCAAAAACTAAAGATGTGCATTTACGCATGAATGAAACTGAATATGATCTTCTTGCAGAAAGAGCCAAGGCTAACAGCATGACGGTTTCTGATTTTATCCGAAATGCCTTGGTCAACCAGAAAGTCATCATCAAATACGAAATTACCGCAGATCTTCCCGAAATAAAAAAACTTATTAGCGAGTTTGGTAAAATTGGCAGCAACCTAAATCAGATTGCCCGATATTTTAATCAGGGTGGAATCCTCTCTTCTGAAATGAGAAATGAAATCCGAAAGTCTCTCCGGGATATTTATGAAATGAAATATGAAGTGATGAAAATGGCAGGTGATTTTCGTGGCAGTAATTAAACATATCGCAAACAAAAACTCTGACTATGGAGAATCGGAACGGTATCTTATCTTCCAGCACAACGAGTATACGCAAAAACCGATTCTTGATGAAGAAGGGCATATGATACTGAGAGAAGAATATTATCTGGACGGTCTGAACTGTGATCCATTCTCTTTTGCATCTGAATGTCAGGAACTGAACAGCTACTATCACAAGAACAAAAACTTCAATGAAATAAAATCCCATCACTATATCATCAGCTTCGACCCAAAAGACAGGGATGAATGTGGATTGACCGGTGAACGTGCCCAGCAACTCGGATTGACTTTTGCAAAGAAAAACTTTCCCGGTCATCAGGCTTTAGTCTGTACTCATACCGACGGTCATAACAAAAGTGGAAACATCCATGTGCATATCGTAATTAACAGTCTCCGTAAATATGATATACCACAAGAACCCTATATGGAATTTGACTGTGAAGCAAAAGCCGGTTATAAGCATCATCTAAGTGCTGCCTATCTTGCCCATCTAAAACAGGAAGTCATGGATATGTGCAAAAAAGAAGGGTTGCACCAAGTTGATCTGCTCACTCCTGCTGAAAGAAAAATCACCGAAAAAGAATACTGGGCACAACGCCGGGGACAGGAAAAATTAGATAAGCTGAATCTGAAAATGAAAGAAGATGGAATCACACCGAAAGAAACTCGTTACCAGACAGAAAAACAATTTCTCCGTGACGCTATTGATGATGCTGCAAGTATTGCCCGATCACCAGAAGAATTTTCAAAAATCCTTGACGAAAAATATCACATCATCCTCAAGATCAGTCGAAACCGGTACAGCTATCTTCACCCTGGCAGAAAAAAATTTATCACTGAAAGAACTCTTGGGACCAGATACACAGAAGATTTTCTCTTGAAAGCATTTGAAGAAAACACGAAATCCCGTAGAGAACTGAAAGAAGAAATTCTGGAACAGCAGGCTCCGAATACTTCCACAGATTTACCACCTGTTCCTTTCTCTGATACTTCTGCTATCCCTGCACCATTCATTTTCATAAAATCAAACCTCCGGCTTGTAATAGATCTGCAAACCTGTATTAAAGCCCAGCAGAGCAAAGCCTATGCTCAAAAAGTAAAGCTCACCAATTTGAAGCAGATGGCTCAGACTGTTGCCTACATACAGGAACATGGCTATGATTCTCTTGATGATTTCCATGCAGCACTCAATCAGGCATCAGACCAGACCAGTGCTTCCAGAAAATCTTTAAAAGATACTGAACAACAGCTCAAAGAAGTGAATGAACAGATTCATTTTACCGGACAATATCTGGCATACAAAAATGTGTATGCTGATTATCGTACAAGCCGAAACAAGAAAAAATTTTATGAAGAACATCGAGCAGAACTTTCCCTGTATGACACAGCTCTACGAACACTCAAAGAAAAATCTGGCGGGAATAAATTGCCTTCCATGAAAGCTCTCTATGCTGAAAAGGACCGGCTTGTTGAATTGAGGGATAGACAGCGTGAAGATTTTTCTAATCACCAGGATTATGAACGGGAGCTTCGCACTGTATCTGCGAATATTGATATGATTCTTGGGAAGAATCGTGGGCAGGAGCAACAGATTGAAAAAGAGCAGAATTTATAAACCTTTTCATCTCCAAGCACCCAAATATCATTTTCAAATCTATGCTAATGAATAAATTCCTGTTTGCATCTTTCCTAAAAAGATGTATGATATAGAAAAACACAGGAGACATCATTAAAATGAAGGCACATAAATATTGGTCACTCGGTGCATTGGCATCCATGATCGGAACTTTTTACTGCTTCTCAAGATATGAAATCTGCTCATAAATATTTTGCTTACAGCTCTCTTCTCTGTATGATTATGGCTATCTATTCTGGTCATAAAATGATTTCTGGAAAGTCCTTAAAAAAGAAAGACTCTGTTTCCGAAGAATCTGCTGAATAATCAAAGAAGGAGTTTCTCCATGTGTGGCGAAATAGAAAAATGCTATTAAAAAGTTCACATAAAATACATTGCTTATGTAAATGTACCGGTATTCTCAAACAGTTATAACGAAAATACCTATTGAAAAAGAACTCACAACCATAGTTCATTTCATAAATCAATACAAAAACATTGATGTTTTTCTTATTTACAGTATGATATAATTAAAAAGAAGATGCAGTATTAAAGGGAGAACTGCCCAGACAGCCTGGCCTCAGAAATATGCACCTTCCTCTATAAATATATTATGTGGTATCAACACCTTTTATACATAAATAAAAAGATACAGTAAACAAAATGGTACTACCCAGGTAGCCCGTTTCTTGCTCATGTATCTCAATCTATCTTAATCTTAGTCGATAAATTTTAATTTGTCAAGATAAATTTCAAATAAAAGAAAGGAAAAAAAGGTCTCACTTATGTTAGAAAAGAACAAAGCAGATAGCAGAAAATATTTTATTTTCAAAATACGAGATTTGGTACATAATTCTTTCCACACACTTGAAGAAAAGCGAACAGAAAGTTTATTGCAATATATGGGTATCTGTATCAGCACCTATGATGAACTTAGGGCATCCCTTGACCCAACCAAACTAAAACGCTCATACGAAGGATTGTTAGAAGGACTGGATTACCAGATGCAAATACATCCTTTTCATAAGCTTGATTTATACCAAAATGATTTTTCTCACTTACATCAGCTCATAAATCTTGCAAATGAAGCTCGCGATAAAGAACTTCATAACATTCACCGTAGCATTGTAGCTTTAAAAAAGAAATTGGAAGCTGAAAATCTCATAAATTGTTATATTCAATGCTTACTCACAGAAACCACATTCAAAGGCATGGATTATTTAATGGAGGCTCTTATTAGTGATTTATTATATGCAGGACATTCTATGTCTCATATTTTAGATTTTTTCAAAAGACAGCAGCAAGAATTTCTAGAACATAATGATGCTGAAAAAACTATACAGAATCTTAACGAATTTGACAGAAAACCTATACCTTTTTCTATTCATATCTGTTTTAAAATTTCAAGCCAGACGCAGAAGGAACTGGCACTTAATCTTATAAAACAGCAATTTGAAATCCATACTAACCAAGAATTAGGGATACCTCATATAAATAACGATACTTTAATTGCCAGTAAAGAGTATCTAGCTTTAGATGAATTCAAAGCAATCGACTTAGCTCAAAAAGAATTCCAATCCGTTACAGAACTGTTTGATATGTGGCAAAGCACAACCAATTGTATTCGCGATGATTTATGGTATTATTGGAAAGAAGACACGGTTTTTCATAAAATCAGCTTAAACAGCATTGATCCCATAAAAATGCTTAACCATATTGACGCAAACTATAAAAAACAGATGGAACGTTTTTTACAGTTGCGAAATGATCTTGGCAGCAACAATATTAGAACTTTGGAACGAATACTTTATACTCTTAATTCTGCCAAATCGCTGACTACTCAAAACCGTTTTCTTAACTTTTGGTCATCCCTTGAATATATTTTATATTCATTTCCACGCTTTACAATCATAGAAAAAGCACGCGTTGTTGTTCCAGAAGTTTTTGGATTGTTCTATCTAAAAAATAAACTTAATATATTTTGGGCACGACTTACTTATTGTATGTCTAACAAAAAGGATTATGCTGAGAAATATCCTACTTTACAAAATTTTATAATGAATTGTCAGGTCACTGAAAAAGATTATTCTACCCCAAAAGTAATTGCTTATCTAAGTGATGTAAATAAATATAGTGCTATTTTATCTGAGCTTTCTTTCCATATTGTCCTTGAGCGAGAATGTCGTGAAATAATTATGCTTTTAACTGAGCCAGAAAAAACAAGCAAGGCAATTCAAGAATATTTTGACGGTATTAAGCATGATTTAAATTATATTTATCGTCTCCGAAATCAACTAATTCATTCTACAAAGGATATTGACGATTCCCTGGAGTATATCAGCTTTCGATTGTATCGCTATGTTAACTCTGTACTTTCCACGATATTATACTATCAGGAAAAAAACAATTTATATAGCATTACAGATATATTAATTTCTGTAGATGCCACCTACCAAGACTATAATAAAAAATTATCGCCAGATATCAAAAAGAAAAAGAAGAAATCTTCTTCCGAGATTGCTTCAGAAACCCTTTCTCCTGAAGACATCTATCGCATTGTACGACCAAAATATTTATTCATTGAATAGTATTTTAATATTAAGATTCATCTTTAAAATACATTATCTAAAAAGTGGATGCTACTTTAACTAAAAGTTACAGTAACATCCACTTCTTAAAAACTATTTCTTCTTCCTCTCCATTTCTTCTTCGATTTCCTTCTGTGGCTGTCCTTTTCTCTGACTGGCTATCTTCTTCTGATGATTACGGAGTCGTTTCAGTACCGATCTTCGTGGAGCATTTTTATCTTTTTTCCTTGGAATGTTGTTCATCAGTCCATCAATCATATTGTAGTTGGCTTCTTCTGCCATCTCTGCACTGCGAAGATATTCTCCATTATCCATGACCTTCTGCCAGTTTGCCAGCTCTGGTTTCTTCTTTTGTGTTTCTCCAGATTGTTGCTGTCTGATCTGGGATTGTGCCTGCATTTCCTGTTGTTTTTGCTGTGCCTGCTCTGCCTGTTGCTGCATGAAGTTCTGGATGTTCCGTCTGGCTTCTTCATCAAAGCCATTGTAACAGTCATTCATGACTACGGCACCTTCCTCACTGAGAATCACATAGGCTGCTCTTGTTCCATACTCCTCATGCTCCATCAGAAACCATTTCTTCTCGTTCATCAGGATGTAATCCTGTGCAAGCCATGTTCCTTTCTTTCCTTCGATTTCGTACCCGGTTGTATCAATGGAAAGTCTGGTATCGGAAGAACTTTTGATTGTGAGAAATTCTGGAATGATGATAAAACCATCTTTGTTGACATAGTAAGCTGTGGTTTTTCCATCGTCGGTGATGACGATCACATCACTGCAACCAATGGAATGACCTTTGAAGTTCTTCGGTCGCTGCTTCTGTAAACGGAGTTTAATATCAGCCGGAGTTTCCCCCGGCTGGATTCTTCCAATATACACCTGCTGATAGTTTTCTACCTGGACTGTTCTTCCTTCGCTTTTCAGTTTCTCGTAAGAACGGAAACGGACATCCCGGTACTCTGGGGTATCTTTTACCTGATATACTGCATACTGACTTGTATTCATTCTTCATCCTCCTCTTCCAGTTCCATTTTATATTCTTCCAGATCCATAAGAAAAACCTCATATCCTTCATCGCTCATGCAGAACAGTTTTCTTATGGTATTGCAGACAAGCCCGATCATATCTGCATCGCCTTTCAGAAAAGGAATGATATGATCGATTGCCTCCATCGTGTCATTTCTGTTTCCTTTATCAAACATTGCTGTTACTAAACATTCATCCGCATCAAAGTTCATCGCCAGATCCATCATAATTCCACTTCTCCCTTCTTATGTGTCTTGGATTTCTCCGTTGTCTTATTCTGCTCCTGTGCTTTTGCCCTTGCCTGAAAATCTTTTAAAGACTGCAGCACAGATTTCTTCACTTCACCTTTTGCTCTGCTTGCAGGTTCTGCCTTTTGTGGCTGGCTCCGATTTACAGATACCGGTTCCTGCTCTGCCCTTCTGTCTGCCGCAACCGCAGAAGGTTTCTGTCCACTTCCTATTACTGTTTCTGTCGTATGTTCCGTTTCCTTTACCCTTCCATGCTTTTCATCCAGATACTTTTCCATGTCTGCGATTGCTTTCTGCACCAGAGGGCTTTCTTTATAGTGTGGAATCATATCTATCAGATCACGCCGTATCCGGTCTGCACTCATCAACTCATATTCTCCGGAATAATTTTCATCACCATCTTGCAGATCAAATCCGATTCCTTTAATCCCATGCAGTCTCTCTGCTGGGATACTCTCATATATTTTAATGGCTTCTTCTAAAGTGAGGTTGTTATGGTACTCTCCCATGACCGGAAACTCCATGCACTCTGCGACATAAAAACTGATCGTGGCTTCTGGCTGTTCCTGCTCCGGCTGTTTGTCAAAAATAGAAAATCGCTCTGTATCTTCCAGACGGGAAAGTAAAGAACGGGCAGTTATAACATCGCTGTCTATATCGGATTCCTCGGATACCTCAAGCAGCCAGTCCTTGATAGTTTCTGTTTTCTTATTCAAAATATCCTCCGTGAGTTTTTCCACCTGTTCTTCTCTATTTTCAACTGTATCGTTATACTCATAGGTATCAACGTCATAGCTAAAATTATCCAGGTCCACAGCGAGCTTTTTAATCTCCTGCTGGTCAAGATATTTTTCGGATTCTTTTATATACTCTGCCAGAGTGATTCGCTCCTCTGCAATCGGGTTAATATCCACCTTAATTCCTGCCATCGCTATACCAGATTCATTTAAGACATTGAAAAAGCTATCTTCTCGAATATCACCTTTATAGGAAAGAACCACATCAAGGTCAGAATCTTCCCGGTAAAGGTCTTGTCTGCTTCTGGAACCATACACTCTTGCAGCAAGCAGCTCTACCTCCTGTTCCATTCCCATATCTTCTAATACTGCCTGTGCATGATACAAGACACCTCTTTCAACATCTGCCCTGCTCAGACTGTTTAATGCCAGTTCATTTCTTCCAATCTCAGAAGTCGCACGAAGTTCCCCCTCCTGCAATAAATCTTTAGAGTGCTGGATCGTCATTTCTTCAAATTCTTTATAATCCACTTTGACACATTCCATATCATCCATTCTTTCACTTTTAAGGATTTCATAAGCAGCTTCCTGAATGGATGCGTCTGGATTATCATAATCACCACCCTGGATTTCATGCAGATCAGAGTCATAAAAAATAAACGAATATCCTTCTTCTGTTGCCTGTATGGTCAGATACCCTTTACTCCTGGTAAACTGCATTGCGATTCCTTCATAGGTTTGCATTGCTTCTTCCCTGCGAAATCCTTCAAAAATACTTGCCGGGCAGTTCTTTTCTAATTGTATCCGCTGCATCTGTTCTTCCTGAACTTCTTCCACATCTGCCATCAGATCTTCGTAATCCACTACTTTTGCATCTTCCAGTGAGTACCCTTTATCTTCTAAAATATCACTGGCAGCTTCATCTACATAGATTGTCGGATTGTCATAGATTCCTCCATCATCCTCCTGATAATCTTCATTATAAAATGTATAGTCATAACCATCTTCTGCGGTCTGGATTGTAAAGTATTGTTTTCCAATCTGATATGCAATCTGTACCTCATTCCAGTCCAGCATGTTTTCCATTTTATTTACCACTTCATATATTTCTGGATTCAGCCACCCTCCGATCTGTTTATACGCATGGGTCAGCCGATCTATCCCGTTTTCACATCGGATAAAATCCATGCTTTCCTGCATCGTTTCCGTATTCTGGATACCAAGCACTTTTTTCTGATGATTTGGCAGACGTAAATATTCCTGCATCGCTTCATCCAGTGATTCATACCGGTTTACTTTTACTACACCCTCTGCATTTACATCTTCCATCACATAAAAATTATCAACGTAATGAATCTCTGGCATTTTTAACTTTATGCCTTCCGGCAGCTGCACCTCACTGACTGCATGAAAATTAAACCGGACATCCGTTCCAGATTCATTTTTTCCTGCCATCGTTTCTTCCCAGGTATCTTTCTGTACTGCCTGTATTTCTTCGATTGTAAGTGTCTGTCCACTCCGCAGGGTTACAACAGAATCTTTCGGGAATTCCGTCAAGTCATAAAGTGTTGTTCCATTTTCCTGCAAATATTCTGATACAGCTTCTAACGCTCCTTCATCAAACCCATTCCATAAGTCCTCCGCTACAAGCTGTCCATTTTCTGCTACGATAATGCCTGCCACATCGGAGCCAAATTCATCCTGTTCCATTAAGAAAAACTTCTCCCCGGCATATTCCTTTTCATCAACCGTATGCCATGTTCCGTTATGTCCTTCTGCTTCATACCCTCTTGTCTCTGCCGTAATCGTCACTTCGTTTTCTCCTATCGCCTGTTCTATCCTCTGCATCCGGATCTCAGCTCTTGCCATGTCGATAAACCCATCTAAAACTGCCGGGTGGCTTTCGATCACATAATCCAGATTCAGATTTCTGCCCCGGCTGATATTTTCCGGGACTTCGATATGCTCCGCCCAGTCTTTGTTCTGTCTGGAGAATCTTCCATCATGGGAAAGTTCCTGGATGGTATTTGCCATAACAAAATTCATACGTTCTTCCCCAAAGCGTTCCACGACTTCTTTTGCCGCATCCTGCTTTAAGTGCAGCCCGTCAAAATTCTCCCGGATAGCTTCTTCGATTGCTTTCTTGCAGTCCAGGTTTAACTTTCTCGAATCCAGATAAGCATCCACATCCCGTTCTCCCATTGCCTGTTCCAATGTTCCTTTATAAACTGGCGGATATGCCCTGACGGAATTATGTTCCAGTATGTTCATTCTCTGCTGGACAAACTCCGGAAGTTCCTGAAATCCAAAAGAATCTACATAATAGGCTGTAATCTCTGCACCCCTGTTTATCACGATCACATCACTTACCGATAAAGAATGACCACGGAAATCTTCCGGTCGGTCAATGTTAAAGCGTTCAAATATATTTTCTAACGTGATTGTTGGCATCCATGGTGCTGCATAAACCATCCGGTAATCCTTTCCGTCAATGGTATATCCCAGACTCTTTGCGGATTCCATTCCCATAAACTGATAAGTATGCTCATCTCCGGTATCCATCTGATAAATGGCAAACCTTCTGCTTTCTCCATGCAGAAGAAGTGTCTCATCAATCTTTTCTGCACTCTGCTGTTCCAGTGCTTCCTGTTTTGTAGCAGATATTTCTCTTTCTTTCTGCACTTCCCATTCTGTTTCTGTGATTCCAAAGATACCGTCATATCCAAGAATTGCATCTTCTGTGTCTACAAGTGTTGATTCTGCCAGCTGTGGATTCTCTTGATTTCCATGTAACACATAAATTTCTGCCCCTCCACGGTACAATTCATATGCACGGTCTTTCGTAAGCGGAAGCATATGGTCTAACTGGATTCCTGCCTCGTGCATTTCTGTAAAACCAACCATGCCATCCGGGAAATTGTCAATCTGTGCCTGTATTTCATTCATAAGGCTTCTCGTATATTCACTTCCCGGTCTGCGGATTGCAGTCATCATACGGTTCACCAGTCCAAGCACTTCGTCTTTATCATCCATCTTATATGCAAAATTCACAATAAGATTTCTCTGGGAATCTGTGAAATCTCCCGTATTGGCAGCTTCTGCTGTTTCAATCAGACGGTGGGCATACTGCATGGCTGTTTCTTCTGCAATTTCCGGCTCTTTCGCTGGGAAGTTCGCCCTTGCTGACTGGATCACTTCATACACCAGCTTTGAACCGGCTTCATCGTAAGATTCCCTCATGTCCCATACCAGGTCATTCAGTCTTTCCACCTGTCCGGGGAAGGTTTCTGCGTATTCATTTACAAATGCCTTTTCTTCTTCTGAAAAAACATTTCTTGGAAACTCTGCTTTTTGCACCAACATCTCTACCTGCTCTTTCGGAGAAAGGTCAGAAAAATAAGTAACGCCTGTGTCAGCATCATATTCCACATCATAAAAATCAATCGGATAGTTCTCTCCGTGCCCACTGCTGTCATAGAGTGGTGTGACGGCAGCACCTTTTTCTTCCAGAAAACTTTCCAGTGGTTTCTCATTTTCCTCTATCTCACCACTTTCCAGAAGGCGGACATATTCACCCACATTCTGCTCTAACTGTTCCCTGCTCATGTTTTCGATCAGATCATAAGTAAACTCGGAACCCATACTGCCTGAAAGATGCAGAATTAAATCTTCCTTATGAAAAGTATCCCGAACTGGTCTTTCCATTTCCAGCTCGTGCATCTGTGTCTCGATATTCTCAATGACTTCCGCAGACGTTTTCCGGATGGTATCCATAGATGCCCGGAGTGCTTTCATATCCTTGCTTTCACACCAGCTGGCAATATAGGTAAAAGAGTATTCTGAAGTATCCAGACCAAAGTGATTGCAGACAATATAAGCAATACTTTCTGCTTCTACTTCTTTTGTTGTCCGGTCTTTTAAAATTCCTTCCACATCCATTACTTCCCGGTCATGCAGCAATGCGTGGCTTACTTCATGGACTCCGGTTTTCATGGTCTGGAGATTGCTCATATTTTCCTGAATTGCGATATACTTTTCCGTCTGATGATAATAGCCTTTTGCTTCCCCTTCTATCTCCATCATGCGGATTGGAACAGGGGAAATGTTCTGCAATGCTTCCATGAACGTGTCATAAAACTGTACGCTCCCGGTAAGTTCCGGTACTTCCAGTTCTGCGATCGGTTCTCCCTCTGTCTGGCTGACATCAAATACCGTTGTCACACGGAACCTTGGAATGACCATCTCCACGATCTCTGTTTCCGGCTGACCGTCATCCCCGATCACCGGCTCTTTGGTCACCGGGTCGATCTTTTCAATCTCCTGTTTCTCACGGATGGGTGCCGGTGCGATGATCTGGATTCCTTTCTCTCCACGTTTTACATGACGGTTAA
>ENA-OOXP01000543-OOXP01000543.1-human-gut-metagenome-genome-assembly--contig:-NODE-543-length-28148-cov-6.686043_pt1 | contig 28148 bp, 24 predicted proteins | sample MGYA00241591_ERZ501351 | MGnify/ENA primary metagenome ERZ501351 (study PRJEB25962, sample SAMEA1968361) | human gut metagenome | biome: human gut; feature: human-associated habitat; material: faeces...
GGGTCTCCTCGTTGGGGCTGGCAAGGGTCAGCGGGTCGCACTTGGGGTGGGAGAAGAAGGTGGGGTTAAAGTCTGCCCCCAGCCCTCTTGCCTTGCAGAAATCCACCCATTTTTTGAAGTGCTTGGGCTCCAGTTTGTCCCGGTCTACCCACGGGCTTTCCTCGTCAAAAATGGCGTAGGAGGCATGGAGGTTGATCTTTTTGGTGCCGGGGCAGAGGGACAGCACCTTGTCCATATCAGCCATCAGTTCCTCCGGGGTGCGGGCACGACCGGGGTAGTTGCCGGTGGTCTGGATGCCGCCGGTCAGGGGCTTGGTGGGGTCGGTATCAAAGCCACGGACGTCATCTCCCTGCCAGCAGTGCAGAGAAATGGGCACGGTCTTTAACCGGGCAATGGCAGCTTCGGTGTCCACGCCAATGGCGGCGTAGCGGGCTTTTGCTTCTGCGTAACTCATAGGGTTCCTCCTTCTTAAATCTGCATCTGAATTTTCAAATTGCCGATGGCCGTTGCCTCGATGGGCAGAGCCACGACCTGTTTTCCGGTATAATGGGCAGTCAACTCGTTCAGGGTGGCGTTCTTTGCGCCGCCGCCTGCGATGTAGAGTTTATCCCAGTGCTGGCCGGTGAGGGCTTCCAGCTCCCGGAATGCTTCCCCGTAGCAGTACGCCAGCGAATGATAGACACTGTTGATAAGGTCGGCATCCGTGGCAGGGGCTTCGCCGGTCTCGGCAAGGGCGGCTCTGATCTCCGCGCGCATGTCCTGCGGGGCAGAGAACCGGGCTGCGTTCACATCAAAAATGCGGGTGTAGGTGCTGGTCTTGGCCAGCTCCACCATCTCGGCAAAGGAGATGCCCAGCTGTTTTTGCACACACTGGATGATCCACAGACCCATGATGTTTTTCAGGTAGCGGATGTAGCCCACGCCGCCCTCGTTGGTAAAGTTTGCGCGGCAGCTTTCCGGGTTGGTGATGGGTTTTGCCAGCTTGACCCCCAGCAGGCTCCATGTACCGGAGGACAAAAACGGCGCATCCCCCTGCTCCATGGGGATGCCCTCCACGGCGCTGGCGGTGTCGTGGGTGGCGCACAGCACTACCTTGGTCTGCCCGCCCACCTCGGCGGCAATGTTGGGCATCAGCGACCCCAGCACCGTACCGGGAGCCGTCAGCTTGGGGAACATCGCCTCCGGCAAGCCCAAAGCTTTGAGAATCTCCGGGTCGTACTCTTTGGTCTGAGCGTTCACGAGTCCGGTTGAGGTGGCGTTGGTGTACTCCCGTGCCTTTACGCCGCACAGTTTCCACAGCAGATATTCCGGGATCATCAAAAAGTCCTCGGCCTCTGCCAGCCGTCCGGCTTTTTTGTCAGCGTACAGCTGATAAATGCTGTTGAAGGGCTGGAACTGGATGCCGGTGCGCTGGTAAAGCTGTTCAAAGGGCAGGATGCTGTGTACTTCGGGAATGACCGCCTGCGTCCGGCTGTCGCGGTAAGTGTAGACCGGATAAATCGGCTGATCGTTTTTCAGCAGCACATAATCAACGGCCCATGTGTCGATGGAAAGGCTCTCGATATTCGGATATTTTGCAAAGGCTTCCCGGATGCCCTGCTTCACGTTGGCGAACAGGCTGTCGATGTCCCATTCCAGATGACCGTCCACCCGCTGGACGCTATTGGGAAAACGGTACACTTCCTCGGTGCGGAGAACACCGTTCTCCATCCATCCGACAATGTGCCGCCCGCTGGACGCACCAATGTCGATGGCAAGATAGTTTTTGTGCATAATGCGCCTCCTGTGTGGCTTTGACTGCTACCAGTATAGCGGCATGATGCTCGCAATTCCATCCGCAAAGGTGACGCATTCTTTGTGAAAAGTCTACTCTTGCGTTGCAAAGACCGGTGCGCTATACTGAACTCGGAAAGAGAGGAAACAGAAAATGCTGACCTACAACATGGATGTGACCCCGGAAAGCGTCTGGAAACGCACCACTCCCAGCGAAGCAGAGATGGCCCAGCCTTATTATTGCACTGAAGCGGGGGTGTTCTATGCCCAGCAGCATTTTTCTACGGCGCGCACGGACAAGGAAAGCTACATTTTGTTCTATACCCTGCGCGGAGCCGGGCTGATCGAGCAGGACGGAAACCATGTCACGCTCAGCACCGGGCAGGCGCTGCTGCTGAACTGCCGCACCCCGCAAAGCTTACTGTACTGCACCGCACCAAAGTTGTTGGCATCATTATTGGGTGCATCTGGATGGCGCAGGGGTGGCTGCCATGGAGCCGCTGCTGCTGGCGGGCAAAAAACTGACCCCGGTGCAGCTCACCGGGGTCAAGATGCAGGAATTTTTTGAAACAGTTTTGGCGCAGATGGAGCGTAGCACTGTGGACAGCATGATGCAGATCGGCCTTGCTCTGCACGGAATGCTTGCCCTGTGTGCGCAGAGCAGTCTTGCCGAGGCCGAAACCACCAGCGCGCGGCAGGTCATTTTGCAGGCGGCGGAGACCCTCGACAACCAGCGTGAAGAATCTATCGAAGGCCAGATCCGGGAGTGCACGGCCTATGCGGAAAAGAATGGCATCACCATCGTCAAGCACTATATTGCCCGTGCCATCTCTGCCAAGACGGACAACCGCCCGGAGTTTCAGCAGATGATAAAAGACAGCGACAAGAAGCTGTTTGACATTGTGCTGGTCTGGAAGCTCGACCGCTTTGCCCGGAATCGTTATGATAATGCCCGGTACAAGACCCAGCTGAAGAAGAATGGTGTCAAGCTCATGTCTGCCACCGAGATCATCTCCGAGGGGCCGGAAGGCATCATTCTGGAATCGGTGCTGGAAGGTTATGCGGATACTACTCCGCCGACCTTGCCGAGAAGGTCGTGCGTGGACAGACTGAGAACATCCTGAAAGGCCGCTGCAACGGTGGTCGTGGAACCTTTGGCTATACGCTGGATTCGGAACGGAAGTTCCATATTGACCCTTTCACCTCTCCTTTTGTGCTGGAATCGTTCAGGAAGTACAATGAAGGCTCCACTATGAAGGAGATCCGTGATTGGCTGAACGAAAACGGCATCAAGAACCCGGTGGGCGGTGCGTTTACTTATAACAGCGTTGAACATATGCTCAAGAATCGCCGCTACATCGGGGAGCTGAAATATCGTGATGTTTTGATTCCCGATGCGATTCCCTCCATTGTGTCCGCAGAGCTTTTCAACGATGTACAGGAAAAGATGTTGAAAAACAAGAAAGCCCCTGCCCGTAGAAAGGCAGAGGATGACTCCCTGCTCACCACCAAGCTGTTCTGCGGCTATTGTGGGGCGTTGATGTTTGGCGAAAGCGGCACGAGCCGGACGGGCGAAGTCTAACGCTATTATAAATGCGCTACTGCCAAAAAGCATAAAGGCTGCAAGAAGAAAACTGTCCGTAAACAGTGGCTGGAAGATCTTGTGGTCAACCAGACCATGCAACTTGTGAAAGACGATGCCGCTATGGAGTCCATCATCGCCAAGGTGATGGAACTGCAAAACAAGGAGAACACCAACATTCCTCTTTATGAAAAGCAGCTCCGGGATGCGGAATCGGGTATCCAGAATATGCTCAATGCGATTCAGACTGGAATCCTGACCAGTTCCACCAAGGAGCGGCTGGAGCAGCTCGAAGAAACCAAGCGTGAACTTGAAGCCCGCATTGCAGAAGAGAAGCTGGCAAAGCCCAAGGTCACGGAGGAGTTCATCTGGTTCTGGCTGCTGCGGTTCCGCAAGCTGGACATGAGCCTGAAAGACCAGCGGCAGGCACTGGTGGATACCTTCATCAATGCGATTTACCTGTATGACGATAAGGTTTTGATAACCTTCAATTATAAAGAGGGAACACAGACCGTCACCTTTGGAGAAGCGTCAGAAGTTGCATCCGAGGGAAGTGGTTCGGATTTGGATTGCATTCCTGCACCACAAAAAAGACAGCTATCAAAAGCTGTCTTTTTTGTTTTACATGACTATTTCCCTTTGGCTGCAACGGCGGATAACAGGACTTGAACAGCACTGCAACGCCGCAGGCGGGGCAACGTGTAGGAATGTCTACCAGGAGGACTGCCACTGAAATAGAAAATCCGAACCTTTTCTCGATAGGAGAAGGGTTCGGATTTTTTGGTTTATTGGTTCTTGGATCGTGCCGGAATTTACGGCTCAGGCAAGGCTTTTAATTTTTCGAGCCATAAAGGCTCCGAAAAAGATTCCGGGGCTTGTATATTTTTCAGAGAGCTATTTTGCAACAGTCCGGAACGGATTTACTTTCCAAGTACAACGGAGAGCCTGATCTCCTTTTCCGTCTCGCTCAGGTCAAGAGCGCCGCCATCGGCGACGGTCACGTGCAGCTCATAGAGCGTACCGGCGGTAAGTTCCGTTACAGCCTTGCCGTCCTCGTCTGTGATCGACCACAGTGCAGGATCGACCTTTGCCAGCTTGCCGTCCACGCCATAGGCGTAGAGGGTCAGACCGGAGGTGCTGCCGGACAGGTTATTCATGCGGAAAGCTACCGTGGTGTTGGGATGTACGTTGCGGACGGTCACAGTGTTGCGCCAGCTTGCAACGGTGCCTTCGCCGCCGTCCTGCGCAAACCGCTCCTGCGAAAGGACGTTTCTTGCCGCCTGATCAAGCTCGACCTTGCGGTAGGGCATTTCGGGCAGATAAACAAACCGGTCCTGCAGACGAAGCAGTTCCAGATAGCCCGTCGGGCAGTAGAGCGCGTTGCCGCTGTTGCCGGCATACATACCAATGGCCATGTTGTTGTAGCCGTATTTGTTGGAAACATCCATCGTGAAAACCGTCTCGCCAGTTTCAAAATCCAGAATGATGTACTGCCACATCCCGGTGGTCACATCCTGCACATAGCCGTAGATATAGCCCGTTGCGGTGGAAAGCTTCATGATGGAGGTGTCGCTCAGGTCGTTCCGGCTCCAGATGCTCTTCATCTCGTAGCCGTTTGCGGTCTTTACGGTGTCCACGCGCTCGATGCCGGGGGCGATCATGATGTTGCCCTTCATGAGCCAGTTCTGGTCGTAAATATTGGCGTAGCTCTGGATGGAGGAGTCGTTGTTGGGATCAGCCAGACCTGCATTGCCCGCACCGAACCAGTTGCAGACGATGGTGCTGACGGTGCCCTCGCCGTCGTCATAGACGATGGCAGAGTTCTCAACGGCTACCTGATAGCCCTCGGGCAGGTCATCCAGCACCGGGGTGCTTGCCACGACCTCGCCGGTCTTCATATCGAGCGCAAGAAGGTTTACAGTGTCCTGATTATCCGTGAACAGCACAAGGTTCGGTGTCAGCGTGGGCGAGCAACCGCCGCCCCACGCAAGACCGCCGCCGGTGGTCTTATCGCCTTCGCCGCTCACCTTTGCACCCGCGCTCTCATAGGGCGTGCACCATACAACGTCTACGCCTTCTTCTGCGCGCAGAAGATAGCAGTTCTGGTTGGTCAGGACCACCGCACCGTCCTTGGAGGCGGCGATGCCGTTTTCAGCGCCCTCGCCGGGGGTCAGTTCGTGGACAAAAACAGCCTTTGAAAGGTCTGTCTGCTCGCCGTTCAGGATCGCATCAATGGCCGAGCGGGCAATATAGCCGATGACGCCCTGCTGCTGGCGCTGCGGATAAATGCGGAAGCCTCCCGTTGCAAACCAGAGGTTTCCGTCATAGTCAAAGACCACGGACAGAAGATTCTGCGTCAGTTCTTTTCCAAGCGCGGCCTCGGCAGCAGCTTTGATATCAATGTCCAGCACCTTTTCAAATTCCGGCAGAACATTGCCGTTTTCATCCGTTGCGCGGAGCATCAGCACATGGTTGTTGCTCGTGGGGCAGACGATGCGGTTGGATTCGTCAAGGAAGGTATAGGAGCTCTGGATAACGTAACCGCCGCCGTCATGCTGTTTGGGGGAGAAATAGCCGAGCGTCTTTGTCTCTTCGGCGTTCAGGTCTCGGATGGCGATGCCGCCCAGCAGCGGCACAACGGCATGACCGTAGCTGTCAAAGTAGATGGCGGGCGAAGCGTTCGCGTTCGTCGTCTCATAGGAAACGTTGATCTCCGGATAGATGGCAAGCGGCAGGAGCTCATCCGTCGAGTCGGTGTTGTAGCCATCGTGATGAATGTTTGCATCGCTCTTGGCCATGTAAGGGTTTTCCTCTACCTGCTTGGGGTTCAGAGCCTTTACCGGCAGCGCCGCAGAGGCTTGTTCCGCTGAAGAGGGCTGTACCGCAGCGGACGGGGCAGCGGGCTGCGAAGCGGCAGCACTGTCTGCCGGCGTCTGCGTTCCGCCGCAGGCAGCCATGGAAAGGCACAATGCTGCGGTCAGCGACAGGCTTAACGCAGAATGGACGATGTTTCTCTTTTTCATAAACAGTTCTCCTTGTTGTGTTCGTTGCGGTCAGACCAGTGCTGCTCCGCCTGATTTTTTTCCATCCAGCCAGATGCGGAATCCCTGCCGCAAGGCGGCTTCGGTCACCGGCTCCAGCAGAAAATAGTCTGCACGCAGCCGGAAGGCATGGAGCGAAAAATCCAGATCGCTGCACCAGATAATGCGTGTCTGTGGACAAAGCGCGCGCAGATGCTCTACTGCATTCAATCCGTCGACCCCCGGCAGGGCGATCACGGCATTTGTCAGCGGTTCGTTGCGTGCAGCCTCAAAAAAGCTTTCCTGATCGTGGTAACAGTCCATTTTCGGGAACAAGCAATGTTCGGCGCAGAACCGCGAGATCTGCTCTGCCAGAAAAGCTTCCTGCGCCCTGCTGCTTGTCAGCACGGCAATTCGGTACACAGCGTGCCTCCTTTCTCTTGCGCCGTCGTTGGCGTTCTCTGCTTTCAGTATACGGACAGGCATGGTCTTTTCAAGCCATTTAGCACGAAAGCCCCTTTTCCGTCACGAAATCCCATTTTCGGCTGCGACATAACCGGGCAACTGTGCTATAATCAGGATGAAAGAGTTTATAAAGGAGGTTGGAAGCTGTAAAACGGCTTCCTGATACAGCATGAGGATCGCAATCGTCGATGACCTTGATACCGAGCGCACACTGCTGAAGGAGCGCTTGGTGCGGCAGCTGAGTCAGCGCGGCGCAGATGCAGAGCTTTTAGAGTTTGACAGCGGGGAAGCCTTTCTGGCGGCAGAAAAAGAGCAGCGCTTTACCGCTGCATTTCTGGATATTTACATGAATGGTTTAAGCGGCATGGATGCGGCAAGGGAACTTCGGAAAACCGATGCAGACTGCCTTCTGGTTTTTACCACCACCTCGACAGACCACGCACTCGAGGGCTTTCAGGTGCGGGCATTTCATTATCTGGTCAAGCCCTTTTCTGAAGCCGAGCTGTCCGGTCTGCTGGATGAAATGCTCGCAAAACTCCCCCGCCCGGAGCCGGTTTTGACGGTGAAGGTGGATGGCAGCGACATCCATTTGCGCTATCGTGATATCATATCCGCCGAGCATTTCGCCCACATGATCAACATCCGCACCACTGCCGGCAAAACGCTTGCTACGCGCTAGAGCTTCAAAGCGTTCACCGAGCCGCTCAAAAAGGACCCGCGCTTTTTTGTCTGCGGACGTGGCGCGATCATCAATATGGAGAATGCTGCCGATTTTCAGGATGCCGCCTTCTGTATGACGGACGGCAGCCGCGTCTATGTCAGTCAGGAGCTTTTGAAAGCTGCCCGGCAGGCCTTTATGGAATTTCTGCTGCAAAGGGGGCGTGCGGATTGAAGGACGTTCTGCGCCCGGTTCTGGAACTTACGGTCGTGTTTCCCGGTTTGCTGCTTGCGTATTTTCCGGTAGGTTCCTATCTGAAGCTGCCGCCCGCAAAGCTTGCAGCAGGGGCGGTGCCGCTGCTGCTCGGGCTTTGCCTTGGCGGCGGGCTGTTTTGCTATCATTTCGGTCTCTCGACCGCGTTCCCCTTGCTGCTCATAACGATTGTGACAATTTTCCTGTATCTCAAAACGCTGCGGATCTCTCTCTGGAAATCCGGAACCATCGCGCTTGCGGTCTGCGCGGTATTTGCGTGCCTGAACAGCTTGTCCCGGGCCGTCGGCACGGCAATCGTGATCCGGATGCAGCTGCCGCCGGACAAGCCGTGGTTCTGCTTTGGCGCCTGCATCTTTTATAATGCGGTCTGCTGGCTGATCACTGCCGCAGCCTATTATCCCGCCACCCACGCAGTACGCGCGATGGTGGAGGATGACAATTTTGCGCAGACGTGGTATGTGTTCTGGGTACTGCCGCTGGTGTTCATCCTGCTGAACCTTTTTATAACCCCGCGCTACCAGATAACGCTCCGGACAGGGCGGGTCTTGCAGGTCTACATCGTTATGAGCATCGCGCTTTTGTTTTTGCTGTTCATGTTCAATGCGATCTTTCTGCTGATGGCAACCAGCCTTAACCGGAATGCGAGATTGCAGCAGGAAAACCAGTTGCTTTCCATGCAGCAGCAGCGCTATGAAAGCCTGAAAACCGCCATTGAAGAAGCCCGGCAGGCGCGGCACGATATGCGCCACCAGCTGAATCAGATCTCCGCACTGGCAGAAACAGGAGATCTGGACGGCCTGAAAGCCTACCTTGCAAAAACGGTCTCCCGGATCCCGGATCTGGATATGAATTTCTGCGAAAACCGTGCAGCGGACAGTGTTGTCGGCCATTATTGCGCCCTTGCAAAGCGTGAGGGTGTTCCCTTTTGTGCCAAACTCGACTTACCACAGGTGCTTCCTGTGGACGAGATCGATCTGTGTCTGGTGCTGTCTAATCTTCTGGAAAACGCATTCGAAGCCAGCCTTCGCACTGCACCCGCCCGGCGGAAGATCGAGATCACCGCGTATGTCCATGCCGAGCGGCTTCTTCTGGTCGAAGTGGAAAACGCATTTGACGGCGCAGTTCACGAAAAAAGCGGGGTGTTCCGCTCTTCCAAGCGAAGGGAAAACGGGATCGGCATCCAGTCTGTCCAGCATATTGCAGAAAAGACCGGCGGTGCAAGCACATTTACCCATCAGAATGGCGTTTTCTCAGCCAAAGTCATGCTCTGCGGATAAGGAGCCTTTTGCTTTGGCGGAGATTTTTACAAAAAATTCACGCGGGCAGGGTTGCCGCCGCATACCGGATGTGCTATGATGAAGTGCAAAATTTGAAGCGGAGCGATGGATTTTGATTTGTCAAGCTCGCGGAATCAGGAGGAACTACCCATGCAGAAGAATTATGTACAGGAAATTCTGAGCATCATTCACAGCGGTCTGCCCAAGGCGGAACTGGCTGAAAAACTGTCTGATTACCATGAAAAAGATCTGGCGGATGCGTTGGAGGTGCTGACCCCCGCCGAACGCCAGTCGCTCTATTCCATTCTGGGTGTGGATACCGTTGCCGAGATCTTTACCTATCTGGACGATGCCGAGCCGTACCTGAAGGAGCTGCCCAGCCACGAGGCCGCCAAGGTCATTTCCAACATGGACTCGGACGATGCGGTGGACGCACTGGAGGATCTTGACGATACCGATAAAAACGAGATCGTCAACAAGCTGGACAAGGACTCGGTGGAAGATGTGAAGATGCTGCTCTCCTATGACGAGGACGAGATCGGCAGCAGGATGACCACCAACTACATCTCCATCAAAAACGATATGACCATCCGGCAGGCGATGAGCGAGCTGGTAAAACAGGCCGGAGAAAACGACAACATCTCCACCCTGTATGTGGTGGATGAAAACGAGCACTTCTACGGCGCCATCGACCTGAAAGACCTCATCATTGCCCGGGCAGAGGAAAGTCTGGAAAGCCTGATCGTCCGCTCCTATCCCTATGTCACAGACCGGGAACAGATCAGCGATTGTATCGACCGCATCGTGGACTACGCGGAGCGCAGCCTGCCGGTGCTGAACGATGCCGGTAAGCTGGTGGGCATCATCACCTCGTCCGATGTGGTCGAGCTGGTCGATGATGAGATGGGCGATGATTACGCAAAGCTGGGCGGTCTGACCGGCGAGGAGGATCTGAACGAAAACGTATTTGAAAGCGTGAAAAAGCGTCTCCCGTGGCTGATCGCGCTGCTGTTCCTCGGGATGCTGGTCTCCTCGGTCGTCGGCGCGTTTGAATCGGTGGTAGCGGTGCTGCCGGTGGTCATCTGCTTCCAGTCCATGGTGCTGGATATGGCCGGTAACGTCGGTACCCAGTCGCTGGCGGTGACCATCCGTGTGCTGGTGGACGAAAACCTGACTCTTTCCAAAAAATTGCAGCTGCTCTGGAAAGAGACCCGCGTGGGTCTTTTGAACGGTGCCATTCTGGCCGTGATGGCCTTGGGCTTTCTGGGCTGCTACATCCACTTTTTCAAGGGCTATGTCTGGACCTCGGCCTTTTTGCTGTCCGGCTGCGTCGGGCTGTCACTGATCGTTTCCATGGTCATTTCCAGTCTGGTGGGCACGCTGATCCCGATGCTGTTCCACAAGATCCATATCGACCCGGCCGTTGCTTCCGGCCCGCTGATCACCACGATCAACGATCTGGTGGCGGTCGTGGTCTACTATGGCCTTGCCATGGTCGTGCTGATCGATCTGTTCCACCTTGCATAACAGATGCATCAAACAGGGCACTCCTTCCGGGGGAGTGCCCTGTTTTTTTGCTGCGCAAACTTTTGCTAACAATGTTAATACTACCTAACATCGTCGGAAAATATTGAAAACGCCCGAAAGCGTGCTAAAATATAAAGATAAAGAGCCCGCCCCGCTCCGGGCGCGGGTACACAGATGGGAAATACAGAAACGAGGGGTAAATATGTTTGATACAAAAAAGCTTGCACTGTTTTTGGGCGGTGTGGTGTTCGGCTCTGCCGGTTTCAAGGTGCTGTCCAGCAAGGACGCCAAAAAGGTCTACACCCAGACAACCGCTGCGGTGCTGCGGATGAAGGACTGCACCATGCAGACCGTGAATAAGGTGCAGGAGGAAGCAGGGGACATCCTTGCCGATGCAAAGGCCATCAACGAGAGCCGCGCCGCCGAGGCTGCACAGGAGGTCATCGAGGATACGGCTGAAGAAGAGCAGCCCGCAGAGCAGACTGCACAGTGATATAGCGCAGCGGAGCCGCTTGGGCGGCTCTTTTTTACACAGAGGGGTAAGAAGAACAATGAAATGTACGATCTTACATGAAGGTAAGGGACGGATGCGGGTGCACGTCTGCGCCGTGCGCATGACGCTGCACCGGGCAGATGTGCTGGAAGCCTACCTGAACGGGCAGGATAACATCCAGAAAGCCACCGTCTACGAGCGCACCGGAGATGTGGTGCTGACCTACCGGGGCAGCCGGAAGGACGCTGCCGCCCTGCTGGCGGCCTACCGCTTTGACAACGAAGAATTAGAGGTGCTGGTCACCTCCCACGACAGCCGGAAGATCAATCAGGAATATCAGGAAAAGATGGTCAGCCTTGTGGCGGGCCGGGTGTTCCGCAAGGTGTTCCTGCCCGCGCCCATCGCGGCGGCGTATACGGTGTGGCGCTCCATCGCCTTTGTCTGGAAGGGGATCCGCTGCCTGCTGCACCGCAAGCTGGAAGTAGAGGTGCTGGATGCGCTCAGCATCACCGCCTCCCTCCTGCGGGGGGATTACAGCACCGCAGGTTCGGTGATGTTCCTGCTGACGGTGGGCAGCCTGCTGGAAGAGTGGACGCGGAAAAAGAGTTTGGACGACCTTGCCCGCAGCATGGCGCTGAACGTGGATAAGGTCTGGGTGCGCACCCCGCAGGGCGAGGTGCTGGTGCCGTTGACCCGCGTCCACGCCGGGGATGAGGTAGTGGTGCGCTCCGGCAATATGATCCCGTTGGACGGCACGGTGCTGGAGGGCGAGGCCATGGTGAACCAGGCCGCCCTGACCGGCGAGTCCATGCCGGTGCGCAAGACCACCGGTGCCACTGTCTACGCCGGAACGGTGGTGGAAGAGGGCGAGTGCGTTCTTGTGGCCAAGGCAGAGGGCGGTGCCAACCGCTACGATAAGATCGTGGCCATGATCGAGGAATCGGAAAAGCTCAAGTCCGGTACCGAGAACCGGGCTTTGCAGCTGGCTGACCGTCTGGTGCCGTGGTGCCTTGCCGGTACGGTGGCTACCTACGCCTTTACCCGCAACGTCACCCGCGCCATCTCCATTTTGATGGTGGATTTCTCCTGTGCGCTGAAGCTTTCCATGCCGCTGGCGGTGCTCTCTGCCATGAGGGAGTGTGGGGAATACCACATCACCGTAAAGGGCGGCAAGTATCTGGAAGCGCTGGCAAAGGCGGACACCATCGTGTTCGATAAGACCGGCACCCTCACCCACGCCACCCCGCAGGTGGTGCAGGTGGTGCCCTTCTCCGGCTGCGGGGAGCAGGAGGTATTGCAGCTTGCTGCCTGTCTGGAAGAGCATTTCCCCCATTCCATGGCAAACGCTGTCGTCCGCGCCGCCAGGGAGCGGGGCATCTCCCACGAAGAGATGCACTCCGAGGTGGAGTATATCGTGGCGCACGGCATTGCCAGCCGGGTGGGCGGCACGCGGGTGGTCATTGGCAGCGCCCACTTCATTTTTGAGGACGAGGGCTGCACCATCCCGGCAGGGGAACAGGCAAAGTTCGATGCGCTGGACCCCCAGTATTCCCACCTGTATCTGGCAGCTTCCGGGGTGCTGGCGGGGGTCATCTGCATCGCAGACCCCCTGCGCCCGGAGGCGGCACAGGTGCTGCATAAGCTTCGGAGACTGGGCATCACCCAGACCGTCATGATGACCGGCGACAGTGACCGCACCGCCCGCGCCATTGCGGCGCAGGTGGGGGTGGACCGCTGCTTTGCAGAGGTGCTGCCGGAGGATAAAGCTGCCTTTGTCCGTGACGCCAAAGCCGAAGGACATACGGTGGTGATGATCGGCGACGGCATCAACGATTCGCCCGCTTTGTCGGCGGCAGATATCGGTATCGCTATCCATTCCGGTGCCGCCATCGCCCGGGAGATCGCCGATGTGACCATCCGCGCAGACAGTCTGGAAGAGCTGGTGACCCTGAAAGCCATTGCCAACGCCCTGCAAAAGCGGGTGGGCAGCAATTACCGCTTTGTCCTCAGCTTCAACTCTGCGCTCATCCTTCTGGGCGCACTGGGCATCCTGCCCCCGGCTACCAGCGCAATGCTGCATAACCTTTCCACCCTTGGCATCAGCCTGCGCAGCATGACAGACCTGCTGGAGCAGAAGCCTTTACCGTGAAAATGGAACGCCGGAGCGTCCGCAGACGCTCCGGCGTTTCGAAATGATAGATTTCCCAGCCAAAAGGGAGGCGCTGCACGATATTGTGCGGCGGCCTCCCTTTTTTGTTTCAGATAAACCGGCAGAAGCCCAGCCAGCAGCCCAGCAGGAAGAAGAGCAGCGCCTTGCCCAGCACCGGCAGCCACGGGCGCTTGCAAAGAGCCAAATCCCACCGGTGGATGTTCTGCTTGGGGCAGGTGCCCACGCAGGCTTCACAGGCGATGCACTCCCCGCTGCGCAGGCTGCTTTCCTCCAGCTTCAGGCACACCGGGCACTGCTGCTTGCAGGCATTGCAGCCCGGGACGCAGCCCTCGCTCTGCCGGTGCAGCCGTGCAAAGGGCAGCACCGGCAGCAGGGCGAACACCGTACCCATGGGGCAGAGGAACTGACAAAAGAACCGGGGCTGCACCGCCATACCCAGCAAAATGAGCACAAGCAGCGCGATGCCTACGCCGAAGCCCTCCGGCGGCAGACGCAGAGCCGTCAGGCGGGAAAACACCTCCCACGGGCTTGCGCCGGTCAGCAGCTTTTCCTGCCGGGTCACATACAGCGCCACCAGCCCTGCCAGCAGCAGATATTTGAACTTCTGTCCCCAAAGTACCGCCCGCTCCGGCAGACGGAGCGGCTTTTTGCGGTGGAACAGCTTTTTCTGGACAAGCCCGGACAGTGCCCAGACGGCATCGCCCAAGCTGCCAAAGGCGCAGGCGTACCCGCAGAAAAACCTGTCGAACAGCAACGTGAAGCCGCACAGCCCCAGCAGGGAAAGCGTGAAGCTGTCCGCCGAGAGCACCTCGCCCGCACCGATGTGCAGAAAGAGCTGCTTTACCCCGGAAAACCCGGCCACGAATGCGCCCGGCATGGACACAAAGAAGAACAGCTGCACCCCGGTGCGCAGCCATGCACGGCGCTTTTTGTCCCGCTGACGCTGCTGCGCCGCCGTTAAAGGTTTTGTCTGTGTTTTTTCCATCATCCTGCCGCCTTTCCCAGTGCGTCCTCTACTGCACCGATAAGACCTTCTGCCGTAAGGGTAGCGCCGGAAACGGTATCCACCTCGGCAGATTGCACTGCCAGCATCTCGTCCAGCAAAGGCAGCGCCTGTTTATAGTAGGGCTTGTCCTCACCGGAAGCGTCCAGCACCGCAATATCGGTCATTTTTCCGCTTTGGATGGTTACCGACACCCGGATGACATCGCCAAAACCAAAGGCGCTGCCCTCATAGGTGCCGTCCCGGTAGCCGCTCTGGCTCTGCTCTGCCTGCGCTGCGCTCTGCGCCTGCAAAACGGAAGCGTTGTAGGCTTCCACTTCGGCAATCTCCTGCTTGCGCTGGCTTACCGCCGCAGCCCGGACCAGCGCCACCTGCTGGTATTGCCACAGTACCCCCAAAATCAGCAGCAGATTCACCGCCCGGAGGAGAAAATTCTTGTATTTCATTCCGCTGCTCCTTCCGTTTCAGGTTCGGTTTCGGTCTCTTCGGGCGGCAGCGCCGCCTCGGATGCCGGCAGCACCTCCGCAGAAGATGCCGGTTCCGGTTCAGAATCGTCCGGTGTTTCTGCCGGGAAAAGCTGCTGCCACACTTCCTTGAACCACGCGGAAACAGCGCTCTTTTCCTCCGGCTGCACCACCTCCACGGTGGGCGCGGTGACCGGTGTTTCCTCGGGTTCTGCCGCTTCGGACGGCGCGGCTTCTTCCACCACCTCTTCCGAGGCTGCCTGCTCCGGGTCGGCTTCCTCTGCCGGGGCGATAGCGGCCTTTGCCAATGCCAGCTTGACGGCGTTCAGGATGCCGGTGGAGGAGTAGGTCGCACCGGAAACGGCATCCACGTTGGGACTTTGTCCTTCCAGAATGGCGGGGATGACCCGCTTTGCCCGGGAGAGATATTCCTCCTCGTCCTCGGCGCTCAGAACCGTGATATCGGTGATCTTATCCTCTGCCACCGTGACCTGCACTGTAATTTTGCCCTCAAAGCCTATGGCTTCGGCAGTGTAGATGCCGTCAAGGTAGGTGGAGGGTGCTGTAAATTCCTCCACCACCAGCGGTGCGGCAGGCTTCGGCTGCGGCGGCAGGGGATTATTCACCACCTCGCCGGTCAGGGCGTTCTGCACCGCGCCCAGAATGCCCCGGCTGGTGTAGGTGGCTTCGGAAACAGCATCCACCTCCCAGCTCTGGGCATCCACTACGGTGGTCAAAAGCCGCTTGGCGCGCCGCAGAAACTGCTTTGTCTCGTGGGAAGCGTCCAGGACCTCCACCTCCGTGATGCTGCCGTTTTCCATGGTCACCTGCACCCGGACGGCACCGCCGTAGCCCCGGGAAGAGCCGACGTATACGCCGTTGGCATAGGGCAGCTTGGGCAGGGCTTCTTCCTCCGCTTCAACGGAAGCGGCTTCCGCCGGCTGCTCCACCACGGCTGTCAGTTTTTCCGGCACGGCAGCCAGCACCGGCACGGTGCGGGGCAGGGCAAAAAGCACGGCTGCCGCTGCCGCCACCGCCGGGAGCAGCTGCACCAGCGGCAGCAGTGTGTTGCATCGTTTTTTGTTCATTCCAACTCCTCCTGACACGGAAAAGCAAGGCCGCCTGCATAAAGCGACCTTGCTTTTTTGGTGTTCTGTTTTTGCCGGATCAGGCAGCTTTCAGGTTCTGCACGGCATCGGTCAGGTGGGTCACCTGCTCCAGTGCAGCGGCCTTATACAGGGTCTCGCGGCTCAGCAGTTCCACGCTCTCGGCCAACTCGGTCTCCAGATTGGCATAGCTGTCGGCGGTGTAAGCGGCCTTTGCCTTGCTCTGTGCTTCGGCGACCACAGCCTGCAGGGCGGCGCGGTCGGCATCGCTTGCCAGCTCGTGCTTGGCAAGGTTCTCGGCAGTAGTCTGGAACTTGACCACCGTGTCGGCGTAGCCCAGTGCGCGGATGGTGATGGTCCAGTAGCCGGTGCCGTCAGTGCCCTCCGGCAGCTGGCAGCGGGCGGAATCGCTCAGACCCAACTGGATGCCCATGGACTTGTGCATCCAGTTGTCGGCTGCAAACTTGGTGCCGTAGGAGGCCTTGGCGTGGGTGTAGGTGCTGTCGTTGCCGTAGTAGGTCCACACCACAGACTGCATCCGGGAGCCCAGCTCGCCGTAGTTGCCGTTCAGATCCACACGGATAAACTCGCCAAAGCTGCCCACGTCGCTGCCGCTGCGCAGATTCACGGTAAGGCCCTCGGCAGCCTTCTGGGCGGCTTCTGCCACGCCGGAGCCGGTGCCGTTGTGTGCAGCGGAGAAGGTGTAGCCGTCGCCGTTTTTAGTTGCGTACTTCAGGCCGTTGGTGTTTTTGTCCACCGCAGCGGTCAGGGCGTAGGCGGTCAGGTTCTTTTCAGAGTAGCCGCCCGCCAGCTGGCCGCCGTTTTCCACCACGGTGTACTTGGAGCAGAAATCTGCAAGGTCGCTGGTGGCTACGAGCACAGGCACATACTTGGTGCCCAGCACCTCGTAGTGGTCCATCTGCACGGTGGAGCCGTCGGCCTTGGTAATGGTGCCGCGGTTCCAGCCCACGGTGGTGCCATCGGCCAGATAGATGGTCTTGCCATCGTCCGACCAGTGGGAAACGGTGTAGGTGCTGCCGTCCTTGGCGTAGATCACGGCAGTGCTCTGGAAGCTGCCGCGGTGCAGACCATGGTTGACGGTTGCGCGGGAGACCGCGTCAAACGCGCCAAGGTCCTGCTCTTCGTGGCTGTCCAGCTGTGCAGAGGAGGCAGTGCTCCCGGCAGCATAGACCTTCTCGTTTGCCCAGTACTCGTCCCAGGTCAGGGCAGCGTAGAGGTAGGTATATTTTTTGCCCAGCAGAAAATCGAAAAAGCCGTTTTCCTCCTCGGCGGGGGCTGCTGCAAAGGCAGTGGCGGTCAGCAGGCTGAACGCCATAGCCGCCGACAGCAGCAGGGAAAGAAATTTTTTGGTTCTCATGAAAAAATGCTCCTTTCATCACACTGGCAGGGAATAGAAATCATGTAGTTAGCATTACCTAACATTGCGCGCAAAGAAAAACCTGCGGGGCAAAGCCCCTCAGATGGTTAGGGTAAGCTAATTGACGGAAATTAAGATAACACGCATACAAAGGGATGTCAAGAAAAAGCAGGGATGTTTATTCAAACAAACTTTTTGGGGCGGGACAGGGAAAAGCAGTTGCGGCACGTCATCTTGTAGAGCAGTGCTTTTGCGGCTTGTACTCTGCCCCCCTGCGGGCGGCTGTGGGCAAAAGAAAAAGCGACAACCCGTGCAGGTGGGTCATCGCTTTTCTCGTCCCTTGCGGGACAGGCAGGGTAAATGATAAGAAGGTAAATGAAGAAAATAGCAAGGTAAAAACAAAGGCGCATACGGAGCCGAAGTTGCCGCTCCAAAGAGAAGATGTATCCAAGCTTCGCTTTTGTTGGATACAACATACCACTTTGGAACAGAAATTGCAAGAGGTTTTTTAAAATTTCTCCCCAAAAATACGCGGGAAATCGCATTTTTGTAGAAACGCACAAATTTTATAGAAAGTTCCCGGCAAACTGACGAACAAGCATAAAACGGAATGGCAGTCGGAAAACCGCACAGGGACACCTTTATAAAACCGGCAGGCAATGGAATCAACTTTTGCAGCCTGTCCGGAGCAAAAGCCTTCACCCTTTGGGGGAAGCCTTTATTCGGAAAGCGGTTTTTCGCGGGATGTAGCCTGCACCGCTTTACAAGCAGCCGGTGGTGTGTTAAGATGGACACATCTGCTGCAACCGGAAGAATGCACGCGCCGGGCAGCGGTGGCGTACCGGGAAAAGCGCCCGGTGCCGAGAGGGGAGAAACGAATGACAAAGCTACTGCATGGCAATGAAAAAAGCAGCCTGACCGGCGGGCGGGAGCCGCTGTTCAGCCAGAAGGAACTGCTGGTACTGGCCATTCCGCTGCTGGTGGAGCAGCTGCTGGAAGTGACGGTGGGCATGGCCGACACCATGATGGTGTCCCGCTGCGGCGAGGCGGCCATCTCCGGCGTCAGTCTGGTGGATATGATCAATAACCTTATCATCGTGCTGTTTGCGGCGCTGGCTACCGGCGGCGCGGGGGGGGGAAGCCAGTATCTGGGCGCAAAAGAGCGCGGGAATGCCGACAAAAGCGCCGGTCAGCTGCTGCTGCTCAGCGGCTTGTCCGGTGTGGTGATCGGCGCGGTATGCTTTGTGCTGGCCCGCCCTATGATCCGGCTGTTCTACGGCTCTATTGATACCGACGTGCTGGACGCGGGCGTGAAGTATTTGCAGATCATCGCCCTCAGCTACCCGTTTCTGGCGCTGTACAACGGCGGTGCGGCACTGTTCCGCAGCATCGGCAACTCCAAGATCTCCATGCAGATCAGCTTTCTGATGAACATCATCAACATCGTGGGCAACGCGGTGTGCATCTTCGGCTTCAAAATGGGCGTGGATGGCGTAGCATGGCCCAGCGTGGTGTCCCGCGTGGTGGCTGCGGCGCTGATCCTGCGCAAGTGCTACCGGGAGGATGCGGTGCTTACCGTGCCCAAGACCCTGCGGCTGGACGGCGGCATGGCAAAGCGCATTCTGGGCATCGGTATCCCCTCGGCCTTTGAAAACAGCCTGTTCGAGGCCGGGCGCATTCTGGTGGTGAGCATGATCTCCACCTTCGGCACGGTGCAGATCGCAGCCAACGCCGTGGCCAACAATCTGGACGGCATGGGCGTCATCCCGGGCAAGGCCATCAGTCTTGCCATGATCACGGTGGTGGGGCGCTGCATCGGTGCCGGCGACCACGAGCAGACCGTTTACTACACCCGCAAGCTGCTGCTGTGGGCTTACATTACCATGGGGCTTTCCAACGGAGCGATCCTGCTGTTCCTCCGGCAGTTGGTGGGCATCTACGCCCTTTCCGGCGAGACGATGGAGCTGGCCATCACGCTGGTCACCATCCATGCGGGCTGCGCCATCATCTTCTGGCCGCTGTCCTTCGTACTGCCCAACGCCCTGCGCGCGGCCAACGACGTGAAGTTCACCATGGTGGTGTCTATCCTCAGCATGGCCTGCTGGCGGCTGGGCTTCAGCTATCTGCTGTGCGTCCGCATGGGCTGGGGCGCTGTGGGTGTGTGGGTGGCTATGGTCATCGACTGGACCTGCCGCGTGACCTGCTTTGTGCTGCGCTTCCGCAGCGGCGCATGGAAAACAAAATATCAGGCATAACAATAAGGAGAAAAGCATGAAACTGATCAGCTGGAACGTGAACGGCCTGCGCGCCTGCCTGACCCACGGCTTTGCCGAGAGCTTTGCCGCGCTGGACGCGGACATCTTCTCGGTGCAGGAGACCAAGATGCAGCCGGGACAGGCAGATTTTGCGCCGGAGGGCTACACCGAATACACCTACTCTGCCGAGAAAAAGGGCTATTCCGGCACAGCCTGCTGGTGCAAAACGGCACCGCTGGCAGTGACCACCGGCGTCGGGCTGGAACAGCACGACCACGAGGGACGGGTGCTGACGCTGGAATACCCCGGCTTTTATCTGGTAAACTGCTACACCCCCAACAGTCAGGACGGGCTGAAGCGGCTGGACTACCGCATGGAGTGGGAGGACGCCTTCCGGGCGTACCTGCTGGCACTGGACGCAAAAAAGCCGGTGATCCTGTGCGGCGATCTGAACGTGGCGCACACCGAGATGGATATCAAAAACGCCAAGACCAACCGCATGAGCGCAGGCTTTACCGATCAGGAGCGCGCCAAAATGACCGAGCTGCTGGCGGCAGGTTTTGCGGACAGCTTCCGGGTGGTGCACCCGGACGAGGTGAAGTACAGCTGGTGGAGCTACCGCTTCCACGCGCGGGAAAAGAACGCGGGCTGGCGCATCGACTATTTTATCGTTTCCCGGCGCATTGCAGACCGCATCCGCGCCGCCGAGATCCACAACGAGATCTTCGGCTCCGACCATTGCCCGGTGGAGCTGCAGATCGACCTGTAATATAAGGAGAAGCCAATGCTGAAAAATTATCTTCTGATCTTCCTTATCTCCATGGTGCCCATCATCGAGCTGCGCGGAGCCATCCCCATCGGGCTGGGCATGGGGCTGCCGGTGCTGCCCACCTACCTTTTGTGCGTGCTGGGCAACATGATCCCGGTGCCCTTCATCTACCTGTTCGCCCGCAAGTTCCTCATCTGGGGCTACCACAAGCCCCTCATCGGCCCCATCTGCCGCTTTTGCATCAACAAGGGCGAAAAGGGCGGCCGCGCACTGGAGGCCAAGGCCGGCAAGGGCATGACCGTGGCGCTGCTGCTGTTCGTGGGCATCCCGCTGCCGGGCACCGGTGCGTGGACGGGCACGCTGGCAGCCTCCATTCTGGATATGAAATTCAAGGATGTATTGATCGCCTGCATGGGCGGTGTGCTGCTGGCGGGCATCATCATGGGCTTGGCAAGCGCCGGGCTGCTGGGTGCGCTCAGCGGGCTGTTTGCGGCAGGCTGACAAAACGCGGACGCTTTTGTCGTGAAAAATGCCGGTAGCTTTTCCGCCCGGAGTGTGTTAAACTGGGTAACAGTTGTGAAAACCGGGATCTGCTCCCGGTCAGAAAGGACGTTATAGAACATGGATCAGGCACTGAATCAGAAAATTGACGCATACATTGCGGAAAACAAGGAGCAGCTACTGCAGGACATTGCAGCGCTGGTCGCCATCGACAGCGTAGAGGGCACCCCGGAGGAGGGCGCACCCTTCGGCGCAGGCCCTCGGGCCGCGCTGGACAAGACGCTGGAGCTGGCAGCAGGCATGGGCTTTGCCACCCGCAACTGCGAAAACTACATCGGCTATGCCGAGCTGGCCGGTGCAGACCCGGAAAAATATCTGGCCACCATCTGCCATGTGGACGTTGTGCCCGTGGGCAACGGCTGGACGGCAGACCCCTTCAAGATGCGCATTCAGGACGGCTGGCTGCTGGGCCGCGGTGTCTCGGACGATAAGGGCCCGATGATCGTTACCCTGTACGCGCTGAAGTTCCTCAAGGAGCAGGGCTACCAGCTGCGCTACCCCATCCGTGCCATTGTGGGCGACAACGAGGAGACCCACATGAACGATGTGAAGTACTATCTGGAAAACTATCCCGCCCCGGTGTTCTGCTTTACCCCGGATGCGGAGTTCCCGGTGTGCAACGGCGAAAAGGGCCACTTCGGCGGCAAGATCGTCAGCCCGGTGTGTAACGGTGTCATTGCAGAGTTTGAGGGCGGTGTGGCCAACAACGCGGTGCCGGACCGCGCCAGCGCACTGGTCAAGACCGATATCCGCAAGCTGAAGAACGCCCCCAACATCACGCTGGAACCGGAAGGGGACGGCGTGCGGGTGCGCGGCTGGGGCAAATCCGGCCACGCCGCCATGCCGGAGGGCACAGTGAACGCCATCGGTCTGGTGGCGGATTATCTGCTGGACAACGGCCTGTGCAACGACGCCGAGCGCGCTTATCTGGAGGCACTGCGCAAACTGCACAGCTCCACCGCAGGCACCGGCCTTGGCATCGACTGCGCCGACGGCCCCTTCGGCCCGCTGACCATCATCGGCGGCCGCATCTATATGGAGGACGGCAAGCTGGTGCAGACCATCGACAGCCGCTTCCCCACCTGCACCAACGGCGAAAAGCTGACCGCACAAATCACCGCTGCGCTGGGCGAGGGCGCAAAGCTGGAGGATGTGGATGCTGCCGAGCCGTTCTACATCGAGGCCGACAGCCCCGCCATCCGTGCCTGCATCGAAACCTACAACGAGGTGACCGGCGAGAATGCCACCCCCTTCACCATGGGCGGCGGCACCTATGCCCGTCACTTCCCCTATGCTGTCAGCTTCGGCCCGGAGCATGAGGATGTGAAGCTGCCGGAGTTCGGCGGTCCGATGCACGGTGCCAACGAGGCAGCCCCCATCGACAAGCTGCTGGAGGCTGTCAAGATCTACATTCTGGCGCTGCTGCGTCTGGAAGAGATCGACTTCTGAGGTACGGCATGAACGTGCTTGTCATTGACGGGCAGGGCGGGGGACTGGGCCGCCAGCTGGTGGCTGCCCTCAGCGCCCAGTGCCCGGACGTCCGGCTTGTGGCCGTGGGCACCAACAGCGTTGCCGCGCAGGCCATGCACAAGGCCGGGGCGCAGCGCGCCGCCACCGGTGAGAACGCCGTGGTGGTGAACTGCCGCAATGCGGATATCATCGTGGGGCCCATCGGCATCGTCATTGCAGACGCGCTGCTGGGGGAGATCACCCCCGCCATGGCCACGGCAGTATGCCAGAGCAGCGCCACCCGGGTGCTGATCCCGGTGAACCACTGTGAAAACTATATCGTCGGCGTGCCCGACCAGCCCATCGGCAGCCTTGTAGCTGCCGCCGTGCAGAAGGTGAAAGCCCTCTGCGCCGGGAAAGGCTGCTGAAATTTTTTACAAACAAACAGGCGGCTGTACAAAATGCTGTACAGCCGCCTGTTTAGTTTATTCAGCGCATATTACTGGTGCGGTGCTCCATCAGATAGGTAGCCTGCAGGTCTGCGATGTGCAGTTTGACCGCCAGCGGGTACTTGTCGTAAGCTTCTGAGATGGCAAAACAGCCGCCCCGGGCCGCATCGTCAAAGCCGCCCATGTGCCAGCGGATGGCAACCGCTTCCTCCACCTTCAGCTTCATGAACCGCTCGATGAGAAACACGCTCTTTTCGCCGTGGCCGTAGGGGAACAGATCCTCTACACTGTAAAAGGGCGCTTTTTCCCACTGTCCGGTGGCTTCGTTCTTTACGTTGCGGGTGCCCAGCTTGTAGTAGTTGGCCTTGCACAAATCGTGCAGCAGGGCACAGATGGCGTAGCTCTCCTCGCTTTCGCCCTCGGTGAAAAAGCTGTCGTGCAGCGCATGGTAGACGTTCAGGCTGTGCATACACAGCCCGCCTTCACAGGCTCCGTGGAAGCGGGTGGACGCCGGTGCGGTGAAAAAATCCGTCTTTTTGTCCAGCCAGTCCAGCAGCTTTTCGCTGCCCGGGCGGGTGACGTGCTGCTGCCAGATGTCCAGAAACTCTGCGCGGTCGCCCCCGCTCACAGCTCCATGTCCTCCAGAATGCCCTTGAGGATGGCCAACTCGTCATGGCTCAGGGAAATGCCCTTGCCCATGCGGGTGCCATCCGGGGACCAGTCGCGGATGTCGTACTTGGGCTCGCCGTCGTTCCAGCTGATAAGGTTCAGCTGACGCTCCCAGCCGCGGGGACGCTGGCTCAGCACGGCTACACGCTGGACAACTTCGTATTTGATCTCTGCCATATTGCAAAACCTGCCTTTATGTTTGTATGCTACCATAATAAGGGAAGTGCGGCGAGATTTCAACAGGTAAACTGAAATATTTTAAAAAATTTTTGTTACGCTCAGCCGTAAGGGGCGTCCTCGCGCCATTCCACCAGCTCTAAAACGGCGGCCGTATCCTCGTCCGGGGCGGGGTGGCGGCTGTGCAGCTTTTGCTTTGTGCTGAATAGCCCGGGCGCGTAGTGTGCCATCACGCTGGTCTGCACGTCCCCGGCCAGAAAGGCGGCGGCATTCTTCTGGCGGCAGGCCATGGGGGTGCCGTCAGTCATGGGGACACCGGGCTTTTCGGGCTGCGGCAGCTCCGGCGGGGGCAGCTGGGTGCCGGGCGTGTCCGGCGCAGCCGGGGGCTGCAGTGGCATACTGCCCAGCGGCGGGGCATTGCGGGTGCTGCTTGCCTGCGGGGCGGCAGCGGTGCCGGGCTGGTTTTCCAGTTCGTGGCGGATGAAGGGTTCCAGAGAATTCATCAAAATTCACCTCCGCCCCTAGTGTGCCCCGCCAGAAGCGTTTTACACCCGCAGCTCTACGGTGGAGCCGCCGGTGCGGGCCTTGTGCACCACCACCTGCCGGTCGATGCGGTCCTTGAGCGCCCCCACATGGGAGATGATGCCCACCAGACGGTCGCCCTCGGTCAGGCCGGAGAGCACCCGGATGGCCAGTTCCAGCGATTCCTCGTCCAGCGAGCCGAATCCCTCGTCTAAGAACAAGGTGTCCAGCCGGATGCCCCCGGCGCTGCTCTGTACCTCGTCCGAAAGGCCAAGCGCCAGCGCCAGCGAAGCCTTGAAGCTCTCGCCGCCGGAAAGGGTCTTTACACTGCGGCGGGTGCCGTTGTAGTGGTCGATGACGCCAAGGTCCAGCCCGGACTGGCTGCGCTGGTTCTCTGCACCGATGCGCTCCAGCTCGTATTGCCCGGCGGTCATCTGCATCAGCCGGGTGTTGGCATAGCGCAGAATGCGGTCCAGATAGTTCATCTGGATGTAGGCTTCGAGGCGGATCTTCTGCTTGCTGGTCAAAGTGCCGCCCGCCGTGGCAGCCAGTGCGCTGACCCACTGCCACCGGCTTTCCAGCGTCTGCCGCGCCTCGGCGGCAGCGCGGTACTGCGCCGCTGTTTTGCGGTTGGGCAGCAGTTGTGCCGAAAGCTGCTTTTCCCGGCTGCGTAGGGTCTCCCGCGCGGCGGTCAGTTCGGTCTGCTGTGCGGTAAGCTCCTCGGCGCTGCGGGCGGGCAGTTCCTTTTGAGCGGCGGTCTGCTGTGCGGTCAGCGCCTCCACAGCGGCCTCGGCGGCGGCAACGGTCTGTTCAGCCTGTTTCAGCTTGCGCTGTGCCGTGTCCATACCGGTGCGCAGGGTGCTGCGGTCAGCCTCCAGCTTGTCCAGTGCCGCCTGTGCGTCCGCGCGCCGGGGGTAGGGCAGGGCGGCGCGCCGCTCTGCGATTTGCCCCTCCAGCGCGTCAGCACTTGCATTCTGTGCGGCAGCACTGCGGTCGGCCTCGGAAGCGGACTGCTCCAGCGCTGGACGCTGGCGGGTCTTGCCCTGCCGGTCGGCTTCCAGCTGTGCCTTGCGGCGGCAGTCGGCCTCGGCCTGTTGGCACTGGGCTTTGCAGTCTGTCTGTGCCGCCTGCAAAGCGGTATTCTCTTCGGCCAGAACGTTGGTCATCAGGGCAAAGGTAAGGGGTACTGTGCCCTCCGGCGTGGTAAAGCGCTCCGGCAGCAGGGTCTCGGCGTCCCGCCGGAGGGAAGTTTTCGCCTCGTTGGCGGTGGCCAGTGCGCTCTGGGCGGCAGCGCTGGCGTTCTGTGCCTGCCGGTCAGCTTCCGCAGCGGCCTGCCGTGCGGCTTCCACCTGTGCCTGCGTGGGCGCAGTATGGGGCAGCAGGGCGCGGGCGGGGTGATGGGTACTGCCGCACACCGGGCAGGGTGCGCCCTCGACAAGGCTCTCGGCCAGCAGCCCGGCCTGTGCGTCCAAGAATGCCCGTTCCAGCGCGTCCCGCCGGGCGCGGGCTTCGTCCTGTGCGGCGGCAGCGGCGCGGTAATTTTCCTGCGCCTTGTGTGCGGCCTTGGCCTGTCGCTGGCAGTCCGCAAGGCGCTGTTCCAGCTTTGCCAGCGCTTCGCCGCGCTGTGTCAACTGGGCACTGCGATTTTGCAGCGCCAACAGCCGGGTGTCCGCGTTTGCCAGCGCGGCAAGTTCGGTCTCAGCGGCGGCAAGGGCGGCGTTCAGGCTGTCCAGCTGGGTGCGGCGCTTTTGCGCCTGCGCCGCCGCCCGCCGGGCGGCGTCCCGCGCTTCGGTCTGCTGACGGCAGAGCGCGTCCAGCGTGTCATAGGCCGCAAGGGCGCTCTGCGCCTGCGTCACCTGCGCAGTCAGGGCATCCAGCTGTGCAGCATCTCCGGCGTGGCGGTCGGCCTCGGCGCGGGCGGCGTCCAATGCGGGTCTTGCGGCGACAAGCTCTGCCTGACGGGCAGCCAGCTGCTGCGCCAGCCGCTGCGCCTGTGCGGCGGCACCCAGCTGCTGCTGTACCGTGTCCAGCTGGGCTTCGGTGGCTTGCAGGGCGGTGCCGGCTTCTTCCAGCGCTGCCGCCTGCCGGGCAGTCAGGGTGTCCAGCAAGGAAAGCGCCGTTTCCGGTACAGTCTGGGCGCACAGGGTGCGCAGCGCCTCGGCGTCCGGGTCCTCCGGGCTGAATTGCAACCCGCCCAGCAGACTGTCCAGTTTGGCATTCTGAGCGGTACGCTGCTGGTTCAGCGCGGATGCTTCGGCCTGTAAGCGCTCTTGCAGTTGGGCATAGCGCTGGGTGCGGAACAGCTTGCGGAAGATACGGCTGCGCTCCTCGGTGGAGGCGTTGAGCAGCTTTGTGAACTGGCCCTGCGCGATGAGCACGATCTGAGAAAACTGGTTGTAGTCCAGCCCGATGATCTCCTGCACGGCGGCGGTCACGTCCTTGGCTTTGGTCACCGGCGGGCGGTCGTCCGGGTAGGTCAGGGTGGCATCCGCCTTTTCGGTGGTCATGCCCTCGCCCCGGGCCTTGGGGCGCTGATACTCCGGGTTGCGGCGCACCGTGTAGCGCACGCCGTGCACCTCAAATTCCAGCTCCACAAAGGTGGGGGTCTTGTCGTCTGCGTACTTGCAGCGCAGCATGGAGCCCTCCCGGATGCCGCTGCTGGAATGATCGTACAGCGCATAGGTGATGGCGTCAAAAATGGTAGTCTTGCCCGCGCCGGTGTCGCCGGTAATGAGGTACAGCCCGCCTTTGCCCAGTTTTTCAAGGTCGAGGGTGGTCTCGGCGGCATAGGGGCCAAAGGCCGAAAGGGTCAGTCGCAGCGGTCTCATACAGTATCGCCCTCCTTCCAGATCTCCTCGATCAGTTCCTGGCAGAATGCCGTCTGCTCGGCGGTCAGGGGCTGATTATTTTGCAGCTGGTAAAAGGCAGCCAGATGTTCCAGCGGGGAGATGCTCTCGGTGCGCTCCGGGGCGCTGATCTCCTGCTGCTGGCGGGTGCGCTGGTTGTCGTAGTCCAGCTGCATCAGGTTGGGGTAGATGACCCGCAGCCGCGCCAGCGCATCCGGCACATCCTGCTCGTCGGTCAGGGTGATGTACAGATAGTCGTCCACGGCGGTGCCCTCGTAGCAGCGGCGGTCGGTCAGTTCCGTGTAGCTGCCCCGCAGCCCGCGCAACTCGTGCCGGGGGGTCAGGGGCGCGGTGGTGATGTGCACCTCGCCCTTTGCACCCAGCTCCACAAAGGTAGCGCTTTTGCACTGCCCCGCCTCCGAGAAGGAGTACTTCAGCGGTGTGCCGCAGTAGCGCAAGGTCTCCCGCCCCACCTTCTGCGGGCTGTGCAGATGCCCCAGCGCCACATAGTCAAAGGCATCGAACAGGGCGGCGTCCACGCTGTCCACCCCGCCTACCGAGGGCTCCTCGCTCTCGCAGGCGGCAGCACCCGCCACGAACTGGTGCGCCACCAGCACGCTGCGGTGGCCGGGGTCCGGGGTGCAATGCCGCAGCACGCAGGCAAGGGCGTCGTTGTAGCTCTCAATAGGCTCGTCCGGCCAGACGTGCCGCACCATGGCGGGCTTTAAAAAGGGCAGTAAGTACACATCCACCGTGCCGTGGGCATCCTGCAAAGGGATGGGCTGCGGCGCGCCGGTGAACACCGGGCTGACGTAGACCCGGCTGTCGGCCAGCAGGGCAGCGCCAAAGGCCACCCGGTCGGCAGAATCGTGGTTGCCGCTGATGGCGAACACCGGCAGCTTCCGCGTCGCCAGTTGGGTAAGGAACCAGTCCAGCAGCCGCACCGCTTCGGCAGGGGGAACGGGCTTGTCGTAAAGGTCGCCTGCCAGCAGCACGCCGTCCACAGGGGTCTCATCCAGCAGGGTCAGAATTTCTTCCAGAATATACCGCTGGTCCTCCAGCATGGAAAACTCGCACACCCGCTTGCCCAGATGCAGGTCGGACAAATGCAGAAAACGCAAACAGGAACACCGCCTTTCAAAAAACGCTTTGCCCTATTATAACGCAGCCGCCGCCGCAGGCGCAACCAAGGAGAACAGAAAAAAGGACAACTGCTGTTTGCCGTTGCGACCCCTTCTGTGAAAATGGGACACCGGAGCGTC
>ENA-OOXP01000551-OOXP01000551.1-human-gut-metagenome-genome-assembly--contig:-NODE-551-length-27951-cov-2.852022_pt1 | contig 27951 bp, 26 predicted proteins | sample MGYA00241591_ERZ501351 | MGnify/ENA primary metagenome ERZ501351 (study PRJEB25962, sample SAMEA1968361) | human gut metagenome | biome: human gut; feature: human-associated habitat; material: faeces...
CATTTTACTGTGTATGGCTTAGAGTGAGATGTAACTAAAGTGTTCACATAAAATATCTCATAGTTTTTACATAGAGCAAGTATAGAGTTTACCGGGGCACTGTATAATCCATTATGGTTAAATGATTTACACATGGAGGAATAAAATGAAAAAGAGAAATCAGATCATTGCGGCATTTCTTGCAGCGACAATGATAATTACACCGGCAACATCAATATTTGCAAAGGCAGCAAAGGATGGAAATTCTAGTGCAGAGTCTTCTTATGGGGAGAGCTTTACAAGTTGGAGGACAAATGAATGGGAGAATAAGCTCAGCAAGGATTGGACAACTGTTTCTATGACACCGGGGGTTAATGAGTCAACCATGAACTTTGCATGGTATTCAAAGACAACAGATACCGTTTCACTGACATATGGTTTAAAGGCAGATTTAAGCGATGGAAAGACTGTTCAGATTGCGACTAAGAGCACCGGACAAAAGGATAAAGACGGAAATGAATACAATAGCAATAAGGCAACTATTTCAGGACTTGCAGCTCAGACCACATATTACTATAAGGTGGATGACAAGGAAATAAAGTCATTTAAAACAGGAAGTACGGGAAAATTCAGATTTGCTTTTGTTGGTGATCCACAGATTGGCTCATCCAATGAGAAAAAGGGCTCTGATACAGAGGAGTTTTATAATGCACAGAGCAATGCGGTAGCAAATGACAGCTACAATTGGTCACAGACATTGAAAAAGATACAGAGTGCAGGGACTGATTTTATTGTGTCAGCAGGAGACCAGATTCAGACAACAAAGAAAAAAGCCCCGGGAAAGAGTTCTACAACAAGTGAGATAGAGTATGCAGGATATCTTTCACCGGATACACTTGCGTCATTGCCGGTAGCAACAACAGTCGGTAATCATGATGCAGACAATGCCAATTATCAGTACCATTTTAATGTTCCAAACCTCAGCAATCTGGGAGATAATGGAAAAGTTGGTGGTGACTATTATTTCACATATGGTGATGTGCTTTTTATGATGCTTAATACACAGGACACAAACTCAGCAGAGCATATTCAGTTTATCAAAGAAACAGTTGCAGAAAATGCTGATTGCAAGTGGAAGGTAGTTACATTGCATCAGGATATTTATGGTTCGGCAGAGCATTCGAATGAGCCGGAGATTGTGAATTTACGTTATGCGCTTACACCGACATTTGAGAAATATGGTGTAGATGCTGTGCTTACAGGACATGACCATGCTTATTCAAGAAGTAAATTTCTTTCAGGCAATCAGATAGAAAAGACTGTAACATATACTGATGATGAGTTTGATGAAATGCTTGATAAGGATATTGACTATACAGGTGAGGGTACTTTGACTGTAGCACCGGGAAATATCAAAGCAGACACAACAGACGAATCAGAAAAGACATACTTATCTTATCTTACTTCTGTGATGGATGCAGACAGAATTACAGAGACAGGAGAGTATGTGGTAGATCCTAAGGGAATTCTTTATCTTACAGCCAGCAGTTCATCAGGAAGTAAGTATTATGACCTCGTATCACGTCAGCAGTCATACATAGCAAGCAGATGGCAGGAGGATGTCCCTACATATTCACTCATCGATGTGACAGAGACAACCATGACAATTAACACTTATCGTACTGACAATGACAGTGCAATTGACAATACGGTTACTATTGTAAAATCAGCAGACAAATCAGCAGTTGATGCTAAGCTTGCGCAGATAAATAAAGAGCTTACAGATAATAAACTTGTAGAGAAGGACTACACAGCTGGTAGCTGGAAGGCTTTAAAGGATGCGATGGATGCTGCAAACCGTATCAGCCCTGAGACTGAGCAGGCACAGATCAACAAGATACTTGAGAACCTGACAACGGCCAGAAACGGTCTTGTAAAGGTGACTGCACAGGAACCACCAAAACCATCAGAGCAGCCAACAGAAAAGACATCTGAATCAGAGAAAGCATCAGAGCAGCCAATAGAAAAAACATCTGAAAAGGATGCAAGGAAGACTTCAGAAAAGTCAAACAATAAATCAGCTTCTAAGGTTAAGACCGGTGATGAGTCACAGGCAATGCTTTGGACAATTGTTTGTGTGATTGGTCTTGGAGCAGCAGGAACAGCAGTGGTATTTGCCGGAAAAGAGAGAAAATAGTGAAGAAAATCTGTATTGCAATAATAAGTATTGCTCTGATAATTGCATTTGGAATATCACTGAACAATGTGGAAAAGACAGAACTGCAATCAACTGATGGCCGTGATTTTGAAAAAGCGACGGTGACAGAGATTGTCAGCTCTGATTATTCGGATAGCACTTCAAAGGATTATGATGGCTCTGTGGGTGAAGATGGCAGTGTCAGGGCTGGGCAGCAGCAGATAAAGGTCAAAATAAGAACTGGTGAGCATAAGGGAGAAATTCTGGATGCCACCAGTTCTTCATCGTATCTGTATGGTGCCAGATGTAGAATAGGAACAAAGGTAATAGTGATAATCAGCGAGTCGGATGAGCTTACAACGGTAAGTGTCTATAATTATGACAGAGGTAATCAACTGTATATGATAATTGCCTTTTTCCTTATAGTTTTAGTGTTAATTGGAGGATTCAAGGGCTTTAAATCAGCTGTAGGACTTGTGTTTACCTTCTGTTGCATTTTATTTGTATTTATGCCGCTTATCTACAGAGGAGTGTCTCCTATTTTTGCGGCGGCATTTGTGGTAATTATAACAACAGTCGTTGTTATGTATCTGATAGATGGATTTACTGCAAAATCAATCTGTGCAATCGTCGGCACAATAATAGGTGTGGTGTTGGCTGCTGTTTTTGCATTTATATTTGGAAAAATATGCCATATATCCGGCTATAATGTGGATGATATCGAAAGTCTTATTTATATTGGTGAGATGACAGATATAAAGGTGGGAGAGCTGATGTTTGCAGGGATACTGATATCAGCTCTTGGTGCTGTGATGGATGTTGCCATGTCTGTAGCAAGCACTATTAATGAGATTCATGATAAAAATCCAAAGCTTGACACCAAAGAACTGTTTAAATCCGGCATAAATGTCGGAAAGGACATGATGGGAACCATGTCCAACACGCTGATTCTGGCTTTTGCAGGTGGTTCGATTAATACCTTTGTATATATTTACAGCTATAACTATCAGTATTATCAGGTGCTTGATATGTATTCAATCGGAATTGAAATAATTCAGGGAATTTCTGCAACGCTTGGAGTGATACTCACGGTGCCTATAGTGTCTGCAATATCTGCTGTAGCACTAAAGAAAAACATATAATAAATTGGGAAAGAAGTCGTATTGCTATCATCATGTTAAATACATTATAATAAGAAGAAAACAGCTAAGGCTGTCAAGGAGAACAATATGAAAAGTACAGCGTTTGATATGGCTATGATGGCATACAGACAAAATGATATGGAGGGAGCATTCCGTCAATTTCTGCCACTGGCAGAGACTGGCGATGCAGATGCCATGAATATGGCAGCAAATATGTTTGAAAGAGGCCAGGGCACATACCGGGATCCCGGGCGAGCAGTGTTTTGGTGGAAGAAAGCAGTGGAGCTTGGAAATGTGGATGCACTTGCCGATTATGGTCATTATCTGGTCACCACCTTTTTTGATGGCAAGGAGCAGAAGCTTGGAGCAGGGTATCTGGTTACGGCAACAGAGCGTGGCAACAACAGAGCAGGAGAGAGCCTAGTGGAGTTTGCTCTTAAAAATAACGATGCCGGAGTCAAAGTATACAGGACAGCAACTGAGTACTGCGACAGGGCTATTGCCTCTGCGACAGATTCTTATCTGCGTACACAGTATGTGCAGAAAAAAGGTATGCTTAAATATAAGCTCAGACAGCACAGGATTGGAAACAATTATGTATATCTGGCAGCGGTATTTTCGACAATAGGAGCAGTATTGCTCATGATAGCATCAGTGGATTTGTTTCTTGAGCTGCATATGGAGTATCGTGATATGTTTAAGCTGTTTTCGTATAGTAAAATGATACCGTGGGAGGCAGATATAGCGATGTTCTTTGGTGCGATGCTTTTATTTACGCTTGGCAAGGTAACAAATAAGCTTCATGTGGCGAGCTTTTTGCAGCTTCTTGCATCTGTATTTTCAGTGGCAGTTGTTGCCATGCACTTTATCTGTGTGATAAATGATGGCAGGGTGTGGTATGATAAGCTGCTGTGGTATGTGGTGCTTGTTGTCATTCCGCTTATGCTCGGAAAGCTGTTGGGTGAGATTCTGAGAAAGATTATCGGTATACAGTAATAGTTTCGAGATGACTTAAGCGATGTAAGACATTTAATATGTAAAATAATATTTCGATATGTAACAAAAGGAGAATGAGCATGACTCTGCAACAATTAAAATACGTGGTGACAGTGGCAGAATGCGGCAATATAACAGAGGCTGCAAAGCAGCTTTTTGTCTCTCAGCCCACTGTGACCAGCGCTATACATGACCTGGAAAAAGAGATGCAGATAGTTATTTTCATCAGGACAAACAAGGGAGTGATACTATCAGAAGATGGTGAGAGATTTCTCGGTCATGCCAGGCAGGTGCTGGAGCAAGTGGATCTCATCGAGGGCATTTACAAGGATGATGTGGTGAGCAAACCACACTTTGCGGTATCGTGTCAGCACTATTCATTTGCGGTAAATGCATTTGTGGATGTAATCAGAAGGTTTGATGCATATCAGTATGATTTTACCATCAGGGAGGAACAGACTCACGAAATTATTGAAGATGTCACGAATTTAAAGAGCGAGCTGGGAGTCATATATCTAAGCTCCAAGAATACGGAGGTGCTCTCAAAGATGCTAAAGCGTAATGAACTCGAGTTCACAGAGCTTTTTACAGCCACACCGCATGTATTCATATGTGACAGTCACCCGCTTGCTTCAAAAAAGAGCATCACGATGGATGATCTGCAGGACTATCCGTACCTGACGTATGAGCAGGGAGAGTACAATTCACAGTACTTTTCGGAGGAGTTTGTCAGCACTCTTGACAGCAGAAAGAATATCAGGGTAAGAGACAGAGCTACACTTTTTAATCTGATAATTGGCTTAAATGGCTACACAGTGTGCTCAGGAGTGATTTCCGCTGAGCTGAATGGAAGGAATATTATATCAAAGCCACTTGATGTGGAGGAGTATATGAGGATAGGCATTATCAGCAGAAAGGGTGTGGTACTCTCGCGATATGCAAGGGAGTATATCGAAGCATTGAAGGCGCACTGTATGTGACGTTACAATAACATAATATGATTAAATGGCCGTATCATCGATGCATGCTTGCATGCAATTCGATGTATACCTTAGTGCCACACACTATATAAGGTCTAAATATATACAAACATTTGGTACAAGGAGTATAGCATGTACGATAGTATAATAATAGGAACAGGTCCTGCCGGACTGTCGGCAGCCCTGAATTTAAAAACATATAAAAAGGATTTTATCTGGTTTGGTTCGAAGAACCTAAGCGAAAAGGTGCAAAAGGCAGAGAAAATCACAAACTATCCCGGATTTCCACAGATAAGCGGACAGGAGCTGTTTGAACGCTTTGACGCTCATAGGAGAGCTGCGGGAATTGATATAACAGAAAAGACTGTGACCAATATCATGCCTGCAGGAAACGGCTTTATGGTGCTTGCAGACAATGAGATGTATGAGGCAAGGACTCTCATACTTTGCATGGGTGTAATGTCTGCAAAGCAGCTGGACAGGGAGGATGAGCTGCTTGGAAAGAGGCTCAGCTACTGTGCCACCTGTGATGGTATGTTTTACAAGGATAAAAGGATAGCTGTCATATGCAATGACAAAAAGTATGAGCATGAGGTAAAATATCTTGCGGATCTTGCAGCAGAGATATTGTATTTCCCAACCTATAATGACAGCGAAATAGAGCTTCCAAATGTAAAGATATCAAAGGATGCACCTATAGCATTAATCGGAGACTCATTTGTGGAAGGAATTACGCTTCGAAGCGGAAAGACTGAGAGCGTAGACGGAGTATTCTGCCTCAGGAACGCCATCGCACCATCAAAGCTTATGCCCCAGCTTGAAATAGAAAACGGACATATATTGGTGGATAGAGCCCAACAGACAAATGTGGCAGGCTGTTTTGCAGCAGGAGACTGCACAGGCAGGCCATACCAGTACACGAAGGCTGTCGGAGAAGGAAATGTGGCAGCACATTCGTGTATACAATATCTTAGTAAATCAGAAAAATAATATGGCAATGGCATAGAGGTTGGTTAAAGAATGTTAAAGGCAATTACAGCCACTTACCATTGAGAAGATATTGATTTCTTTCAGCTCCGACTGAGACAAATTGTATTTCGTGTCTTAGCATGTCCTCAAGGAAGCTTATGTAGCGCTTGGCATTTACAGGCAGCTCATCATATGACCTGCAATTTGATATATCGGTTTTCCACCCCGGCAGCATTTTGACTACCGGGGTATATTTTTCGAGATTTTCGGTAGGGTCAAAGACGTTTGTTACGGCATTTTTATACTGATATCCTGTGATAACAGGAATCTGATCCATGATGCTTAGGACATCTAGCTTGGTCAGTGCGATTTTGTCGGCATGCTGGCATTTTAGACCATAGCGGCTTGCAACGGCATCAAATGGACCCACACGACGTGGTCTTCCAGTGGCAGCACCATATTCGCACCCATACTTGCGAACCATTTCAGTCCATTCACCGTTCATAGCTTTTTCTGCGACAAATGGTCCGGCTCCAACACAGGTAGAGTATGCCTTTAGTACACCGACCACATGATCTAATGAGGCACCGGGGATACCGGCACCTATAGGACCGTAAGCTGAGATGGTGGAGGAGCTTGAAGTATATGGGAAAATACCATAGTCTATATCCCTCATTGCACCAAGTTGTGCTTCAAGTACAACACGCTTTCCCTTTGATAGTGCATCCTCAAGGAATGCACCGGTATCTGTGATATAAGGTGCATATTTTGCAGCCTTCTGCCTGCACCATGACAAAAGAGCTGACAGAGACATAGGCTCCTGATGATAGCAGCCTGCAAGCTCAAGGTTTTTAGCTTCAAGCATGGTCTTAAGTCTGGCCTGTACATTCTCTTCGTCTAAGTGGAGTAAATCACCGAGACGGATTGTTTTTTTACGGTATTTATCGCTGTATGCATAGGCAATACCGCGTTTGGTAGAGCCGAAGGCTGCTCCTGACTTTGAAAGGCGCTCTTCCTCAAGCTCATCCTGTATTTTATGCCATGGCATTGAAATTGTGGCTCTTGTTGATAATTTCAGGTTTTTTGGTGAAACAGATACATCTTGTGTTCTGATCTGTGCAATTTCATTGGACAGATGGTTTAGGTCAATAACCATTCCGTCACCGAGCACACATACTACATCTGGGTGAAGTATTCCGGATGGAAGTAGATTTAAGACAAATTTTCCCTGTTTATTAACTACTGTGTGTCCAGCATTGTTACCACCCTGATAGCGGACTACGATATCCGCATGTTCTGCGAGAAGGTCGATGACACGACCCTTTCCTTCGTCTCCCCAGTTTATTCCTGTAACTGCTGTAAGCATGATGAATGCCTCCTTGTTTTTTGAGTTTAATATTTGGATGTTGGTGCAGAGCTTGTACTGTCCGGATTTTGAACGGTATAAAACAAGTCTGCTTATAATGTGTATGATTCTGTTACGTGCAATATCTAAACGTCTTATCAGTTAGTATTCTTGCAAAGATGAGTCCGAGCGGCAGTGCAATGATAATCATGATTGCTGATGCAAACCATGAAACAGCATCCGAAAGTGCCATTATGCCGAAATTGTATATAGCACGATACAGATAAAGTCCCGGAACCATTATGACTATGGATGGAACAGTAAGGGATATTCTCGGATATCCATTGTTTTCCTTGATAAATGATGCGAGAAGCCCTGCTGTGAGAGCTCCGGCAAATGCGGCAGCAGGAGCCGGCATACCTGTCAGGTCTACCAGCTCAAGCCGCAGTGAATTTGCTATGGCACCGATAAGTGCGGCTGTTGCAGCCATTGGAGCTGGACTGTTGAACATGATTGAGAATCCAAACACACCGAAGAAGCTCATTATAAGCCTCAGGATTAGATGTAGTACGGGGGTCAGATTCAAGTCTTCAAAGTCCATAGGCTGCAGTCGCAGAAGCAGTGCCATAATCCATGCAAACATCGTGGCTACCATGACTATTATTATTGCATAGGCAAGGCGTTCAAGACCGGAGCGAAGATCCAGCTTTGCCAGGTCGATTCCGCTTGTGATAAACGGAAATCCGGGTATGATAAAGAGCATAGAACAGATGTATCCGGCTTCGTGAATTGATGGTACATTGAAAGCCATTTCTGCAATTTTTAAAAATGCCGCATATATGAAGCATGAGGCAGAAATTGATACCGCTATATTTAGGAACAAAGTAAAATGATGTTTTATAAGCTTTGTACGTATGAGATTTCCGATGCCGGCTGCTACAAATGCCAGTATCATCTCGATAGGGCCTCCTCCGAGCAAAAATGTGAAGGCACAGCATGCTATAGCTGCTGCAAGTCCAAGCCTTGCAGGGGAGTAAATGGCATGAATCTGTTCTATCTCATCGAGTCGACGGTGAATTTCTTCGCCGGTCAGGTGCGCTTCCTCCTTAGGAAAATTGTCGACAAACTGCTCCATGCGATAGAGCTTTGATGTGTTTACACCTGTGTTTGCTATGCTGAGTGACTGCGATATACAGTCAGTGCCGTCAAAACAGTTAAACTCGATTGACATAAGTCCGACATCCACTGTACATGTGACACCAAGCTCCTTTGAGAGCCGGTTCATGGAGGTTCTCACACGCCAGGCTCCTGTGCCGCAGGAGAGCATGATGAGTCCGACACGTCCGATTACAGAGGCTTTTTCAATCAGTCCCGCCTTATCTATGAGTATATTTCCATCCTGTCTGGCATAATCATGCCAGGGGATTTCCATATGATTTTTTTCCATGATATCTGTGTAGCTGTTATCTGCCATAAATTATCGCCTCGGCCTTTTGTACATGTTTTTCAAGATTTTTTAGGAAATGAGAGCTTCGCAGGAAAATACCAATTTCATCATACCGCTTGTCATTTTCCACAAGAGAGTCCTGACCGTAAAAAACATATGCCATAGGAAGCTCCTTTTCAATCTGTATCATCAGATCCCATACGGCAGAGTAAGCCTCAGCCTCAGTCTCCTTGAGTTTTACGGTATCGGGAAGCTCTCGTATCAAGAGTATTCCGTCATGCTTTACAATGACCTGCTGCGTGGGAGTCATATGCTCGGAATCATATGTGTGACTGTAGCGGTAAGCCTGTGCGTAGTAGATATCCTTTTTATCTGGCATATCATTGTATATCTCATGAAAATGTATATAGTTCTTGTCGTGAGATATGTGTTTATACTCGGGCAGCGGATTTCCGTGTTCATCGGTCATGATTATCGGATTTTGATGTCCGTCGGCATTGAACCTGTACGGTATGATATATGAATTGCGCAGCAAATCAAATACGGTGTTGTTGCACAGACACATAAGCAGTGCGGAAAGATCGCGGTTGGTATATGCATTGAAGAGAGCTTTAGCAAATTTTTCTGCCGGAAGTGATACATCAAATTCATCGTTGTAAACCAGATTTTCATTGAAGGTTTCCATAAGCCTGTCACACGCCCATGGATCGTTTAGTATCTTCTGAAACAGCATTTCTGTATGGTCTTCTCTTGGAAACATTGTCTTTTCACTCATTTGAAACACGTCCTTTTCTTATATATATAATCAATATTTCTCTTTTGAGCATTTATGATTATACAATTATGATTATAATAAGTAAAAAGTATAATTGATATAATTGAAATATCATATTATTATATCATTAGTATCTGTGTATTATCGGAAAAATGACCGGTAAAACGATAATAAAAAGGAGGCTTTGAATATGGATATAAATTTTGAGTACTACAAGATATTTTATTATGTTGCAAAATACTGCAATTTCACAAAAGCTGCGAGGGCACTTGGAAACAGCCAGCCAAATGTAACCCGCGCCATGAACAATTTGGAGCAGCAGATAAACAGCATACTTTTTATCAGAAATAACAGAGGTGTGCAGCTCACACCGGAGGGAGAGCGTCTGTACGCGCATGTATCTGCAGCGATGTCACAGATACTTGCAGCGGAGGAGGAGCTGTCAGACAGCACAGGTCTGTCACACGGAAGCGTATCAATAGGAGCCAGTGAGACAGCTCTAAACATATATCTGCTTGACAGGCTAAAGACTTTTCACATGGCATATCCGGGTATCAGGCTTAAGATATATAATCACTCCACCCCACAGGCTATAAATGCCGTAAAAAACGGCATGATTGATTTTGCGGTTGTATCGACACCGGTTGAGGTGGAGGCCCCTCTTAAGATGATAAAGCTTGGCTCGTTCCAGGAGATTCTCGTGGGTGGTACCACTTTTACTGCGCTCGGAAGCCAGACCCTGTCATTAAAGGAGCTGCATAATTATCCGCTTATCGGACTAGGGCGGGAGACCATGACATTTCAGTTTTTTAACAGGCTTTTTATGTCACACGGACTTGAATTTGCGCCTGATACAGAGACTGCAACGACAGACCAGATACTGCCACTTGTGAAAAGTGAGCTTGGTCTTGCCTTTATGCCAAAGCCTATGGCAGAGGCTGCGATAGCAAATCGCGAGATTGTAGAGATAGCTCTGGAGGAGGAGATACCGCAGAGAAATATATGTATGGTATACGATATTCATCACCCGATTAGTGCGGCGGCAAGAGAGTTAAAGAAAGTTATATCAGACAGCCATAAGGTGTGATTGGCAGTCGGTGGGATATACATAGGTAACCGGCAGGTTACATATTGCAACAGGTATGTTACACATTGGCAGGTTTGTAACTTACATCTCGTTTAATACTTTGTTAAAATATAGTCAGGCAGATAAGTTATAAGAATTTATCGGCAGAGTTTTTTAGGAGTATTATTTAAAATTGGAAGGAGATTTTACACTATGGCTAACAGAATCATGTTAAACGAGACATCTTATCACGGATCAGGTGCAATCCAGGAGATTGCAACAGAGGCAAAAGCGCATGGCTTTAAAAAAGCACTGGTATGCTCTGATCCTGACTTAATCAAATTTGGAGTTACAGCAAAGGTAACAGATATCCTTGATAAGAACGGATTGGAATATGAGATTTATTCGGAGATTAAGCCAAATCCAACAATCGACAACGTAAAGCATGGCGTGGAGACATTTAAGAAATCAGGAGCTGATTACCTCATTGCAATCGGAGGCGGCTCTTCTATGGATACATCAAAGGCAATCGGTATCATCATCGCAAACCCGGAGTTTGAGGATGTAAGAAGCTTAGAGGGTGTTGCACCTACAAAGAAGCCTTGTGTTCCTATCATAGCAGTACCTACAACAGCAGGAACAGCAGCAGAGGTTACAATCAACTATGTCATCACAGATGTAGAGAGAAAGAGAAAGTTTGTATGTGTGGACCCACATGACATGCCAATCATCGCAATCGTAGACCCGGACATGATGTCATCAATGCCAAAGGGACTTACAGCATCAACAGGTATGGACGCACTCACACATGCTATCGAGGGCTACACAACAAAGGCTGCCTGGGAGATGACAGACATGTTCCATCTCAAAGCAATAGAGATTATTGCAAGATCCTTAAGAAGTGCAGTTGCCAATGAAAAAGAGGGACGTGAGGGTATGGCACTTGGAGAGTACATTGCCGGAATGGGATTCTCAAATGTAGGTCTTGGAATCGCTCATTCAATGGCTCATACACTTGGAGCTGTTTATGATACACCACACGGAGTAGCATGTGCTATGATGCTTCCAATCGTAATGGAGTACAATGCAGACTGCACAGGCGAAAAATATCGTGAAATTGCCCGCGCAATGGGAGTAAAGGGTGTAGATGATATGTCTGTAGAGGAGTACAGAAAGGCTGCAATCAATGCTGTAGCGCAGCTCTCTGTAGATGTAGGAATCCCAACAAAGCTTGAAGCTATTAAGGAGGATGACTTAGACTTCCTCGCAGAGTCTGCTCACGCGGATGCATGTGCACCTGGAAATCCAAAGGATGCAAGTGTTGAGGATTTGAAGGCTCTTTTCCGTAAGATTATGTAATTCTGCAACAGCTTACAGGGATGTAAAAATCCGGGAACTGTCAATTGACAGCATTCCCGGATTTTTACTCTGTTATAAATTGGTGGCGAAAACCACATATTTTACTTGAATTATATCAGGTTTACCTCGCGAAACACGTCGGCAAGCTCCTTTGGCATAGCATCAGCGAGCAGTCCGGCAAGCTCCTGAGGGGTGAAGTTTTTATTGCCAAGCACCCACTGTGTTGTCATAAAGACAGAGCCCTGACAGTACATCTCAAGCTGGAACAATAGCTTGTCGGATATTTTCCGGTGGCTTTTTCCTTCGATCTGGTCAATATAAAACTGACGAATCAGCTCAAAATCATGCTCCTTTAGATTGTTCTGCTCATCATTTTTAAAAGCAGCCTTAAAGAAAAGGTGCTCCATCCGGATATATTCAAATTTTTTAACAAGGCTTTCGTACACGGTACTGCCCTCACCCATCTGGTGGAAGGATTCAATCAGTATCTTATCAAAATACCAGTTTATCAGGTCATATTTGTCCTGAAAATTTCTGTAAAAGGTTTGTCTGGTCACACCACATGTGTCGCAGATTTCCTTAACCGTAATTTTCTCGACAGGAGAGGAAAACATGCATTCCTTCATGGCATTGGCCAGCTTGTATTTTATATCGTTGTTCATAATGTCTCCGAATTATAATGCAGATATCTAATGAGCCTTAAGCTTTGACATAAGTGCTTCCTGCAGTGTTTTTGAAAAATTAATTCCCTCTTCCTGCGCAGCAGTATTTAGCCAAGCCGGAATGGTAAGGGTTTTTCGGACCGATTTATCGAAATGCTCTTTGGCATATGCCTTAACATCTACTGAAACCATATTGGTAAATGCATCGGTATATGTTCCTGTTATGTCTAATTCGTCAGATAGTCTGTCAATATTGATATCAGATAATTTGGATGCTTTAGGAAATTTTTCATTATCCATCTTAGCCGTATACAGATATCCTGCAAGACAATCAACAGCCATGGCCACAGCATCTTCAAGGGTATCTCCTTGTGTTGCAAGATAATTTAAATCAGGAAAGATTACAGAGTATCCATTATCTTCCTTAAAAAAACATGCTGGATATATTGATAACATGATGAGTATACCTCCTTATGATTATTTGATTCCCGCTTGCTTACGGATAGAATTTTCAGTGATTTTGTTCAGTTCTTTGCCTTTATGAAAAGGAATAGTTACTTTTCCGGGCTTTGAAGGATGAATATAATGCCGATGTGATCCGGTTTGGTTTTTGAAAATCCACCCATCGGCAAGTATTATACGTTCCATTTCAGTTGGTTTGATCGGCATATTTTTATCCACCTTTCTTTAGTATATATATAATATAACATATGATACGTATAAATTCAATGCGTGTAAATATAATATATATAAATTTAATATGTATAATTATTGCGTATATAAACTATATATTGTTGTTTATATTTTAGTATGATCAGAAATGATTATATTACCGATTAAAAAGATTGAATTTTAAAATTTATCTGCTAATATATTGATGAAAATATTTTGAAATATACGAGGATATACATACATGAAAGACCTTACAAAAGGAAAACCATCAAGACTCATACTGGCATTTGCCATTCCAATATTTATGGCAAATATACTCCAGCTCACATACAGTATAGTTGACACGAGAATAGTCGGATCATATCTGGGAGAAAACTCACTGGCAGCAGTCGGAGCCACCACGACACTCAGCAATCTGATGATAGGCTTTTTGATGGGCTTAGCTAATGGATTTGCCATAATAACAGCCCAGAAATTTGGCGCAAGGGACTACGCCGGTGTAAAGAAATCGTTTGCTCTGTCAATTAAAATGGGATGTATAATAGCGCTTGCTATAACGGTATTGTGCCTGTTATTTTTGCGTCAGATTCTTGGATTTTTAAATGTATCAAATGATTTGATGGGAATGGCTGTGTCATATATTTTTATTATAATAGCAGGGCTTGTAGCGACATTTTTGTATGATGCATGTGCGGCGGCACTCAGGGCACTGGGCGATACAGTTACGCCGCTTGTCATACTAGCCGTCTCGGTCTGTCTGAATATGGCAGGTGATATTTTCTTTGTGGTCGTACTGAAGGCAGGAGTGGCGGGCGCTGCGATTGCCACTGTACTTGCACAGGTTATTGCGTTTATTGTGTGCTATGTATATATGGTAAAAAGATATGAGCTTTTGCGGTTGTCCCAAAGTGATTTATTTGACAGTCAGATACTGCGAAGACGCATGAAATTATGCGGCGAAAATTGTGATACCGTGATGAAAATGACAATGCTAAAGGCCGGTCTTTCCATGGCATTTATGAGTTCACTTGTAAATATAGGCTCGCTGACCCTGCAGACCGCCATAAACCGACTGGGACAGGATATTATAGTAGCTCACACGGCTGCCAGAAAGATATCGGAGATATTCATGGTCATGTTTACCGTGTTCGGACAGACAATGGCGACCTTCTGTGGGCAGAATATAGGAGCGGGAGAAGTAGCCAGAGTGAAAAAGGGCATAAAACTGGCAATATTCTATACCTGCATATGGTGTACGATGGCAATTATCGCAAGCTACACTATAGGCCCGTGGCTGGTGAAGCTTGTAACAGGCACTAATAATCCTATTGTCATAAAAAATGCCACAAATTATCTCAAATTTGATACTCTGTTTTATTATGTGACCGCTGTCATATGTATAGTGCGAAATGCAATGCAGGGGCTTGGAGAGCAGATAACACCGCTTGTATCAAGCTCACTTGAGATGGTAGGAAAGATTGTCATTGCATTCACACTTGTGCCACTGCTTGGCTATACAGGCGTGATAGTGGCAGAGCCGATAGTATGGTTTATCATGGTGATACCGCTTTTGGTGAAGATATACACAATGCCGGTGCTTAGGAAGCAGGGGCATGGGATTTGAAAAAAGAGTGAAGCAGGCTTTACTCCAACACCAGAAGAAGTCCCATCTTGAACCTTTCGTCAGCGGTTACGCTGTGCAGTCCGTTTTTGTCAAAACGGAAATTTTCGCCTGCTGAGATTGTGTAATCTTTGCCCTCGTAGTCTATTACAGCCTTGCCTTCGAGTGCGAAAATTATTGCATTTCCAGGCGCGCGATGCGGTGTGAGACCGGTGCCCTCATCGAATGCCATAAGCACGAATTTCATTGTGTCGTTGCTTACCACATCAATGTTCGTGATACTGCCATCCTCATATGAGATAAGATCCTTAAGCTTCATGACCTCGCCTGATTTGATAATTTTGTTCATATTGTTGTTCTCCTTTTTTATGATGATTTCGGTGTAAATACAGCCGGTTTCTGTTGTTACTCCGCAGAGTGTTTTCGAAGGGACTACCAGCATATCACCTTCTGATATGGTATGCTTTGCAGCATAAGCTCCGATAAGAAAATCAGGTTATGGGTGTTTTGTCACTTAGCCTTGAATTTCGTGAGACGGTCATCTCATCGCGGATAGGGCGTAAATCTTCTATTTTGAAAACCTTGTCCATAGGATTTCTTGTCCTTCTTTCTTGAATGTTGATTTCATTATTTATAATACAATATTACTATAATTTTGTCCAAAAATATGTTGCATATACAACAAAAACAATATAATAAAATACAAACCGCTTGCTATTTCTTTCACATATGTTAAAATATAGTCAAAGCAGTTTTTCTATAGCAACCTGTGCGGTCGTTGGCACATTTATTACAGATATGACTATATGCTCTGTAAATATGTGAGACATAATAAAATGTCGTCCGGCGATAAGGGCGTGCAGGGTCTTCAATACCTTAATTATTTTTCATATTCCCTGAAATTCTTGCTTTTAAATGTTTCATTATTTTATTTAAAGCAGGATAAGAGGGCTTTTACCACACAGATATTTCCTGCTTTTGTGTTTTCAAATGAAGGAGGATTTTATATGAGTGGTAACAGAGAGTACAAAAGTGATGTTTTCAGTATGCTGATGCAGGATAAGGAAAGAGCCTTACAGCTGTATAACGCAATGAATGGGTCTAGCTATGACAATCCGGAGGATGTTGAGATGGTGATTCACGATGGCGGCATTTCACTTTCGGTCAGAAATGATGCATCGTTTATCGTGGATGCGAGATTGAGCATATATGAGCATCAGTCCACAGTTTGTCCGAATATGCCAGTGAGAAGTCTTATTTATTTTAGTGTGATATTATCAGATATGCTCAGCGACAAGAAAAAAGGAACAAAAAGTGGCAAGAACATCTATGGCAGAAGACTGGTAAAGATACCGACACCACATTTTGTGGTATTTTACAATGGTGAGGAGGAACAGCCGGAGGTTCAGGAGCTTAAGCTGTCCGATGCGTTTGAGAAGCCGACCGACGAGCCGAATCTTGAGCTTAAATGTAAGGTGTACAATATAAACGACGGAAAGAACAAGGCTATTATGGAGTCCTGTGGCTGGCTGAATGATTATATGACATTTGTAAATAAGGTCAGAGAGTATCATGCAGACGGGGCATTTGATGATCTTGCTATAGATATTGAGAAGGCTATAGACTATTGTATTGACAATGATATTCTGAAGGAGTTTCTAAAGACTTACAGAAGTGAGGTGACGAAGAGTATGCAGTTAAATTATGAATTTGACAGGCAGCTTGAGCTTGAAAGAGCTGATGCTATCGAGGAAGGGATGGAAATAGGTATAGAAAAGGGTATAGAAAAAGGTGCAAATAAGATGCTGTTTACTCTGGTAACAAAGGGCAAGCTCGATATTGATACTGCAGCAGAGGAAGCCGGTGTCAGTGTCGGTGAGTTTGAAAAATTAATGAGTGAAGCAGGCTATAAGGTGCCTGAGACTGTGTAGCATCAGGCATGAATAATTTATCAAAATGTAAATAGCAAAAATCCGCTAACCTTGTATTTGGTATAGCGGATTTTTTGTGCCAAAAAAGTATCACATTCGACTGTTATTGTACTGCGCTATTGCATCGGCACCGCCTAACAGCTGTATTATAAGTATAGCCCCAATCCATGGAAACAATATCGTAAAAATTCCAAACCATGCGCCAAGTGAATCGCTGCTATAATCCCAGAAAGGCTTGTTCGGGTCATCAAGCCAGTATACATTTATGATAGTCCTAAGCTCAGAACGGGTGCTATGTCTGTTATCGCATGAAAAACGCTTGCGGTACTCCTTTCCGTCTACAGTATATGTGTATCTGGCAGCCCAGTAGCTGTAAGCGGATTGTGAATTATTGACAACGAGCCTCTTTGCATCCTCCTTCACAATCATGCCTCTCGCCACATGTCCGCGCTCCTTTGCAAGTGCTATATTGCGCTGTAAACCAATATTTAATTTGTCGAAAAACTTAAAATCTATGATATACAGTGGTATTAGTGAAAGCACACCCACATTTACCTGCCACGGGTAGCTTGCGATAGCTTTAAAAACTTCTGAAAAAGTGTTCATTGAAAATCCCCTTTCTTAATATGCTGCATTTGAAAATATGGTATGTGAATATTATAGAAATAAGGAAGGGAATTGGCAATGGAAAATTATTTTTTATTTATATTGTCTTTGATTTTATCATCATCTTTTGTCATTTCAAGGTAAAACTCAGCTAGTTTCATAGCTCTTTCAAGTTGTCTGTTTTCATAACTGTCATTTAGTCGGTTAAAAGTCATTTGCAAAGGGTCGCAATTAGGATCATCCCCGAAAACAAGATAATCGAGAGTGACATCTGTGAATTTTGCTATATGAATAAGTAAGTCGAGATTAGGAACTCGCTTTCCGGACTCTATAAGGGCCAGATATGAAGGTGAGATGTATAACATATCAGCAAAATAAGATTGTGTTTTATTTCTTTTAAAACGTAGTTTACGTATGCGCTCACCAAGTTCTTTTGGATTTAGAATAATATTGTTCATATAAACCTCCCATATTATAATTTCAATTAGTAAAAATTATTATGACTAATTGTAGCTGAATTATGAAAAATTAAATTACGCACTGAAAATCAGAAATTAACATATGGAAAATTGTGAATATTGAATAAAAAGAACATTGATAGTATATAAAATATCTGTGTCAAAATATTATAAAAATATTAACTATAAGTAAAAGATGTATTGACACATAGTAATGAAAGTGGCAAAATATAGGCAAAAGAGGACTTAAGATGAAGGTGGTTGTGCTATGAAGATTAAGGTTGCATTGCTTGATAAAGATAAAGAGTACTTGGATAGGCTTACAGGAGTATTTAATACAAAGTATGCTGATAAATTAGAGGTTTATTCATTTACAGATGAAAAAAACGCAATAGAATCGGTAAAAGAGTACAGAATAGATGTATTAATAGCTGAAGAAGATTTTAATATTGACAAATCTGAATTCAAGAGAAATTGTGGACTTGCCTATTTTACAGGGACACCCGGTATAGAGTTAATAAAGGATGAAATTGCCATATGCAAGTATCAGCGTGTTGACGTTATATTTAAGCAGATACTTGGGGTATATTCTGATATGGCTGCAAATGTGGCTACTATCAGCGGAGAAAATGATAAGAGCAGTGTGGTTATTTTTACATCACCATGTGGTGGGGTTGGAACATCGACTGTTGCAGCAGCATGTGCGATAGCACATGCGAATATGGGGAAAAAGGTATTTTATTTAAATTTAGAACAGTGTGGCACAACAGATGTTTTCTTTCAGGCAGAAGGAAATGCCACTATGAGTGATGTTATATATTCGCTTAAGAGCAGAAAGGCAAATCTGTTATTGAAGCTTGAAAGCTGTATAAAGCAAAGCCAGGAAGGAGTGTCATACTTTTCGTCTACAAAGGTGGCACTCGATATATTGGAAATTTCATATGCAGATATTGATACTTTGATAGGCAATATACAGGGAATGGACAATTATGATGAGATTATTGTAGATTTACCATTTTCTTTGGAAATAGAAAAATTAAAGCTCCTCTCAAAGGCTTGGAGAATTATAGTTGTAAATGATGGCAGTCAGCTGTCAAATTATAAATTTATGAGAGCATATGAGTCGGTTGTTTTATTAGAACAAAATGATGATATAAATATTATCCGAAACATGAATATGATATACAACAAGTTTAGTAATAAGAACTCAGAGATGCTATCAAATATTTCTATTAAGACTATTGGTGGAGCACCACGATATGAACATGCTACAGTCCGACAGATAATAGAAGCATTGACCAAGATGGAATTTTTTGAAGAAATCTTGCAATAGAGGGAATGTATATGCAGATTAATGAAGAAGAGCTTGTTGATGACATAAAACGTTTTGTAAGTGAAAATGTATCCTTGAGCAAAATATCAGATGAAGAACTTGCGGAAAGAATAGATCAGATAGTTACAGACAGACTTAAGGATATTTACTGTCCTATTGAGACAAAGGTATCAATATCACAGCAGGTATATAGCTCTATAAGAGGATTTGGCTTATTAGATTCGATTATCAGTGATGATTCTATTACAGAGGTTATGATTAATGGACCTGAAAAGATTTTTATTGAGAAAAAAGGACGACTTATACGCCTTGATAAGAAGTTTGAGAGTCAGAGAAAGCTGGAGGATGTCATACAAAGAATTGTAGGATTGGCAGGACGAGAAGTGAATCAGGCTAATCCCATATGTGATACCAGGCTTCCGGATGGCTCGCGTGTGAATGTGGTATTGCCTCCGATTGCTTTATGTGGCCCGACGATTACTATTCGTAAGTTTTCAAAAGAACCGATGACTATAAATAAGCTGATAGAATATGGTTCTATAACACAGGAAATAGCAGATAAGCTGGAGCTTTTGGTGAAAGCCAAATACAATATTTTTATTAGTGGTGGTACAGGCTCCGGAAAAACAACATTTCTTAATGCTCTTTCCAATTTTATTCCTAAGGATGAAAGAATTATTACAATTGAGGATTCAGCAGAGCTTCAGATTGCAGGAATTGATAATCTGGTTAGTCTGGAGACTAGAAATGCAAATGCTTCAGGTGCCGGGCAGATTACAATAAGAGACTTAATTAAATCATCTCTTCGAATGCGTCCTGAAAGGATAATAGTAGGTGAGTGTCGAGGAGGAGAAGCTCTTGATATGCTTCAGGCTATGAATACAGGACATGATGGTTCGTTGTCTACAGGACATGCTAACTCTACTGAGGATATGCTCAGCCGACTCGAGACAATGGTGCTGCAGGGGGCTGATGGGCTTCCAATTGAGGCAATAAAGCAGCAGATTGCATCGGCAGTTGATATTATAATTCATTTATCAAGACTTAGGGATAAAAGCAGAAAGACCATGGCTATAACAGAAGTAGTTGGCATCAAAAATGGGGAGATAGAGTTAAACCCACTGTATGAGTTTAAAGAGGATGAAAACAGCACAATGGATAAGGTATCAGGAAGACTGGTCAGAACCGGCAATCCATTGAAGAACGACTACAAGCTTAAGCTGTCAGGTATAAAAACAGCCATATAGGTGAATTTATGAAGAAAAAAAACAAAGAGAAAAAAGTTCTGGAACCACAATACTATACATCACGGATAAATACAAGTACATATAATTACAAGGTCTATTATATGTCTGTTCCAGAGAAAATTATCAATGTACTTATTGCATTTGTGATAGGAGCGTGCATCGGATATTTATTCTATGGAGGTATAGGAAAAGATGAATATGGGCAGGCAACTACAGTTACATATTGTTTAAATGTAATTATTCCGGTAATAGTTGGCGTTATAGCTGTTAAATTGTATATTCCGGTCAGGATACAGTCTATTATTAAGAAACAGAAAAATCAGCTTAATAAACAGTTTAGAGATATGTTAGAGGCACTTAGTACATCTCTGGGAGCCGGTAAAAATGTTATAGATTCATTCAGAAGTGTGTATGACGATATGAAGATGCAGTATGAGGATGGTGCTTATATTATTAGCGAACTGGAGCTTTTATTGTCAGGTATGGATAATAATATTGATATTGAAGACCTACTTCTTGATTTTGGGGAAAGAAGCGGCAATGAGGATATAGAGAGTTTCGCCAAGGTTTTTCAGATATGTTATAGGAAGGGCGGAAATATCAAGGATACAGTCAGGTCTACATATGAAATTTTGAATGACAAAATGGAGATAGCAGAGGATATAGAAACCGTTGTTACAGCAAACAAAACAGAGCAGAATGTGATGCTTATCATGCCGATAGGTCTTATTGGAATGATGAAGCTGATGAGTCCGGATTTTGCTGAGAATTTTGTGTCTCCATCAGGCATCATGGCGACAACAGTTGCGGTAATCATATTTGTGGCAGCATATTTTATAGGAAGAAAAGTATTGGAGATAAAGATTTAGTTATGTTTGGAATATTAGATTATATATGCTGGATATTAGGCTTGATATTTACAATTTTTTGGATATTCCTGTTTTGTAAAGGAAAGAAAAATGCCACACTTTTTCAAGGGTTGGATGAGAAAGAATATCCTTTAAAGGATATTTATTTTGTGGGATATGAACTGCTTGAACTCATTAAGTATAATTATCGAACCAAATACGACAGAAGGCTAAGGAAAGAGATATCGGTGCTCAAGGATGGCAAGTATGCTGATTACTATATCAGAGTCACCAGAGCACAGCAGGTTACTTTAGGGTATACATTATTTACCATGTCATTTGCCATGTATGGGCTGGCAGGAAGTATGGCAGCTGTTACGATATTTATAATGTTCGCCTTTGTGGCATTTTACTATTATGGAACATCAGCCAGTGACAAGATTAAGAAACGTTCAGAGGAACTGCTGTCCGACTTCTCAAATGTTGTATCAAAGCTTGCCCTTCTGACTAATGCAGGTCTTATCATGAGGGATGCATGGGCAGATGTAGCTTATAATGGCGATACTACATTATATAAAGAAATGCAGATATCAGTTGACGAGATGAAAAATGGAGTCTCTGAGACTGAAGCTATATATCATTTTGGAAACAGATGTATCATACCTGAGATAAAAAAATTTGCATCTACTATCATACAGGGCATCGAAAAGGGAAACAGTGAGCTGACGGCTCTTTTACAGGAGCAGAGTGCAGAAATCTGGAACCTTAAGAGACAGTTGGTAAAAAGAGAGGGAGAGAAGGCATCAAGCAAGCTTCTCATCCCAATGTTTCTTATGTTTATGGGAATCCTGATTATGGTTATTGTCCCGATATTTACAAACATTGGAGCTTAGGTAGAGAATCAGAGTAATCTGATTGTTTATAGATTTCACGAAAGGAGGAAACGTTTATGTGGTTATTAATGAATGATTTAGGACTTAAGGCAAGGCTTGCATTTAGTAAGTTCATGTGCGATGAAGAGGGAGATGTAAATATCGTCTCTATAGTTGTCCTTATCGGAATAGCTGTATTACTTGCTGTATTCTTTAAAGGACAGATTATGGATCTGTTGACAAATCTGTTTGGTACAATAACAGAAAAAGCTAATAGTGCAGTATCTGGAGAATAACAGACAATTAGAAAGCTTTTTGGGTATATATCTTTTGATATATACCCAAAATAATTCGAATGTGAGTGAAAATTATGAAAAGACTTTTAGATGAAAGAGGAGCATTGATAGTGGAGGCTTCTATTGTGTTTCCGACAATGTTTCTGGCTATATTTTTTATGCTGTTTGTAGGAAATGCATATACGCAGAAATGTAAGGTGGAGGATATAGTGGCATCAGCAGTGCTTGAAGGTGCTGCAAAGTGTGCCGATCCTATGCTTGATGATATTGAGTCTGGCAGCATACCGGATTTTAATTCAGTTAGTCTGAAGCCATATAGATACCTTACAGGCAGTCTCAGAGATACTGAGGGCGACATAGAGAGTGAAATAAATAAAAATGTGGGAAAGATAGGTACCGGATTTTTTACAGGGATGAAGCCAAGTATTTCCATTGACAGACTTAAGTTTGAAAGTAAAGTGATATATTCAAAGGTAAATGTGGATGTATCCTATAAGATAAAAATGCCAATCAGGTTATTGGGACAGGATGAGTTTACCAATATATCGTATGCCACTCATACTGATGTGCCGGTATCTGATGTGCCGGAGTTTATCCGGACTGTAGATTTTGCAGAGGATCTTGTGCAGAGATATAAAAATCATGATATCTCTGAGCCGGCAGGCAAACTGGCAGATAAGATAACTGAGTGGACGAGTAAATAGGAGTTATGAATATGTATGGATTTAGTAAAAGAGAGCGAGGTGCTGTGTCAGTATTTCTCGTAATCATTCTGGTGCCGTGTATGCTGGTGGCCAGTATATTTGTGGATGTGGGCAGAGTGTACCTGTCCAAGTCTATGGCTGAATCGGCAGCTGATATGGCACTCAATTCACTTATGACACATTATGACGCTGATTTGAATGACTGGTATGGCATGGTAGCTTCCTGCCAGAATATAGATGAATTCTATGATGCTTCAATAAAGTGCTACAAGAATGCACTCAAATCACAGAATTTGTCTAAGGATGAGATGAACACATTGGTAGGAGAGTTCAGCGCTATGATAGGTGCTGATTCAAAAGCCAGTGACTATCTCAGGGTAACGGATGACGGCGATGACTCAACTACTATAAAAGCTGTAGATGGAGCCAATCTGGCTAATGCCACTATGCTTAAATCGCAGATAGTGGACTTCATGAAATACAGAGCACCTATAGCTATCACACAGACTGCCATCGATAAAATAAAGAATAAGAGTATTCCCGGTATAGATGATGTCTTAAAAAGTGATGAGAATAAACCGCTGGTGGAGAAAAAACAGGATTATTGTAAAGCTGACGAGAAGCTGATGCGTGACAGCTACAATACATATAAGTATCTGTTTGACAATTATTCTAATGGAAATCCACAGCCAAGCAATTCATTGCTCACAGGTACACGTGATGCCATGCAGACAGCCAGAGAACAGTATCGTGAGCTGAATAAGCTGATGATTACCAATCTGTATAACACATCGGGTCTTGTGGTTTTTAACAGGGCACAGGTGCCACTGAATCAGTATAATTACACAAAAAGCTCTATAAAATGCTATAAAGCTAAGTATGATGGCAAGACATATTATGTAAACTGCCATTCAAGAAAAGACGATGATACATATTACATAGATGGCACCGAACTGACAAAACAGTTTGACGATATCTCTAAGAAAATAAAGGCATTTGACAAAGCAAAGAATGATTTCACCAATGCTGTAAACAATAGCATATCGTATTCATCCGGTGTTACAAATGACATACAGTATTGGAAGCATGCTGCAGATGCCTACAGTGTCACGGTAAGTGGCAGTGATGATTATCGAACTAATCTGAATAAGAAAGCAGATGAAATGATAAAGAGCTACTGTGCACTCAATGCCATGATGCAGTGTACTCCGGGAAATGACTTACCTGATGACTATGATACTACATACAAATCATATAAGAAACAGGTGGAGAACAGACAGACAAAATATCTGACAGCAGGGGTGACAAATGGCAGTGACAGCTATCTCGTATTAGTAAACAGGCTTGAGAGTATATCAAGCAATAATATATATAATATAGAAGCAACGTCATTGACATTAAGCGATAGAAGTACTATATTTGTAAATAGAATTGCTGATATATCAACGAATCTGATTGAAAAAAGAAACACTCTGCAGCACTATTCAGATGTATTAAACATAGCGATAAACGGAGATTCGAGTAAGGATATAGAGTCACTTGAGACACTGAAGCATGATGCAGCTGATTATGCCCAAAAACTCAATGATTGGAGTAATCAGGCAGATGGCACTGATTCAGACCTTGCAGAAGGTGACAGAGATGAAATCGCAGATATTAAGGCCAGCGAAGCAGCCGGAAATATAACTGAACAGTCAATTATAGATTTAGAAAACAGACTTAAGAATATAAAGTCACAGATTGATTCGATGATAGCAGCCATAGATAGCTTCAAATATGGTAATCAGAAGGTCAAGGATATATCTACATATGATCAGTTCAAAAATGCAGGCTCTATGGTTATTACTGAAAGCGAGATAAATAAAAGGACTACGAATTCAGAGCTTTCAAGCTATGCGGATTCTACATTTTCATCATTGTTCTCACCACAGGGAACAGGAACCGAGGGTCTTGCGAGTGTAAATAGCAATGATGACCATAATTTACTGCTTGATGTCGCTAACTCAAAGACAGTTGCAATACCTGGGGTGTATCAGTTCTGGCATGATAGTTTTAAAGGTGCAGATGATGGAACCATAGATAAATATGGTAAAGAAAAAAAATCGGCAGAAGATGAGACAGATAAAATTATAGATGCAGCAAAAAATAAAGATAATAAGCACTCTGATTCAGAGAATATATCTCGCGAGATTGATACAATTTATAAAACATTTGGTACTGATACAATATTTTCAGGTTTTGTAAGTGTATTACAAAAAATGATTAGTGGAAAATTTGAAGCAATTCGAGACGATTTGTATTTATCAACTTATGCTATGGAAATGTTTTCTTACTCCACTATTGATAATGAGGGACGATATAATATCCTTAAAGAACAGGGATATGATATGTCTACTTTAGACAAAAACTATGAGGATACATACAAAACTGTCGATGAAAAGTGGACTAGCGAATTATATAAAGATTATTATAATAAGACACTTACAAATAAAAAGTTTTGCAAAGAGAATAATGCTGCATATGGCTGTGAGTTAGAGTATATTCTATATGGACATGAGAATAATGATGATAATATAAAGGCTGCGTATGGTCAGATTTATGAAATTAGGTACGTGTTAAATCTTATATCTGCATTTGAAAATTTTTGGGATAGTGGAACTAACACAGGTAAATTATTTAATATGATTTCTAGAGAGTTATCACTTGCAACAAGCGGCGTAATACCTGCTATAGCTATAAAGGCGGTATTGATTGCGTTGATAACAGTTTTTGAAACAGGAAATGACATGAACAGATTAGAAGCTGGATTTTCAGTGGAACTATATAAAACAGATGCAAAGATGTGGCAGGTTTCGCTTGATTTTGGCGAACCGAATGGAGATAGCATTGACGGACTGTCTGCATTTGTAAAGAGTTTTTCTGACAAGTTTAAAAATGGTATACATAATTCCTGTGAAAATGGATTGCGCTACAGCGATTATTTATGTATTTTTATAGTGTGTGGCATGCAGTCCGACATTGGAGAATCAATGACACTTAGATGTGCGGATGTAGTTCAGGCGAATATGAGAAAGATAACGAAGGATGATGGCTACAAGCTGGAAAACTCAAAGACTTATTTTGAACTCGATTCAAAACTGAAAGTAGATCCGTTACTAATTACACTGCCACTATATAGTGATTATACAGATTTGTATGATAGCAGCAGTACTGACTGGTGCACATATAATATAAAAACAATCAGAGGTTATTAAAGGAGAAAGAAATGAAAAAGAGACTATTGATTTTAGGAATGATTTTTACAATGGCTGTGTCATCAGCGGGCTGTGGCAGTTCGTCATCAGACAATTCAGGTAAGGCAGACCAGTCAAAACAAACAGCAAATGTGCAGGACAGCCAGAAAGATACATCTTCAAGTGATAAGTCTGATGATAAGAATGATACTAATTATAAATCAGCAGATGAAATCACAATGGATGATTTGATGAGCCATGGTGAGACACCGGCAGAGGATTTTGAGTTAATTGACAACTCAGATGAAATAGTAATAGAGAAGTATGTTGGTAAGGATCCAATCGTGGTTATTCCAGATGAAATTGACGGAAAGAAAGTTGTGGATTTTGATAAAACATTTTGGAATAATAAAATTGTTGTTGCGATACGTGTTGGTAATAATGTTACTGAAATAAAGAAAACGGCATTTGTTAATTGTGAGAGTTTGAAATATGTTGTTTTAGGAGAGTCGGTTAAATCATTAGGAAGTAATTCATTTGTAAATACTAATATTAAAGAGATTGAATTAAACGATGGACTGCAGAAAATTGGTGAAGATGATACTAATAATACTGTTGACGCACCTGATAGTAATTATGGCATGGATTTAAAAATTCCTGACAGCGTTACAGAAATACATGTAAGAGACTTTAATCTTATTGTTAAGTCGGGTTCTCAGGCTGAACAGTATGCAAAAGATTTTGCAGATAGTAATAATCTTACATACACAGTAGAATAATTTACAATATGTTAATTAATTAAATATTAATACTATGAATCATAGGAAGTCGCCATGCTATATTATCAGTGTGGCGGCTTTTTTTGTTAAAATAGAAAATTATTAAATTGTAATGAGTAAATATTATTATTACATTAACAAATAGTAAAGTAATTATTGACAAACAGTAATTGAAGTAGGAAAATAGTATATATGAAAATCTATATTTAAAGGGAGAATATCATGAGAAAACGTATAAAGGATGAAAGAGGAGCTATTGTTGTTGAGGCAACGATTTCGTTTACTACCTTTATTTTCCTGTTGTACATCATCTATTCGATAGTTGATATATGCTACATACAGGCAAAGATGAGCATAGCGTTAAACAGTGCGGCGACAGATATCTCGCAGTACTCCTATCTACTACAATATATTTATGGTTAATATCCCTTACA
>ENA-OOXP01000583-OOXP01000583.1-human-gut-metagenome-genome-assembly--contig:-NODE-583-length-26976-cov-5.481557_pt1 | contig 26976 bp, 31 predicted proteins | sample MGYA00241591_ERZ501351 | MGnify/ENA primary metagenome ERZ501351 (study PRJEB25962, sample SAMEA1968361) | human gut metagenome | biome: human gut; feature: human-associated habitat; material: faeces...
GTAAACTTTTTTGTTTTTGGGAGGATAATTTAGCGTTAGCTAAATTTCAATGCCCAACCGACACTCCGTTAAACTGTAATTTATCTCAATTTTGATAAAGAACAAGAACTCTAAAAGCAAACTAAGGCGGAGCACAATGCGCTCCGCCTTAAATAAGTACATATTAAAATCAGTTAATGATTGTACGCTCTGTTTCTTTATCAAAGATGTGGATCTTATCAAGCTCAAATGCAGCCTTAATGCTGTCACCCGGCTTAGCGGTTGAAGTAGGCTCAACTCTTGCAGTTACAGGGATACCGCCGATATTTACATAAAGGTAAATCTCAGCACCCATAAGCTCTGTAACATCAACATTACAATCAACAACGCCGTTGTCGCTTGCGCACTTAGCGAGGAACTCAGGCTCATCGTGAACATGCTCAGGACGAATACCGAATACAACTTCCTTGCCTACATATGGATCAAGCACGCCGCCCTTTGTCTTTTCAGAAGGAACGATAATCTGATACTTGTCAAAGCAAAGTGCATACTCTGAACCAACCTTCTTAAGTGTAGCGTCGATAAAGTTCATCTGCGGTGAACCGATAAAGCCTGCTACGAACATATTGCATGGCTTGTCATAGAGATGCTGTGGAGTATCAACCTGCTGAATGAAGCCGTCCTTCATAACAACAATTCTTGTACCCATTGTCATAGCCTCTGTCTGGTCATGAGTTACATAGATGAATGTTGTACCGAGTCTCTGGTAAAGCTTAGAAATCTCTGTTCTCATCTGAGCACGGAGCTTAGCGTCAAGGTTAGAAAGCGGCTCGTCAAGTAAGAATACCTTAGGGTCACGAACGATAGCACGACCAAGAGCAACACGCTGTCTCTGACCACCTGAAAGAGCCTTTGGCTTTCTGTCGAGATACTGCTCAATACCGAGGATACGAGCTGCCTCTTCTACTCTTCTCTTAATCTCGTCCTTAGGAGTTTTACGGAGCTTAAGACCGAAAGCCATATTATCATATACAGTCATATGCGGATAAAGAGCATAGTTCTGGAATACCATTGCAATATCTCTGTCCTTAGGTGCAACATCGTTAGCGAGCATATCGCCGATGTAAAGTTCACCCTTTGAGATATCCTCAAGACCTGCGATCATACGAAGTGTAGTTGACTTACCGCAACCTGACGGTCCAACGAGAATAATAAATTCCTTGTCTGCAATTTCAAGGTTAAAATCTGTTACGGCTGTAACGCCACCGTCATAGATTTTATAGATGTGTCTTAAAGATACATTTGCCATTTTTATAAACCTCCAATAATCCGATGAAGCAAAAATCCGAAAATCTATATCAAAGAAAATACTGTTTTGCTTTATTACAGTTAATAATATATCACTTTTGCTGTTTTTTTACTATACTGATTTTGACTAAAATTTTAGTCATTATTTTATTTAATTCAGCGACTAGTTAAAAAATACTACCTGATTTTAGTGCATATTGCCCATAAAGATTGACATTTTGTCTAATTCCGATAACATTTTAGTCTCTCCTATATGCAAATTGCTATCCAAATACAAATCGCCGATTGATATTCGTTTAAGGTGCACAACATTTTTTCCACATACCGCAAACATTTTCTTTACCTGGTGGAATTTACCCTCGCAAATCGTTACAATTGCGGTCGTTTTATCCGGATTTTCGCCGGAAATTTCAAGTTTTGCCGGCATACAGCGTGTTCCGTCGGCAAATACAATACCGTTTTCAAAATCACTTATCATTTCTTCGGTAATTTCACCGTCAAGCTGTGCTATGTACTTTTTCTCGACATGTTTTTTCGGCGAAAGCATATTGTGCGCAAATTCCCCGTCATTTGTAATAATAAGAAGTCCCTCGGTATCCTTGTCCAATCTGCCTGCCGGGAATAAGCCGGGGCGCTGAAACTCCTCAGGCAAAAGGTCTATTACGGTTTCCGCTCTTTTATCGTTGCTTGCGGATAGAACTTCGGCAGGTTTGTTCATCATTATATAAACATATTTGCTGTACAAAAGAGGTTGTCCGCCGACGGTAATGTCATCAGCCACAGCATCTACTTTGTGTTGCGGCTGTTTGATACATTCTCCGTTTACGCATACTGCACCGTCTTTTATAAGTTTTTGTACTTCTTTGCGACTGCCGACATTTTGAGAAACCAAAATTTTATCAAGTCTGTCCATTTTACCTTCCTTTCTGCCTAAAACAAAGGCAGATAATCTTCTCCGTATACGCCGCTTGTTATGTGACCGCCGATAATTCGGTTTTTATAAACGAGTATAACAGCCTTTTTTCCGTCATCAATACTGTATGTATAGCGTTTTGCGGGCTTACCCGCATAATTGCTCAAATCAAATACGGATTTTTTCTGAATTTCGTTATACTTTTCATATACGCTGTTAAAATCCTGCGGAATAATTACCTCGTCAACTGATTCGTCAACCGCATTTATTCCCAACTGTTGAAAAAATTTTATTCTGTCATCACTGCTGTCAGCCTTTAGCGAATAGTTTTCAGAATTAAATTCCGCATAATCTTCCACATGTGTGAAATCTGCGTTTATAAGAATTATAAATACGGTAATCACTGCCAAAACAACAATTAATGCTACAATAAATCGTTTCTTTTTAAATCGTAAAACAAACATTTCAAAACCTCCATATACTTTATATGTATATGAAAGCTGTGTGCGCAAATTGCATTAAATAAGATTATAAATTTCAAGAGGAGTGTCGGCAAAAACCTTTCCGCCCTCTTTCTTCATCTGTTCAATATCGCCGTAGCCGTAGCTTGCGCCGACAAAATCAATCCCCGTCTGAACAGCGCCTTTGGTATCAAAATAGGTATCGCCGATAATCACAGCGTTTTCCCTGTCTTTTTCAAGACTTGTACCGAGAGAATTAAGTGCATACGGAATCAAATCTTTTTTATCTTTTCGGCTGCCGTCAAGCGTAGAACCGCACACTGCATCAAAATACTGTGAAAGTCCGAGAATTTCAATAATCTCTTTGGCAAACAATTCATATTTAGACGAACAAACCGCAATCTTCTTTCCGTCAGCTTTGATTTTCTTAAGCAGTTCTTCAATTCCGTCATAAGCTTTGTTTACAAATTTACCTTCTGTATTATAAATATCTCTGTAAACCTCTACGCCACGCAGACTTTCCTCTTGAGAAAAGTGGCAGATATTCAAAAATGTATCAATTAACGGCGGACCTATATACAATGTGTAATCGCTAAGATCGGGTACGGGTTTTCCCATTTGTTTTATTGCATTTTCGAGAGAATATTTTATACCGTCGGCACTTTTACTGATAGTGCCGTCAAGGTCAAAAAGTATGTAATCGTGCTTAACCATTAAACTTTTCATCCGCCTTTTTCTGGAATTTTTCAGCCTTTACACTCACTCTTGTGTGAGTTCCCTTTGCAATAATTCCTTTTGCGTCACTTGCGCTTACCTCAAAATTAAAGAATCTGCCGTCATTTTCTTTTAATACGGCTGTAGCGGAAATCTCTGCGCCGAGAGGAGTAGGACTTGTGTGTTCTATAGAAATTGCTGTACCTACTGTTGTAAGTTCGTCATTATTTAAAATTTCTTCACACAGTTCAAAAGCCGCATTTTCCATAAGAGCAACCACTGCGGGAGTAGCAAGTACGGCAAGTCCGCCGCTGCCCATAGACACCGCAAGATGCTCTTCTTCTACTTTTATTGTTTTAGTGAGATTTTTTTCTTCCATAATAATCACCTTTCCCTGTTGTCTATCACGAAAAATTGTGATATACTTATTATTATGATACAATAAAAATATTGATTAGGCAAGTATGCCAATCAATTTTGAGGAGTAAAAGATAATGAAATTAGGCATTGTAGGTTTACCTAATGTTGGTAAAAGCACACTTTTTAACGCAATCACAAATGCAGGTGCTCAAAGTGCAAACTATCCGTTCTGTACAATCGAGCCGAATGTAGGCGTTGTAGCTGTTCCGGACAAGCGTCTTGACAAGCTTGCGGAAATGTATGACCCGGACAAATATACCCCCGCATCAATCGAATTTGTTGATATTGCAGGTCTTGTAAAAGGTGCATCAAAGGGCGAGGGCCTCGGCAACAAGTTCCTTTCAAATATTCGTGAGTGTGACGCTATCGTTCATGTTGTTCGTTGTTTTGAAAACGATGACATCATTCATGTTGAGGGTTCTATTGACCCTGCAAGAGATATTGAAACAATCAACCTTGAGCTTATTTTATCGGATGTAGAAATGCTTGAGCGTAAAATCGACAGAACGCAGAAAATGCTTAAGGGCGACAAAAAATATCAGAAAGATATTGATTTCTACAAGCGTGTGCTTGAGACACTCGAGGCAGGCAAACCCGCAAGAAGTGTTGAGTGTAACGAAGATGAGGCTCTTTTGCTTTCTGATGTTGCATTGCTCACAACCAAGCCTGTAATTTATGCCGCAAATATGAGCGAAGATGATTTTTCAAACGGTCTTGATTCTAACGAGGGTTACAAGGCTGTTCAGAAAATTGCCGCCGAAGAAAAAGCAGGCGTTCTCCCTATCTGCGCTGAAATTGAGGCTGAAATCGTAGAGATGGATAAAGAAGAAAAAGAACTTTTCCTTTCCGATATGGGACTTGAACAGAGCGGTCTTGACAGGCTTATCAGCGAGTGCTACTCACTTCTCGGTCTTATTTCTTACCTTACAGCCGGCAAACAGGAGGTAAGAGCCTGGACAATCAAAAAAGGTACAAAAGCTCCGCAGGCGGCAGGTAAGATTCACACCGACTTTGAGCGTGGATTTATTCGTGCCGAAGTAATTGCTTATGACGACCTCATTGCTTGCGGAAGTATGTCGGCAGCAAAAGAAAAAGGTCTTGTTCGCAGCGAGGGCAAAGAATATGTTATGAAAGACGGAGATGTAGTTCTTTTCAGATTCAATGTATAATTGCTTATTATTAATTATAAAAATTCAGCCACCGTTTTTTGCGGTGGCTTTGTTGTAGGTGAAACAATGGAAATCAATAAAGATTATATATGGAATTATCTTAAAAATTCCGATTTGCCGATTATTCTTTACGGAATGGGTGACGGCGCAGACAAAGTTCTGTCCGCTTTTAAAAAATACGGAATAACCGCAAGCGGAGTTATGGCAAGCGATGATTTTGTAAGAGGTCAGAGTTTTCACGAATTCACGGTAAAAAAACTAAGTGACTTTGAAAATGAGTATTCAGATTTTATAATTGCACTTTGCTTTGCCACTCAACTGCCCGATGTTATGCAAAATATTTTTGAAATTGCCAAAAAGCATAAGGTCATTGTTCCGAGTGTACCCGCATTCGGCGATATTCTTTTTGACGAAGAATTTGCAGAAAAAAATAAAGGAAGCATAACAAATGCCCGAAATTTGCTTGCAGATGATTTATCAGTAAAAGTTTTTGACAACATTCTTGAATTTTACAAAACAGGAGAACTCTCTCTGCTTGACGGAATTACAACCGATAAAGACGAGGCTTTCTCTCTCCTGTCGCTCGGTGAAAACGAAACCTATGTTGACCTCGGCGCATACAACGGAGATACTGTAGACGAATTTTTGCATTACACAAACGGCAAATACAAATTCATTACCGCACTTGAACCGAATGCCAAAAACTACAGTAAATTACAGGCGCATTGCTCGGAAATGAAAAATCTTGAACTCTGGCAGCTCGGTGCGTACAGTCACAACACCACTCTTTGTTTTAACAACAAGGCAGGCCGTAACAGTGCCATAGTAAACGAAAGCAACACAAAAACTCCCGTTGCCGCCGTTGATACAATTTTGTGCGGGCGGGCGGCAACATATGTAAAAGCAGATGTTGAGGGCGCTGACTTTGAAACAATTTTGGGCATGAAAAATACGCTGAAAATGTTTAAGCCAAAGCTCAACTTTTCAGCGTATCACAGATTTGAAGATATTTTCAGACTGCCTCTTTTGATTTCGGGAATAAATCCTGAATACAAAATATATTTGCGGCATCATCCGTACATTCCTGCATGGGATACTAATCTCTATTGCATTTAATTATTTTTTGAAGAACCAAATTCATTTAATATATCATCGATTTCGCTTTCATCGGTTACCTTATCGGTGGAAGCGTATTTACTGTAATCAAAATCATCGTCATCATCATTTGAATCGTATGTTGTTTCTATGGCTTTCGGTGCTTCTGCCTCGGCAGCCTTTTCATTTACAAATTCTTCGTTTCTGCGCTTAGCCGCAAGCAATCTTTCCTCTGCTTCCGCCTCTGCCTCTGCCTCTGCTTTTTTACGCTTATCGCCAAAAGCAATATCGCCGACAAACAAGCCGAAAATACCCGAAATAAGGTAAGCAACCAAAAGAATTATGTTTGTAAGGTGGAAACCGCCGTTATAAATAAGCATACTCGGAATGAATACGACAGGAGCTATAAGTGTAAACAAAAAGTCCATTCCGTGCTTTGAACAATACATTGCGGCGCACACTATTGCAGTTGCCGGGAAAATAAAATAATATGCCACTGTCGAAAATCCCTGCAAAGATTTTGAAATAAAGATAATCGGCACGAGCATATAAATCAAAAGGATTACCACACCATAGGGTAAATATTTTTTAACCAAACCGTTCATAATAACCTCCGTAATAATATATTGTAACACTCATTCTATTATAACTAAAATTCATAAAAAATCAATAAGCTATGCAATATTTGTTGTTTTGCATTAAAAAACGAGGCTTGCGGTAAGCCTCGTTTTATATTTTTCTCAATTACTTAAGTCCATCGGTGATTTCCTCGGTATAATCAGCTTTCTGTGACTCGACAAGTTCTTTGTACATATCGCCCTTGTTGGTATAACCATCAACATTTCTGTAATAATACTCAAGATTGGTTTCACCTGAAATGGAGGTATTGTTCAAGTCAACATTCTGTGTTCCGTCAGCATACTGCATAATGTCTATAAATCTAAATTTAGACAAACATTTGTGTTTTCACATATTTATCACATAAATTATACTATTTCGTACATCAAATGTCAACATTTAAGGTCTATCGTCAATAACAAAAAAGCTATAATATTTATTCAAAAATTCATTGACAACAAATACAAAATAAACTAAAATAAATATGTATGGGGTTTATATCCCGATAATATTATCTTAAGAATTTGGGGTGAAAAATTAATGGACGCAGACGGTAATAAAGGCGCAGTACCTGGGCGAAGTTGCAACAAACGAAATGACCGCTATTGCGTTCATTTTTTGTCGCTCAATATATAAACTGAATATGGTGCTCGTCTTTACTCCCTAAACAGCTGAAGGAGGAAAGATGATGGAAACAGTTAAGGTTGGTATAACCGAAACTATCAGAGTGCTGCTTGAAGAAAAAAAGTTTAACACTCTAAGAGATATTCTTGTCACCCTTAAGCCATACGATATTGCTACTATATTTGAAGAGCTGCAGGACGAAAAAACTCCTCTGCTTTTCAGAATTTTGCCGAAAGAGCTTGCCGCCGAAACATTTGTGGAAATGGATGACGAAACTCAAAAGCTCTTGATTCACGGATTCAGCGATACAGAGCTTAAAGAAGTTGTTGACGAGCTTTTTATTGACGATGTGGTTGACCTTGTTGAGGAAATGCCCGCAAATGTTGTTAAGCGAATTTTAAAGCAAGCAGACAAGGATACAAGAAAAACTGTTAACGAACTGCTCAAATATCCCGAGGACAGTGCAGGCTCAATTATGACAACCGAGTACATTGTACTTCGTCCCGAAATGACAGCCGAGCAATCTATAAAAAGAATCAGACGAACAGGCGTAGATAAAGAAACTATCTACATTTGTTATGTTACGGATGACAACTCAAAACTTATCGGTATTACAAGCGTAAAGGATCTGCTTTTATCTGACGATGATGTTATTGTTTCGGAGATAATGGAAGAAAATGTAATTTGTGTAAACACTCTTGACGACCAGGAGAAAGTAGCGCAGATGTTTTCTAACTATAATTTTCTTGCACTCCCCGTTGTAGATACCGAAAACAGACTTGTCGGCATTGTAACAATCGACGATGCTATTGATGTCTTGCAGGAAGAGGCAACCGAGGATATTGAAAAAATGGCTGCCGTAATGCCTTCCGATAAGCCTTATATGAAAACAAGTGTTTTCGGAATTTACAAAAAGCGTATTCCGTGGCTGCTTGTACTTATGCTTTCAGCCACATTTACAAGTGCTATCATTTCTCATTTTGAATCTGCGCTTGCGAGCGTAATCATGCTTTCGTCATTTATTCCGATGATTACAGGTACAGGCGGTAACGCCGGTTCGCAGGCTTCGGTATCGGTTATCCGTGCTCTGTCGCTTGGTGAAATCAAATTCTGTAATGCAGTCAAGGTATTATGGAAAGAGTTTAGAGTATCTATCCTTTGCGGTGTCACACTTGCCGCCGCAAATTTTATAAAATTGATGATATTCGATTTAAACGGCAAAGAAAACGCCTTTTTTATCGGACTTGTAGTTTCACTTACACTTATCGGAACTATTATAATGGCAAAACTCATAGGTTCGTTCTTGCCTATGGTCGCACACAAAATCGGTGTTGACCCTGCCGTAATGGCATCACCGCTCATCACCACAATTTGCGATGCACTTTCGCTTTTAATCTACTTTGGAATTGCAACAACAATTCTTCATATTTAAAAAAACAGGTCATATCTGCAAATACAGCAGATATGGCCTTAATTTTTTTCGGAATTGAGCAAGCCTAAAATCACTTTCAAAGCTATGTTTTGCCGATAATTCTCTGTAGCCGCCGAGCAAATCACATTCGTCCTCATTCAAAGACATTTGCACTGTTTTATCTATCGGCTGACGAATGTTTGTATAGCCGATAATGTAATCGACCGATGTATTAAAAATATCTGCCATTTGCATAAGAGTTGCAATGCTCGGTTCACTTTTTCCGTTTTCGTAAGCACTAATCATTTTTTGAGAAACATTGAGCTTTAAAGAAAGAGAAATCTGACTTAAGCCTTTTTCTTTTCTCAACATTTGAAAAGGCGACAAAAAGATATGAACAGGTATCGTATTATGCAGATACTAAATCTACTTTAAGAAAAGAAACCGGAAACTTTGAAATAAAATTACTCAGTGTACGCTTGCTTCAAGACGGTAAGTACGGTGGATGTGTGGAGCTTAAATACAATGTGTTTAATAGCTCGTCTATAAATAATGAACAAAAATATCAGAAAATTGAGCAAAGAATATGACACTATATGGCAAGTATAATTAATCTTTTTAAAGGGTCAAAGGTTGTGGGTGTGGACAAAGTACACAAATACTTTCCGCTTACGCAGAACAGCTTTATATTTGTGAGTTTGAACAAATAGACAAAAGCCTTACAGGCGAAATCCTGCAAGGCTTTTTTATAGATTATTAATTAAATATTAACTTGTTCCTCAACAATAGATTCTAAGGCTTCCGACTTTTTGCCGAAAGAAAATACCTTTACCTCTTTGTACCACATACAGCACACAGCTGACACTGCAAGCGGTAAAAATCCTAACCATATGCTCTCTCTTGCCCAAAAAATTTCAGCCACGCTTGCAAGAGCAACGCCTATATGGAAGAAAATCAATGTCATTCCGAAAAACTGCGCTTTGCGTTTCATCTTTATGTCGCCGTCAATAAGATAAGATGTAAGCGATGTTACCGTTTGTCTTATATTATTGGTCGAAAAAATTGTTGAACTACCGTATCCCGCATCGCCTGCGTAAGCGTTCCATTGAATAGGAGCGGCAAAAAACAGCGGCAGCATTGCAAGGTACGAATTTTCTACAAAATTAAGCACGCTTACAAGTATAAAAGCAACCGATGTCAAACCAAGACTTATTATTTTTGTATCAAGTTTTATAAATTTGTGGAGCAACACATATGTCACATTACCGCAAGCATACACCAAAGCGGCAAGCACCATATAAATTAATAAAGAATGTTCCGGCTCAAACAAATTATGTACAATATGTATCATATTTGATGTTTGCGATGAGGCAAGCAGGTCGCAGTGATTTATGATTGCGTACGCACCCATAAATCCGCCGATTGAGCTTACACAAAAGTGTAGCCACGCTTCTTTTTTAACATTTTTCTCCACGATTATCGCCCTTTTATTAGTTTTTCACTCATAATTATATCACAACAAGCGACAAAATTCAATTATAAAAGCGCTGATAAGAACGGGGTTTTCAGCTATCTTTTTGTGTATCGTCAATTAATCTGCCTTTTTCGGCATTCGGCTTTATAAAATTGTTGTAAGAATATTCCGCTAAGATTTCAGAACCTTTTGGGGTGTTCTTTTGCCTGCCAAGCACCTGGCTTAATTTTATTTTTCTCTCCGCCCACATCTTACCGTCTGTTGCGTCATTCAGCATTACTGGCTGAACATTGTCCATAGTATGGGCAAATTTTGCCTCGGCTGTTTCGGCATTTTCAAATTCAATCCAAAGATTTTTCAGCTTTTCGCACTGGTCGTCGGGCAAAAGTCCGAAAATTCTGTCTGCCGCTTTCTGTTCCCTTTCGTGTTGAGTTTTCTTGCCCTCTTCGTCATAACAATAGGTATCTCCTGCGTCAATCTCCACAATATCGTGCAGTAAAAGCATTGTAACCGTTTTTAAAACATCTATTTTTTCGTTGGCATACTCACTCAAAAGCACGGTCATAAGCGCCATATGCCATGCGTGCTCGGCATCGTTTTCCTTGCGCTCTCCGCCTGTAAGCAATGTCTGACGCTGTATGAATTTTTCCTTGTCAATTTCCTTTATAAAGTCAAATTGCTTTTTAAGCCTTTCGTCCATAATTACCTCAACTTACAACATTCTTAGGAGTGCCGTTTATAAATGAACCGATATTGTCTGCAACAATATTCATCAATCTTTCCCTTGTTTCAACGGGCGCCCATGCGATGTGTGGAGTTATAATGCAATTCTTTGCCTGCATTAAAATACAGTCCTCCTCCATCGGCTCAACAACCAAGGTATCTACTGCCGCTCCGCCGATAATATCGTTCTGCAACGCATAGTAAAGGTCGTTCTCTGCCATTACTCCACCCCTTGCGGTATTCACAAACAATGCATTGTTTTTCATTTTTGCAAACTGCTCTTTGCCAAACATTTTATCCGAATCGCTGTTAAGCGGGCAATGAACCGTTACAATGTCGCTCCTTTCAAGCAACTCGTCAAAACTTACAAACTCCACTCCGTCAGCCTGTTTTTCGGAACGATTATACGCAAGGACTTTCATTTCAAATGCCTGCGCAATTTTTGCAACCGCACTTCCGATACTTCCAAATCCTACAATACCTATTGTTTTTCCTGCAAGCTCGTTTAGCGGATATACAAACGGCGAAAAAGTCTTGCTCCTTTTCCATTGACCGTCGGCAACAAATTTTGCATATTCACGCACCTTGCTGTAATGCTCCAAAATTAATGCAAAAGTATGCTGTGCAACGGCATTTGTGGAATACGAACCCGCATTGCAGACTGTAATACCGTGCTTTCTGCAATACTCTATATCAATGTTATTGTATCCTGTGGCAAAAAGTCCGATATATTTTAAATTCTTTGCAAGTTTTAATGAACCCTCGTCAAGTCGGGTTTTGTTGCAGATAACCATATCTGCGTCCGCAATCTTTTCTGCGACCTCATCATATGTGAGAAGCCCGTACTGCACCACTTCGCCGAACTGTGAAAGTCGGTCGGCAGGTACAAGATTATCCACAACAGTTTGTGCGTCCGTCAGTACAATTTTCATACTGTTACCTCCGTTTTTATAAGTTAAAAATCTAATTTTATTATACACAATTTTTTTAATCTTGCAATCATTTGACAAAAAATGTATAATTATTGTGGAGGTATGACTATGTACAAAAATATTTTATTTGATGTTGACGGCACACTTTTACCTATGGATGTTCACGAATTTGTTAAATATTATTTCGGTTCACTCTGCGAAAAAATGATACCTGTACTTAAAATCGAACCGAAAGCGCTTACCGATTCTATTATGGCAGGGCTTGGCGCAATGGCTAAAAACGATGGTTCCGCACTTAACAGAGATGTGTTTTGGAAAGCCGCCGCAAAAGTAAGCGGTGTTGACCTTATTAAATACGAAGATATGTTTACCGATTATTATAATAATGAATTTGTCGCCGCAAAGACCGCAACCTTCGTTAATCCTTATGCAAAAAAATGTGTTGATTTTGCAAAAGAAAACGGATACAAAGTAATTGCCGCAACAAACCCGATTTTCCCTAAGCCGGCTACATATAAAAGACTTGAATGGGCAGGACTTAATCCCGAAGATTTTGAATATATTACCGTTTATGACAACTCGTCAAGCTGTAAACCCAATCTTCTGTATTTTAAAGATTTATGCGAAAAATGCGACATTTCTCCAAAAGAAAGCCTTATGGTCGGCAATGATGTTGACGAAGATTTGTGCTCCGCCGAACTCGGTTTTGACACATTTTTAATTACCGACTGCATTATAAACCGTAATGATAAGGATTATTCATCATACAAAAACGGAAGTTTTGAGGATTTTTATAATTATCTGACCACACTTAACAAATAATTTTATCTGCAACATAATAAAACAAAATTTTCACTCCATATCTATTATTATATAGTTATGGAGTTTTTATTTGCCTTTATAAGGCAAAATAGCGAGCTGAATTTTCAGTAAAAAGGATGTTTAAAATGCTCAAAACAAAATTTGAAAACAATGTGCTGACAGCGTTCATTGAGGGTGAACTTGACCATGACTCTGCCGCAAGAATACGCACAAAGCTTGACGGAATCTGTGAATCAATTAAGCCAAAGCTGTTAAACCTTGACTTTTCCGGGGTATCGTTTATGGACAGCTCAGGAATCGGTCTTGTACTCGGAAGATACCGCCAGATGAAATTACTCGGAGGTTCTGTCAGGGTAATTAACATACCCGAAAATATGTACAGGCTGTTTGCTCTTTCCGGGCTTGAGGGATTGGGGGTGCTGAGATGAATTTAATAAACGAAATGAGCCTTAGCTTTCCGTCAAAAAGCAGTAACGAGGCTTTTGCCCGAAGTGCGGTTTCTGCATTCGTCATCGGTCTTGATCCAACTGTTGCCGAACTTTCAGACATAAAAACCGCAGTTTCCGAGGCTGTAACAAATTGCATTGTGCATGGCTACCGCAGAGAAAGCGGAACGGTCTACATAAACGGAAAAATTTACGAAAACAACAAAGTAGTAATAAAAATTCGTGACAAAGGCTGCGGCATTGCAGACATTGAAAAGGCAATGGAACCGCTCTTTACCACCGCTCCCGAAGAAGACAGAGCAGGTCTTGGCTTTGCGGTTATGCAGAGCTTTTGCGACAAAGTAAAAGTCAAATCCACTGTCGGCAAAGGCACTGCCGTTACGCTTGAAAAAGTCATTTCATCGGGCAGATTCCTTTCAAGAGGTCGTTAAACGGTATGTCGGAAAGCCGTGGTGATATTATCGGGGATAAAAACTCTCTCGCACAAAAGCATATGGGACTTGTCCATTCCTGCTGTAAGCATTTTACAGGCAAAGGAGTGGAATACGAAGAACTGTTTTCGGCAGGTTGTTTGGGACTTGCAAAAGCCGTAGAGCGTTTTGACGAAAGCCGTGGACTAAAATTCTCTACCTATGCCGTACCGGTTATATTGGGAGAAATCAAGCGTATATTTCGTGACGGAGGTTCTGTACGGGTTAGTCGCACTCTTAAGGAACTTTCAATGAAAATTTGCAGACTTAATACCGAGTACGAAAAAAACAACGGCAGAGAAATGAGCGTTACCGAGCTTTCGCAGGCTTTGAATGTAAGTGAAGATAAGATTTGCGAGGCGCTTTCTGCCGGCTCTTCTCCCCTATCCCTTAATGCCGATTATGATGATGAGGGAAATTCCCGAATAGACATACCCGTAAGCGATTCGCAAGAAGAAATCACCGAACGGTTGAGCCTTAATGATGCAATTGCCGAACTTGATGAGCGTGACAGACAGATTATACATCTGCGCTATTTTCAGAATAAAACCCAATCACAAACCGCCGACTGCCTTGCAATGACGCAGGTGCAGATCAGCCGCAGAGAACGCAAAATTCTTGCCCTCATACGAGAAAAAATGAGCGTTTAGCTCTGCAACTGTCTTGTAAATTGTAAAAATCCCGATAAGGTGAATTTTTTGCCTTATCGGGATTTTATAATGTTTATTCTACGTAATTATTTGATGTTCTTTCCTTTGAATATATTATTTCTCCGTATATTGCAGGAACTATTGCGCTTACCAATACTATAATAATTGATATAAAGAACAATACATTACTTATATTTATTATGAATAATGAAATTATGCCTAATATTATTACTGCAATTCCACACATCACTCCAAAATAAGCTGCAAAGCGATGTACTTTTTTCCAAACGGATTTACTGCTCAATGTGGCGTTTGTTCGTATGCCAAGCAAAGAATTTTGCTTTATTTTAGGCATTAAATTGAATAAATAAACAAACATACAGCCCATAAAAATACAAATTAACGGTAAAAACAGATTATCTATATTTACTTTATTTTGCAATATCAGTGCAATCAGCATCCAAAAAAATAAAAACAAAAAAGCAAAAATTGATACTATACATCTTACGGCATATTTTCGGTACGACTTATAGTTTTCATCATTTTCTTTAACCTTTGCGTAAATCGCATATATAATTGAAAACAATACAAGAATACTCGGAATAAATAAAAGCATCCATTTTGATGAATAGGCATCTGCAATCCCATTAACATTATAATGTGAGGGCAACTCTTCATTTGGATTAAAAGCAATAAAAACACCTGTTACAGCAATATTAATCAATGATATAATTAACAAAATATATTTTTTCATATTATTTATCCTCTCTGCCTGTTAAATCGGACAACATTTTTAACATATCTTCCAATACGCTTGTTTTCAACGAATAAATTACATTTTGACCTATTTTTTCTGAATCCACAAGGTCAGCTTGCTTTAAAATACTGAGATGATTACTTATTGATGGTTTGGTCATATTAAATTCCGCAGCAATTTCTCCGGCATTTAAACTATCCTTTTTTAAAAGTTTAAGTATTTTTCGCCTTGTAGGGTCAGCCAAAGCTTTCCATACATCTCCCATAAAAATCACCCCTTTTATGTATTAGTTAATTAGTTAATTATCTAATTAACTAATACTATTATATCAATTTATTCGTATTTGTCAACAGATATTTATAAGCATACAAAAAGAGCAGTCCAAAATGAACTGCTCATGGTTTTTAGTTTAATGCGGATATTTTTCAAGCAAGTCCTGTAAATCGTACGGTGTTGCCTGATATACATAATAGTTAAGCCAATTTGTAAAAAGCAATGTTGCGTTACTTCTCCACACCATTGGCGGTGTGAGCGACGCATCGTCATTCGGAAAGTAATTGTACGGAACTTTCGGATTGATTCCCTTGTTCTCATCACGAAAATACTCGCTTGCAAGGGTATCTCTGTCATACTCGGCGTGTCCCATTACAAATACCTGTCTGCCGGATTTATTGGTAACTATAGCCACTCCCGCAAGCTCTGACACTGCCAGAATTTCAAGTGCGCTGTTTCTGCGTATATCTTCTTCCCTTACTCCAGTATATCTTGAATGAGGAATACAGAAAGTATCGTCAAAGCCACGCATAAGCGGATGATGCGGGTCTAAAATCGTATGATTATAAATACCGCTTAACTTTTCCTTAAGTTTATGCTTTTGGATACCGTAATGATAATACAAACCCGCCTGCGCACCCCAACAAATGTGGAGTGTGGAATAAACATTGTGCTTTGACCATTCCATAATCTTGCAAAGCTCTTCCCAATAGTCAACATCTTCAAACTCAAGCTGTTCAACCGGTGCGCCCGTGATTATCATACCGTCAAAGGTTTCATCCTTTATTTGGTCAAAGGTTTTATAAAAAGTAGTCAGGTGATGAGGTGAGGTGTTTTTTGATGTATGCGATGCCATCTGCAAAAGCTCAATGTCAACCTGTAGAGGACTGTTGCCCAAAAGTCTTAGAAGCTGGGTTTCGGTTGTAATTTTTGTCGGCATCAGGTTTAAAATAATAATCTTAAGCGGACGAATATCCTGCTTTATCGCTATTTCGTTTGGCATAACAAAAATATTCTCAGACTCAAGCACCTTTATTGCAGGCAAATTGCTCTGAACCTTAATCGGCATAGCCTCAGCACCTCCTTATACATTTCAAATATAAAATCAATTAATACTGCTTGCCCCAATAAACCTGGTGCTTAGCAGGTTTGCCGCAGCATACACAAACATCGCTGATGTGCTCCTCGACAAAAGGAATACAACGGCTCTTAACACCGCCTGTAGCATCCTTGAGTTTATCTTCACAAGCGCTGTCGCCGCACCACATAGCCTTAATAAAGCCCGGGTGATTCTTGGCGGTATCAACAAATTCGTCAAAGTTTGTTGCTGTAAATGTTTTTTCTTCTGTATTCTTGCGTGCTCTTTCATACATATCGTTATGAATTGTATCAAGAAGCTCTGCAATATAATCGGAAAGTCCCTCAAGCGGTACAAAATACTTCTCACGGGTATCTCTTCTTACAACTACGCACTGACCCTTTTCTATATCCTTAGGGCCAATCTCAACTCTTACAGGCACGCCTTTCATCTCATACTCAGCAAACTTCCAGCCCGGTGCGTGGTCGCTGTCGTCAAGTTTAGTTCTGAAACGCTTTGTAAGCTCTGCCTTAAGTTCGTAAGCCTTATCAAGTACGCCCTCCTTATGCTGTGCAACAGGAATAATTACAACCTGTACAGGTGAAATTCTCGGCGGGAGCACAAGACCGTCATCATCGCTGTGAACCATAATGATAGCACCGATCATTCTTGTTGACACACCCCATGATGTCTGGTGCGGATAATGCTGCTTATTGTCTTTGCCTGTAAATGTAATGCCAAAGCTCTTTGCAAAGCCATCGCCAAAGTAGTGTGATGTACCGCCCTGGAGAGCAACACCGTTGTGCATCATCGGCTCAATTGTATAGGTTTCTTCTGCACCGGCAAACTTTTCTTTCTCTGTCTTTCTGCCGATTACAGCCGGAATAGCAAGAATTTCTTTATAGAATGCCTCGTAAACATGGAGCATACGGAGTGTTTCTTCCTTTGCCTCTTCTGCCGTTGCATGCATTGTGTGACCTTCCTGCCAAAGGAATTCGGAAGTTCTGAGGAAAGGACGGGTTGTTTTTTCCCATCTTACAACACTGCACCACTGATTGTAGAGTTTTGGAAGATCTCTGTATGTGTTGATAATTTTCTGATAATGTTCGCAGAAAAGAGTTTCCGAAGTAGGGCGAACACAAAGGCGCTCGTTAAGTTTTTCACTGCCGCCTACAGTTACCCATGCACATTCAGGTGCAAAACCCTCTACATGATCCTTTTCTTTCTGTAAAAGGCTTTCAGGGATAAACATAGGCATATACACATTTTCGTGACCTGTTTCTTTAAATCTTCTGTCAAGGTCAGCCTGTATATTCTCCCAAATAGCATAACCGTAAGGACGGATAACCATACATCCCTTAACGCCTGAATAATCAACAAGCTCGGCTTTTTTTACAATGTCAGTGTACCATTTAGCAAAGTCTTCATCTCTGCTTGTAATAGCTTCAACCATTTTTTTGTTGTCTGCCATTTTCATTCCTCCAACTTAAGAAATATTCGTGTATTATAACATTTCTATTATACTATAATTAATTTTTTTTGCAAGTACCGACATTATTTTTATTATAAAAAGTAAAAGAGGTCAGACAAACCGCCTGACCTCAAGTTTTTAATTCAATTATGCATTTGCCTCAATGTAAGAAACAAGTGAACCAACAGTCTTGATGTTCTCAATCTCATCATCGGGAACTTCTACACCGAACTCGTCTTCAATTGACATAAGTAAATCTACTACATCAAGTGAATCAGCACCGAGATCTTCCTGTAAATCTGTATCAGCTGTTACCTTATCTTCTTCAACATCGAACTGCTCAGCAAGAATTGCCTTAACTTTTTCCAATACCATTGGAATTCCTCCCATAATAAAAAAATATTTAATGTATCCATTGTAATTATGGACAAAAGTACATATTTTATGCTACAATGGAATAAGCAATCGAGTAATCGGTTTGCTTCTTAGATTATATTATTGTTTATTTATTCTTTTGTCAATAGAATTTTAAAATTTTTCTATTTTTACCAAAAATTTTTTTAGGGGGTATATTTTTATGAGTACTAAAAAATATGCAGTAATCGGTCATCCTATCGGACATACTATGTCACCTTTTATACATACAAAATTGTTTGAGCTTGCAGGAATCGACGCCGTTTATACAAAACTTGATGTTGCTCCGGAAAGTCTCGGATATGAATACGACCACATTTTATCTAAATTGAGCGGCTATAACATTACAATTCCTCACAAGCAGAATATTATTCAGTATCTTGATGAAATTGATGAAAAAGCAAATATGTACGGCAGTGTAAACACTGTTGACAACAGAGATTACACAGCAAAAGGCTACACCACAGATCCCGACGGATTTTTAAAGGCTCTTGATGCGGCAAAAATCAAATTAAACGGCAGAGTTGTAATTTTAGGCTGCGGCGGCGTTGCAAGAACAATGGCTTATGAGGTTGTTCTCAAAAACATTCCCGTTCTTTTTGCAGTAAGATTGGAAGATGTCGAAATTGCAAAGAAACTTTGCGAAGAAATTAAGAGCACTGTTATCGGTTCTCAACCGTCATACTGTCTTATCAGTGAGCTTAACGGCGACATTGATGTACTTATCAACGCAACTCCTATAGGAATGTTCCCTAATGTTGAAAATCAGCCCGTAAGCGATGAAGTTATCGCAAAATGCAAAAATGTTTTTGACGCAGTATATAATCCGCTCGAAACCGTACTTATCCAAAAAGCAAAAGCAAACGGTTCAAACGCTGTCGGCGGTATGTCTATGCTTGTATGGCAGGCTGTTGTTTCACACGAAATATGGGACGGCTCCGTTTATGACCCCGCCGAAATCGAAAAGATATGCATTGCAGCGTCTGACGAGTTAAAGAACAGATAATTTTTGGAGGGCCTAAGATTGGACAATATAGTTTTATGTGGCTTTATGGGTTGCGGAAAAACAACCGTCGGCAGAAATCTTGCCCGTAAGTCAGGCAGAAAGTTCGTTGATATGGACTCTTACATTGAAGAAAAGGCAGGAATGAAAGTATCCGAAATCTTTGAAAAATACGGTGAAAACCGTTTCAGAGATATGGAGCACGAGGCTTGTTTGGAGCTTGCAGATACAAAAGGACTTGTAATTGCCTCCGGCGGAGGTGCTTTTACTTTCCAAAGAAATATTGACGCTTTCAGAGGAAAGGACAAAATAGTTCTGCTCGATGTTCCGCTTGACATTATAAAACAAAGACTTAAAAACGATACAACAAGACCGCTTTTACAGCGTCCCGACAAGGATGAAGCAATGCGTCAGCTTTATGAAAAGCGACTTCCGATATATCTTTCTGCCGCTGACATAACGGTGAGCGGCAAAAGCACTCCGCTCAAAACAGCATATGCAATCCTTAACGCTATTGATACGCAAGAAAAATAATTACGCATATTACAGGGTTGACTGCAACGCTTTAAAGTGGTAAAATATGTATAAATTATTTAAATGGGAATGAAAGGATAGTTTAAAAAATGATTATTGTATTAAAACCGTCAGCCTCACCCGAGCAGATTATGAATTTTACAAATATGCTCAAAGAGGAATACAATGTAAAAGTAAATAAATGGGAAGGTGTGCATTCAACAGTTCTCGGACTTATCGGCGACACTACTAAAATTGATATGGACTACATTGACGCTCAAGACATTGTAGAAAATGTTAAGAGAGTTCAGGAACCGTACAAAAAGGCTAACAGAAAGTTCCACCCGGACGATACAAAAATCAAAATCAATGATGATATAACAATCGGCGGCGGCAGTCTGCACATTATGGCAGGTCCATGCTCGGTTGAAAGCGAAACTCAAATTGTCGATATTGCAAAGAGCGTAAAGGCATCGGGCGCAACATTCTTAAGAGGCGGCGCATTCAAGCCGAGAACCTCACCGTACGCTTTCCAGGGCTTAAAAGCAGAAGGTCTTGACCTCTTAAAGATTGCAAGAAAAGAGACAGGACTTCCTATTGTTACCGAAATTATGAGAGCATCTCACATTGATATGTTCGAGAATGTTGACATTATTCAGGTTGGCGCAAGAAATATGCAGAACTTTGAGCTTTTAAAAGAACTTGGCAAGATTGACAAACCTATTCTTTTAAAGAGAGGTCTTTCCGCTACCATTGAAGAATGGCTTATGAGTGCCGAGTACATTATGGCAGGCGGTAACGACAAGGTTATTCTTTGTGAGAGAGGCATAAGAACATACGAAACATTTACAAGAAATACACTTGATATTTCCGCAATTCCTGTTGTAAAGGCTCTTTCACATCTTCCTGTAATCGTTGATCCAAGCCACGCAGCAGGCAAGTCATGGCTTGTTGAGCCGCTTGCAATGGCAGCAGTTGCCGCAGGCGCAGACGGTCTTATCATTGAGGTTCATAATGACCCGCCGCACGCTCTTTCGGACGGTGCGCAGTCACTCACACCCGAACAGTTTGATAAGGTTGCAAAGAAAGTATTTGCACTCAAAAGCTCAATTGACAAAATCAACAGCAAATAATTTTATTTTATATATTTATTCGGAGGCACTGAAAAATGAACATTGCCGTTATCGGTCTTGGTATTATAGGCGGCAGCTTTTGCAAGGCTATAAAAAAATATACCGACAACTTTGTAATCGGTATTAACAGAACGCAGGCAACAGCAGAAAAGGCACTTGAGGCGGGCGCAATCGACAAAATCGGTACTCCCGAAAGCCTCGGTGAATGTGATATTATAATTTTGGCACTTTATCCGCAGGCTGCGGTAGATTTCATAGAAAAATACGGCAGCTATATAAAAAGCGGCGCTATTGTAACCGACAGTTCGGGAATTAAGCGAGCAATTTGCCCAAGTCTTTCTGCTCTTTCAAAAAAATACGGCTTTGTATTCATTGGCAGTCACCCAATGGCAGGCAAAGAAACCAACGGATTTGATGTTTCGGAGGCTGACCTGTATAAGAACGCAAGCTACATAATTACTCCGTGCGGAGCACCTGAGGATAAAATTGAAATTCTTGCCAATCTTGCAAGAAAAATCGGTTTTGGCACAGTTAAAATTACCACTCCCGAAGAACACGACAGAATGATTGCATTCACCTCACAGCTCCCCCATGTGTTGGCTTGTTCTTATGTAATGAGTCCGTGCTGCCCAAATCATAAGGGATTTTCAGCCGGCAGTTATCGTGATGTGTCACGAGTTGCAAATATCAATTCACAACTTTGGAGCGAACTTTTCCTTGAGAATCGTGAACCGCTTATTACCGAGCTTGACATACTCATTGACAATATTACAAAAATTAAAGGCGCAATCAAAGCAGAAGACAGAGAAACTCTTGCAGAATTATTGGAGCAGGGACACAAGGTAAAAACTGCTCTCGGCGAATAGAATTGAGGTGCATTATGAGAACAGTCAGAGTAGATACGGGCAAGCCGTATGATATTTGCATTGAAAGAGGAATACTTGACAAATGCGGCGAATACGCAAAGGCTCTTTCAAAGGCAGAAAAGGTTACTATAATTTCAGACAGCAATGTTGCTCCGCTTTATATGGACAGAGTGAAAAATTCTCTTGAAAAAGAGGGATTTAAAGTTGCAACACATATTTTTAAAGCAGGTGAAGAGCAAAAGCACCTCGGCTCTATTGCGGAAATGTACAACACACTTGCGGAATTTTCTATGACAAGAAAAGATATTGTTGTAGCTCTCGGCGGCGGTGTTGTGGGCGATATGGCAGGCTTTGCCGCTGCAAGCTATCTGCGTGGAATTGATTTCATTCAGATTCCTACCTCTCTCCTTTCACAGGTTGATTCATCTGTAGGCGGAAAAACAGGCGTTGATTTACCGCAGGGCAAAAACCTTGTCGGCGCATTTCATCAGCCTATTGCCGTATTGATTGACCCCGACACGCTCAAAACCCTTACCGATGATTATATTTGCGACGGTATGGGTGAAGTTATAAAATACGGCTGCATTAAAGACGAAAAACTCTTTGAAAATCTTGAAAATCAAAATGCACTTGAGCATATTGAAGATATTATCGAAATCTGCGTTTCAATAAAGCGTGATGTTGTAAACCGTGACGAAAAAGAGGCAGGCGAAAGAAAGCTCTTAAACTTCGGTCACACTCTCGGACACGCTATTGAAAAAATCTATAACTTTAAAGGCATAAGCCACGGAATGGCTGTCGCAATCGGTATGGTGCTTATTACAAAAGCAGGTGAAAAACACGGAATTACCGAAAAAGGCACAGCCGACAAAATTTGTGCGCTTTGCAAAAAATACGGTCTGCCGACTACAGATAAATCTACCTTTGAGCAGATGGCACAGGCTGCAAAAGGCGATAAAAAGACAGCAGGCAACTCAATTGACCTTGTACTTTTAACAAAAATAGGCGACAGCTTTACAAAGAAAGTTGAACTTGCCAATCTCTGCGACTTTATCACAACCTGATTGGAGGATACATATGTCTGATGTAAAATTCAGCCCGTTTGTTCCAAACGGAACTGTAAATGTACCGCCGTCAAAGAGTGATGTTCACAGAGCCATAATCTGCGCAGCCATGGCAAACGGAGTAAGCAGAATTTTTCCCGTTGCCCTTTCAAACGATATTAAGGCAACTATCGGCTGTATTAAAGCACTTGGCGCTGACGCTGTACTTGAAAACAATGTTCTCACAGTTGACGGCACAAATATGTATAAAAACAAAACCGCTTTACTTGATTGCGGAGAAAGCGGCAGTACATTAAGATTTTTTATTCCGATTGCCGCTGTCGGCAATATTAACGCAACATTTGTGGGCAAAGGCAAACTTCCGCAGCGTCCTATCGGAATATTTACAGAGGCTTTGCCAAAGGCGGGTACCGTCTGCAAAACCGAGGGAGGACTTCCCCTTGAAATCAAAGGTCAGCTGAAAAGCGGAATTTTTGAAATTCCCGGCAATGTAAGCTCACAGTTCATCACAGGACTTTTGCTTGCTCTGCCGATTCTTGAGGGTGACAGCGAAATTGTACTCACTTCCCCGCTTGAAAGCGTTGGCTACATTGCAATGACTATCCGCACAATGAAACAATTTGGTGTGAATATTCAAGCCACAGAAAAAGGCTGGCATATTAAAGGCGGTCAATCATATAAGACTTGCGACTATACAACAGACGGTGACTGGTCACAGGCGGCTTTCTTTATGGTGCTCGGCGCTGTCAGCGGTAAAGTAACCGTAAAGGGAGTTGCAAAGGATTCCACGCAGGGCGACAAGAAATGTGCTGAAATTCTTGCCCGATTCGGCGCTAAAGTTACTCAGCTTGACAACGAAGTAACTGTTGAAAAAGGGGAATTAAAGGCAATCACCATTGACGCATCTCAAATTCCCGACCTTGTTCCCGTACTTTCGGTATGTGCAGCATTTGCAGAGGGCACGACAAGGATTATCAATGCCGAAAGATTAAGAATAAAAGAATGTGACCGACTGAAAGCCACCGCAGAATTGCTGAATAATCTCGGCGGTAAAGTAAAGGAACTTTCGGACGGACTTGAAATCACAGGGGTTTCTTCTCTTAAAGGAGGAAATGTAAACGGCTACAACGATCACAGAATCGTTATGTCTGCCGCTGTTTGCGCCGCAAGAAGTGATGAAGATATAACCGCCACTTTTGCAATGAGCATTAACAAAAGCTACCCCGATTTTTATATAGACTACAACAGCATAGGAGGAAAGGCAAATGTCCTCGACCTACGGTGAAAAAATAAAAATTTCTGTCTTTGGCGAAAGCCACGGCAACGGTATAGGAGTTGTAATCGACGGACTTCCTGCCGGCGTAAAAATTGATATGGACAAAGTGCTTGTTCAGATGTCAAGACGAGCTCCCGGCAAAGACAAAACCGCAACCCCACGCAAAGAAAGCGACCTGCCAAAGGTACTTTCCGGTATGCTTGGAGATACTCTTACAGGCGCACCGTTATGTGCGGTAATTGAAAATACAAACACAAAAAGCGGCGACTACGGCAATCTTCTCAATTGTCCTCGTCCGGGTCACAGCGACTACACAGCTTATGTTAAATATAACGCAAGCAACGATATTCGCGGCGGCGGTCATTTTTCGGGCAGACTTACCGCTCCTATAGTTTTTGCGGGTGCAATCTGCCGTCAGATTCTTGAAGAAAAAGGTATTAAAATTGCCGCTCATATTGCAAGCATCGGCAATGTAAACGACAAATCTTTTAACCCTGTTTCTATTGACGACAAACTTATAAATAAATTAAACAACAGCTCTTTTGCACTTATTGACGATTCGGTCGAAGAAAAAATGCGTGCAGAAGTTGAATCGGCAAGACTTGCTCAGGACAGTATCGGCGGTACAATCGAATGTGCCGTAAGCGGAATTGAGGCAGGCATAGGCGAGCCTATGTTTGAGGGTGTTGAGGGTGTAATCGCAAAAGCTGTTTTCGGTGTGCCTGCAATAAAGGGCATTGAATTCGGCAAAGGCTTTGAACTCTCTAAAATGCGTGGCTCACAGTCCAATGATCCTTTTGAATACAAAGACGGCAAAGTTGTAACAAAAACCAACAACTGCGGCGGTATTCTCGGCGGTATCACAAACGGTATGCCTGTTATATTCAGAGCAGGAGTAAAGCCTACTCCGTCTATTTCTAAAGAACAGGACACAGTCGATTTGCAGAAAAAAGAAAATGCAAAACTTGTTATAAACGGCAGACACGACCCGTGTATTGTACCGAGAGCCGTGCCTGTTATTGAGGCTGTCACAGCCGTTGCTATATTAAATCTTTTATAATAAGGATGAATAAAATGAGAAATCTTTCAGAAATCAGAACTGAAATTGACAGTATAGATGAACAGATTATTGAACTTTTCAAAAAGAGAATGGATTGTGCCAAAGAGGTAGGTAATTACAAAAAAGCCAACAATATTCCTGTTCTGAATCAGGCAAGAGAAAACGAAATTCTTGACGCTATCGAAGAGCGTGGCGGCGAGTACGGTTCATACGCAAGACTGCTTTACTCAAATATTATGGAGCTTTCAAGAGCTTTACAACATAATATTGTCGGCAGTGGTGCAGATATAAAAAAGGTTATCAGCAATGTTGAAACCGAGATACCGAAAACCAATGTTAAAGTCGGTTATCAGGGCATTAAAGGCGCTAACGGTCACGAGGCAACAATACGCCTGTTCCCCGATGCGGAGGCACATTGCTATAAGTCTTTCGGTGATGTTTTTGACGCAGTTGATAAAGGAGAAATTACATTCGGCGTACTTCCTGTTGAAAACTCAAACGCAGGCTCGGTTTCTGCCGTATATGACCTAATACTTAAGCACCGTTTTTACATTGTCGGCGCACTTGATTTGCCTATTGATTACTGTCTTGGCGGTTTAAAACAGGCAGAGTTTTCGGATATTGAAAAGGTATGGTCGCATCCGCAGTCACTTTCACAGTGTGCAGACTACATTGCAAAAAATAATTTTGACTCTACACCATGTTCAAATACAGCAATTGCCGCTCGTGATGTGGCAAAGGAAAAGCGCCTTAATGTTGCGGCTATCTGCTCATACAAGGCGGCAGAGGAATACGGTTTAAAAGTGCTTGACAATCATTTGCAGGATAACGATAAAAACACAACAAGATTTATTGTTATTTCCAAAAAGCTGTTCATCACACCCGATTCAAACAAAATCAGCCTTTGTTTCTCACTTCCTCATGTTACGGGCTCACTTTACGGCTTACTTTGCAGATTTAATTCTCTCGGTCTTAACCTTACGAAAATTGAATCTCGCCCACGTCCAAGCAGTGACGAAGGGTTTGAATACCTGTTTTACCTTGATTTTTCAGGCAATGTAAGCAGTAAAGAGGTTACAGACCTTATAGCACAGTTAAGTGCGGAAATGCCTGAATTCAGCTTTTTGGGAAACTATTGCGAATATTCAAAATGATTATAAATATATTTTTAGCTTTTGTATATTAATCGACAGAATGTTTTGGTTATGTGCAAAACGCTCAAAATTTATTGACAAATTTTGCAAATTAAGTATTGCATTGCATAAAATTTATGATATAATATGCTTATTAAAGTGATAATTCATTTTAATAAGCATTTTTATTTTGAATAATTATAGGACAAAAATAAAAACATAATTGATGAGGTGTTTAATATGGATGATAATAAAAAATTAATTTGCGCCGCAGCCGGTGCACTTGGCGCACTTGTTGCAGTATCAGCTACCGTGTTTGCTATAAAACAGCACAAGAAAAAACAAAACGCAATGCTCCTTGAAGAGCTTGACCTGTGCCTTGACGGTGATGATATTGCGGAACTTGCAAATGAAGCCGAAGAAACAAAAGCTCCCGAAACCGCAGAAGAACCAAAAGCTGAAGAACCCACAGAATCCGCACCTGTCGCAGAGGAAAAGGTTGAAGAGAAAGCAGAAGAAAAGACAGAAGAAACTGTTACAGAAAAAACTGCCGAATCAACCGAAAAGCCGGTACAGTGCGAAAATACAGAAGAATAATTGTTAAAACTTAAGTGCCTTGCCATATGCAGGGCGCTTTTTTTGTCAAAATTTTCAATAAATTATGGTTTAGCTGATTGCTTTATCAAGCAATTATAAAAGTTTGGTC
>ENA-OOXP01000630-OOXP01000630.1-human-gut-metagenome-genome-assembly--contig:-NODE-630-length-25709-cov-4.901731_pt1 | contig 25709 bp, 32 predicted proteins | sample MGYA00241591_ERZ501351 | MGnify/ENA primary metagenome ERZ501351 (study PRJEB25962, sample SAMEA1968361) | human gut metagenome | biome: human gut; feature: human-associated habitat; material: faeces...
GTCAGAAAGAAGATAAGAAGAAATATTTATAAGAAAAAAAGGATGACACTCCGCATTTTTGAAAGTGCTCATGTTGTCATCCTTTTTTTCTTATAAATATTTCTTCTTATCTTCTTTCTGACTCATACAACGGAACGCTATTTAAATCACTACATAGTGTGTATGTTAAACGGTATTTGCTGATAAGTTTTATATTCGTTAACGGAAGATGAAAGATTTTTTATCATATACTCGAAATCTACAGTTGGCTAATTACAAATTAAATTTTATCTCCCCATCAATTTCAGCATAATAACTTTCTTCTCCTTTTTCAAGAACTCCCTTTCCCATGGATGCTTCCATAAATTTCTTTTCCATCATTTCAACATCTTCCACTGGGATGATCATTTCAAAAGTTACGTTATCTGTATATATGGTATCCAACACCGGAATATGATCTGTTGCTGTCAGATACTGTATCTTTCCTGATGTTGTATAGTCACATGTTAAACTCATTTTCTGACCAAGACATTTTTCAATTATGGTGCTTGCTTTGATTCCTTCTTGTGTGCTCTTTGTATATGCACGAATCAGGCCTCCTGTTCCAAGCAGAGTGCCTCCAAAGTACCTTGTGACTACTGCTACTACATTGTGCAGTTCTTGCCCTGTCAATACTTCTAGCATTGGTTTTCCTGCTGTTCCGCTTGGTTCTCCATCATCGCTGCATCTTAATGCCGGCTGTTTTTCTCCAATGCTATATGCCCAGCAGTTATGTCTGGCATCCCAGTATTGTTTCTTTATCTTTTCTACAAAATCCTGTGCTTCTTCTTCTGTCTGTGCTGGTGCAATATGTGCGATAAATCTTGATTTCTTCTCTGAAATCTCTGCTTCCCCTTCCTTGTATAAAATCTTATATCTCTGACTGCTCATTTTCTTCCTCCCTGATCATGATCTCATCTAATGATTCTGCTAATGAAATTGGTGTTACTTTATATTTTATCAGACTATTGATCATATGTCCTATCACTTCCGCTGAATCTGTAATCTTCGGTATACTGTCCCATTCGATCAATCCTGCATCTTCCTGACTTTTTTTCAGTGCCACTCCATATATCTGATGTACTGGATCTTCCATTAAATAGTAGGATACTACATTTTCCCTGGCTTTGTCATCATAAAACACCTGTTTCCCCATAAATTTTTTCTCGTAATTGTTACTCATAATAATTTCCTCACTTATTAATTATTCTTCTGTTTGCATGTTACATGGCCGGTTTACTTGAACTTTCTTATTTGGTATAATGCTTATCAGGAGGTTTATTATGAAATACACCAAACAAAATATTGAGAAGCAGAGAAAAGTTCTTTCTTCTGATAAAGTACGGAAGAATTCCAGTGTTTCTCTCTTTCTTTTTAAATATGTTTTTATTGTTTCCATTATCCTGATCGTTGCCGGTCTTGGCCTTGGTGTGGGATTTGTTCGTGGTATCCTTAAGACAACTCCACAGATCACCAAAAATTCCGTACATTCCAAGGGCTATATCACAACGATCTATGATAATAAAGGTCAGACAATCAAAACTTTATCAAACCATGATTCTAACAGAATTTATACTCCTCTGTCATCCATCCCCAAAGATCTCCAGCATGCATTTATTGCCATTGAGGATGAACGGTTTTACAGCCATAATGGTATTGATTTGTACGGGATCATTCGAGCTACCTTCCTTGGTATTCGTAACCAATCATTAAGCCAAGGGGGAAGTACAATCACACAGCAGTTGATCAAGAATAATCTGTTAGGAATCCAACCTGAAAAAACTATGATGGAACGTCTGGAACGTAAGATCAAAGAACAGTCTCTTGCACTAGAACTTGAGAAAATTGCTTCCAAGAAATATATATTGGAAGAATATTTGAATGCGATCAATCTTGGAGAAGGAACTCTTGGTGTTCAGACAGCATCTCAGAAATATTTTAACAAAGATGTCTCTGATCTGACACTTTCAGAATGTGCGGTTCTGGCAGGAATCACAAAAAATCCTACACGTTTAGATCCAATTACTCATCCGGAAAGCAACGCTTCCAGAAGATTACTTGTTTTACAAAATATGTTAGATCAACATTATATCACAAAATCTCAATATAGAGAAGCACTTCGTGATGATGTATACACAAGAATTCAAAAAAATGCTGCTGCATCTACAACAAAGAAAAACACGAATTCTTATTTTGAAGATGCACTGATCCTTCAAGTTGTAAAAGACTTAAAAAGCAAACTCGGGTATGATGAGACAAAAGCTTACAGTGCAATCTACAGTGGCGGATTAAAAATATATTCTACACAAGATACTGCAATTCAAAATATCGCGGACAGTATCACTAGCAACCCAGCAAACTATCCTAAAGCCACAAAAGTAGCTTTAACCTGCTCTTTCACGGTGCGTGCAGCTTCCGGAGAGACAAATACTTACACCGAACATAATCTGCTTCATTACATGAAGACCCATAAACTAGGAAACAGCCTGGTTTTCCAGAATGCTTCCGATGCAAAAGAAACTCTCGCTAAATATAAACATTATATAAAAGATAAAGGTGCAATGATCATCGATGAGACTTCACAGCCAACGATCCAACCACAAATTTCTTTAACGATCATGAATCAGTCAAATGGTTCTGTAGAAGCTTTAGTTGGAGGACGCGATCTGAAGACTTCAGATCTTTCACTAAACCGTGCTACTACTTCAACCAGACAGCCTGGATCAACATTTAAGATTTTGTCTGCATTTTTACCAGCCCTTGATAAAAATCATATGACACTTGGAACAGTTTATGATGACGCTCCATACAACTATAACGATTCCAATCGTCCGGTGCATAATTATTACAAAGGTTACAAAGGTTATTCAACGATCCGTGAAGCGATCACCCAATCAATGAATATTGTCGCAGCAAAAACTATTTCTGATGTAACACCAAAGACATCTTTTGATTACCTTACAAAACTTGGTTTTTCAACACTTGTTTCCAATGAGTTTACATCTAACGGTAACGTATATACGGATATCACACAGTCATTAGCCCTTGGCGGTCTGACATATGGTGTCACGAATATGGAATTAACTGCTGCCTATGCTTCTATTGCCAATGGCGGTATGTATAATAAACCTGTTTTATATACAAAGGTTGTCGATCAAAATGGAAATGTCCTGCTTTCTAACAAACCAACGAAGAAACGGATTATGAAATCAAGCACCGCTTTTCTGCTTACCGATGCCATGAAGGATGTCATTGCCAAAGGAACTGGTAAAGACGCAAAACTGTCTTCTCCTATGGCTGTTGCAGGAAAAACTGGTACAACCTCTAACAATTACGATTACTGGTTCAGCGGTTATACACCTTACCACACAGCTTCTATATGGATGGGATACGACAACAATACAAATTTCAATTCCGAAAACACACATAAGAAACTATGGGCAAAGATTATGAATCAGATCATACAGACAAAATCCGAGAAAACTAAGAATTTCTCAAAACCATCAAATATTGTCAAGGCAAAGATTTGTAAAGAGTCTGGAAAACTTGCCATCAAAGGAGTCTGCGACCACGACCCTCGCGGTAATTGTATCATCACTGAATATTTTGAAAAAGGCACTGTTCCAAAACAAACTTGTGATACTCATGTAGCTGTTGAAATCTGCAAGAAAACAGATAAACTTGCCAATAAAAAATGTCCTAAATCCGAACGTATCAAGAAAGTTTATATCGTCCGAAAAAATGGAAGTCACGGAAAAACAGCAGATACAAAATTCCTGCTTCCAAAAAAATATCAATCTAATTCCTGCACAATGCATTAACAAAAAAATAAAAAACAGGGAATTCCTCAAAGAAGAATTCCCTGTTTTTTATTTTTTTATCTTCGGTTGAAAGATCAATGATGCAAGATATGAAAAAATCAATGCAGCAGATGTTCCCACAGCTGCTGCTGTAAAGCCTCCTTCAAACAATCCTAAAAAACCATGTTTATCAATTGCTTCTTTCATTCCTTTCCACAAACTGAACCCAAATCCTGACAGCGGAACTGTTGCCCCACACCCTCCAAATTCTTCGATTTTTTTATAAATTCCCAACGCTCCAAGAAGAACTCCTGTAATGACTAAAATTACCATGATCCTTCCAGGCTGCAGTGTCGTATGATCCATAAGAATCTGTACAAGAATACAGATGATTCCTCCTGTGATAAATGCCCTGATATATTCCATTATTCATTTTCTCCTTCCAAAACAATTGCATGCGCAATTCCAACAACACTTTCCCCTTCATTAAAACTTGTCTTTGACATCAATGCTCCTGTCGGCACAAATAATACACGTTTCCATATTCCGTCAGTTATCTTCTTTATGATCATTGCTGCCAGCACAACTGCGCTACATGCACACCCAGAACCTCCTGAATGGGTATCTTGTTCTTCACTTTCATAAATCTCAATTCCACAATCTCCATATACTCCTGAAAGATCATAACCATTTTCACGAAGTAAATGAAGCAAGATCTTTTTTCCAACTTCCCCAAGATCTCCTGTATAAATCGCATCATAATCTTCTGGCTTTGTATTAAAATCCACAAAATGCTGATAGATCACTTCCGCTGCAGCCGGTGCCATACAAGCTCCCATATTCATCGGATCTTCCATTCCATAATCTACAATCTTTCCTGTCGTGATTCCCTTGATCTTTACTGATCCCTTCTCATCTGATACAACAAACCCTCCAGAACCTGTGACTGTCCATGTTGAAGATAACGGTCTTTGATTCCCATATTCCAAAGGAAAACGGAACTGTTTTTCCGCACTTCCAATATGACTTGAGGCAACTGCAAGTACATGCTTTGCAAAGTCTCCTGCAATACTCATAGCCGCTAGTGATAATGCCTCACCTACTGTCGAACAAGCCCCAAATAAACCAAACAAGGGGATTTCAAGCTCTTTCATACCAGAAAACGTCGCTGTGTTCTGTTCCAGAAGATCTCCAGCAAATGCATACCGGATATCTTTTGTGTGAAGCCTTGCTTTACTGATCGCAAGCATAGCGGCCTGTTTCATAAAACGTCCTTCAGCAAGCTCCCAGCTTTTCTGTCCAAAATAAGGATCTTCTATAATCTGATCGATCGCATTTCCTAATGGCCCTTCTCCTTCTTTCTGTCCTGCAACCGATGCCCAGCCTTTTATATATGGTGTCTTACTAAATTCAATACTTTGGATTCCTTTCCTCATTGTCATAAAAACCACCCCCACTGCTTTATAAACAAATAAATAAGACCTGCCAGAAATGATGAAAAAATTCCATATAAAATAACCGGACCTGCAATCGTAAAGATTTTCACACCAATACCAAACACCTGTCCTTCTTTCTGGTACTCAATTGCTGCCGATGCTACAGAATTAGCAAATCCTGTGATCGGTACAAGTCCTCCAGCGCCTCCAAATTTTGTAATTTTCCCATATAAATTAAATCCTGTTAAGATAACACTTAATAAAACAAGTTCAATCGTCACATAAAGCAGAGAATCTTTTTTGGAAAGGCCAAAATATGTTATCATTGTCTGCTTCATCATTTCACCCAAAACACAAAACACACCTCCAACCACAAATGCCTTTGCACAATTTAATAAACTGTTATGTTTTGGTGTAAGATTTTTTACGATCTGCTGATATTCTTGTTTATCCGGTTCTTTTTTCATTTTAACCACCCTTTCATAGATTGATTTAACGGAATATATAAAAATACATATAGCATCCAAACATTTTCCCTAGCGCAATTCCATAAATAACATATGGAATCCCTGACCTTAGTTTTAATCTCCTTGAAAAAATCGGAAGACTTTTGATCGTCTCCGCCAATGCTCCGATCATACATCCAATAAATATGCCTCCAAAGATTCCATAAGCTGCCAGCAACCAGTATCCAGCCCTTATCGACCATCTGTAGATAAATGCTAATGTTCCAAGAATCCCTCCTGCTGCCACAAAACTTTCATACGCTCTTGCATACTTTATGCTTTTTGTAAGGCCTGCAAGTCTTGGAATCACACCCAGCATACTTAAAAATGCGAGAAAACTGGCTGCAATAAGTCCTCCTGCACATAATCCGTAAAATATTAAAAGTATACTACGAATCCACATCTTCTTCCTCCTCTTTGCGGCCTGCATCAATCATTAATGTATCATTTACATCTCTTTCATAAAGCCGCATCTGCACTTCGAATGGTGTCGGATCATCATTTAGTTTGATCTTTCCTGCATGATTGAAAAAGATGATGATTCCTATTGCCAAACCTATCGTATATGAAACATGAAGAAGATTCGGGCCATTTGGAGCACTTCCCATGATCATTTCATAAACATTATAAAAAAGTTCCTCAATTCCAACATCTGTGTTATATGTCATGATTGAAAAGCTTGCACCAAAAAACGCAACGAGCATCACAAATAAGATTTTTCCATAATGCATGATCTTCGATTCATCTTGTTTCTTTTTGTAATAGACAATAAAATCCTGCGGTCCAAGATTTATCACATCTAACGTTTTATCTACTTCTTTGATCTTCTCGATCACTTTAAGAACTGAAAAACATTTTCTCTGATTACCTCTGTCTATAAAATGATAAATACTCTTATTCTTAATCTGTTGTTCCATATCTTTATCGGTGCAGTATAAAGACATAATATCTTTCATTTTAATTTCTTTATGATCAATGCATACACTTTCTTCCACCTTAATATACACATTCATTTTTATCACCTCAGCGTTATTATCTGTTATTTTTGGCTTTTCATTCATAAGTTGCAAGAAAAATGATGTGGTGTTATAATCTCTCATAGTGACTTTTATCGATAAATCAAAGGAGAATGGCCATGGAACAAGAACAATTAACACTTTACAAACTTATGATTTTATATTTAATTGAGAAAGTGGATTTTCCTTTGAGTAATTCCCAGATATCTGAATTTATTCTGGATAAAGGCTATACGAACTATTTTACCGTTCAGAGAGCTTTTCATGAGCTAGAGGAAGAGAATATGCTCAGAGTTAAACAAATCCGTAATATGAGCCATTATGCTCTTAGTGATGAGGGTTTAGAAGCGATCGAGATGTTTGAATACCAGATTCCGAATTCGATCAAAGAAGATATCGCACAGTTTCTAAAAGAAAAAGAATACGAACTGCGTAAAGAAGCGAATGTAAAAGCAGATTTTTATCCATCGAAAGGTGATGAATACACGGTAAATCTTAAGATCAGCGAAAAAGAAAGCCCGCTCCTTGAGATTAACTTAAATGTCGTCTCAAGAGACCAGGCAGTTTACATATGCGACCATTGGGAGAAGAAACACTCCGATGTCTATTCCATGCTAATTGAAAAATTATTATTTGACGAGCCGGATAAGTAATTATTCGGTTTCTTCTTTTTCAAGGACGATTTTTTCAATGAAATCCCAGATTTCATCTCTTCCCTGTTTGGATAAGGCTGAGAATGGGAAGATTGGTGTTTCCTTGTCCATCTGAAGCTCTGTGCGGATCTCTTTTAGATGTTTTGGCACCTGGCTTCTTTTTAATTTGTCAAGCTTTGTTGCGATGATCACTGGACGGTATCCATTGTGAAGGATCCAATCATACATCATGACATCATTCTTTGATGGTTTATGTCTGATATCGATCAGTAAGAATACCATTCTAAGCTGTTTTGATGTCTGTAAATAGTTCTCGATCATGTGTCCCCATTTTTCCTTAACAGACTGTGTTACTTTCGCAAATCCGTATCCTGGAAGGTCTACATAATAAAGTTCTTCGTTAATATTATAATAATTGATCGTCTGTGTCTTTCCTGGCTGTGCAGAAATTCTTGCGTAGGATTTACGATTCATCAATGCATTGATCAGTGATGATTTTCCTACATTTGATTTCCCTGCAAATGCTACTTCCGGCAATGTGTTGTCCGGTAATTTACTTGTGATTCCACAGACGGTTTCTAAATTTACACTTTTTATGATCATGTCAATCTCCTAACGTAAAATAAATCCATTACCGAACATATTCTACGTTATCCCCTATTATTTGTCAATGGAGACATGATGAATGGGCTTTGTATTTTTTGTGATCGGAAGTATCTGATATCCCTCTTTTTTTAAGGTTTTGATCAGCGAGTCTAATCCTTTTACTGTATTTTTCGTCTCATGAAGGTCATGCATCAGGACAATGCTTGTCTTTTGTCTTCTGACATCCTTTAATATCTTTTGATTCAACTCATAAGAACTGGCATTAAAATTGATCGCATCTTCATTTAATGCATTCCAGTCAAAATACAAGATGCCTTTTTGATTCACATATCGGATATACGGTTTGATGTCTCCAGCACAATGATTACTGCTACCTCCTGGAAAACGATAAATATACGACTTTACTTCCGTAAGATCATATAAATATTTCTGAAGTTTCATCAAATCTTTAGAAAATGCTCCGACACTTGCATAAATCTGATCATAATTATGACTATATGAATGCATACCTAGTGTGTGTCCTTCTAAAATGATCCTCCGATACATCTTTTTAGCATGTTCCGTTTCTTTCCCTACAACAAAAAATGTTGCCCTTACCTTATTTTTCTTTAAAATATCAAGAATCTCGTCTGTATGATCTGACGGCCCATCATCGAACGTTAAGTATACCTTTTTTTGATTCAGATTATTATTTGTAAGGAATCCGCTTTCTCCTTCCCCCTGACTTGCAATTTTAAATATATTATTTTGTCTGGGTATTAATTGGATCATACATGTAGTGATCGTTAATACTGCAATGATATATGCCAATATCTTCTTTCTCATATTCTTCCTCTTTTCAAAATATTTTGATTCTTCTTTCTATTTATCATGTGAAGAACTCTCATTTTTATTCTGGCATATATTTACACAAAATAAATTAAAAAAAGTGACAGAAATAACATTTCTGCCACTTTTTTCGTGTATTAAAGAGTTTTACAAACTATGTAATCTTAAACTTCGAAGATCAGATCTCCGTAACTTGGCATTGGCCAGTCTTCTTTCGCTACTAACATTTCCAGTCTGTCTGCTGGTTCACGTACTGCACTCATATCTGTAAAGATCGTATCATGATAGAAACGAGCCTGTGCTTCACTTTCTAATGCCTGAGCTTCTGGAATATCTTCTTCTAATTTCTTAATCGCTGCAAATAAATCTTTTAAGTTTGCAGTGATATCTTCTAACAGTTTTTCCTGTACAGAGCTGTCAACTCCAACTGTCTTCAGTTCAGCAACTCCATTTGCAAGTTTTCTCTGATATTTCATAACTGCTGGAACAATCTGTTTCTTCGCAATATCTAATGTTGCAAGTCCTTCGATGTTGATCGTGTTAGAATACTGTTCATATAATACTTCTACACGGGACTCTAATTCTCCTTTTGTAAATACACCGAATTTTTCGAACATCTTGATAGATTTTTCTGTTGTTAATGTTGGGATTGCATCTACCATGCTTCTTAAGTTTGGAAGTCCTCTTCTCTCAGCTTCTGCTACCCATTCATCAGAATATCCGTTACCATTGAAGATAACTCTCTGATGCTCTGTTAATAATTCTTTTGTGATCTCGTGAGCTTCCATTGCTACTGCATCTGCTCCGCCTTCTACTTTCTCTAATCTGTCACAAACATCTGCAAATACATCTGCTACGATCGTATTTAATACAACGTTTGGATCAGAGATAGACTGTGTAGAACCAACCATACGGAATTCGAATTTATTTCCTGTAAATGCAAATGGTGATGTTCTGTTACGGTCTGTTGCATCTTTTTCAAATGCTGGTAAAGAATGTACTCCTGATGCAAGTCTGTCACCATGTTTAGATTCTGTAGCTTCTCCTCTTGTTACAAGCTGTTTTACAACATCCTCTAACTGATCTCCAAGGAAGATAGAGATGATTGCTGGAGGTGCCTCGTTAGCTCCTAATCTGTGGTCGTTTCCTGGTGTAGATGCTGACATACGAAGTAAATCTGCATGTTTATCTACTGCTGCAATAATGGAAGCTAAGATCAGTAAGAACTGATTGTTTTCATGAGGAGTTTTTCCTGGATCTAACAGATTCTTTCCTTCATTTGTTACCATAGACCAGTTGTTATGTTTTCCTGATCCGTTGATTCCTGCAAATGGTTTCTCATGAAGTAAGCATTTTAATCCGTGACGTCTTGCAACACGTCTCATTGTTTCCATTAATAACTGGTTGTGGTCTGTTGCCACGTTGTTTGAGTTATAAATTGGAGCTAATTCGTGCTGTGCTGGTGCTACTTCGTTATGCTCTGTCTTAGCACTGATTCCAAGTTTCCATGCTTCGATATTTAAATCTTTCATGAATCCTTCGATTCTTGGTTTGATGATTCCAAAATAATGGTCATCCATTTCCTGACCTTTTGGAGGCATTGCTCCGAATAATGTACGTCCAGTGAAGATCAAGTCTTTTCTCTGTTTATATTTTTCTTCATCAACTAAGAAATATTCCTGTTCTGGTCCAACGGATGTGCTAACACGTTTTACATTCTTATTTCCTAATACATTTAATAATCTTGTTGTCTGGATATCTAATGCCTGCATAGAACGAAGAAGTGGTGTCTTCTTGTCTAATGCTTCTCCTTTGTATGAGCAGAATGCTGTTGGAATACATAAGATACATGCATTCTCTGTTTCTTTGATGAATGCAGGTGATGTACAATCCCAGGCTGTATATCCTCTTGCTTCAAATGTTGCTCTTAATCCACCTGATGGGAATGAAGATGCATCTGGTTCACCTTTGATCAGTTCTTTTCCTGAGAACTCAAGTAAAACTTTACCATCGTCTGTTGGGTTAATGAAAGCGTCATGTTTCTCTGCTGTCACACCTGTTAATGGCTGGAACCAGTGAGTATAATGTGTAGCACCCTTTTCAATAGCCCATTCTTTCATCTCATTCGCAACTACGTCTGCAATTGCTGGATTTAATTCTGTTCCTTCTTCGATTGTCTTTTTCAGATCTTTGTAAACGGCCTTTGGAAGACGTGCTTTCATAACACTGTCGTTAAATACGTGGGATCCGAAGATTTCTGATACATTGATTTTTTCCTTCATAGAGTTCTTCCTTTCTTCTCTTACATTTGAAGCATAATCTATATATTTTTTCTTCTATTATCTAACTGATAGTAGAAAAAAATGGGCGACAAACAATATGAAACTAATTGTTTGACGCCCTTGTCAGTAACTTCACTGGTTATAGGATACAATGATTCTTTTTGAAAATCAAGTCCTTTTTTGTATTTTATCTAGTACTTTTATTTGATCGTTTTTTCGACAGATTTTCCATTCACTGTTTTGATTCCTACCAGGCGGAACTTGTAACTCTTTCCTACTTTTGCTTTTTTCTTTGTGTATTTGTATGGTTTTACTTTAAACTTGTAGGATGTTCCTGCTACAAAGTAAATTGTAATTCCGATGGTTCTCCAATTCCTTCAATTTTGCCATCAAACATCATCCCGATACGGTCTGCATATTCTGCACAAAATTCCAGATCATGGGATACCATGAAAATCGTTCTTCCCTCATCTGCAAGTTTTTGTAAAAGCTCTCCAAATCTCCTGCTGTGTTCTCTGTCCATCCCTTTGGTTGGCTCATCTAGCAGCAAAATCTCTGGGTCTGCAAGCAATACCTTGACCAAAGCTGCCATCTGCTGCTGGCCGCCACTTAGATCATATGGATGTGCATACTTTTCTTTCATAAGATCTGCCATCTCTAACAGTTCATCGACTCTTTCCTCTTTGCCTTTTCCCATCTCCAACAGATCTGCAAACAGCTGATCTTTCTTATCTGCTTCCTTGCTTCTTCTATCTTAAAGCTTGGTTCTAAGTTAAATTTATCTTCCAAACGAAGAATCTGTGGAAGTGACTGTTCAAATGGATGATGCATTGATCTGCCATTTCCATCACATCTTCTAAATTATGGGATGTCAAAATAATCGTTAATCCAAATTCCTTATGTAATTTCTGAAGCATCACAAGAAAGTCATTTCTTACTGTGGGATCTAACTGTGCTGTTGGTTCATCAAGGATCAACACCTTTGGATGCATTGCCATCTGAGCCGATGGATTCTGAAATAAATAAGCAATTTCTTTTATGGAACGCAAATCGTCTAATTGTTCAAGTCTCTGATGATCATAAGAAATATCTCCTGATCTCTCACCTTTTGGCATCAGTTCTTTGTTCGTTTCGATAACTTTTTGATATTTCATAATTTTATCTGTTTTCCTGTTAGATCAATGCGATAGTTACTTCGATAGATCAATCTGGAGACTGGTACAAGCTCATATCCTTTTGCTTTGATATTTCTTATGATCTGTTTTAATACCTGTTTGGTGCATTTTGTTCCAGTATGCATCAGAATAATACTTCCAGGTGATAAATTTTTATGTTCACAAACTTTCTTGATCAACTGTTCTTTGGTTGGTTCCTGCCAGTCTAAGCTGTCTACGTTCCATTGAATGATATAATAATTCATTTTTCTTGCATTTTTTACAACAGATTCATTATAGTCTCCGTATGGTGCACGAAACAGATCAATTTTGATACCTAATAATCCTTGAATCTTTTCTGTGACACCTCGGATCTCTTCCTGCTGCTGTTTATCTGTTAATTTTGTCATATATTTATGATGATCTCCATGACTTGCGATATCATGCCCTCCATCGTAGATTGTTTTGATATCCGCTGGATATTTGCTGATCCAGTCTCCACAGAAGAAAAAAGTTGCTTTTACATTTTCCTGCTTTAGTATCTTTAAGATCTGTGGAATATCTTCATTGCCCCATGCGGTGTCAAATGTCAATGCGATTTGTTTTTTATCTGTATCTACACAGTAAATTGGAAGTTTTTCTTCCTGTGTTTCACTCCAGACATAGATATTGTTTTGTATAAATTCTCTGGCTGGACGAATACTGTCACTGTTTGTAACCCAGAGTGCTGTCAAGATCAACAGGATAATGACTGACATTTTTCGAAGCATTGTTTGATCTGCCTCTCTTTTTTTATCATTTTATGAATTTAGACATAGAAAAAGAATCCTGCTTTCACAGAATCCTTTTTCTTATTTTTGTTGATATTTTCTATTTTATGATACTTATTTTACCTGACCCTTCTGGATGATGGATACAATATTTAAATCTTTATCTAAAACTACTGCATTTGCGTATTTTCCTTCTTCAAGGCTTCCATATTTATCATCGATTCCAATCGATTTTGCTGGATTTAATGTTGCACACCTGACTGCACTTTCTAATGGAATATTCATCTTCTTAACTGCTGTTCTCATACAATCCATCAGGTTTGTTGCAGAACCTGCAATAGCTCCTCCTTCTGTCAGTGTTGCAAGATTACCTACTACAGTTACTGGCTGTCCACCTAATTCGTACTGTCCATCATCCATACCTGTTGCCATCATGCTATCACTGATCAGAACAATTCTCTTGTCTGTAAACATCTCAAAAGTTGCTCTGACACAAGATGGATGGATATGAACCCCGTCACAGATCAGTTCTACGAAACATTCGCTGTCCCTTGCTGCTCCAATAACTCCTGGTGTCCTGTGACCAAATGGCGGCATTGCATTGTATAGATGAGTAATATGATCGACACCTCTATGAATCGCTTCGGTTGCTGTATCATAATCTGCAGTTGTGTGTGCGATTGATACATGAACTTCATCTTTTACCTGATCGATAAATTCCATTGCACCTTCTGTCTCTGGTGCAAGATCAATCAATTTCACAAGTCCACCTGCTGCTTCCTGCATTCTGTGGAAGAAATCTACATCGGCTGTTTTAATATCTTCTTCTTTCTGGGCGCCTTTCTTTTCTTTGTTTACAAAAGGTCCTTCCATATTGATTCCGACAAGATCTGCACCTTTTCCATTCTTATGTTCTTTTGCCGCTTTCATTGCCTGCATTAACTGGTCTTCTGGAATTGTCATTGTAGCTGGACAGATTGCTAATACTCCATTGGCTGCCTCATAATCAGCCAGTGCCTGAATCGATTCTTCGGTTCCATCACACATATCATGTCTGACACATCCATGGAAGTGAATATCTACAAGACCTGGGATCACATAGCATCCTTCGGCTTCTACTTCTTTGTTATCTGTTGTTTTGTTAGAAATATATTCTCCTTCTATATAGAGATCTTTTTTTTCGAATGTTCCTTCTGGTGTAAAAACCAGTCCGTTTTTTATGATCATTGTATTACCTCGATTCTCGTTACTATTTATATGATTCTTTCTGCTTCTATTTTAACAGTCTGATACTTTACAATCAAATAAAACAGAGCTTTTTGGCCCTGTTTTACTGAAACTGATTGTTCCGTCGTGATTTGTTTTTGTTTAATCAAGTTTTTGAATGTACTTTCGATTTATCTAATGTTCTTTGCAAGACCATTCGGTTATGGTTAATTTCCATACATTCACGCTGTTAACCATTTAATCTGCGAAAGTCCAGAATGCGTCATCACTTACTTTGCAAAACTATCTTTATTATACAAAAAGTCTTTTATGATATCAACGGAAAAACGGACCAGCATATCGCCGGTCCGTTTTCGGGGAGAATTATGAATAGCAACAAAGACTTATTTACATAATTTTTCCATCTCATCTGCAACAAACTGAACTTTTGGTCCAATGATAACCTGAATGTTACCTTTTCCTGGACGAATGATTCCTGCTGCTCCTGAGGATTTGATCTTTGCTTCATTTACTTTATCATCATCGTTGATTTCTAAACGAAGTCTTGTGATGCAGTTATCAACACTCTTAACATTGGCACTTCCACCCAATCCTTCCAGGATCACAGATGCCATTGCTGTATAATCGTCATTTGCTAATGCGATGTTTTCTTCATCAATATCATCATCTTCACGACCTGGTGTTTTCAGATCGAATTTGGTGATCGCAATACGGAATACTACATAGAATACGATAAATGCTGCGATTCCTAAAGGAATGATCATCCATGTCTTCTGTGCTGCTGGTAAGGAAGATGAGAATACAAGGTCGGTTGCTCCTGCGGAGAAGCTGAATCCTGCTCTGAATCCTACCAGAGTTGTGATCGTTGTGAAAATTCCATAAAGGAGTGCGTAGATTACATATAAACCTGGTGCTAAGAACATAAATCCGAACTCAAATGGTTCCGTTACACCACAGACAAATGCACAAACGGCTGCAGATCCTACTAAACCGATGGCAATCTTTTTCTTGTTGCTCTTTGCTGTCTGGATCATCGCTAAGGCTGCTCCTGGAATACCGAACATCATACATGGGAAGAATCCTGACATATACATTCCAAGGCTCCATGATACATTCTTAGATGTTTCACCTGCCCAAAAATGAGTTAAATCTCCAAGTCCGATCGTATCAAACCAGAATACGTTGTTCAATGCATGATGTAATCCAGTTGGAATCAGCAGACGGTTTAAGAATGCATAGATACCGGCTCCAATGGCTCCCATCTTGGCAATAGACTGACCAACTGTGATCAGTGCTGTAAATACTACTGGCCATACAAACAGTAATACAACAGATACAATGATAGATACAACACCAGCAACAATTGCTACACAGCGTTTACCACTGAAGAATGATAACCAGTCTGGTAATTTTGTATCTTTGAACTTGTTATAACACATAGATCCGATCACACCAGATAAGATACCGATAAATGGATTGGCGATCTTATCAAATGCAAGTGTTGCATCTGCATTCTTTGCGATAGATGGCATGATCGTTGTTACTACTGCTGTAGATAACAAGGTTGTGATCATCAGCCATGATGCTAAGGCTGCCAGACCCCCAGTTCCGTCGTGTTTATCCGACATACCTACACCTACACCGATCACAAACAGTAATGCCATGTTATCGATCAAAGCACCTCCTGCCTTCACGAGGAAGAATCCGATCTGGTTTCCGATCCCTGTGATATCACCACCCTGCATGGTTGCAGGACACAGTGCATATCCGATTCCCATTAAAATACCACAGATTGGTAAGCACGCTACTGGAAGCATCAAGGCTTTTCCTAATTTTTGTAAAAATTTCATATAGCTCGTCCCCTTTCATTTTTACTTTCATTTTTACTTTTAGTTTTTCATGTTTTCCTTCTCTTTTGGTTACTTATCTTAGTTATTCTTTTGTTAATTGTATCACCTCATCTCCCGCTTGCACTTGTTGTCCTGTTAAACATTTTGTGATCTTATAACCACTTAAGTTCGTTATTACAATTGGCGTTGTGACGTCATATCCTGCCTTTGCAATCTCCTCAATATCAAATGTAAACAAAACGTCTCCTGCTTTTACATGGTCTCCTGTATTGACATGTGCTTCATAATACTTTCCATTCAACTCCACAGTATCAAGACCTGCGTGAACGATCATCTCTAATCCATCCTCTCCTTGAATACAAACCGCATGCTTTGTATCCATCACTGTAGCTATGGTTCCATCAATTGGAGAAACAACTGTCCCATTTGATGGATGGATTGCTATTCCAGGTCCTAATAATTCCTGGGCAAATGTCTGATCATTTACTTGATCCATCGGGATTGTTCTTCCATCTTCTGCTGCTTTGACTGAAATTATCTTTGCGTTTTTTTCAAACATCTTTTTTAATGTATCAAACATTTTCTTCTCCTTTTTCTATACTGTTTTTTCTGATCCTTTCGATATGCATCGTAAGATAAGCAATCTCTGCTGATGTCATATCTTTTTTGTATTGTTTTTTGATAAAACTCTTAATGTATCGTGCACACTGATATTCTTCCGGACAGATCTTCTGTATCATCTCCTGTACGTCATTATTCATATCATCCATTCGCTCTGATGCAAATAACTTTCTTGATAAGAATTTCAAATGTGTGATAAACCGCTCATAGCTAAGCGATTGAGTATCTATCTCCAAATGAAAATAATTCTTTACCTGCTCCATGACATCTTCTAAAAATTGTGTGATCTTTAATGTGTCCCTTACTCTCGTGTCAAATTCTGCACTCACGATATGTAATGCGATCGATGCCGCATCATCCATTGGCAAATCGATATGAAGCTTCTGCTTTATCATTCCTAGAGCATACTCTCCAAGTGCAAATTCCTTCTCATAAAACAATTTCACTTCCCGCAACATCGGGTTTGGAAAATTCATATGGTCTTCATATCTTTGAATCGCAAAATGAATATGATCTGTTAATGTCACATAAATATTCTCATTCAATTCTGTGCCTAAACTTTGCTTGGCATGTTCGATGATCGCTGTTGAAATTTCAAACTGTTCCATCGGAAGATCCTGTAAGATTTCTTTTAATTTTCGAATCATTTTCGGATCTTCTAATCGAAAAATCTTCTGAATCTTCTTCTCATCAACTGGTTTTCCTTCCTTTCCCTGAAAACCAACTCCTGTTCCAACAACAATGATCTCCTGCCCGTCTTCATCAATGCTGCTTACTACATTGTTGTTCATTACTTTATCTATTTTCATAATCTTCTCTCCATTGTAATGGAAAATATATATCAAATATAATTTCTATATTTTTTAATTTTAAATAAAAAGAAAACCACATTTTATAAACATGAAAAGTCTGTGCCTTTCATACTTATAAAATCCGGTTTTGCCTGCATTACCAGTGACAATCCTAAATATTCATACTATTGAAGTCACTTTATTCATTTCTTTAACTTGTTTTTATTCTATCAGCATTTTGCACAAAAGTCAATCTTTTATTTATTTTCTTTTCATTATTTTAAACAATACTTATTGAGTGTTTCTTAACTGCTGGTGCGTGCCACGTCTTAAAATTCTTATGGCGGCGCACCTTGCAGTATCTGCGTATTTCTCTTATTGAGATTATTTCTTGATAACAAGTGTGTCATATCCTTTTTTCTTCAGTTCATTTTCGAGTCTTACTGCTTCATCAAGCGTATTGTATTCCCCAATCTGGACTGCGTAATAAGGATCTTCATAGACAATATCTCCTTCATATCCATCTGCTACCGCACGATTTAGAGCATATTGTGCATTGGAGAAATTGCGGTATAATCCAATCTGAACTCTGTAGATTCCCCGCAGCGCTTCTTTTTCATCCCCGATCGTCTGCATGATCCCATCTGCAATCGCCTGTGCGATCTGTTCAAATTTCTCATCAAATCTTTGATTGTCCTGATCGGAATTTAAAAATCCTGCTTCGATCAGGATTGCTGGAATTCTGGTTCTCCTTAACACTGTGAGATTCGGACGTTCTTTGACACCGATATTACGAAATCCAAGTTCCTCCAAATTGGCATTGACGTTTCTTGCCATCTCTGCCTTGATTCCGCCGTCATCAAATACCAGTGTTTCAACTCCCTCATATTCATTTGCATTTGGACTTGCATTTCTGTGAAATGAGATAAAATAGTTTGCACCGCTTTCATTTCCAAGTCTGGCTTTCTCGGATGGCGACTGATAGATATCACTTTGTCTTGTATAAGATACCGGGATTCCATTTTGTTCTAAAATCTGTCCGACCGCGAGTGTCAATCTTAGGTTATCATCTTTTTCCTTTCTCCCATTATATTGCGCTCCATTATCATAACCGCCATGTCCGGCATCTAAGATCACTCCTGCCATAGTCAATCCTTCCTGCAGTTCTTTCTTGTATCAGAGTATGCAGTCTTTGTGGTTTTGTGTTATGATTTAACTATATAAATGACGGATAAGAGGAGAATTTCTATGAACAATATTAAAGCAGTCATGTGTGACATTGATGGTACTTTATTAAACAGCAATGGGGTCGTTAGTCCGAAAACGATCGAGGCTGTCAAAAAGCTTCGTAAGCATGGGATTTTATTTGGAATTTCTACTGGAAGGGATGTTCCAAGTGTCAAACATCTTCTGAAAAAATGGGGGATTGACGGATTGGTTGATCTCATGGTTGGAAGCAACGGTGGCGAAATCTATGATTATTCGGATGACTATTATGAGATGAATTATCCATTGCCCGGAAGTCTGATCTTAGAGATCATGAAACATTTTGAAGATATGGATGTGAATTTTGCGATTCATGGAGATGGGGTTTTGTATACTCCAAAAGAAGATGAACTTATTAAAACCTTATCTGAAGGGGATCAGCTTCCTTATGAAGTGATTGATTTTAATGAATTTTTAAAACAGGATCAGTTAAAACTTCTAATTACCTGTGCGCCTGAGACAATGCCTGCTGTGATTGAACGAAGCAAGAGTTTTCATAATGAGAAGTTTAAATCTGCCTGTCTTCAGACAACAAAGCTTTTATTTGAATTTATGGACCCTCGGATTTCCAAGGCTTTTGGACTGGAAAAGATTCTTAAGAAACGTGGATTTACGATGGAGAATCTTTGCAGTTTTGGAGATGCAGATAATGATTATGATATGACACTTCATGCTGGGGTTGGAGTTGTTATGGGAAATGGGAGTGAGATGACTAAGAGCGTGGCGGATTATGTTACGGGAGATAATGATCATGATGGAATTGGTTGTTTCATTGAGAAATATTTGATAAACTGAAGTTATTGGTAGAATATTCAATAATTTCAGTTATCGAAACCACTACTGAATGTGTATGTTGCACGTTGTTGGATTTCAATTTTTGTATTTGTAAACGGAAGATTTATTATACTTATCTATATTGTAATATGTTATGAAGTCATTTATTTCTTAATATATTTTTCATTTATGAAATTCTTCTATCTCGCATTGATGTTCTCTTGTGTTTTTATCATAGTTAATGCCAACTAGTAATAGATTTCCTTGGTATTCTTTTAAACTTTCAAAGTATTGTTTGTTCTTGATCTGGTCGATTGCTCCCTTGGCTGTTTTGTCCCATTTTAGTTCTACGATGAGGGCTGGTTTGTCTGGGAATTTCTTTCTTGGGATGAATACGAGGTCTGCAAATTCTTTGCCTGTTGGGAGTTCTCTGTATACCTGATAGAAATTCCTTGCTGCGTAGAGGGCTAGGGAAATCGTGTAGCTTAGTGCGTTCTCATCGTTGTATTGGAGATGGGATGTTTCAAAATGTGCTTGCTCGATTCCTTTGCTTACTTGTTCTGGTCTTCTTTCCCAGATTGATTTTAGTGTTTTTGCTGAATCTCTTAACGCCTCTGAAACTGTGCCCCAGTCTGACACAGAAATTGCATTAATATATTCTCCTCTGACTTCTCCGTTTGGAATGTATACATATTTATTTACAAAATCATAGGATAGATATCCTAAATGAATTAATAATGTTAAAACATCATCTTTTGAATTAAATGTTGTCATATCATTTGTAAAACTTCCAGTGTTAACGGAAACTTTTTCACCTGCAATCATACTCAAAACATCGTCTTTTAACCCCTTATAATTCATATCTATATAAACTTGTAATGCCTCAAAAGTTTCTGTCTGATTCCAATAACTGTCACATACTCCAGACAATACCGCTTCAATCACTGACCTTGGGCTATAAATAGATTCCACTCCATCAAAAGAATATCCATCATACCATTCTTTTAATTCCTTTAGATTCATATGATATTGGTCACATAATTCTTCTACTTCTTCTTCCGTAAATCCAACATATTCTGCTAATTGACGAGGATTAGCCATTGAATATTCAGAAAACATATTTAATGCTGAATGTGTTCCATATTTCTTTATTGGTAAAATTCCTGTCATATATACCAGCTGAATATATGCTTTATCTTTCAATGTATCCCGCAAAAAATCCAGATATTTTTCCTGTGCATCTTTATCATTTTTATATTCTCTGAAGATACAATCCCACTCATCTATAATAATCACAAATGGGCGTTTTGTATTTTTATAAACATCACTCATTGTTCTTGTCAGATTTGTATCATCAAAATATCTGTAATCTGGATACTCTTCTAGTAGATCCCATAAAATACTCTTTTTTAACAATGTTAACATGTCATAGATATCATTACTTTGACTTAAAAATTCTTGCATATTAAGAAAAATTGTATCATATTTGTTAAGATATTTTTCAAAATTCTGATCACCAGCAATTTTTAGCCCTTTAAACAATTCCTTTGAATCACACCCACGGCTGTAATAAGCTGTCAACATATCTGCTGCCATAGACTTTCCAAAGCGGCGTGGTCTGCTGACACAAAGGTTTTGCTGCATTGTGTTTAATACCTTATTGGTATATCCGATCAGTCCTGTCTTATCCACGTAAATCTCTGAATTAATTGCTCTATAGAATTTTTCATTCCCTGGATTTAAATAGCTTCCCATGGCAGCCTCCTTTTTTATTTTCTATTTGAGCTTATTATAATCAAATTTCTATTTCATTTCTAGATATTTTATATATTTTAAATATTTTTTATTACTTATAGTATTTAAGAGGATAGATAAATGCTGAGTGGAATTCCATTGACATAAAGCATTTATAATATTAATATATTAATAAAGTAAAGTGCTACCGATGACGGTTTGCCTAATATTTAAGTGTTTTGAAATGATCGCCACTTTTCTACTGATGAGAATTTCCTGATATTCATTAAAAAATTCATATGTCAAATTAACATCTTTCAAATCTTTTATTCCGCTTTGGGTAATATATTTTTGTTGAAATTGAAACACATTTTGATCCTCTGTCATATTAATCCTGCCACATTTTTCACATTGATTTCCAAATATATAATTACCATCAATGTAACTGCCTTTAGGCAAAATATTATCTGTTACAAAAATATATCCTAATATATGTTTACTTTTACTAAGAACTGGTTGAAAATATTTCTGATCAATTCCCTCCAAAACGTTTTCCTGTCTTATATTTTTTTAGTTGATATGTAAATCGTGCAATATGTTTCTTTAGCCATTCCTCTGGCGTAATAGCTGAAACAATAGATGTTTCAAAATCTTTTGTATTCCGTGTTATAATATAATTTGCTGCTACATTTTCAGCACAACGATCTTGTAAACAGTCCTCAAAATCTTTAAAATTTTCCATTTTAATTGCTTTTATAACAGCTTCATGTGTAGCAGAAGTCACATTCAAAATTTTACAAATTTTTTCTAACCACTCACGTCTTGTCTCTTCTGGAATTTTTCTAAGAATATACCATAAATTAGGTAAAGAATGGAACGCTATATATCCATTAACTTCTCCTGAAGCACACTTTTTTATAACTTGTAATGCAGAATTATAAAAAGGTTCTCTTGCAATTAAAAAATCAATAATTACATTTGTATCAATCAATACAACCTTATTTCTCCTTTCTTGCAGCTTCTAATTCTGCATCTGGATCAAAATCATCTGGTAAATACTTCTTTACATCATCTCTTGTATCTACAAGTTCTTGAAATGCTTGCATTTTTTCTTTATTTGGATCAGTCGATTGAGATTGATAAATAATCTCTATATGTTTTTTTGAGGTATCAGCCTTTGAATAATTTCTATTAAAAAACCTACATTTTCATCTGACATATTTTGTATCATTTGAACTGCCTTTTCTTGTAACATTGTCATATATAACACCACCTTTTATTATTCTATAATTGAATCTGCCCATCCTGACTGCTGATGATAATCCAAATATCCTTAAATACATGATTTCCTTGATTTTTTTATAAACATTACCCCTTCCATTATTATACCAATACAGACAATAATTTCAGGATCTATTGGAAATAAACTAGCTTTTAGAAAAATTATTTTTCCATTATGGATCCACAAATTCCCTGCTACTTTTTCTCTTTTATCACTGTTTATATTATCCATTTCTTGATCACTTATTTTTTTCGTTATTATCTTATCCGGTAATATTTGATAATCTATGTTATCAAATTTACCTGCATATACATGAATTTTATCTTTCTCACTTTTTATCATATAAATATCATCTTTGATATTGATACTCTCTATAAATTTTCCATTTCTATCAAATTTCTGAACTATTCCAAGAGTATTATTTCCAACATATAGATTTTCATTATCATCAATGATTGCCTGATTCCAAAAGAATGCATCTATTGGAACTGAGAATGACTTCTTTAAAATTCTTTGATTCGTATTTCCCAAATTTATATTGCATATTGTCTGCATTATAAATGTACTAATAAATAATAATAACATTATTATCCATATTTTAACTTTCATAATAATTAGTTTTCTCTTTCTTAAATTGTATTGGAATCAGGCTTTGTACCTGATTCCAATAATTATTTAGCATATCTATTTTTTTCTTCAATTAAAAACTTCTATTCACACCCCTTAATATTTCTATATCTTCTTCATCTACTCCCAAAAAAGAAATCGTATCTATATTTTCTTTTTTTAACACTGCCTCTCCATCTTCTTCTCCGTCTTCTGTCAACTTTGAAACAATCACTTTATTGCTGTCTAATTCTTTTATTGTTCCTTTAATTGGGCATTCATCATCTTCCACCATCTCAAATGATGTAATATATTCATTATTCATACATATTTGAAGTATATTATCTTCCAAATCACTGTTTTTATCTATCTCCAAATCGATATGTTTTTGATTCTTTTTATGATATAATTTTTCTATTTTTCTTTCGTATTTTCCTCCTGTCTCCAAATGCACAATACTGTCTAATTCTTTTAGAATATATCCATCTGCCAAACCATGTGGTGTTATATGTTTTATTAAAAATTTCTGTACCCCAACTGCATAAATATATCCTTCCAGAAATGTAGTCGAATCTGTTTCATCACAAAATATACTGACTATATTTTTATTTTGTTTCATCTTTATCACTTCATCAATCATACCTTGATTCCTCCACTATTATAATGCATATCAACATCATCAATTATATTAAATTTTACTTCCTAGATTTCCACCCCTTTTTCTGCTTTTTCTTTTCGCCTCCTTGATCTCTATTTCTTCTAGCATCTCCTTTTTCATGCTTTTCTTTATTAGCTTTTGTTTTATTAGTTTCATGTGGCGCATATTTTTTTATTCTATGCCTAATTGCTCTCGCTACAATCCACTTAAAAATAGTAGTTCTATGAGAAATTCTTCTTCCAGAGTATCTTCTCTCCGATACTTTCTCCTGCTTCCCCTGCTTCATAGGACTCTGTCTTGATCAGCCGGTTCTTCCTGTCATGATCAAATGTCTTATAACCGCCGTCTGCATAGGTTTCCCTGATCTTATTTCCGTTTGTGTCATAACTGTAAGCTGTTGTGATCTGTTTTTGTCTTTTGTTTTTATTTAAAGAAAAATTGCCTCTATTATTCCAAAAATTGTTCCTGCCACTCCCATAACTAAAGTAAGAGGAAATGTCAAACCCATATAATCTTCTATAAAATCAGCTAATCCATATAAAATGCTTACAAATAAAACAATTATCACTATTTTTTTCTCAGATTTCCAATCTTTAAAAGAAATATTTCCCATTATAATATCATCCAAAATGGAGCATATGACATAAAAAATAATTATTACAATAACTTGCACATCTGACCTCCTGCTATTTTTGGGGAATTTCTTTTTAAATCCAGTATGTCATTATAAATAGAGCCAAAGTTAAAATCACACCTTTTAATAAAATATCTTTCTCTGAAAATTTAGTTAATAGCATAAAAACAAATAGTACACCTACTACTACTGCAATCATAAATTGTAATAACGATATTTTAAAGAAATAAATTATACTATAAATTATAATTGAAAGTATAAAATCTGTAATTATATCATAAATTAGAAAATTTATAATATTAATTTTATTTTTTTTGCTTTCTTTATAAAAATCTATTGATTCGCAAATTATCCAATATAAAATCAAGTCTTTACATATATTTAAATAACTCTTAAAAAAAAGCATTCTTCATCACCTCTCTGTTCTTTTATTTTTCTGTATAATACTAACCAATACTTCCAACGAGTATATGCTACGCTTTTATTATACACTTGGGGATATCTTCTATGTTATATTGAGTTAGGCTTGCTTAAGATACCATTCTCAATATAGCATAAGAAGTTTTATTAATATATCCACCATTTTTACTTATACTTATTCTCCTAGTAGAACTACAAAATTAGACTTTTCAGCGAATTTTCATTTAATTTTACTATATTCTTTTTTTATAGCATTATGGTATACCTTGCAGTCTTTTAATGCTGTTACTCCTTTTCTTGCATTTGCTAAAATTCCGCCTCCGACTATTCGTCCTATTTTTTTCAGAACTCCAGATTTAACTTTACCTTTTATTTTATCTAAGATATATTTTGGTATTATTTTACTAACTTTTTTCTTAGCAATAAGCCCTAAAAATTTTCCAATTCCATAGTCTGCTATTGTATATAATGCAGTTTGTCCAAACATTTTTTGTGCAAACAATGCCTTTTTATTTTCCTTTCTTATTAAACTCTTATACTTTTTCAAACTTTTATTGTATCCACTTTTAGCATAATGCACCTCACCACGCCTTCCATAACATCTAGCATTTTTAGTATCATACCAGTATGTTGCATCTATCATTTCCCATCTTCTCGTATTTATACGTTTATGTCCACTAGGATCTACATAATTCACTGGATTATCTGCACAATAAACATATAGATTCTGTGTCTCAGGCTCATTTGTCTCTCCTCGATAAGTATCCTCTATCACAA